>JGI24709J26583_10000124_pt1 | contig 59215 bp, 43 predicted proteins | sample BioPla2DNA1_FD_26583 | JGI IMG/M metagenome (IMG submission 26583) | reverse complement strand
GGCTGCCGAAATACATTCCGCGAACTTCTATCTGGGTGTTGCTGTCTCCTGTCTGAGGAGTAATGTTCGTTATGACAGGTCCGTTTGCATTTCCCGAAGTAGTTTTACTCACGGTGGCGCAGCCGATCAATAAGATAACGAAGCACACTAGAGCTAATGATAGATGTTTTTTCATAGTACTCTAAAGTATATGTACCGATCCGCGAAGCGTCAAGGGGTAACGCCTTTATGGGTACGGTTTTGCTCAGTTTTTGAACAATTTTGCAACCACGAAAAACACGAACTGAGAGCCAAAAACCTTTCTATCCGCAGATTACACAGACGGGATTTTAAGCATAGCTTAAAATCAGGGGGTAGGGGTTAGGGCGTAGGGAGTAGAAATGACAACAATACAGATAAGGGACAAGAACCTCCTTTTTTGATTTCTCTTGATTTATGCCATATAATATTATCAGGATTTTTTTAAAACATGTGAGTTACAGCTATTTGCCAGCATCTCAAAGCAGTTATTAGTTTCAGCGGTTGAGTCTAAACAATTTCACTGCCCACTACCCACCAACCACTACCCACTCTAGTGAGGCGGCAAATTTTACATGCAACATTTAGTTTATGAACTTGAAGAATAGAATACGCAATTTTTAGATGTTACACAGCACTAGTATTTCTTATTGATTGCTTGAAAGAGGAGTGCTATTATTGATGTGAAGAGGCTCTATAAAAGAAAAACGGGGAATGCTTGAACATGGCTGATTATCAAAAACATTTAGAAGAAATTTATCAAGAGACCATTCACTTGCAGGGGAAAGGCAAGGTGGCCGATTATATTCCGGCTCTTGCGGAAACAGAACCAACCAAATACGGTATAACCGTATGTACGCTCGACGGAGGACTGTACAGGGTTGGCGATGCGGATGAGACCTTTTCTATTCAAAGCATTTCCAAGGTTTTTACTTTTGCTATGGTTTTCAATGCTATGGGTGACAAGCTTTGGAAGCGCATGGGGAAAGAGCCTTCTGGCACTTCTTTCAACTCTCTTATTCAGCTCGAAAAAGAAAACGGCATACCCAGAAATCCTTTTATCAATGCAGGCGCTCTTGTTTGCGTGGATTGTCTGGTTTCTCTTACGAAAAATCCTTTGAAAGAAATTTTATCCTTTGTGAGAAAGCTTTCTGGAAACCCCAAAGTAAATTATGACAGCGTAATAGCTGATTCTGAACGGAAGACAGGCTTCAGAAATGCCGCATTGGCCAACTTTATGAAGAGCTTCGGAAATATAGAAAATGATGTTGAAGAAGTGTTAAACGCTTATTTTCATCAATGTTCTCTGATGATGTCTTGCACCGATTTGGCCAAGGCTTTTTCTTTCTTGGCTAATGGCGGAGTGAATCCTCAGACAGGAGAAAGGCACTTAACAGAAAGCCAGTGCAAGCGTATGAATGCTCTTTTGCAGACTTGCGGCATGTATGATGAATCAGGGGAATTTGCTTTTTCGACCGGCTTGCCTGGCAAAAGCGGTGTGGGAGGCGGTATAGCTGCTGTATTGCCAAGAAGCTTAAGTATTTGTTCATGGGCGCCTGAATTGAACAGCTATGGCAATTCGCTTATAGGTATGAAAGCAATGGAGCTTTTTACCACTAAAACCGGAATCTCTATTTTCTGAAACACCTTTTGAAATCACGAAAAGTACGAAAAAAATCCAAAATCCTCTTTAAACCACAGAACACACAGAATACACGGAAAAACTGCCAAACAGCACATAACATCGGATCTATCTACAGATTACACAGATTGACGCAGATGGAGGACCGATAAAGGTTAAAAATTATGCCAAAACTTTGTTTTTGCTAGTCTCCGATTAAAGCGAGCCATTTATCAAATAACTTTGCTAAATAGCTTCTTAAATCTGAGACCTGAGTAAAATCTTATTTCATTGCATTGCCTAAGATTTTACTCAATTTTTATCCTAAAACCGAAATCTTAAAAACATAAACTATAGGTAAAGTAGTGCTGTGTTTTACACTAATACTTTGCTCAGTGGGCAGTGGATGATGGATAGAAAGGACAAAAACAACGCATATTTGTTAGCATCTTAAAGCAGTTATTTGTTTCAAGAATTGAATTGAAAAGAATTTCACTGCCCCCGATCCCCTACCCCCTGATTTTTAACCTGCGGTTAAAAATCTAAAGCATGCTTTGCAGTTGAAGGGTGAAGACTTGCAGTCCTTCTCTGATGGATTCTTCTCTGTAATGTTTTCCCCATTTGCGAATTATGTCGGCTTTTTCCGGATCGCAGGCTACCATGAAAACGGTGTTTTCACCTGGCCATACTTCTGTGTTCATACGTTTTCCGCCGCCTTCTCCTGAACCCATGACCTGAGTAAAGAGAGTGTAATTTTTTATATTGTGCTTTTTGAATAGCGTTAAAACATCTGTTTGTATTGTTGAGCTTACTGCTATTATCAAGAATTCCATTTTCATCTCCTGCATTTTAATAACGAAAAACGCGAACAGAACCAAAAACCTTTTGAAACCACAGAACACACAGAATACACGGAAAAACTACCAAACGAGCCATAACATCCGATCTATCCACAGATTATACAGACGGGATTTTAAGCGGAGCTTAAAATCAGGGGTTAGGGTGTAGGGAGTAGAGAAAAACTAAACAATAACCTATATTTATTAACATCTAATAGCGGTTATCAGTTTCAGCGATTGAGTCTAAACATTTTTACTACCCCCTCCGCCCTACTCCCTGTGCTTTTTAACCGCAGGTTAAAAAGCATTACATGCGTTGTTCTTCAGGCACGAGCCATTTTTGGAAGAGACTGTATAGTGTGGGCATGAGAAGAAGCGTCATGAGAGTTGAGACAATCAGACCGCCGACGACTGACCAGCCGATGGGCTGCCAGACTTCTGCTCCGTCACCAGTTGAAATAGCCATAGGGAGCATGCCTACCACGGTTGTGATTGTGGTTGCAAGAATAGGTCTGAATCTGTTTCTGGCACCTGCCAAGAGGGCATTTTTACTGTTGTAACCTCTTTCTATCAACATGTTTACATAGCTGATAAGAACAATCCCGTTGTTGACGACTATACCGACCAGTATGATCAGACCTATGAAGGTAAGAACCGATAGAGTTTGTCCGGAAAGATATATCGCCAGTATGGAGCCGCTGAAGCCGAAAGGCAGCGAAAGGGCTATGATAAAGGGAGCCAGAAATGATTCAAACTGGGAGGCCATGACCATGTAAACCAGCAAAATGCCGATTATTGTAGCTTGGGCAAGAAGGATAAAAGCGTCGACTCTTTCCTTTTCGTCGCCACCGAATTCCCAAGTGAATCCCGAGGGAGCAGGTATTTCATTTATGATTGTTTCAGCTTCTTTAACAGCCTGTCCAGGAGTGATGCCGTAGACCGAAGCTGTAACCTGCATATATCTGGTTTGCTCGCTGCGATTGATTTTAGTTGGACCTTTGGCTTCGGATATAGTTGCGAGGTTGCTCAATGGCATTTGCTCGCCTGTGGGAGTCTGGATGTAGATAGAACCTAACCCCTTAATGCTTTGGCGGTCTTCAGGTCTGAGTTTTACGAGAATATCGTATTCATCGCCGCCTTCACGGTATTTTACAGTGGAGTCGCCGCTGTAGTAAAGCTCGACCAAGGATGCTATTGAGGAGACGTTTATGCCAAGGCTTGAAGCTTTTTCTCTGTCGACTCTGACAACTATTTCGGGTCTTGCGAGTTTTTGTGAGATTTCAAGGTCATGGAAGTGAGGATTATTCTTAAGGCGAGAGACTATTTCTTCACTGTATTCTACGCCTTTTTCCAAATCGTGCCCGTAGATATTAAGAGTGAAGTTGGCAGAGCCGCCCATGCTCATTCCACCGCTGCTTGCTGAGAATCTGGCTTCCATTCCGGGAATTGCTTCTATCTCAGGTCTGACTCTGGCAATTATGTCTTTGATTGAGTGAAAACGTTTATCAGCGGAATATTGCGCTCTGGTATCTTTTGAATGGAGTTTGACATTTATTGTGCCCGTATTTGATGCTTTGCTTTGGTTAAAGAGCATAGACGTAGCGTTTTCTGTGTCGCTTCCGTAAGAGAGCATTATCTGTTGAGCTTCAGGCACAAGTTTTTCAACGATTTTGGCGGCATGTGTGCAGATTTTTCCAGTTTCTTCATATCTGGTGCCTGTCGGCAATTCAATATTTATGCTGAATCTGCCTTGATCCTGTTCGGGCATGAACTCGGTGCCTACCACTTTAAAGAGGAAGAGTGATAGAAAGCCTAGACCAAAGATAATTGCGACCGTTATCCCCCTGTTTTTAAGCGTTAAGTCGAGGAATGAGACGTAAGCATCTTCCAGTTTGCTGAGCCAGCTGTGCTTTTCTTTTTCTTGAAGTTCCCTGACTTCGTCTGGAGTGTTTCCTTTTAGGAACTTAGCAGAAAGCGTAGGCACAAGCAGAAGTGCGGAAATTATGGATGCTAAAAGAGCCATGGAAACTATAATTGCAAGTTGTCCGAATATTATTTTTGTAAGGCCTGTTGCGAAAAGAATAGGAATAAAAACCGCAACTGTTGTAAGCGAGGATGCCATAACTGAGGCATTCATTTCGCCTGCACCCCAAACTGACGCTTCTCTTGGTTTTACGCCCCTGTCTGTATACCGTTTAATATTATCAATAACAACAATGGAGTTGTCGACCACCATTCCTATTGCAATGACAAGAGATGAAAGTGAAATTTGGTTTATGGTGTAATTATTGAGATACATTAAAAGGAAGGTGATAATCAGAGATGTAGGTATTGATGTCGCGATTATCAAGCTTGCTTTGAAGTCTTTGATAAAGATCAAAATAACGAGAAGAACAGTTATGCCGCCCAGTATTAGAGATTCTTTCAGGTTATCAATTGAGTTCTGGATGTATATAGAGGAGTCCATGAATTCATTGACTGAAACGTCTTTGGGCAAATCCTTTATAATGCCAGGCATTGCTTTTTTTACCGCATTCGCGACTGCGACTGTGTTTCCGCCGCTTTGCTTTTGAACTATAAGAGCATAGATCTTTTTGCCGTTGATAAAGGATTCTTCACTTCTTTCGCCTGGTCCGTCAACGATTTGAGCTACGTCTTTTACACGGATTATACCGTTAGAGGTGCTTCTCAAAACGACTTCGCCTATTTGATCCACAGAAGTGAAGAGTTCGGGAACTCTGAGGAGGTAGTCGATGGAATCGCTTTTGATGTTTCCGCCTGGGTTCATAAGGTTTTGAGCTCTGAGAGCTGCTACTATTTCATGACCGGTTATGCCTGTTGCGGCCATACGTTCTTTATCGAGATATACACTTATTTTTCTAGTGTCTCCGCCCATAGCAAGAACTGATGCAACTCCGTCTACGCGTTTGAGTTTTTCGGTTATTCCTTCTTCTATGATTTTTTCAAGATTTTTCCAGCTGTCGGTAGCTGAAACGCCGTAGATGAGAACTGGAAAAGCAGAAGGGTCGATTTTGAAGAGAAGAGGGGTTTCGGCAGCATCCGGGAGCATTCTTTTTACAATTTCAAGTTTGTCTCTGATGTCATTTGAGGCTTCGTTCATATCTGTGCCCCAATTAAACTTTACTGTGACGATTGAAACACCTTCTGCAGATATAGATGTAACCTCGTCGACGTTTTCGACAGATGAGACCATGGATTCTACCGCTTCAGTTATTCTGCTTTCAACTTCCTGAGGTCCTGCCCCTCTATATGAAGTTATAACGCTTAGAACTGGTATGTCCATATCCGGCATAAGGTCTATGCCTATTCTTGTGTAGGCAAATCCGCCCAGTACGATAATGGCCAAAAAGATCATCAAGGTTGTTACAGGATTTTTAACTCCAAATTTAGGCATGTTTATTCTCCAGTTGCTGTAGAGATTACGGACATGCCGTCTTGCAAGAATTCCAGGCCTCTGTAAACTATTGTTTCATCTCCGTTAATACCCGAAATTATTTCAACTGTTGTGCCTTCGGTAATACCAGTTGTAACTGAACGTCTTTCCAATCGGTTATCAGGCTTTACAACGAAAACAAAGTTGCCGTCTTGAGAATCGCCTATTGAATCTCTGGAGAGGGTTATGGCGTTATCTTGGCTTGTAAGCGTGAGATATACATTTGCGAACATGCCAGCCTTGATTGCGTAATCATGGTTATCCACGTGAATTTCTACTTTTCCGGTTCTTGTTTGTCTGTCGATAGTCGGATATATTTTGGCTATTTCGCCTTCAAAGGTGCCTTTTTCTCCCAGAACATCTATTTTGATAAGAGCTTTTGTTTGCTCGCTGATTTTCGGCATATCTTTTTCTGCCAAGCTGCAAACGACTTTTACAGGGTTTGTTTGTTCAACTCTGAAAATTGGGACTCCAGGCGAAGCCATGGCTCCAGGATCAGCATGTCTGGCTGTAATTATGCCGTCAAAGGGAGCTTCGACTTGAGTAGCTTCATATTGAACTAAAAGTATGTTTGCATTGGCTTTGGCTGTTTCAAGCTCAGCTTTTCTCATTTCTAATGCCATTTCAGCAGTGGTTATCATATCTCTGGCTTTGGCGACACCTGTTTTGGATCTGGCAAGATCGGCTTGAGCTGCATCATATTGAGATATGATGTTGTCCAGGTCTTGTCTTGCTAATGCGCCTTCGTTGAAGAGCTTTTCTAATCGGTCTTTCGTGAGTTTTAGATTGTTTAAGCGTGATTCGGAAGCTTTTTCGGATGCTATGTCGGCAGCCAGAGCAGTTTTTGAGCTAGCAATAGTTACTTCCTGCATGCGTATGGAGGCTTTGGCTACTTCAAGACCTGCTAGAGCCTGTTTGTATTGAGCTTGCTGTATTTCATCTTTAATTTGTGCCAGTTTGGCTTTTTTGTTTACTGTGTCGCCTACGTCAACATATATTTCTTTAATGATTCCAGAAGTTTCAGGTGCAAGATCTACCGCCAGATTAGGTTTAATTTCAGCAAAGGTTACCAAATTGCTTTGAATATTGCGTCTGACAGGTTTGGTGACTACAACCGGCACAGCTCGTTCTTGTCTGACAACAGTTCTTGAGGAAGAGCGGGAGGCTGCAGAAGAGGCTATCTTCTCATCTTTCATGGGGTTTGCCTTTATAGAGGTCACCACGAAGAATATCAACAAGGAAAATACAGCTATTGCGGTTACTTTGAGCAGAAGTCGAGAATCTTTAGGTTTAGGCATGTTCTTGCTCCTTTGTTATTTGGATCTTGGCTGCAGGTTTAATTCTTGTCCTAGCACTCCAGCGGAGAGAAGGTAAGAAAGTCTGGCTTGATGGTGGCCGAAGATAGCGGCCAAAAGTCTGAGTTTGCTATTGGAAAAGGCGTTTTCAGCATCAAACAGGTCGACTTGAGTGAAAAGGCCGTTTTCGTATCTTACGTTTGCAAGCCTGAGAGTTTCTTCGGCTTGTTTTACGTCTTCTGTTTGAGCCAGAACCATTTCTCTGGCGGTGTTAAGAGAGAGGAATGATTTGTGAATGTCAGTTTCCGCCTTTTCAAGAGTTTCAAGATATTCTTGTTTGGCAGTTTCTTTCTCGGCCAAAGCAGCTTTGATCTTGCCGCTGGTTGAGCCTCCGTCATAGAAATCCCAACCGAGGGCTATGCCTGCCTTCCAAGAGGTGTCTCCTGAAGTGCTGCCTTTCATAGGAGTAGGTTTGTCGTATCCGTAGTTTCCGAACAGAGAAACGTTGGGGGTATTGTTTGCTTTTGCTGCTCTATAAGAGTGTTCGGCAATATCATATGAGGCTTTTTTGATTTTGAGATCAGCTCTCAGATTTTTAGCTGATTCGATTGCTCTTTTGGGATTGGCATCTATTTTTTCGATTTGCAGCTTTTCAGAAGTTGAAATCTTGGTATCAGGAGAGAGAGCTAGAAGATTTAACAGATCCAGTTCGGCAAGCTTGGTGCTGTTTTGGCTTTTCATCCAAGCTGTTTTACACTGATTGACTCTGACTTCGGCACGCAGAACTTCATATTGTGATGCTTGCTGAGCTTTGAGTTTTTTATTTACCAATTCAAGGTGAGCTTTGCTCAGTTCCAGATCAAAAAGAGAAACTTTTTCTACTTCAGCCGCATAGAGCCAAGAGTAGTAAGTCATGCTGACTTGCAGAATAACATTCTGCTTTGTGTAGTAATCAGCTGTATCGGCTATTTTTTTGCCGAGTTTTGCGCTTTTTACAGCTATTTTGTCTTTTTCGCCAAGATAAATGGGCAGGTTAAGGTTAAGAGCGGCGGAAGAGTTTACGTCTTCGCCTGGCACAATGTCTTCGTTGAGCTTGGTCAAAGTTCCGGAAATTGAAAGTTTGGGGGCTGATATTGATTGAGCCTGCTCAAGAGAGCCATCGGCTTTTTTTATGTTCTGTCTGGCTTTAATTATTTGCCTGTTATTTGTCAGAGCCAGATTAATAGCTTGTTCAAGAGTGAAGTTTTTAAAGTTTGCTTCAGGTGTCAGCGAAGAGGGAGTGGGCTGCGGTTGTGTGGCGATTGTTTCTTCTGCTGCGCTTATTTCAGAAGCTGCTATAAGCTCTGCTTGTTCTGCAGCTTTTGGTTTCGTGAGCATTTTATATTCATCATCTTCAAGCTGTTGAACTCCCCTGGAGCGGAGCAGTTGCCTTGTTTTTGCAAGTTTTTCTGCGGCTTTTTCCAGATCAGTCTTTTCAGAAGCCATCAAAAAGTTTTGAAAACCTGAAAGCGTAAGAAATATTGCTGCGATTAGTAATGCGATTTTGTGGTTTGATAATTTCATTGTTGTTTTCTCCTCCCTCTTAGATAATCAGGGGGTAAAAAGTCTCTTGACTACAAGGAATATAGCTTCATTGGACATGGTTTTTTCGCCGATTGCTGCGAGTCTGAAATTGGTGCCTATTATGTCTATAATTATTGCTCCCATCTGTGCGGAGGTTATTTTCTTGTTTTTTACAGGGCAGAATTTTGAACCGGTCTCGCAAAAATTGCCCATTATTGTGATTAGATCTTTTAAATTCTGCAAAGACTTTCCTTTATAAGTTTTGTTTGGTTTCACATTATCGTCTAAATAAGCGATTTGTTCGGTGAATTTGACGATTCGTTCTATGTATGGCAAAAAGGCAGATATCAGATCCTGAAGTATATTCAGAAAATCCTCTTTGGAGTTCATAACACCTTTGGAGATTACTTCTTCGACAGCTGTAATGCCTTCTGTAAATGAGTCAGCCATAAGGGTGAAAAGTATATCTTCCTTGCGGTCGAAGTAAGTGTAGATATTGCCCTTGCCGACTTTGGCTTTTTTAGCTATTTCGGACAGAGTTACCTGCTCATAACTTTTTTCAAGGAAAAGCTCACTGGATGCGTCTAGTATAGCTTTTTTTTTTCTTCTTTTTTAACTTGCATTTAATTACTCCACTTTTAAAACCGAACGGTCGGTATTGGAATTATACGGCTATAAAAGCTTGATGTCAATAGAATATTGAAAATTGAATAGCAGGGTGTTACTATGCTGTTATGCATTCGCTATTAAAAGTCAACGTTATATTTGTTCTGCTGCTTGCCGGATCTTTTTTTCTTGGTACCGACAAATTTTTAGCTTTGGCAGTTTTTCTTTCCGCAGTCACATTGATAATGCTTTTCAATAGATTTTCCAAATCGGGAAAAGAGCTAAGCATAAAGAAGGCAAATAGTCTCTTTGCTTTTTCTTTGTTATTTTTAGCTTTCCTTCTTTGGAAGGTTCTAAGCTATATTTATTCAAACAATTTTATAGTTCACGACCCTTTAAATATGCGTATAGCCAGCGCTTCGGCAGGCTTAGTTTTTGTGTTTTATGGGCTTTATGCGGTTAGGGTTTTGTCTGCCTTCTCAGATGAATCGAAAGAACGCGGTGATAACTCTGCGGTTTTAGAGGCGAATGAGCTTTCAATTGTGTACAGGTTTTTAATTTATCTGTCTTCTTGGCAGCTTTTTTTTGGATTAGTCTTCATATGGATGTATTACAAAGATGCCGAGAACAGCGGATTGATGGATGCCATTTATGATTGGTCTATATTTTTGCCTCTTGCTTATCTCTTGCTTATTTTGTCGGAGTTGTTTTCCGAACTTTTCCGAAAATGGCAAGATTATCGTAAGACTGGCGAGATTATCTCTTTCCGTGCTTCGTTTTTTATATCTGCAATTGCCCGCGATACAACTCCCGTGAAGAGTTTGGTTTCGGCATTTGAAGGAATTTCTGGCTTAAACCTGGCGAATTCCTCACTTATAAAATATTTGTTTAAAATAACAGAACCTTCTGTTTTAACAGCCTTGCTGGCTTTGGCGCTTTTGTCTTCCGTAGTGATAGTGCCTCCGGAACAAGAAGTTATAGTGAGAACTTTGGGTAAAATTTCAAGCGGAGCTTCCATAAAACCGGGGTTGTCTTTCAAATTACCCTGGCCTCTTGCCAAAGCTGAGTTCTATGAGCCTTTGAAAATGAAGGTTATGAATATAGGTTTTACTCCTGATCCTGATGCTAAGCATATTCTTTGGTCTAAAGCCCACGCGGCGCAGACCTTTAATTTGCTGACCGGAAACGGTGTGGAGCTTCTTTCAGTAGATTGCCAGGTTCTTTATCGCATAGGCGATTTGTATAAATACGTGACTAGTTACGGCAATCCAGAGGCTATGTTAGAAGCTTCGATGTACCGTTTGATGACTGAAATTGTTTCTGCTTCCAGCTTTGACAGAATTGTCTCGGAAGACAGAGCCGAGTTCTCGCAATATCTGAAAGATGCCGCTCAACGTATTTCAGATGAGTCGGGCTTGGGCTTTGATATAGCGGAGGTTCTTATACTGACTATACATCCGCCGCTTGAAATATCTGACGCATATGAAGATGTAATAAGTTCTCAGATTGATAAAGAAACCTATATTATGACCGCAGAGACAGAAAATACCCATAAAATGCGCATGAATGAAGCTTTTGCTCAGAACACTCTGGATGTTGCTCAGGCTTATGCGTATGAGGGCGTTTCGGGAGCTTATGGTGAAGCGGCTGCTTTCAGAAGCAGATATGAAGGCTTCAATCATAATCCGGAATTGGAAAAATTCCGTTTGCGCACAGATCTTTTACAAAAATTGCTTGCAAACAAGACTCTCTATATTCTTGACGGCTCATTGACGGACGGCAAGAACAGATTCATATTAGATTGGAATAAATAAAGGCGGATATGATGAAATATACACTCAGACTGCTCTTAGCTCTATCGCTTGTCGGGCTTATATTTTTCAGGATGGCGGTTCTGCCACTTAAGGACGGTTATCAGGCGGTTATTACTCACTTTGGCAAGCCTACGAGGGTTGTTTCTGAAGCGGGTCCTCATCTTCACTGGCCTTGGCCAATCGATAAGGTCTATGAATTTGATTGCAGAAAACGGGTTTATAACACCAAGTTTACTCAGACTCTTACAAAAGACAAAAAGTCTTTGATACTTTTGACTTATATAGTATGGCAAGTTAAAGATCCTCTCTTGTTTTTGCAGGCTCTAGGTGATGATAAAAATGCTCAGAGCAAGATTGAAGGCCTTGTTTCCAGCTCAAAAAATAATATTCTGGGCGATTATTATCTGAGCAATCTGGTTTCTGATGATATTTCACAACTTAAAACAGACGAGATAGAGGCCAAGATCTTGGCTTCAGTCCAGAAACCGGCTATGGAAAAGCTGGGAATTGAAATATCAGAGCTTGCTTTCAAACGTATTGCTTATCCTGAAAATAATATAGATGCTATTTTTAATCAGATGCGCGCAGAACGAGGAAAATATGCGGCAGAATATCGTGCTGAGGGACGCAAAAGAGCTTCTATTATAATGTCCAATACTGATGTGGAAATTGCCAAAATTAACGCGGAAAGTATCAAAAAAGCTGCTGAAATCAAGGGAGATGCAGACAGACAAGCTGCTGAAATCTATGCTAAAGCGCATAAAGATGGAGCGGAGTTCTATAAGTTTTCACGTTCGCTTGAGGCGTTAGAGCAGATAGTTAACAAAAATGCCGTGTTTATTTTGAGGAGCGACAAACCTCCTTTTGACAAACTTTACGATGAATAAGAAGAATCAAGAAAACGAACTTGTAAAAATAGGAAAAGCCGATACGCCTCTCATAAGAACCGTAAGAGACGCGATGTTCCTTGTGAAACTTTTGCTTGTGGTGCTGGCTGTGGGCTATTTTTTCTCCGGTATTACCCTCATTGAGCCTGATCAGACAGCCGTAATTTACAGACTGGGCAGAATAGCAGGTTCAACTCCCTCAGAAAAAATTCATGAGCCAGGCTGGCTTTTTGCTTTGCCCAAGCCTTTTGACTATGTGGTAAGAATCCCATCCGGCAGAATTTTGCAGCTTAGAATTAGAGAGCTGGCTGCGATTTCGTCTCCCGAAACAGCTTCCGCCACTATAGATCCTGTGAAAGAAGGCTATTGCATAAGCGGCGATCTTAATGTGTTTCAAGTAAGCATGGATGTAAAATTCCAGATACTCGACTCCTTGGCTGCTTTACTATCTTTTGAAGGCAATGGGCAAAACCTTTTTGCGGCTGTTAATGATATAGTTGTTTCTGAATTTGTAAAGGTTTCCGCCGGATATTTGATTGATGATGTCCTGACGGAAGCAAAGGAAGCTATGGCTGCAGAGGTGAAAGCTCGGGCAGAAGCTAAACTTGCAAAGCTGAACGCAGGAATTAATTTGATTTCTATTGAAATCAGCGAAGTTTTGCCTCCTTCAAGGCTGGCATCAGACTTCGAGGACGTTCAGACGGCTTTTATAGATAGCGAGCATTTTGTAAGCAGAGCTCAAAGCATGAGAAGCAGCACTTTGCCGGCAGCTGTCAGCAAAGCTGAGGAAACTATTAACGAAGCCAAAAGTTATTCTGAGCAGGTTATAGCTAAAGCGGTGGCAGATACTGAAAGTTTTAAAAAATTGTTGGAAGTTTACAAGTCGGATCCTGATGAAATCAAAATGCAAATGAGAAGTGATACCTTTTCTAAGATGTTCAAAAATATGGGCGGGCTTGTTTTGGCACCTTCCGAAAAAGACTTTAAATCAGGCATGACACTTTTGTTGAACGGCAATTTGGGGGGAGTCTCCGGAAATAGCATTTATACAACTCTCTATTCAGAGAGTGACGAGCAATACGGTTATGGTAATCCCTTAGATGAATACTAACGGAAAGCAGTTGTTTTTTTATGAGTTCTGAAGCAAAAGAAAAACATAACGGATCTTCTCAAAATTCAGGTTCTCCTCATTCCTCTTTGAAAGTTTTTGAAAATGATGTGGAAAAGAGCGGATGTTCTCACGGCACAGGATGTGCCTGTTCCTCTTTTTTAAACACAGATCCTGATGATAAGAGGTTTAATGAAATTTCTTCTGACGCTCCCTTAGGCGGGCTTCTTAAGATGCGGCTGGTGAATTCAGTTTTAGCTTTGGTATTGCTTACAGCCGGCTATATTTATAAAAGATTGTCTCCCGAACAGGCTCAGAGCGGTGAGCTTTTAATGGCTTTGGCTTCTCTTATAGTTGCTTTCCCGGTTCTTGTAGAGGGTCTTAAGGGTCTTTTCTCCAAAGAACCCAAGTTTATGACAGAGCAGCTTGTAAGCTTGGCTATTTTGGCTTCTATGTCGCAGGGCGAGTTTGCCGCTGCCACTTTTATACCTGTGATATTGGTATTCGGTCATGTTTTAGAAGAAAAAAGCATAATGGGCATAGAAAAAGCGGTTGCTTCTTTCAAAAAGTTAGCTGCGAGAGAAGCCGCTATTGTTGAAAATGGCAAAGAGCGCAAGGTCGGAATAGAAACTATAAAAGTTGGAGATGTAGTTGTTTGCTATCCTGGCGAAGTGATTCCGGTAGACGGAGTTATAGTTGAAGGCGACTCTTTTGTTGACCAAGCGACTATGACAGGCGAATCTGTGCCTTTGGAAGTTTATAAAGGAGTTTCGGTTTTTGCGGGAACGGCAAACATGAGCGGAAAGCTTCTTATAAAGACTGTAAAGCTTTCCAAGGATTTCCTTTTTAACCGCATTATAAGCTTGCTCAAAGAAGCGGAAAAATCAAAGGCTCCTATAGTAAAGCTTATAGAGAAGTATGTTTACATGTATTTTCCTTTTGTTATTGCCACGGCTGCTATAACTCTTTTTGTCACCGGTTCTATAGGCAGAGCTGTAGCAATTTTGGTTTTGAGCTGTCCATGCGCCTTGGTATTGGCCAGTCCTACGGCTATGATAAGCGCTTTGGTGACAGCCTCCAGAAATGGCATAATGATTAAAAATACAGCTTTTCTGGAAAAGGTCAGTGAAATAGATACGGTTGTTTTCGACAAAACTGGTACCGTGACTTTCGGAAAACTGGATCTGGAAGAAATTTATCCTTTTAATGATTCAATTTCCCCGGATGAGGTTTTAAAGGCTGCGGCCAATTCGGCGGTAGGTTCAATGCATCCTGTTTCAGCAGCCATAGTCGGCTATTTGCATGCCAATAGTATGGAGATTCCTCTCTCAGGCGGTTTGGAAGAAGTTCCTGGAAACGGTGTTAAAAGCGAAATCGACGGAAAGGTATATTATTTAGGCAAAATCGCTTGGATCTCTGAAGCTTTGGGTATTAAGGCTCCTGAGAGCTTAGCTCCCTCACATGGTATTTCGGTATGGGTAGCGGGTGAAGGCAAGATTTTCGGACAGATTTCTTTCAGTGACAAGCCAAGGCCTGAGATGGCTGATGCAATTGCTGCAATAAAGGATTGCGGTGTTAAGCGTTTTGCTTTGCTTACAGGCGATAAAAAGGAGATAGGCGAAGAGGTCGGCAATAAACTTGGTTTTGACGAAGTAATTACCGAATGCTTGCCCAACGATAAGCTTAACTATATAAACAAGCTCAAGGAAGGCGGCAGCAAGGTTTTGTTCGTAGGTGACGGTGTTAATGACGCCTTGGCATTGAAAGCCGGCGATGTCGGAGTAGCTATGGGCAAAGGCGGTTCTGATGTTTCTATACAGAATTCTGATATAACTTTGAACACTTCTGATATGATGGCTTTGCATAAAATGTTTGTTCTTTCCGCCAAAACGCGTTCAATTATAAATCAGAATATTTTTATAGCTACAGGTTTTACTTTCTTTATGATGCTTTTGGCAAGCGCAGGCTTTTTAGGGCCAGTTGCTGGCGCAATAGTACACAATTTGGGCGGTGTTTTCGTTGCTATGAATAGCGCGAGGCTGCTCAAGGAGTTTTAATGAAAAAAGAATGGCTTAGCCGAAAAGGTTTTGCGGCTCTTTTCCTCTTAGGATTTTTTTATACATTGCTTTATACAACTGAATCAGGTATGAAGCCTTTGGGAATGGCGCCAGTTCTTGATACTGCTGAAAATGTGCGTTTGGCTGAGCAGATAGTCGATGGCTCTTTACCTTCCGAATCTTTTTTCAGGTCTATGCAATATCCGTTTATGCTTGCTTTTATGAGCAAGATAACAGGTTGTAGGGGCAATAGCCTATTTGTTTTGGCAAGGAATTTAGGAGTTTTTTTTCATGTGGGCATAGCTGTGCTAGCGGCTATCGCTTCTTTTATGCTTTGGGGCAAAAAGGGCGCTTTTATGACGCTTTTTTTGTGCCTTTTTTATCCTCCTTTGCTTTTTTTTGCGATAGACGCTTTTGACATAGCTCCGGCGACATTTTTTCTTGTTGCTTCTTTTACCTTGTGGTTAGCTGCTTTTAGAACACAAAAACCGAAATATTTATTCTACGGCGCTTTTCTGCTCGGAGTTGCGGCTCTTTTAAGAAGTTCCGTTTTGCCTTTCGGAATTATTTTTACTCTGATTTTGTTTATTTGCCCTGCTTCTTTCGGCAAGAGGCTGAAACTTTGCGTGATTTCTTGCTTTTTGTGTTGTATGCCTTTGCTTTTTGGAGGTCTTTGCTCTGCGGCTTATTCAGGTGAATTCAGGCTTTTGCCTTGGCAGGGCTCTTCAAATCTTTATTGTGCCAACAAAATAGGAGCCAATGGCAAGTATTTCTCAAATAACTCAAACTTGAAATTGAAAAGCTCTTATGGGATGAATCCTATGAGAACTGAGACTGATTACATTTTTAAACAAAAAACCGGCCTTGATGCGGCTTCAGCTATTGATGAATATTCCGCTTTCTGGAAAAACAAGCTGAAAGAGGAAATCAAAGCCAAGCCTGAAGTTTTTATTAAGCTATGTATTAAAAAGATTTATTATCTTTTTAATAATTTTGAGCAGCACAACAATAAAACTTTTTCTTTTCATAAGAAACGCTCTCCAGTGTTGCGTTATAACCCGCTTTCATTTGGTTTTATTTTTGTCTTGTTAATCCTTTCTTTGTCTTTTTCAACTGTTTACGGACTTAGACAGCGCAAGATTTTAGGATCTCTTCTTTTTGGATTGGCATTTTTAGCTGCGGGAGTTCTAATGTTCTACGTGAGCGCACGTTTCCGAATTATTATGCTTCCATTTATGATTATTGCAGCATCAGGAATAGCTACGATTCCGCCGAAAACACTTTTAAGGTCTAGAAAGTTGATTTTGATAGCTATTGCTTCCTTTTTAACATTTTCATCCTTTGCCGATGCCAATTCCACGGAGACATATGTAACGGATAAACGTTTACTTGCCCATGTGTCTTTAAAAAGCCAAAATTATGCGGAAAGCCGTTATTGGGCGGAAGAAGTGTTAAAAGAATTGCCAGAAAATTATGAAGCTCGTTGGCTTAAGCTCTCTGCTTTCTGTAACCTAGTTTTATCTGGGGAATTTCCGCCAATAGAAGAATATGAAGGTCTTGGCGAGGATTTTAAGCTGCTCAAGAAAAGCGGTTTGCCCTTTGAAAACTTGGCTGTTCTAGAAGGTTGTTGGCTGTGGAAGTTTGAAAAGAACCACAAGAAAGCCAGAAATATTTGGAAAAACACAGAAGATCCCTATAATGACTTGATACTCAAGGCAATGTTGATTTTAACAGGAACAAAAAAGGAAGCCTTAGAGATAGCTAAGCCGTTAGATGCAGGAGTAAACCCTATTTTAGACTATGCTTTTTTTAAGCGAGGGTTTATGGAAAGCTATTCCGAAAAACTTTTTATCCTATATGAGAAAGTTTTCGCTTATTTGCTTTACTAGTGCTGTGTTGCAACTAAAACCTCTCTATTCAATGACAAGCAGTCAACATGGACTATTCATGGTTATTTGATGTAACAATCGCCCTACTCCCTGATTTTTAAGCTTTGCTTAAAAATCTAGTATATTCTGCTGTAGCGATTGTAGCCCATAGGATGGTCGGCTGTGTCTACTTTCAGAACCATTATTGTTTGCGGAGGGACTTCAGCATGTATGAATCCCGTATGAACATTGAATTTGGCATCTGAGAACAGATCGAAAAGTACAGATGAATCTTGGAATTTGCTTTCACGCAGCTGTATCATTTCTTCGACCTTTTTGTCTGTTGGATTGGCGAGAACCAATATTGTATCTCTGACTGAAATAGTCTTGCGCATAAATGCTAAAAGTTTTTCTGTATGGAGCAGTCTGAAGTCTCCATATCTGAGAGCTGGTTCATTCTTTCTAATAGAGAGCAATTTCTTATGAAGTTTAAGAATTTCATTTTCGCTGTTAACCAGATCCCATCTCATTGGGGCTCTCTGCTCAGGGTCTATGCCGCCAGTCATACCCAATTCGCTTCCGTAGTAGAGGCAGACAGCGCCAGGAAATGTGAATTGAAGAATGCGAGCCATTTTTTGTTGCCAAGGCTCGGAAAGAATGTTGGTCAATCGTGCTGTGTCATGGTTGTCGAGCAGCAGCCATGTTTTAAGGATATGATCCATTCCTGCGTCTTCAATTGCGGTTTCCCACATTTTTCCGCATATGGGAGCTGATATTTTGCCTTCAAGCATAGATAATATAGTCCTTCGGCCGTGCATGTTCATAACACCGTCGACTGCCGGGTGCCATTCCTCAGGGTAGCTCCATATTTCGCCTATAATCACTGATTCAGGATTAGCTTCATGAGCGAATTCGGTGAGGTCTTCAAGATATTTAAAGCCTAAGTCATAGGCAACGTCAAGACGCCATCCGTCGATTTTTTCTTTTCGTAAATAAGATTGGACAATGGAGTCAGGCTTTGCGTATAGATAGTCTCGAACAGCTGGATTTTCTAAGTTCAGCTCAGGCAGATTTTCTACGTCAAGCCAGCTGATGTAGCCTCGAGGCGATTTGTTGCTGAAGGTAAAGAACTTGCGCCATGGACTTTTTTCATCAGCAATAGCTTCTTGGAAAAAAGGGCTTTGTTTTCCCATGTGGTTAAATACGCCATCTAATATGAGCCTTATTCCTTGTCTGTGAAGATTTTCGGAAAGCTTGCCTAAGTCTTCGCGAGTTCCGTAAACAGGGTCTACTTGGCTGTAATCCCAAGCGTCATACTTGTGATTTGTAAGAGAGAGGAAAATCGGATTTAGATAGAGAGCGTCTATTTTAAGTGCTTTAAGATAGTCAAGTTTTTCGCTTAACGAGTCGATGTCTCCGCCCCAAAAATCTACTTCATGAGACCATACTCCGGCCTCTTTTAAATATTCTCCTCTTTTTGGAGTTTCATCCCATGTTCTGAGTTTTTGCGGTTCTTTGTAAAGGTGTTTTTTGCTTTCTAAATTTCTGGAAGGAGCGAATCTGTCTAGCAAAACTTGATAAACAACAGGTCCGTTTCTCCAGTCTTCTGCTCTTTTGCTGAATTCTTCTTCCCTTGCTTTGTCATGAATATTTATGAGTTTTTTCACAGTCATTTTCTCCAAAGCGCTAGTAGATTCTGTCGTATCTGTTGTAGCCCATAGGATAGTCATCTGTGCCTACTTTCAACATCATTACGGAATGGGGCGGCACTTCAACATCTATGGTTCCGGCGTAAATAGTAAACTTTGCTCTTTCATGTATTTCAGGAGACTTTATTGTGTCGTGAATGCTCATAAAGTCTCTGGAGATGTGTTTTGCATCAGCGGATAGTGTAAATGAAGTGAATAGGGCTAATAATAAGATGGTCAAAAAAGTCATGCGTATATTCTCCACAGCTATATTTATTAAGAGAGTAAGGCTTAAGTTGTTTTTTATCAAGAGAATTAAGGGATAAAAAAAACCGCTTCCGATAGGAAGCGGCTTTTTAATCAGTTAGCGATTCAGATTAGTATCTTTCCATTTCGCCAAGTCTCTGACCATACTGAGCTTTTTCAGCTTCGTCAGAAGCGTGACCTGCATCGTGTCTGATGCCGTCTTTGATTCTTTCTACTACGTCACCTATAAGCAGTCTCTGGTCTTCTGACATTCCGTCCATTCTGCCTACGAAGTAGTTGTAGTATTTGCCTGTTCCGCCGTCATTGCCTTCAAGATCCCATACTATAACCCTGATAAGAGTCTGAGCATTTTCTTCTCTGCTCTTATAGAGCGAGTTGATATTTTCCTGAATTTCTTCTGAATATACTGCGTTAGGATCGGCTCCGCGTTTGAACTCAGTGATATCTTGTGATTCGCGGATGAGTTCTGACATGAGCTGACCTATAGTCTGAGAGTTTGCAGAGTAGTCGATGTAAGCAAATTCTTCAGTCATAGCAACCTGACTAGCTTGTCCTGCTTGATCTGCTTGGCCAGCTTGATCTGCCTGACCAGCCTGATCTGCTTGACCGCCTTGGTCTGCTTCGTCTACTGGGGGAAGATCGGGAAGCACAGGATCTGCACCAGGATCTGCGGGAGCTTCATCGCCTGAGAAGCTGCCATCGGGCATGCCTATGCCGTCGCCGGGCATTCCAGGATCATCCATCGGAGGAGCGGGTTCTGCAATAGGATCGTAAGGAGTGTAGTCTCCGCCTGCAAATTCGCCTGACTGTGAGAAGTCACCGCCGCCAGCAGACTGACCTGGATTGTTTCCGCCCTTTTTAGCAGGCAACTTTTTCCAGTGTCCTTTTGTCCATTTGCCGTTTTTATCGTAGTGACCAACAACCCATGTTTTCTTCTGTTTGCCTGTGAGAGCTTTTTTGAATGCTGTCCAGCTGTCCATGCCAGCGTTAACAATCTTGGCTCCGCCAGATTTTATTGCCATGCCAGTCTTTTTGGCAGCCGTTTTGATAGCATTGCCAGTCTTTTTGACAGCTTTTTTGACTGAAGTGGTTACTTTATTGGCGGCTTTTTTGAGAGCTTGACTGATTTTGGTGAAAAAGCCGACTTTTTTCTTTTTCTTCTTGCCTCCTGGACCAGCATAAGATGCTGTGCTGGGGAGCAACATGCAGAAAACTGTGAAGATGGCTACTAATTTAGAAAATCTTTTTGCCATGTTTCTTCCTCCGTTTGTATTATTTACAATTATCATGTCTCAGAATAAGCAATATATGTACCAGTTAAACTAAAAACTTTTTTTTACATGAAATTACCTATTAGAAGGTAATATAGAGATTGTAGTTTCTAAATTAAAAATGCCGAAAATTTGGCAAATTTTTAAAAATGCTAAATTTTCGGCGCTTAAATACAATTTTTAATCTTTTTTCAGAAAGTTTCTCAGCATTTTTTTGGCTGCGCCTTTCAAACTGTCTTTGGCTTTTTCTTTGACAAGATTTTCTATGTCAAAACTGACAGATGGGGACATAAGAGCTCCTTTAAGTCCTGCTTGGAGTTTTAAATTTCCGCCTGAAGGAGAAATCTTCTTCAGAACTTCGTTGCTGGCACAGATTTCAGGGGAAAGTTCTATTGAGAGTTCACCGTCAAGTCCTCCGTCTAACCCTAAAAAGCCCTTGTATCCTAAATTGCCTTCAGTTGTAGCAAATTTGGCATTTTCAGAATAGATTCTGCCTTGTTTAAGCATAAGGGCTCCCTTCAGGTTTTCTATAGTGCCTGAGGCAATTTCAGGAGTATTGAGCTTAGCAGCGATTGTTTTGAAGATGTTTGGCATATGATAGGTTCCTGTAGAAATTCTCAGTTCCCCTTCTCCGTCCAGACTGGAAAGTCCTGCAGAGTTGCCTCTTATATTAAAGAATCCTTGGGTTTCTCCGGTAACCATATTTTTTCGTTCTTCTCCAAAATTGGTCCCGATAAAACGTTCAGATTTTATTTTATTTAGCGAGGTCTTGAAGTCGTAGCTTATAGGTTCGCTTGCCAAAAAGACTTTGCCGGCAACGGCTACTTGACCTTCAAATATATCAAAGGTGCCAGAAGATATTTCTAATATGCCATCTTGATATATGATGTCTGTCTTCATGTTTTGGTATGGAAACTTGATAGGCGGGAGTTTTTCAAGAGTTGCCGCATTAATAGAACCTTCCGGTACAGTCGCTTTGGCTTCAAGTCTTACTTTTGTCAAAGGTCCGAAAAGCTTGCCTTGTCCGCCTCCGCCTGTTCCAGTAACTTTCAAGCCGGTGTCAGAAAGGAAAAAGCCTGCCGCGTCAGTAAGATCCAGAGGCTCGGCTTTAAAGTCGAAGTAGGTTTTGAGTTCGCTCCAGCTTTCGATTTTACCTTTGGCTTTAAGCACGCTGGTTCCCCAGTTTGCTCTGACTTCTTCTGTTGAAAGTCCTTTGTTGTTAAAAGCGATTTTGCCGTTTATTTTATCAAATTTTCTGAAAGTCAAGGGATGGAAGAAGAATATGTCCATCAGCTCAGCTTCTCCCGCTACAGCCAACTTGTCGAATTCTCCTTTTAATGTCATTGAGAGGTCAGCTTTGCCGCCAAGATCGACTTCAGCAGGAAAATTGGCATTCTTGCTTATAATTTGCTTGATATCACTCAAATCTGCTCCTTTGATGCCTAGTTTCATGTCAGCATTGAATTTTTTGAAGTTGCTTAAGGAGCCGTCAAGAGAGATTGCGGTCTTGGCTGTCTCGCCTTTTAGTTCTTTAAGTAAAGCCTTTTCTTTGTCCAGTTCAAGTGTTCCGCTTACATTTTTGAAATCTAGTCCGTATTCAGGCAAAAGAACTGAAACCTTGTTAATTGTGAAAGTTCCTTGAGGCAAGGGCTGGGCAACTGTTCCCGTGACTTTGGCTTGCACTTTGGCTTCACCTGCAATCTTGTGATTCTTGGGATCAAGTTTCAAAATCGGGTAAACAACAGGTAACAATTCTTCCAGAACTGCTTTTCCGGAAATTTGAGTGTTTAGGCTTATGTCTTTTGCGAGAGTGAGATCTCCTGATGCGCTGAGAGACGTTCCGGAAGTTTTTGCTTCAAGGGCAGATATTATGAGTTTGCCTTTGTTTTTTCCAATTCCGTCAAGTTTGACGCTTATAGCTGGGAATTCTGCTTGCGCATTTATTTTGGAGTGAGAAACTTTCAAACCTTTAGAGCTGATATTGCCGCTGACTTTTACGGTTTCAGCTGCTTTCGAGCCTTTGCCTGAAACTTGCAAGTCGCTGCTCAGGGAGCCTTTTATGAGGAGATCTTTTGCGTCTTTTCCAGCCAGATTTGCAAGTTTTGCCCAAGATTTGTCGAAATCAAGAGCGATTTGAAGTTTTCCTTTGAAGTCTGATGTAGAGTAAACATAAGTAAGCTCTTCTGAATTAACTTTGGAGTTTGCAATGGCCAAATCCAAACCGGAGACTTGCGCTTCTTGATCGTCAAACTTGACAACAGCTTTGTTCAAAAGGATATCCAAAGGAAACTCTTTAACGGAAACTTCCAGTTTGTCAGGCAGAGCTTCGCCGCTGAAAGCCAAGTCTTTGTCTTTTTCTTTTATAATAAGGGCTTTCAGAGTGATTGCGCCATTAATAAAAGAAACTGGCAGTTGCTCTTCTATAAGAGCTTTAAGGAAAATGTTCAGATCTTTTGTTTGCAAGGGTGACGATTCTACTTGCAGTTTCATCGCCAAAGGCTCAAGAGAAGAAACGTCTGTTTTTAAGGCTAATTTCAGGTTGTTTGCGGTTTCTAAGCTTGTTTTGTCGAGTGACAGACTTTTTTGCTTTGCGTCATATGCAAAAGCTGTCTTGCCGTTTAAATAAGGCACAAGCTTTAAATAGTCTCTTTTATCTTTTTCTAAAAATTCAGATAAGAACTTTGTATCCTTGATTTGAAGAGAGACTTGTCCGTCGATTTTTTTATCTCGTTCGGCTATTTTTCCAGCAGCTTTTATGGAAGCTAATTCAGAAATTTCCCCTTCAAGATCATATGTCAAATCCTGAGAAAATAGAGGTGTATCAAGAAGAACTTTAAGCTCGCCTTTCCAAACTTTGCCGGACTTACGGTCTTTAATGTTAAGTGCAAGCTTTTCAAGCTTTACTTTGTCAATGTCGGCTTTAAATTCGGATTTATCCGTCTTAGGCTTGCTTTCCTCTCCTTTTACTAAAAGAGCGAGTCCCTTTGCTTCTGCTATTTCACCTTCAAGCGAGCTGTTGCCTATATATAAGCTTTTAACAGCTAATTCCTTCTTAAAGAGTTTCATCCATTGCAGGTTCAAGTCTATTTGTGAAATTGCGGCCTGTAATTTATAGTCAATTGTTTCTGTTGCTAATTTGCAGTTTATAACAGATATAGTCGGAAATTTTACTTTTATGCCATCGAATGCCAGATCTAAGCCTGCGGCTTCTTTTACGCTAGCTTTAATCATGTCAGTGATTTTACCGGAACCTGAATTGAGTTCTTTTTGGATCTTGTAAACAGCAATGCTTGCTATAGCTGCTATTATTAAAATAATTGCCAAAAAGATTTTTAAATAAAAGCTCAGCTTTTTTGGAGCTTTTTTATTTTCAGGATTCTCAGTTTGATCTATTTTCTCATTAGCCGTTGCCATAGCTAACCTCCGTGTCTCTAGAGATAGTCGCACCTTAGCACAAATAAAGAAGATTGTACAGACATCTTGAAAAGCATGTGATAAAATACGCAAATGGATAAAAATATGAAAACTTCGCCAGTTGCGGTTGTTGCTATGAGCGGCGGTGTGGACTCTACTGTGGCTGCGGCAATGTATGTAAAAAAAGGCTACAGAGTAATAGGTCTGACACTTCAAATGACAGACTTTTCAGCTGAGGATATAAGCGCAAAATCTTGTTGTTCAGCTTCTGATAGCGAGAAGTTTTCTAAGATAGCTTCAATTCTGGGAATTGAGCATCATTTTTTAAGCTTGGGCAACGACTTTGAAAAATATGTTCTCAAGCCTTCCGAAGAAGCATACAGCAGCGGAAAAACGCCCAATCCTTGCATACTTTGCAATAAGCATATAAAGTTCGGCAAAGCTGTCCAAAACTTTATGAGAGAGCATGGAGCCTCAGTGTACGTTACTGGTCATTATGCTGTTATAGACAAAAGCTTGGAAGGCTGTCCGCGGCTTTTGAGGGGAAGCAACTTGCAAAAAGATCAGACTTATTTTTTGTCTGCTTTGAGCAGAGAGCAGCTTCTTTTTACAGAGATGCCTCTTGGAAATATCGAAAAATCTGAAGTTAGAGCCGCGGCTGATTGCTTGGGTTTGCCAAACGCAAAACAGAAGGATTCGCAGGATGCTTGCTTTACCTATTCCGGAGAAACTTTTCCTCTAACTTTGGCAAGATATTTTGAAAAACCTCTGAAGCCAGGATTTATTACAGCTAAAGACGGCAAAGTTTTAGGCCGTCATCCAGGTATACAAAAATATACCTTGGGACAACGTAAAGGCTTAGGTGTAGCATTAGGCAAGCCTGGCTATGTTCTAGAAATAGATGCAGAAAATGACAAAGTGGTGATAACCGATAATCCGGAAGATCTTAATTGCTCTGAATTTTACGCTGCAGAAATGAATTGGTTGAATTTTGCTGAAAGCGGAGAAAAAGCATGCTTTGTTCAAACTCGCTACAGGCAAAAACCGCAAAGGGCCATAGTTTCTAGGCTTTCAGACGGCAGAGCTAAGGTTATGCTGGAAAAACCCTTGGCAGCCGTTACTCCGGGGCAGAGATTGGCGGTTTATTCTGAAAATGAGCTTTTAGCTGCTGGAGAGATTATTCTTCTTTGATCCAAGTAAACCCGGTCGGCAAGACTTCTCCGGTGAATTCCGCAAGCTCTGCTCCGCCTCTTTGTCCAGCTTTTTGTAAAGGCTTTATGAAAGAGTTTTTCAGATTCTTTTTGCGAAAAACTTCTATGATGAGCTTTCTTTGAGTTTCTTCAAGCTGAACCAGCCTGTCGCCAGTTTTTCTGCCAAGTTCGCGTAATGCTGTATCCAGCCAGGAACTGCCGGGAATAGCTTTTTTTAAGAGCGCATTGGTCCATTCGGAGGCCTTGTTTTGAGAAACTGCGACAGACATTGAGGCATACGCCAGTTCTCTGGCTCCTATACGTGAAAGGGCGGCCAGTGCGGTCTTGTCTGTGGCATAGCTCATCGGGTTCGCCACTATCATATCTCCAAGACGTTCTTTTTCTGCAGGGGCAAGACGTTCAAGGTTGCCAAGCAGTCTCCAGAGACGATTTTTCTCGTGTTGGCTGATTTCACGGCCTTTTTTGCCTCTCTTCTGAGGAAAAAGCATAGGTTCTATGAAGTCTTTTATTTCAGACTGCTTTTCAAAAGATAATCCTGGAGCTATTCTTTTGAGCATTTCCCAGAGTTCTGACCAAAATTCAGGATTTTTAGAGTCGTATTCTTTTAAAGCCAGTTTCAGGACAAAATCCATTCTTTCTTGGTCGTTTGCTGACCCATAACCTGGTCTCAATGTGAAGCCCGCTATTCTGAAAAAGTTTGTCATGGCGTTTTCAGAGGTTTCAAAGCATGAGAAGTTTTCTTTCAGAAGATCAAAGATGCTTCTTAGAGTAGTTATATCCCAGTCGTTACGCTTAAGTTCGGTTATGGTTTCAAGCTCTTTGAATATAGCATTGAATTCCAGTTTTCCTTTAGCTGCATCCTTGGGAAGTTTGGCGATATCGGTAAGTTGCTTTTTGTTTAAGGGTACAGCTTTTTCAGTGTCAGGAGCATGAACTTCTTGCTCTTTGTCAGTCAGATCGAAGTGGAGCTCTTTCTTAAAGGGCCCGTTAATTTCCGAGCAGAAAATCTGGAAGTATCCCGTTTCGGATAGTTTGACTGATAGCGTTACTTCTTTGTCGGCGTTTGCGGTTGAAGCTTTTAATTTGAGAGGCGGCAAGGGTAAATATCGTTTTGAGTTAAACCTTATGACTCGGCCTCTTTTTTCCGTTTTGGGCGGATTAGGCGTGTAATAAAGGTAAACAGCCGAATCTTGGGAGAGGTTGATTCCCAAAACTCCGTTTTCCAAAGAATATTCCTTCTCTGTCTCTGTTCCTCTTGGCATAAGGCACATCAGCTTTTCGGGAAGATACAGCTTGCTGGTTGCGGATTTTGCTGTGCCTATTCCCAAGTAGATTGATACCGGCGTGGCGCTCAGAATTTTCTGCCCAAGGCCCAGAGATGCTGCCGCATAATAAGCCGCGCCTGCCGATACAGCCAATACTGGATGCGGATTGGCAAGAATTTTTGGAGCTTTTCCGTCATTCCAGAGTGCAAGAATTTCGAGAATACGTTCTTTCAGACATTCTGCTTTCATGGTGCCGCCATTGAATAGAACGGCATCCGGCATTGTGTTGTTGTTATTCAGAAATTCCGCCAAGTGTCGGCTTATGGCTACATCCTTTGTGTAAGGAAGACCTGCTTCGGAAATGCCGAAAGAAGATGACTTTTGCGGCTTTTCGGTGATATCGGCAAGGGGAAGAAAGCCTTCAAGAAGGGTTTCTTTTATTTCTTCTGTTTTTAGCTCGACTCTGACGGTTCCTGAGAGAACCTTGGAACCGGAACCTGCTATTGAGAAAACGGCTTCTTTTGGAGGATTTTCGGAAAGAATCTTTTCTTTTTCAGCCTTTGCTGTTGAAAGCAGGCTAAGCCATTGTTTTGCTTTAAGCTTTTTGCCTTTGTGTCTGAAGGCTTGTTCGGCAAGCATCAGAATGGTTAGATCTATATTGTCGCCGCCAATCAGCAGGTGAGGACCTACCGCTATTCTTTCAAAATTTGGCATTTTTGTGGCTGTGTCAAATGTCACTTTTATAAGGCTGAAGTCAGTTGTTCCGCCGCCAATATCGACTACAAGAACATTTTCAATTCCTTTAAGCTCCTCAGCTATCAGTCCCGGGTTCCTTTGTATGTAGTCATAGAAAGCAGCTTGAGGTTCTTCCAGAAGAGAACAGTTTGTCAGACCTGCTTCTTTGGCAGCTTGCAAAGTCATATTCGCAGCAGCGGGGTCGAATGAAGCCGGAACAGTGACTATGACTTTTTGATTCTCCAAAAGTGATGATTTGTCGTCAGCGGCAAAGGTTTCATTCCAGAGATCGCGCAAATATTTTAGTATTTTGGCAGCAGCTTCCTGAGGAGAAAGTTTAAAAGTGGATGGAGACTGCCAAGGCAGAATTTTTTGTGTTCTGTCGATTGTCGGATGACAGAGCCATGATTTGGAGCTGTGAATAAAATAGTCGGAATTAGCGGAGCCAAGTTCTAACGCATATTCGCCGAATAGAAGCTCGAAGTTGTTATCTTCATTTTCATTTATATAGAGAGCTGACGGTAAAACAGGAAGTGACTCTTCCATGTTGTGAGCGACAGGCTGTTTAATTTGAAGCCTGCGAATTTTCAGGTTTTTGTCCTCCAGGTCAACATAGGCTAACGAAGAGGTGGTAGTGCCGAGATCTATTCCGATTAAATATCTATATTGGCTCATTTGTTTTTATGCTCCATAACAACTAAAACAGCGGAAGCGGTCAGTGAAGAGTGAAATTGTTTAGATTCAATTGCTGAAACTTATAGTCGCTCTAAGTAACAGCATTCGCCACTGTTCATTTGCTGATTTGTCAGCAAATTAACTAGGCTGCTTCTCTAACGGAGAATTCAAGCTTCCATTTATGTTGATCGTCAGGTGTTGTGCAGTAGACTTCCAAGGTGCCTATTTCGGTAATAAGTATCTGGAGTTTAACGTCAATCACGTCGCCTGGCTCCATGCCTTCATATGCGGGAAGTTCAACGATCATGGAGCTGGTTGTTTCAAAGGTTTCATCTATGTCTTCAATGAGATCGCCGAAGTTATCTTCTCTTCTCTGGTTTGATTTGAAAAACTTGAATTCGGCTTGCTTGCCTACTACCAAGCCGAAACGCTTGTTTGGAACTTCCAGTTCTGTACCTTCTTCTGTTCCCTGTTTTGCGACACAGAAAGCCTTAAGTGAAGGTCGGTGTCCAGGAACAGCGGGAAGAGCGGATTCAATGCCCAGATAGTAAGACTGTGAAACTCCGCCTCTGATTCTCAAACCTTCTCCTTCTTTTACGGCTCCGAAGTAAGTTGCCCCTGCGCTTACAGCATAGGAAAGATCATCGCCTTCAAGGAGACGCGCTTCTTCTTTTCCTGCTTCTTTCAGCCATCCGTTGAGAATTTCCATTAGCCTGTTTTTGAATATGTCAGATGAAAATACTCCGCCGTTGAGCAAGACTGCATTCGGGTAACCGTATTTTTTCGAGCCGCTGTTCTGGCTGTGCAAGAACTTTGCTAAATGACGTGTTATTGCGGGATCAGAAGCATACATGAGATTGAGTTCTCTCATGCCTATTTCCATCTCATCGTTTGGTTCATCATCGTAGCCGCATTCAGGGAAAAAGCCTTCCAGAAGAAGTTCGGATATTTCTTCGCGGGATATGTCAGTTTTCAAGGCTGATCTTATTACACTGCTTCCTCTGCCTGAGACAACCACAGAAGCAGTTTTTTTACTTTCATCCGAAAGAAGTTGCTCTTTGGCTTTTCTTGCTTGATGTCCCAATTGTATGGTTTGCCACTGAGAAACCTTTTTGTTTTTGGCTTCCAGTTTTCCTTTGGCCAAATATGCCAGCGTAAGATCCATGTTGTCGCCGCCTAGCAGTATATGGTTGCCGACTGCGACTCTCTCCAAAGTCAGTTCGCCGTTTTTTTCGCCTATCTCTATAAGGCTGAAGTCAGTAGTGCCGCCGCCAACGTCTACGACTAATACTATGTCGCCTTTTTTGGTCTGTTTGCGCCAAGGGCTTCCGGATTGGGCGATCCAAGAATAGAAAGCGGCTTGAGGCTCTTCAAGCAATGTTATTGATTTGAGTCCTGACATTTCGGCCGCTTCAGTTATCATGTTTCTGGCTGCTGCGTCGAAAGAGGCAGGAATTGTCACTGTAACAAGTTGGTCTTCCAGAGGGTTTTTTGGAAACTCCTGAAGCCAAGCATTTTTGAGATGTGTCAGGAACATTGCCATTGCTTCTAGGGGAGAGATTTTTTTCAGTTCTTCAGAAGCTCCCCAAGGCAAAATTTTGGCTTTTCGGTCAACTTTTGTGTTGCAAAGCCAAGATTTCGCGGAAGATATAATGCGTTCAGGAACATCTGAGTAACGTTCTCTGGCATATTCGCCTATTATAAAATCGCTGTTGTCTTCCCAAGGGAGAACAGAAGGTTCTTTGACTCTTTCCAATATGAAAGAAGGCAGATTTTTCAACTTTTCGGTTGTACCCTTATCGAGCTCTTGCAATACTGGAAAAGTCTCCAAACCGAATTTTTCGTCTTCTTTTTGTTGTTTGCCGATCTTTGCGTAGCTCAGAACAGTATTTGTTGTGCCTAAGTCTATTCCTACAAAATAAGCTGGTTTTGCCATGTCTCTTTCCTTTTTATTCGATTTCTATTTCTGCTTGGGCTACAACGTTGCTCTTCCAGCCGTCTGCCATTTCAGGGAGTTTGCATTTAACAAGACGCCAGCCTTTGTGTATGAGTTCGCCGGTATAAGGACCTTCTGCAGGAACTTTGCCTGAAAGTTTGAAGAGCTCGGGATCCGCTTTTTCTATAGTGACAGTGGTGCCTTCTTCTTCATCCAGAAGCGGTTCAAGTATAAGCCTGTCTTCAAATAGTTTTCGGCTGTCTTCTTGTATAGTTCTGACAGCTCCTCCAAGTGTTTCATCGTCCAAGTCGCTTACGTCTTCTTTGAGCAGGTCGATAAGTCTGCCTTCTTTTTGCAAAAGATAGAGGATCTGATAGGCGGCGGGCGGGACTGCTTCTGTTCCGCCTTTTTGATTTGCGTTCATGCTGGCGATTTCGCCTTTGGCTTCTTCCAGCTGTTTCAGCAGATCTTTGAGTTTTTCTTCTTTTTCTGCGGTTTCTTCTTCAGATTTTTTGAGCTTGCTTTTTAAGGAATCTGTTTCTTTTTTTGCGGCTTTGGCTGCTTTTTCTGCCTCGGCAGTCTTTTGTTCAGCTGTTTCTGCTTGAGCTTCAAGGTTCTGAACTTTGTCTTTCAGTTCGGATGTTTCAGACTGGAGACGCTCGCTTGCTGATTTGCTTTCTTCGAGTTCGCTGTCTTTTTCTTCCAGTTGAGCTTTTGTTTGCGATAATAGGTCTTCGGCTTCCGAGAGTTTCTGCTCTTTTTCTGCGGTCAGTTCCTTTTCTTTAAGTAAAAGCTGAGCTGTTTCTGCTTCTTTGTTTTTCAGTGTCTCAAGTTCGCTTTGGCTGTCTTTGTTTTTTTCCGCAAGTTTTGCATGCTCATCGCTGTCAGTAATAACCCAGAAGGCCAGATACAAAGTCATAAGATCGATTATGAAAAACAAAGCTGTGGAAAGTCGGTATGTTGAGTATCCGAGTATGTCTTTCAAGCTGGAAAATATATCTGCAAATATGTTTGCGTAAGGCTGAGTTTCAGTAAATACGAGTGCGATAAAAGCTATATGCAGAATCAGGCTCGATAAAAAAATTGTATAAGCAACTATGCGTTTGATTCCCATTAGATCTCTGCTCCAAGTCTTGAGTTTGTCACATTGTACTTATTCTTAAGGTTAAATGTCAATAATAGAGGACTTTTCAAGAAGCAGAAATAAGGTTAATAGATGTTATTTGATTTTTTCTTGAAAGACTTTGAGAACGAAAACAGGGATTTTAGTCATGCGTCTGAATCGCGAAGGCTCAAGAATTAGCCTGAAAAGCCATTCTAGACCAAATCTTTGCATTATGACTGGAGCTCTTTGTATTTTGCCGGAAATGACATCAAAGCTTCCGCCTACACCTATTGCTATAGTGTTTTTTGCATAGCCTCTCAATTTGTTTATGAAAACTTCTTGTCTGGGTACTCCCAATGCTATCAAAGCAAAGTCTGCTTTGCTTTCTCCTATTTTTTCCAGAATTCTGTCTTCTTCTGAACTGTCCGGTTTGAAGTATCCATGCTCAACGCCGGCTATTTTCATGCCGTATTTCTTGGCAAGTTTATCTGCCGCTTCTTGAGCTACGCCTGGTTGTGAGCCCATGAAGAAGATACTGTAGTTCTTCTTGGCGGCAATTTCGCAAATATCTGAAACTAAAGCTACTCCTGGTACTCGTTCAGGCAGAGGCGTTCCTAGAAAATCAGAAGCCCAAATAATGCCGGCTCCGTCTGGAACTATCATTTCCGCTTTTTCCATGAGTGTCTTGAAGTTTGGTTCTTCATTGGCTCTGATCACTGCGGAGGAGTCCGCGGTAATAACATGCATTAGCTTCTTTTCATTTTTGTCATCAAGGTAGTTTTGGAAAGCTTCCAAGACTTCTTTGTTGGTAAGGGTATTTATTTTTGCCCCTAGCACTTCTATTTTTCCATTTTCATTTTTTTCAGGTTCTTTTGCCGGAACCATAAAGGTTGTTATGAACTCGTATAAGGACAAAAGAAACATGACAGTCCATGCTACATAGCCCCAGTAGCTGGCTTTGGAAATTATCAAAAGAGGTAAAAATGCAAGTGCAAGGCAGATAATGGCTATAAAGCTTATGACTTGTTCACGTTGCAATATCCAGTCCCAACGTCTTTTGTCGCGATTTTCTGTGTCATACAGCTTGTTGCCCAGATAAGAGAAAACCAGGGCGGAAGCTGCCAAAATTACGGGCAGTAAAAATGCTGCTGCAGGGAGAAGCAGGCCAAATGCCATGATTTTAATATCTTGCTGGGAAAAGGATGTTATGCCTATGGCAAAAGCTAAAAGATAAAGGCCGCTGTCGCCTATGTAAAAACGTTTGCCTGCAAAAGAAAGAAAGAGAAATGAAAATGAAGCAGCAAAAACAGCGGAACTTGAGATTATTGCTAAAGGAGCTTGCTGGGAAGAAAAAACATAAAAAGTTTGAGAGAAAGCTGTGACACTCAATAGTATAAAAGGAAGCTCGTAGACTAGCGACGATGCTTTGAGAGCTGCAATGTTGAGGAGTGTCCAGAAAATGAAAAACAATAGAAAAGCGGATTCAGCAGAGAAACCTGAGGCTAAAAAACCAGAAAGAAGCATTAGGAAAAGATATGGAATAGCTCTGGTAAATGGGGCTCTGTGTATGTCTTTTATCAGGCCTAGCAAAGCCAGTAAAAAACCTATAAATGCAAAGCCTGTAAACTGTTTTATGGGAAAAACAGCTTCGTTTGAAGAGACAAATCCTACTGCTGAGCCAAAGATCGCGGTTAGAATAGGCAGAGCAGCTATATATGGGGTTTTGAAGCCGCTTGATTTTGAAAAATACTTGTTTGAAAGTTTAAAGCCCGCCCATATACCGATTTGGCAGAAAATGAAAGCTGCAAGCAGGCTCAGGTTCAAAGCTGAAAGAGACACTGGCACTCCTTAGTAACTATATTTTGATCAGCAGACCTTGAAGGAAAGGGGGGATGGTGGTGTGTGGGCAAAACAAAATCACTGTACGCAATCCGCTTCATGCTTCCCGCTGTTTTTCAGCCTTTACCTGACAAGACGGTATTTATAAGCCAATAGAGAAGCACGCCGAAATAAACAAGCTCAAATGCTGTTAATATATGCTTTGCAGGGGGCTCTACGTTATCCAGAAAGTTCCAAAAAAAGTTCAGAGCATCTGAAAGCTTGGTTAGAAGCCAAACAGATATATAAGCCATGCCAGTGGCTAAAGAAATATAGAAAGGTATTAGATAGTAAGTGACCATGGCGGCATCTTAGCGCTTTCGCCATAGCGGAGCAAGTTAATATTTTCTGCTGCCGTATAATCACAATTTTTGCCATAGCCTCTGTTCAAGGACAGACACCTAAAAACAGTGGCAAGGGATTAGTGGATAGTTGCAATATCGGCAGCCATGAAGACATTATTGCCTTGGCTGAGATTAAATACGCAACTTTTAAATGTTGCACAGCATTATGCTTTACATTATTTTTTGTTTGCTTTTTAGGGGCTTGCCTCCTATAATTCAGCCTGTAAAAAATCCAGCAGATGAACGAGACTTCAATGACAATGCAAAAGAAATATTACGAAAAAGAAATAAACTCAAGACGCTGTTTCGGCATTATCAGCCACCCTGACGCAGGCAAAACTACTCTGACGGAAAAGCTTTTGCTTTTCGGCGGAGCTATACAGATGGCAGGAGCTATCAAGTCGCGAAAAACAGACAGATACGCTACTAGTGACTGGATGAAGATAGAGCAGCAGCGCGGAATTTCAGTAACGACTTCTGTTATGAAGTTTCATTACAGAGATTATGAGATAAACTTGCTGGATACTCCTGGACACAAAGACTTTTCTGAAGACACTTACAGGGTTCTGACTGCTGTTGACAGCGCTCTTATGGTTGTTGACAGTGTGGCAGGTGTTGAAACTCAGACAGAAAAGCTGATGGGTGTTTGCCGTATCAGAAATACGCCCATAATGACTTTTATTAACAAAATGGACAGAGCGGGAAAAGAACCGCTTGATTTGATGCACGAAATAGAAGATAAACTTCAGATCGAGTGTACTCCGCTTTCTTGGCCTATAGGTTCCGGCAAGGGATTTAAGGGCGTTTATAATATTTATCGCAATGAGCTGCTGCTTTATAGGGCAGGCAGCGCCAGAAAACCTACAGATCTTGTGCAAATCAAAGATTTGAATGATCCCAATTTAGACAAACTCTTGGGTAAAGATGATACTGACTCTCTGAGAGATGATCTTGAGCTGATTCTGGGAGCTTCAGATCCCTTTGAGCTGGAACACTACCTGAAGGGCAGTCAAACACCTGTGTTTTTCGGCAGCGCATTGAACAACTTCGGGGTGCGCGAACTTTTGGATGCTTTTGTGGAGCTTGCGCCTCCTCCGAGAGAGGTCGAAGCTGAGACCAGAATGGTTTCACCTTATGAAAAAGACTTTACGGGATTTGCCTTCAAGATTCAGGCCAATATGGATTTGGCTCACAGAGACAGAATAGCTTTTGTCAGGATATGCTCGGGAAAGTTCGCCAGAGGTATGAAGCTGATGCAGCAAAGAACCGGAAAAGAAATGACTATTTCAAATGCTACCATTTTTATAGCACAAGACCGTCAAAATGTTGAAGAAGCTTATGCTGGCGATATTATAGGAATCCATAATCACGGCACTATACAAATAGGCGATACTTTTACAGTTAAAGAACCTCTTAAATTTGTGGGAATTCCCAGCTTTGCGCCTGAAATTTTCAAACGAATAATTCTTAAAAACCCGCTTAGAGCCAAGCAGCTGGACAAAGGTCTGACTCAACTTTCAGAAGAAGGCGCTATACAGGTTTTCCGTCCATTGCATGGCAATGATTATATAATAGGCGCTATAGGTATACTTCAGATTGATGTTACTGTTTCAAGGCTGAAAGAGGAATATTCAGTCGATGCTGTCTATGAAAACATGGAATATAGCGTAGCAAGATGGTTTTCTAGCTCCAATGCAAGCAAACTGGAAGAATTTAAGAGAAGATATGCCTCGGATATAGCTCTGGATACTACGGGAGGCTTGACCTTTATGGCTTCCGATAAATGGCGGCTCAATTACATTATGAAAGAATGGCCTGAAATAGAGTTTTTCCAAACAAGAGAAATTCAATAGGCTTTGCTTAAAGAAGTCATTCAGATTCTGCAATAAAGTTGATTTCTTTATGTGAGATACGGCCTAATCCAGGATAATATACGGGTTCCTGCTCTTTCGTTGTTTCGTTGTCAAATATAATTATAGGCTTTTTGTTGCCTGCATAATAGGCGCCAATGTTTTTTTTGACTCCGTTTTTATCTGTAAAACTTCTTTTTGAAAGAGGCATTCCAAGTTTTTCTAAGTTGAGGACTCCAGGCTTTGCGTAAGGGAAATTTTGAGGTTCAAGTGTTTGCAGCTGTTTGGAGCCATTTGAGGCAAGGACTTCATTGAAATGTTGCATCCCGGCCAACTGTATGTCATAGAGCTTTTTTTTTCGCCAGCGTTTCCTTTAAATTTTCTGTCAGCTCTTCTTCCGGTGTTTTGATGGCTTGCTCGCTCTTTGCACGGTGAGGGACATATATGCTGAGAAAAATAAATATACTGAGAATGATAAGAGAGATGAACAGCATATATACCGTTATTTGAGTTTTCCGTTCTTTCTCAGTTAACATAATTATCCTCCGTGAGTTTAAAAAGTGCTTTCATATATTCAGAATGCATCAAAGCGGATATTCAGGTAAAGACTGTCGCCTGAGTTATAAGAAAATTTGCAGTTGAAGGTATTTTATAGTAAAATATGGCTCAATGGCTAACACATATTCAATACAATATCGCTTCCCCGAGGGAGCTGTCTATTATTATGAAATCAGCACCAATGGCGGTGTTCGTATGGCGACGGCTGCAGGTTCCGTCGGCAGCGCTTTTACGCAGCACATGGTATGCAGGTGCCGTATTGTAGAAGGCAATTCCGAACGAGGTACAATAGAAATTACTGTAACTCCGTTTAAAAGCAAGGCTGATGTTCCGGCAGATTTTACCAACCTCAAGGGTGAAGTCTTTATAATGGGAATGGACAAGTTCGGGAGAATTATTTGGCCTGAAAAGGGACCAGTGTGGGAAAGTGCCGAACAGATTTTTTTGTCTTTTCCGGAATACCCGATAGAAATTGGCGATTCTTGGTTTTTGCCACGAAGAGATCTCCATATGCGAGAAGAAAAGCTTTATACCAAAGTCAGGCTTAATGGCAGAGATAGACAAAATGAAGATTGCGTGATTTTGGCATTTGAGACTTCAATAGGTGAGCCCGCCATGGATGGAAGCACAGATATAGGCTTCGGCACTGTGACTTTTAACTGCAAAGAATCTTGGGTGAGAGACGTTCAGTATAATTCCAAGTATCAAGAAAATATATTGGTTCCGGAATTAAAAGGCAGAGCTTTGCCTGGCAGAGTTATGATGAACGTTGATATAATGCGTCTCTTCTTGGAGCAAGCATAAAAAAACAGTGGGTCGTGAGTAGTGGATAGTGGGCAGAAAGAAAACCTTAAAAACCACGAAATACACGAAAAAAAATTTCAAACCCCTCTTTAAACCACAGAATACGCAGACGGGATTTTAAGCATAGATTAAAATCTGGTGCAGGTGAGCTTGTCTGAAAACTAGAAAAAACTTAAACTTGAAACAGTGCGGCTTCAGAAACAGCCATAAACAGTAAGTTTTTAAAAATGATAAATCGAAGAAATTAGCAAAAAAAGACTTTTTGGACAGCCTGAGTGAGTAGATAGCAAAGAGTAGCAAGGGTAAAATATCCAAGACAGAGGACAAAAATACGGCAATAGCAGTTATGCTTAGCATAAATGTTCTTCTTATTCTGTTGTTAAAAGAATTGGAATGTGTGTCATATGCATAAGAAATATAGGAGAAACCGATTTGGAAAAGAATTTTAAATAATTGGCATATGACAGAAAGGAAATGAATAGGCAGTGAGCATTGTAGATGCGATTATTAATTTATTAAAATATCCTCTTCTTGAGTTCAGCCAAGAGTATGTAAATGAAAGCAATCGTGCTAATAGCATGGGAGAAACTCTCGAGGAATATCTTAAAGACCTTTTTGCTGGAACGATGGAGATTACAGATTCTCAAGAACGCTTGAGAATTCATAAGGAAACATATTCTTGGCTTGGAAATCAGAATAATCCGCCAGATTTTATTCTCAGAGGTGGCGATGCAATTGAAGTTAAGAAAATAGAAAATCCAGATTCCGCATTAGCTCTCAATTCTTCATATCCAAAACACAAACTTTATGCCGATAGCCATATGATTACAAAGGCTTGCAGAAACTGTGAGGAATGGAAAGTAAAGGATATTCTCTATGCAGTCGGGGTGGTTGGAAAGGACAAAAAGACATTAAGCTCTTTAGCCTTCGTTTATGGCGAGGATTATGCAGCATCCAGGGAAATTTATGAAAGAATAAGATTGAAAATCAAAGATGGAATTTTAACAATTCCCAATATAGAATTTGATGAAACAACTAAAGAGCTAGGCAGAGTTAACAGGGTAGATCCATTAGGGATTACTTATTTACGTATAAGAGGCATGTGGGGTATAGAAAACCCTTTTAAAGTTTTTGAATATCTGTTTCAGCGTGATAAAAAACGAAAGTTTAATTTTATGGCAATTATTGGCGAAAAAAAATGGAGAGCTCAGCCTAGAAATGAAGAACTTAGACAATTGGTTAAAGCTAATAAAAATGCTAAACTTACTAAAGTAGAAATTAAAGACCCGGATAATCCGGCGAAATTAAAGAAGGCATATCTTGTTACCTATCAAATATAGGGGATAAAAATGGGTGAACTTACTTTAATCAGCTTGTTTGCAGGTGCTGGTGGACTGGATATTGGCTTTGAGAGAGCTGGATTTAAGGTCGCAATTGCTAATGAATTTGATAAAAGCATTTGGGAAACATACGAAAAGAATCATACTGCTGAGTTGCTAAAAGAAGACATCAAATCAATACCATCGGATAGATTTCCTGATTGTGATGGCATTATAGGGGGACCACCCTGTCAATCATGGAGTGAAGCAGGTTCTTTAAAGGGGATTGCCGATCCGAGAGGGCAACTGTTTTTTGAATACATTCGTATTTTGAAAGATAAGCGACCTAAATTTTTCTTGGCAGAGAATGTAAGCGGAATGATGGCTCAAAGACATAATAAGGCTGTACAGAGTATATTGGCTCAATTTGAAAGTGCTGGTTACGATGTTTTTATGAATCTTCTCAATGCAAGCGATTATGGAGTTCCCCAAGACAGAAAAAGGGTGTTTTACGTGGGCTTCAGAAAGGATCTTAAGATCTCATATCATTTTCCTGAGCCTTATAATCATAAGCTCACTTTAAGAGATGCCATATATGATTTGCGAGAGACTGCCCTCCCCGCATTAGAAAATAATAAAACTAATGGAGATGATTGCAAGGTGTTAAATCATGAGTATTTTATAGGCAGCTATTCTCCTATTTTTATGAGCAGAAATAGGGTGAGAGATTGGGATGAACCGGCTTTTACGGTACAGGCATCTGGCAGACAGTGCCAATTGCACCCGCAGGCACCGAAAATGCTTAAAATTGAAGAAAATAAGCAAATTTTTGTTGAAGGAAAAGAAGAACTCTACAGACGCTTGACTGTTAGAGAGTGTGCCAGAATTCAAGGCTTCCCTGATGATTTTAAGTTTTATTATTCCAACCTCAACGATGGTTATAAAATGATTGGAAATGCGGTGCCAGTGAATTTGGCTTATGAAATGGGCAAATCTATTTATAGTGTTTTAATGGGAAAAGCCCCTGTTGTAAAACAACACAGGCAATTGCAATTTGCAGATTTGCTAGCAAATACCACTGCTTAGCATGGAGTTTTCGAATTTCAAAGTAGAATCAGCTGGACTTTTAAAAGAATTTATAATTATTTATTAACAGATTGAAGCATTTATTAGAGCTGTTTTTTTTTTAGTTATAAAAAATTTGTCTGCTCACTACTACTGAGGCTATCCGAAACCTCGATTTTCTTCTTGTTTCTGTAATTTTGTATTTTAAACCTTTAAGGAGAAGAAAAACTTGGAATGAGAGCAGATTTTTGTTTTGTTATGTTTTGATATCAGAGTTTTAGCCTTTTAACAGCTACTCAGAGCAGTTGTTGGCTGTAATATTGCTTTATTACAGAGCAAGGATAAGTTTTAAAGGAATTTTTAGCTGTCGGGGTTTTCTGCTTTTACAATACGGTAGACCGCATCATTTACTCTGACTTCGCCTTCAAGCTTAACGCCTACAATTGCGGGAGCGGCAACTGATTCAATTTTCTGGTAATTTTCTTCTATTGAGAGAATTGTGTGGTTTTTTACGCCGGTTTTTGGACCTTGAAACATGAGAACTTCCCCCTCTTTCATGGAGCCTGCTTCAAGTTTAATTTCAGCGACCGAATGTTTTTTGAAGAAGTTCGTTACTTTGCCTACATGTTCTTTGCGATGGCTGGATTTAGAACCGTTTCCGCCAGCAAAATCGGCTATATCTCTGCCCATGTAATATCCCGGTGAAAAGCCGCGGTTGAAAACTGTATTCAGTTCTTGAACAAGGGAATCTTTTAGTTCTTGGAGTTCTTGCTCATCAGGCTTGTTTTTTTCGTTGCAATAGACATCGAGGAACTTTCTGTAGCATGAAACAGTTGTATGAACATACTCCGGGCTTCTGCCTCTTCCTTCTATCTTAAGGCTGTTGGCTCCGGCCTCTATGATTTTGTCAAGAAAAGGCATTGTGCAGAGGTCTTTCGGTGACATCACATAATTATTGCCAATCACAAATTCTTTGCCGTCACGCAAGTCTCTGATTTCGTATTCGCGGCGGCAAGGCTGGCGGCATTCTCCTCTGTTTGCAGAAGTTCCGAACTGGAATTGAGACATGAAGCATCTGCCGCTGGTAGCTACGCACATGGCTCCATGTATAAACACTTCTATTGAAATTTGCTCGGCAGCTTCTCCCAAACGGGTTTTAAGGTTTTCTCGGATAAGCCTGATATCTTCAAGAGTGCATTCTCTGGCAAGCACAAAGCGTTTTATTCCGAAATGTTTAAATAAAAATGCCATTGCAGCTGAATTGGAAACTGACATTTGAGTTGAAATAAAAGGCTCAAGTCCATATTTTTGCAACAGCTCTATAGCTGCAAAATCCCAGCAAATAACGGCATCGATCTTGGCTTCTTTAGCTAATATAACAGTTTTTTCAAGGAGCTCTAGTTCATTTTGATAAATTATTGTGTTAAGAGTAAGATAAGCTTTGGCGCCTGCTTTATGGATTCTTTCTGTTATTTCGTCCAATTGTTCAATGGAAAAGTTTTTTGCGCTTGAGCGCATGTTCAGGGGTCCAGCGCCAAAGTATACGGCATCAGCGCCAGCATCCAGTGCAGCTTGTAAGCTGATTTCGTTGCCCGCTGGAGCCATTAGTTCAACTTTTTTGGAAAAATTATTCATACGGTAAAAAGCCTGTTTTGACGATTAGTAAATTGATATATCAAAGAGTTATAAGGAATAAAATGAAAAAAATCAACTTCTTATTGATTACAGCAGTATTTGTTATTATTTCCGTCTTGGCTCTTTCCGCTCAAGAATTATATGAGGAGAACTTGGATTCGCTCCCTCTTTTCAGTCTTCAGGAAATAGATTTGCTTGTGGGTATTCCATCAGAGTCAGTTGAACCTTTGGATAAAAGGCGAAGCAGAGTGGATTTGTCCATAGGTCTTGAGGAAGCTGACAGATTAATGGTGGATGAGTTTCCAATTGGCTCTGAAAACAGTCTTCAGGAAAACATTGCTACTTCATGGTATGATTTTTCTGAAGAAGAAATTACTCCTGAAGAATTGGAAGCGCAAATTTTAGATTTACTTGCAGAAACAGGCGATTTGGATGAAGTGGATGATTTTCTGCCTTATTCCGCAGATTCAGAGGAATTTTCAGAGGAAGATGAAGGCGAAGAATATTTATTTATGGATTGATATGACGCTTCTAATTGCAACTATTTCAAAGATGCGCTAGGTTTATTATATGAGCTTGTCACTTTGGAGGATCAAGAACCTATGGCAAAAGCCAACAGAAGTATCTTTAATTTTGATGTAAAACTGGGCTTTAAACTGAAGTTCGCATTGATTTGTGTGATGATTTCGATTATCACCGCTAATCTTGTAGGGGCTTTTGTTTATTTTATTTTCATAAGCAAAGTCATGAAGGAAATAACCCCTGTAGGAATGAGCGCTACATACGACATAGATGCCCTTATGATTCAAATGCTCGTTTGGATTTTAATGGCTCAGATTTTTGCAGTTGTTTTGTCAGCCTTTATAGTTATGATTGTCGCAAATCATATAGCAGGTCCCCTCTTCCGTATTGAACGTGTAATGGGCTGCATTGAGAACGGTGATCTTACAAACTATGTCAAACTGCGTCCCAGAGACGAATTAAATGAGTTGGCTGCAGCTCTGAATGACATGACAGCGGGGTTGCGGGAAAAGGTCGTGGGGATAGGCTCTTCGGTCGATAAACTTGAAGAGACTCTTGTATCTTCGGTTTCAGGCGATTCGAAAACCAAATTGCTCAAAGAAGTAGAAGCTGTTCGTGCAAGCTTGAGTGAATTTATTCTGGACAGCAGCGCAAAAGAAGAAGTAACCTCTAAAGAAGATACCGAAGATGCCGAAGACTCTGAATCTTCTGACGACAAGCCCTCAGAAGATGAAAAAACAGAATAAGCCATAGTTTAAGTATATATTTGCTGAATAAAAAAACTCTCTTTACCGGAGAGTTTTTTGTTTTAGAAACAGTCCGCTAATCTCCAGTTGTTTTATATAAATGGCTCATAGCGGGAGCATCTTCCAGCTCTAATAGCAGTGACTGAGGGTCTCCAACTTTGGAAATATAGTTGAGAAAATGGTCAATTTCTCTTGGCAAAGTTCTTACTGCTATTTCGGGCCATTTCATTTGCTCTTGTACTGAGAGCGGCTTTTCAAGGCAGTCATTTTTCATTTGTTGCAACTTATCATAAAAGTGAAATCTCGGGTTTTGAGGCAATAACAAAATCAGGGCTGTCAGGGCTTTTATTTCTGAAATTGTGAGAGAGCCGCCTGCAGAACAGAGAGCTATACATAGGAAGAATCTGCCATGAAGATTTCGGTGAAGAAGCTCTAACTTCGTGAAATCATCTTCGGTTTTGGGAACACGGTATATCTTGTAGAGAACAAGAAAAATTTGAACGTAGTATCTGATGGCTGCGCCTATAGGGATTTTCTGTTCAAGACTTTGTTTGAATGCCAGGCGTGAGTGTTTTTCCGGAGGAAGGCAGTACTGTTCAAAAAAAACTTATTTTGGCGGCGGCCTTGTTATCGTCTAGGTGCAGAAAAGAAGAGTTCAGATCGTAGTAGACTTGATTTCTTATATTCAGATTTGTGTTTCTGGATGAAGGAACTGATATGAATATACATCCTTATTTGAATAATTAAGAATATAATATTGTCTTTTTTTCTCAGAGATTTCAGAGTTTTCAGGAATAGTTTCAAGATCGGCCAATAAAAACAAAGATTCTAACGGAGTTTCTTTAGGAGCCTGAGAGCTTTCTAAGATGCCGTATGGAACAAAAAGGGATATGTGAAAAAGCTTCTCATTGTTGTCTCCCAAGTTTTCTTTGGTTATTATGGTTTTACCGCCTATAAGAGTTTTGCTTTCATCATATGGATACACAAAGTCTTGATGCTTGGCTTTAATTGCTATTCCGTCAGGGTCTATAAAGGTGATGCCTCCAAAAACTTTAAGCTTGTCTGGAGATTTTGTATCGAACCTATAGGAACATTCAAGTATGATTCTTAAGCCAGCCAATGAGCTTGCAAATACGTCTTCTGCAACATGACATCCTAGAAAGGTCAGGTTCGGTGAACCTGGAAGAGGTTTGGAAAGGGCCCTGCCCATAAAAGGCAATCATAATTTAGGTCGGGAACTGTTTCGCTAAAGGAATGAGCATGGTTTGATAAATTAATAAGATCGCCCAAGAGTGTTTTAGTTTGGTTCATGACATCCTCTCTGTAACAAACAGTGCTTATTGTTCATGGAGTGTGAACAGCGAAATTATTTAGAACTCAATTAGTGAAAGTAATAAATGCTTTGAGATGCTAATAAGTTTTAGAAGCATTTATTTTTACACTTTACACTACACATTTATATTGTTAAAGCTCGTCACTCGCCGCCGCTGGCACAGTTGGTCTTTCTGTCTGCCGTCTAGCAGTGCTGTCCACTGGCCGCTAAATCATCGTCTGTCTATCTCCACGTCTCTGTGGATTATAGATGTTACTATTTGAGAATTTTCTATATTTCTGAACAAAAACTCTGTGAAAGCTACAGATCTATGCCTGCCTCCAGTACAGCCTATTCCTATTTGAAGTCTGACTTTTGGTTCGTTAACGTAAAGCGGGATAAGATAATCAACAAAATCTTTCAGTCTTTTTGAAAAATCTTGAGCTTCTTTGAAGGAGAAAACGTAGTCAAAAACCGGTTTGTCTACTCCTGTCAGCTTCTTAAGTTCAGGGACATAAAATGGGTTGGGAAGGAATCGGACGTCAAAAACCAAGTCGCAATCTATAGGTATGCCGTATTTAAATCCGAAGCTTACAAAGACAACGGACATGCTCTTTTCTCCAGTAGCATGCAGAGCAAAGTCTCTGAGCTTGTCTTTGAGTTGCTGGCTCGTAAAGGTGGATGTGTCTACTATGAAGTCAGCATTTCGTCTTATATCTTCTAGGAGCTTTCTTTCACGGGCTATATCGTCAGCAACTCTTCCGCCTTGATTCAGAGGATGTCTTCGCCTTGTTTCTGAAAACCGTTGGATGAGAGTTTCGTCCTTTGAGTCCAAGAAGAGAACCTTGACCTCTACTCCTGCTTTTCTGACTGTTTCCACAGCATCGGAAAGGTCATCTAAGAGTTTTCCGCCGCGAGCGTCGATTGTTACCGCCAGTTTATTGAAACTTCCGTTGCTTTCAGAACAAATTTGTACGAAATTATTCAAAAGAGAAGGCGGCAAGTTGTCTAAGCAGTAGTAGCCCGCATCTTCGAAAATTTTAGAAACTGTTGTTTTGCCTGCTCCGGACATTCCGGTAATTATTATCAAACGCACTTTATTAGCAGATTCTCCTTTAGGCTATTATATCCAGAACCAAGCCTCTGATCTCATCAAGCTTTGCAAGCATAGTCATAGCTTCATCGTCTTTCAAGGTTTCTTCGGTCAGAGCTTCAGCTTTGCCAGAGGCTAAATCGACAAGCTGATAAAGCTTTTGTTCTGTTCCATAGTTTATAGAAAATTCCTCTTTTAATGAGAGAAAAGTGTCAGATACTTTTTTTAAAAATTGTTTTATGCTGTCTTTATAGGCTTTCAGAGAGTAAGCGTCAGGTTTTTTTATAAGTTTCTCTGAGCAGGTTTTAACTTGGGTAAGTATGGCTGTCAGAGCTTCATTGGTGTTTTGTTTGAGACCGTTTTTAAATGTTGAATCAAAGGTTTTTTGGGCTTCAGCGGCAGATATCTTTGATGCTGTTTGGGAAGAAGGGTTTTGAAGTGGAACTGTGTCGGCTGCGGCTATTTTAATGGCCATTCTATTCACCGCAGACTATTACTCTGTTTCTGCCACTGTTTTTGCCCTGATAAAGAGCTGCGTCGGATCTTTGTATCAGCTGATCTTTGTTGTCAGCGTCAAGCGGGAACCCTGCTACTCCTATGGACATAGTGCATCTGATAGGGGAGGATGGGTCTGTAAGATTGGGGAACTCAAACTCTTCAACGTCACTTCTTATTCTTTCAGCGACTATTTTGGCATCTTCTGTTGCGGTTTCAGGAAGAATGATAGTGAACTCTTCTCCGCCGTATCTGCTTGGAATGTCTGTGTTTCTGGTATTTTTCTTCAAGATTTTTGCTACATATTTAAGCACTAAGTCACCCTGCTGATGGCCGTAGGTGTCGTTGACGTTCTTGAAGTGGTCAATGTCGCACATAAGAAGGGAAAGTGTCGAGTTGTATCTCTTGCATCTCGCAACTTCTTCGGATAAACGAAGCTGGAAATACCTGTGGACATAAAGTTTGGTGACAGAGTCGGTAATAGCTAGAGAGTAGAGTCTTGCGTTTTCCAAGGATATAACGGCCTGTGAAGCAAGTGTTTCAAAGAAATCTATGTCATTGTCAGTAAATGGCTGACCGTTAATTTTTTCGCCGATTTTAACTATTCCGTAAAGGTCTCCTTCGCGTATGAGAGGAACGTAAACTGTAAATGCGAGTTCCATGTCTTTGATGACAGTGTTATTTTTGTAGAGATTGCCGATTACTTCCTGTGAGAAAACGGGTTTTTTCTCTTTTTTGATTGTGCTTATAACCCAGCTTTCTCCAGGCATTTTTTCTATTTTTGCCAGTTCTTCCGGGGTTATTCCTTTGGAGGCTTTAACTTCAAGGGTTGTATTATCTTCTCCGTAGAGCATCAAGACCCCTCTGTTTGCCCACACTGTTTCCAAAAACATGTCTATGGATATATCCAAGAGTTCCCGCATATTCAATGTGGAACTAAGAACTTTTCCTGATTGCTGGAGAGTCATAAGATTGAATACTTTATGATCCAGATCGTTCTTAGTGGCTTCTGAGTTTTCAAAGAGATTGGCGTTGTTTACGGCAGTTGTAGCTAAGCCTGTCAGAGCTTTGTAAAGGTCAAGATCAGTTTCTGTGAAGGGTTCTCCGCTTTTTTTGCCTGCCAGCAAAAGTAAGCCGACAAAGTGATCTTTAAGCTTCATGCTGGAGATTAATTCGATTTTTTTCAACTCTTCCGTATCAAAATCTTCTGCCAACCGCTCTTTATTCGTATCGCAAACATGCCAGCAAGAATCTGAGGATACAGCTTCTTGGAGGAGCTGATAATCAGAATAGAATTTGAACTTAGTAAACAGTTCCGGAGAGAGCCCGGTCAAATTCTTTATGGTCGTTTGATCGGTTGATGGTTCATAGAGCATAAGAGCCGCACCGCTTAATCCAAGTTTCTCTGTGAAAATATTTAAAAAGTTCTTTGAAACTGTATCGGGATCAAGGCTTGTTGCCATGATTTGGCTGGCAAAATAGAGAACTGACAGTGAGTCTACCTTTTGGTTCAGCTCTTCGTTGATAACAGCTATTTGTTCAACATAGTTGCTTATTTGAGCCTGGGATTCAAATAAAGAGGCTACGATCTTTTTTAAACTGCTGTGAATTTGATCCAACTCTATAAGTTTTAGTTCATCATAACTTTCAGAGATATCTCCATCGATCAGCTTGTCTGCTACAAGAAAAAATTGGTTGAGAGGCTTAACTACTGTTTTTCTTAGAAAAAAACAAGCTGCGGCTGTTGTAATAACTCCAAAGACGGGTATTGCATAAAGCAATAGAATAGGCTTTCCTGCAATACTTGCAATAAGAGAAATAACGAACAATATAACCCAAATTGCTGCTAGTTTTATGGCGATTTTTGTTGCTATATTCATGTTATTTAGAGTCAGTTCGTTTTCTGATAGTTACTTTTTACAACTTATGGCAGCTTACCATATTTTTCATTTATAGCCTTCAATATTTCTTCAAAAATATCGTCAGGTGTTTTATTGTCGGCAATTATTTTTATAAATCTTTCCGGGTAAATCTTTGCAAGCTTTTCATAAGCCTCGCTTACCATCAAGTGAAAATCCTGTGATTCAGATTCTATACGGTCCGGATTTTTTTGAGCTCTTTCTTTGACGCGGTTAAGCCCCGTTTCAGGAGAAATAGACAATAAAATCGTTGATGAGGGCAAATAGTCTTGCAAGAATTCATCATGAAGTTTTTTTACCCGTTCCATGCCAATTTTTCTGGCATAGCCTTGATAAGCCATGCTTGAATCGAAATATCTGTCGCACAAAACTACTTTGCCTTTGTCCAGAGCCGGTTTGATAACTTTTTTGAAGTGCTCGTTTCTTTGAGCTGCCATCAAGAACAGCTCGGTTTCAGGCTCAAGATCGCCTGAACTTTTATCTATAAGTATCGATCTTATACGGTCGCCTGCAAAAGTGCCGCCAGGTTCTCTTGTAATGAGCACATCGGCGCCTTTGCTTTTAAGATATTCGCAAAGTTTATTGATTTGTGTGGACTTGCCGCTGCCTTCAGGGCCTTCGAAGGTTATAAATAAATTGCGAGTCATTTTATTCCGAAAAAAGCGTCAAGTTTCGTGAGTTTGAAGACGTTTAGGACAGCGTCTTGAATGTTTATGATCTTCATCTCTCCGGCATTTTTGGCAACTTCTTTTTTCAAATACACTAATGTACCCAGGCCTGAGCTATCAAGATATGTGACATCTTTTAAGTCCAAGATATAAGTCCAAGAACCTTGGGGTTCAAGTGATTTTTGAACTTGGGATTTGATAGAGTTGACGTGATGAACGTCCATTTCGCCTTCCAAAGCGAAAGTTTTAGTTTTTGCTGCGTCGTTCCGGGTTAAGTTTATTTTCATGACTCAGATCCCCCTCCGTGTGTTGTTCGGGCGTGTCCGCAGAAAGATTCTTTACCATTTGCAGTCTCACGACACCAGTGTTTTTGTCAGTAAGATATCTGACATGATCCATAATGTTTTTAATTATGAAGACGCCGAATCCGCCCTCCCTGATTTCTGTAAGATCTCTGACTGGAATAGTAGAGGGATCAAACTCAGGATCCTTGTATTCGACTTCAATTATCAAGTATTCAGGTGATGTTTTCAAATCTAAAATAAAATATTTTTCAGGATCAAATTTGTAGGCATGCTTGACTACATTAGTGCAAGCTTCTGTAGTAGCCAGCTTTATGTCATTGATCACTGAAGGCTCCAGAGTTAGGTGCCGCATGCCTGCATAAAGGATTTTTCTGATTAGGACTAGGGAACCGGAGCCACCCTTTATGTGAACCCTAGTCTGAGTCGCACTTTCAGGCATCGACTCCAGTATTTGTTCAATTATTTCTTTCAATGTGAAAATATCCGCCTTTTTAATTAGCCAGTCTGTTTGACAACTCAGGCTCTAATAGTAGCACGTTATACATTACTGAGTCTACTATTAGAGTTTGCCCGCGAGCTCTGGCGGTTTTTGCCAGGAGTATTCCCGCGTCTGTCAGGTTGCGATCAAGAAACCAAGCTTGTTTTAAGTATTTGAGAGCTTTTTCGTCATTCATCGGGTCGCCAAAGGCCAAGAGAGCTTGAGCCAATACAAGCTTTGCAAGAGCTGAGTCGGGTGCGTCGGCGGATGCTGAAAGAGCGGCTTTAACGGCTCGTTTGATAACAGATTCTCTTTGAGCGTCTTGTACATGTCTGAATTGGCATTCGCTCATGGCGGCTGTGACCCATATGTTTGTGTCTTTGTGCAGAGCCGCTCTTTGCCAAGTCAAAAGCGCTCTTTTGATGGAGTTTTCAGGATTGGCGTCTTCGCTTGCAAGAAGTTCTTGAGCTATGGCGGTTTCATAAACTGTCCATATAGAGACTTCCGGACGCTGCAGCTCTTTAAGGTTTTGAGTGAGCATTTCCTTCAATTCAGGCAACCCTGCGGTTTTCTCTTTAGCTGAAAGTTCTATAAATTTCTTCCTGTAAAGACCATTTTCAGGATACTTGTTACGCAGATTGGCATATATGCGCCTTCCTTCTTTGAAGTTTCCGAAGTTTTCGCAAAGTTTAGCCAGCCTGTAGATATTCTCTTCATTAGGAGAGTTTTTGGCTAGTTCATACGCAATTGCAGCAGCTTTTTCTACATTTCCAGTAGCTCTTTCGCATAAAATCAGACCCTTTTTGGCTTCTTTGTTATCTTTGTCGTTTTGCAAAGCATAACCGAAGTATTTGCGGGCATCTGATATGCCTTTGTCTTGAAATCTTGTCCTTATAGAGAAAAGATAAGCTGCATATCCTTTGAGCAGGTCGGCGTCGGCAGTATCAGAAGGCAAAGCTTTTGCAAAAGATTCTATCTCTTTTATTACTGTAGTGAGCATGTCAGGTTCTATAAGAGAAGAGACAAGCTGAGTTCTTCTAAGTCTCAGCAGATTTTTTTGAGCCTCATAATCTTCCGGAAAATCGGCTGTATAAGAGCTTAAAAGCTCCGCGGCCATTCTTGTTTTGTTTTCTGCTTCGTAAACAGCGGCAAGATTTTTGCAGAGCCAAGGATCTTGGGGTTTTTTGGCTCTCAGTTTTGTCAGAATGTTTCCGGCTTCGCCTATTTCAGCTGTTGTTATATAGACTTCCGCAAGCTTTCTGAGAATTGTTTCGTCGCCAGGCAAAACATCTAAAGCTTCTTGGTATTTTGCCGCGGCTGTTAAAAAAAGCTTGTTTTCTAAAGCCTCGTCTCCTTTTTGCGCAATTTTTCTTGCTTGGCTCTTGGTTTTTTGTTCAGCTATAAGGTCAGGAGCTTTATAGGCTCTTATGCAGGCAGGATCAGTTTCTGCGGCTTGTTCAAAAGCTTCCTGGGCTTTGTCGAATTGTTCCAGTTTTATGAGAGTCTCACCGTAATCACACCAGTCTTCGGCAGTCGGGTTTAAAAGTTCAAAGTATTTAGAGTATGTGTCAGCCTGAAGCTGATAGTTAGCGCTTTCTCCGGCACTTTCTATCAGGTCTTTGTAGGTGTCACGGGATTCAGGCTCTATTTTAAGCAAGTCTTTAAACACCTTTGCGGCTTCAACATGTTTACCTTGAGCTGTAAGGGTTTTGCCCAAGAGTTTTCGTATTTTCAGGTGATATGGGCTGAGAATCTCTGCTTCTTTAAGATATGCTGTAGCGGCGGATAATTTTTTGTGTTTCAAGTAGAATTCGGCTATTGCCAAGAGATGTTCTCCGGTTTTGTCGGATTTTTGCAAAATTTTAGCAAAAGTATCTTTCCCTGCTTCTTCTAAGCCGCTTTCATATTGAAGTTTTCCCATCTCGGTCAGAAGGCTTATATCTTCTTCTATAGCTATTCCAGCTTCAAATTCTTTGAGAGCGGCTTCTTTGTTGCCTGTTCCGTAATAAGCCTTGCCCAATCCAAGATGAAGTTCCCAATCGCCCGGCCAATTTTCTAAGGCTTCTGAGTAGTTTTTTACAGCTCCGTCAAAAAATCTCCTGGCAAGCATGGTTTCACCCATAAGCTTATACATTTTCAGACCTGGCCCTGCCATTTCTCTGTATACATTCAGAAACTTCTGGGCTTCCGATGGATTTCCGAGGCTCAGGTGAATCTGGGCTATTTTTATAATAGCCTCAGGTGTTTGAGCGGGGGAATCTGTAAGTTTTTGCAGCCAAAAGAGGGCTCGTTGTTTTCTTCCTGTGTCATAAAGCAGTGTGGAAAGCAAAAGCAATGATGAGGGATCTATTGCCGGAGATTCCAAGGTGAGAGCTTTTTCCAAAGCTTCTATGGCTTCCTCTTTGCGCTCAAGAGCGGTTAAGATTTTTGCGCCGCATTTTAGGAGTTTTGGAGAATCCGGAGCAAGAGCCCGTCCTGCTCTGAAGGTAGAGAAGGCCTTGTTTAATCGGCCTGTTGCCATTTGAGCTTCAGCCAAATTAATATAAGCCTGTGAATCAGAAGGATTCTTTTTTAGAGCTTCTTCAAGAATAGGCAGAGTTTGAGTTTTAGCAGGAGTCTTTTCCTTTTTTTGCTGCGCTTCGGCAGTTTGAAGAGCCGTGTTTATAACAGGCTTTGGGGAAGATTCCAGGGAACTGCCGCATTTTCCGCAGAAAACACCGCTGCTTACAGTTTTGCATTTATTGCAAAAAGCCACTTTTTACATCTCCTCCGGGGCTTCTATTCCTAAAAGACCCAATCCTTTTTTTATGATTCGCTGAATTGCACGGCTAAGAGCAAGTCTGGAGTGTTTTTGGTTCTCATTTTCGCAATCCAGTATTCGGCAGTTGGTGTAGAAACTGGAAAAAAGAGTCGAGAGGTCATAGAGGTAAGCGCATAGAGTATGCGGTTTTAGATCTTCTGAAACAGTTTTTACCGTGAGAGGAAATTCCATAGCTTTCAAAATAAGTTCTTTTTCTTCTGGAGCTGAGATTATTACTTTGGCATCAGAGGGGATAAAATCAGTTTTCCTGAAAATAGAGCATATTCTGGCATGGGCATATTGCAGATATGGAGCCGTGTTCCCTGACAAAGCTAACATGCGCTCAAAGGAAAAAACATAATCGTTGTTTCTGTTTTGAGCCATGTCTGCGTATTTTACAGCCCCTATGCCTGTCATCTTGGCTACCTGTTGCTTGTATTCTTCTGGAAGCGTATTGTTTTTATCGTCTACAACCTGATAGGCTGCTTTTATAGCTTCATCCAGAAGTTCGGCCAGCTTCACGTTCTCTCCGTCTCTTGTTTTTAGAGGCTTGTTATCTTCTCCGAGTATGCTGCCGAATGTTACATGCTCAAGCATGACTTTTTCCGGCACAAGACCGGCTTTTCTGGCTACGGCAAAGACTTGCTTGAAATGGAGAGCTTGTCTTGCATCAGTGACGTAGATAATACGGTCGGCTTTCAATGTATTGGTTCTGTAATGCAGAGCGGTCAGATCAAAGGTGGCGTAATTGTAACCGCCATCAGATTTTTGAATTATAACTGGCAGCGGAGTGCCGTCTTTTGCTTTGAATTCATCCAAAAAAACGCATTTGGCGCCGTCTGAGATTTCTATAAGACCTTTTTGTTGTATTTTCTCGACAATTTCAGGCAACATGTCAGCATAAAAACTTTCGCCTCTTTCGTTTTCCGGCTCAAGTCTCACGCCAAGAAGCTTGTATATTTTATATACATCTCTCATGGAAACTTTTTTGATAATTTGCCAATAATCAATAAGTTTTTGTTCTTGGTTTTGCAGTCTTATGAGATAATCATGACAAGCAGCTGCTTCTACGGGGTCGCTTTTGCATTCTGCTGTGGCTTCTTTGTAAAAAGCTTCAAGCATGGGAGTATCAAGAACATCTTCGGGGTTTTGGTTTTCAGCTATGGCTTTATCTATAGCAGACTCTGCTTTTCTTATTACCATTGCCATTGGCACTCCCCAGTCTCCGAGGTGGTTTTGAGCTATCACCTTGTCTCCCAAACTTTCAATTATTCTGGCTATGACATCGCCAATAATTGTAGAGCGCAAATGACCTACGTGCATCTGTTTGGCTATGTTGACGCTTGAATAGTCTACAATGACTCTTTTGGGTGTTTCGGACTTGGAAGCTTCAAGAAGAGAGGGGGAGGAAACAAAAGAATCGAACTGATCCTCCAAAAAGCTGTTTGCCAATCTCATGTTGATAAAGCCGGGTTTGACGGCCTCAACGCTTTCGAAGGTTTTTTTATCTTCCGCCAAAATTTCAGCTATTGTTTCGGCTATAAGCAGAGGCGGTTTTTTCAAAACTTTGCCAAGAGGCATAGCCAAATTAAGAGTGTAATCGCCTTTAGAAGGGTCTGGAGGTCTTGTTGGATTTATTTCCGGCGAGATGCCTTTTTCTTTAAAAAAGTTTTCCAGATTTTTTGAAATTCTGTCGGCTATTTGTTGTTTCATTTTTATTTCCTGTCGTTATGCTTTTGCTCTGGTTATAAGAAAAACACCTATTATTCCAACTATGAAGTTTGGCAACCAAACGCCCATGAATGGAGACATCATTCCGCCCTTGGCGAAAGCCTTGCCGGCGGCCATTATTATATAATAGCAGAATATAATAATCAGCGAGAGACCTATGCCTATACTGGTTCCGGAACGGGTTGTCTGCGAACCTAGAGGCGCGCCTATAAGCACAAAAATAAAGCCGGCAAAAGGTATGGAAGACTTGGTCCAAAATTCTATTTTATGACGTGTCAAAACAGATTCTGCCATGCCTTCGGCTTCCAGCTCTTTTATGTAATAATAAAGCTCTTTCATGTTCATGTTGCGCGCGTTTTTGTTTGAAGAGGCTTGATTCGGGTCAACGTAGTGAGTGTCTATTGGATAGGACATTGTTTCGAAATAGGTGTAGCTGTTATCTTTGCCGCTTGCGTGTATGTCGGAAATGCGTCCGTTTTCAAAATAGCAAACCCCTTGTTCTATTCTTGCTTCGGCAGCTTCAATAACTCTCGGAAAAGAGGAGGGCTGACTTTCATACATGACAACCCCTTCCATTTCTTTAGTTTCCGGGTTGAATTTCCTTACAAAGAATTTGCGTCCTGGAGCAGCTTCAAAGAAACGGTTTTCTGCTATATTGGGTAAAGGGCGTTTTAATGTGACTTCTCTTCTGAACAGTTCGGTGAACTTTCTGTTGGCTTCTGGCACAAGCTTTTCATTGAAAAAAAGTGTGAGGCCTGTTATAAACAGCCCTGCTGCGACCGCAGGAGCGGCAATCCTTGAAAAGCTGTAGCCGCCGGCTTTGAGAGCAATAACCTCAGAGTCAGAAGACATTCTGCCGTAGCCTATCAGAGTTGCAAGTAAAAGAGCCATGGGAAAGCTTATTGCAAGGCTCGGGAGCAAGCTGTACACGAAAAAACGTATTACGACAGCAAGGGGAACTCCTTTAGAAAAAACGAGATTTATAAGCTCCATCATTATATCTATTAACCAGATGGTTACGAAAAAGGCTAAGCCGAATAAGAAAGGCTCAAGAAGTTCCGTTAGGACATACTTGTCTATAATTTTTAAGGGTTTTTTCAGTGAAAAGCTCATATTGAAATTAATTTACTCTATAGTCTTTGCCTTTTCAATGGCTTTTGCTATGTTTCTTGCTATTTTGATTTTTCAGGCTTCCAAATCTTTACGAGTAAGTTTGTTGGTTTTCATGGCTCTATAAAATGTGGACTTGTGTATTCCCAATAATTCAGAGGCTTTTGTAATATTTCCTCGGGCTTTGGAAAAAGCGGCTTTGAGAGTTTCGGGTGACAACTCAGAGCTGTCTGCATTTGTTGTTGAGTCTCCCAGCAATATAGGTGTTCTGTCTGGTGTTATTATTGTTTCTTTATAGACGGGGAGGTTAGGAGAAAAGTGTCTTTCAGATGCTGCTGCAGCCTGTTGTATTGCTTCATGAGCCCTTAATCTTTCTTCATACCACTCTTGAAGAGCTTTTATTCCGATAACTTCGGTTTTGTTTTCAGCAAATAGTCTCTCCATCAAGTTTCTCAGTTCACGGACGTTGCCTGGCCATTGATAAGTTTTTAAGAGAGTTATTGCTTCATTTGTCAGTCTTATAACATTGCGGGAATATTTTTTATTCAAAATTCCTATAAAGTGAGCGATAAGCGGTTCAATATCATCTTGTCGTTGCCTTAGAGGCGGGATATGTATTTGAAGCGGATTGAGTCTGTAAAACAGGTCTAGTCTGAAGCCTTGTCTGGAAGCTTCCAGCTCCAGATTTTTATTAGTCGCTGAAACCAGTCGGACGTCCACTTTTATGGGCTTTTCGGCTCCGACTCGCTCTATTTCGGAAGTTTCTATAGCTCTTAAAAGCTTGGCTTGGGAATCCGGCGGCAAATCTCCGACCTCGTCCAAAAAAAGAGTTCCTCCGTCGGCTCTTTCAAAGCGGCCTTTTCGAGATCTTAACGCGCCTGTGAAAGCTCCTTTTTCATGCCCGAAAAGCTCGCTTTCAAAAAGGCTGTCAGTAATTGCTGAACAGTTCATGCTTACAAAAGGTTTATTGGAGCGTCTGCTGAGTTTGTGTATGGCATTGGCTATCAATTCTTTGCCTACGCCTGTTTCGCCGGTTACAAGAACGGCTGCGTCGGAAATGGCATACATGGCTGTTTTGGCAAAGACATAACGCATTGCATCCGACACGCCGATGATTCCGGCAAAGGCTTGCGGAGTATGTGAAATTGGTGCAGGTAAAAGAAGTTGTGAAGAGATGCTCATGGAGTAGGATTATAGTTTTATTTTCCTTTATTTTCAAGGGTGCTATTTCGGCAATTATCATTCAGAAAATATAAAGATAAGCCGAAAAGGGTACCAACTTATATTATGAAACATCAAAACCTTACAACCGGATTTTTAACAGCAATTTTTCTTTTTGCTATGCTTTTGCCTTTGCATGCGAGAAGAAATCTAGGCAGAGATTTGTGGTGGAATTTTGACAGCAGAATTATGGTGGAAAGCTCTAATCGAAGCTGGAATGAACCTGTGTATTCTCCTGCGACTTCCACGATTTCCTATGAGCTAAAAGAGGATGATAAGATTTTCGTCGGACAAGAGGCAAATTTAGACCTCTCTCTTAAAAGTGATTTCAGCGATACAACTTTCATAGATTTTACTGAATCACTTTATTTCCGCGGTCTTAATAACCGCGCTCCTCAATCTTTTAACCGAAACTATTACAGATATGATGAGCTGGAGCACTTTTTGAATATAGGGATAGGGGTGGCGGCTTCTGCTAAAGATTTTGTGAAACTTGATTATAGCAATATGGTAAACAGAAGGAAAGAGTTCGGTCTTTCGGATTATGTTTCCAATGGTATTTCAGGCCGCTTTGTTCATAGAATAGGCGAGAAACATGCTATGGCTTTCTCTGGGAGCTACGAAAGCAGAAAATATAAGAATGACAGAGAAAGTGATTATGAGCGTGCCTATGGACGTATGGAACACATTACGTGGCTTGAGCCTAAATATGAATATGAGGAGATTTCTTCTTCTTTGAGAGGAGAGGAAGAAGTTTTTGAACGTTTTCCGAGTGCTCTGCCGGCAGAAAAAGCTAAGGCTTATTATACAGATTATGTCAGAAATCCTGCTGACGATGATCCTAAGGCCAAGTATCTCTTGCGAAAAAAACGCGGAAAAACTTTTATAAACGCATACATTGAGGGCGGAACAGCTGATATGTCTAATCTTGACAACAGCAATAATTATGTCGCCGGAGGTTTTTTTGCATCATATGATACAGATGACAAACGGACTTTGAGTTTGTCTGAAAGATATACAGTTGTTGATACGGATAGAGAGTCTTTTGCGAACTCTCTCTATGATGGTTACAAGAACTTTTTTGCTTTATCAAGTGAGCAGATTTCAGAAAATAACTTTGCTCAATCAATCACTTACTCAAACTTTTTGGAAAAATATTCCAATTCGCCTTCTGATTCTCATATGACGAACAAACTTGCATATGAATCCTTTTACAGAAATGACAACAGTTCTTTCGCTACCGCAGCGGACTTCAGCCGCAGCAAGTATGAGAGAGAAGATGAATATAATGCCGATTATAATGAGTTGCTTGCTACTGCTGACTATAATCGTTACATAAGCAATAGTGTGTTTTTGAATTTTGCGGCTTCATACGGGAAACGTGACTATGGTTCAAAAGAAACGCAGATTTTGTCGAATTTCTCAAAATACAGTTTCAAAATCGGGGCTGTCAAAGAAATGACACCGGATAACAGCTTGGAAGTTTCCTATCAGCATATGAAGGAAGAGCACGACCGCCACGCAGAAAACAATCGCTTAGACAAAACAGCGGCTATATCTTGGGCGGCATCCTTTTAGTGCGACGTTTTATCCAAAACTTTCCTATTTTGATACTATCCAAGTCAACAATGCCTTCATGGTTATCTGATGCTGCGACTTCACAGTGGTCAGTAAACCGTGAACAGTGGAATTGTTTAAAACCCAATGTTTTTGCTTTTTCAGTGCTTTTGGCTTGGGTTCTGGTTTTTTGCTGCCCCCAACCCCCAACGCCCTGCTCTCTTGGAGTTTAGTCTTTCGCCATTATTGGCGGGAAGGGCTGACTGCTCTCTGAGGTTCCTTCAGTAGTGCTTTTGCTGTGTTGCGGTTTATTGGGATCGTAATCTTTCGCATGTATCGGCGGGAATGGCTGCTGATAGGATATGTCAGTTTCAACCACCATTTCGTCTGCTTTTTTGGTTTTTTGCGGAGCAAGTTCTTCGGAGAGAATATGCTGGTTTGTTTCTTCGTCTTTTTTAAAGTATTTGGAAAGTTCTCTTTCGTATACTCGCAGGAAAGCGTCAACGCAGTAGGGATCAAACTGTGTGCCCGAATTCTTTTTGAGTTCGCCTATAGCTATTTCTGCGCTAAGCCCTGTTCTATATGGGCGGTTTGTCGTCATAGCGTCAAAAGCGTCGGCGACACATATAATTCGTCCAGCGAGAGGAATTTCCAGCCCTTTGAGGTGGTCTGGGTAGCCTCTGCCGTCAAAGTATTCGTGATGGTGTAGCACGCCAGGAATTTTGTCAGCCAAGAAGGCTACGGGTTTAAGTATGCGTGCGCCAATTGAGGGGTGCTTTCTTATCACCGCATATTCTTCATCAGTAAGTTTGCCAGGTTTTCGTATTATTCTGTCTTCTATGCCAATTTTTCCGACATCGTGTAACAGGCCAGCATATCTGATGTTTTCTATTTCCTTCTGGGGAAGTCCGAGTTCTTCAGCTATGGCAACAGAATAAATCGTTACGCGTCTTGAGTGTCCCTGTGTGTAAGGGTCTTTGGCATCTATTGCAGTGGCCAAGACTTCGATAGTGGAGAGATAGACTTCCTGAATGTTCTCGTAAAGCCGCGAATTCTCTATGGCGGTACTGGCTTGGTTTGCTACGTTCTCAAGAGTTTCAAGGTCGTGATTATTGAAGGGAATGTCACCAATACGGTTGATGACTTGCAAAACACCGATCACTTTGTCTTTTATTCGCATTGGAACGCAGAGCATGGAACGGGTTACGAAACCTGATTTTTTATCGGCTCCTTTGAAAAATCTTTCATCTTTTTCGGCATCAGGAACTATGACGGGTTCATTATGCTGAGCACACCAGCCTGCTACGCCTTTGCCCATGGGCAGACGTATTTCTTGGAGTCTTGAGCCTACGTTCGGATCACCGGATATTATATGGAAATAAAGTTCGTTTGTGAGCTCATCAACAAGATAAACTGTGGAAGTTTCGCAACGCATTACTTCCGTGGTCTTGTTCATTATTTTGAGCAATAGCTCATTAAGATTCAGGGTTGAGCTTACGACATGTCCGACTTCGAGCAAAGCCAAAGTCTGGTCGTTTTGCATTTTAAGCAGTTCCATTTCCAGTGCAGGAATTAAGGAAGTTTTGCAAGTTTCGAGGAATTTGGGTTCCAAGAACTTTTTATCCTCGGGCATGGCCGGACATATAATAAAGCCGTCTGAATCTTTTGCAGTAGAAAGAGGGAGGACTATGGAGCGGCTATTGTCTTCTTCGTATAGTTCTTGGGGAAATTCGGAGGCTTCGCCCTTTTTGCAGGCAGTGAAGAGGTCTGCTGACTTCTGTACGAAACTTTGGCTGTAACCCGACAGGTGTCTTATCGGAGTTCGCTCTGCGGAAACGTCATAGAGGCAAAGAGCAAAGTCTTTTCTGCCGGATAAGCGTAAAGCAAGCCAAGATAGAGCTTCACATATCTCCGAAATGTTTTGTCTTGCCTTGAAGACTTGTTGTAGAGCCTCGAAGAAAGCGTCTTTGTCTTGTGTGGAAATAGATGGCACAGTTAGTATTAGCTCCGTTTAAAGATTCATAAGTATAATAGCACATACTTTTAAAAGAGGACAGTGTTTTGCTCAGCAAAAATAATTTTATTTTTTTCGTTCAGTTTCAGCTGTGTGAAATCACATGATAAAAGAGAATTTGAGTTAGAAACAGATATTCTGTTTTTCTCTATATTATACTTCCACCAAGCTTCAAAGTTTTCGCCTCCAATGGTTTTCTGCTCGGCTATGGAGCCTGCGTCATGTTGAATAAAAGGAAAATTCTCGTTTTGTCGCAGAATAGTCGCATAGCCTTCTCCCCAACCGAAAATAGCTGAAACCTGGCTTTTGTATCTGTGCCGTATGGCTTCCATATAGTTGTGAGAGGAGTTAAAAAGGTTGAGTATAATTGCTTCGCCAGGGTTGCTTTTTTCTAAAAAATCATCCAGAAAAAAATGCGGGTAAAAAACAGGAAATTTTTGACTGCCGCCAGTGACCGTGACAAAGGTTAGTTCTTGTTTCTCTATTTCAAAAGTCTTTGAGGATTGATAAGAGAGTGCGGCTTCAAGATTCGCTGGAAGCAGAATCGGACCTGGTGGATTTTTTAAAAAGTTTCTGCCTCTGGCAGTCAGAATAGCTCCTTCGGAAGCTAACAGTAAGTCTATGCCTGAGTTAAAAGCTGTTTCGGCTTGCTCAGCGAGATTTATGTATTGGGCGGTGAAGGCAGCTGATATGTCTGCAACAAAAAAAAAGCTCCCCTCGGGATCTGAATCTTTGATATGCGAAATTAACTTCTTTAAGCTGTTTTTGCCTATGGGACTTTTTAAAGAACCCAGCATTACTAGATTAATCATATTGAGCATTGAGATATGTCGATTGGAAGAGCTGTTTAAGAAATAAGATAGTCACTGGATTATCTTCAATTCCGGTTTTCCGTGGGGCAATTTTTTTTCCTTCAGTCCTTGTTTGAAAAGGTTGGTTGCTTCATGAGGCAACATGTCTCTGTTAGGAGTAAAAGTCGGCTCTATCTCTCTCATGCACTCAAGCATAGAGTTGATTTCACATTTTTCGGCTAATGTGAGAAGTTTTGCTAGCTGTTTATTGAGAAGTTCTTCATTAATTTTTTCAGTTTTGGC
>JGI24709J26583_10000123_pt1 | contig 59223 bp, 49 predicted proteins | sample BioPla2DNA1_FD_26583 | JGI IMG/M metagenome (IMG submission 26583) | reverse complement strand
TTCAAACCCTCTGTAATATTAAAAATAGATTCACTAAATCCATTCTTAATTCGTGTAAGAACCGTCTCCTCTTCTTCAATCGGCGTTATTCTTTCAACCTCGTTAACAGATATTGTTACAGTACTATAATCCACCTTGTTGTCTATTGTTCTAAGTTCTGTCTCATACATCTGGAGCTCATAGCGAATAGAGCTTAAGCGACTTTCTAATGTCACAATATCCTCTAAAGTTTCAGTCTTTTCTAATAAAGCCCACAATCTTTCCTGTTCAATCTCCANAGATGTTTTTCGACTTTGTGTATTAACATATTGCAGAGTAACATTTTCTGATGAGGAGGTTTCATTTATAACATTTCCATTCTCNCTNACAAGNCCNACAAAATCTTTNAGNNTAGCCTTAGGAATTCTGGCTATTATATANGCATGTCTGAAATTATTGCGACTGTAGTACCTCTTACCGCTGATTTCTGTCCTTTCATCATAGCCACCAAGTCTCTCAATCTCATCCTTTATAACAGCTATAAGTTCATCAAATTCCTGAGTCTCCACATCTAAATTAACCTTTGTAATAATCTTATCCATAGATAGATCTGAACTATTACCTGTAGATAATTGGCTTGTACTAGTTAGCCCATCCCCTGAATCCGATAAGGATCCAGTACCTCCCGAATCAGCTTTAGCCGCCTCCGTCTCCTTATATTCATATGCCATATCTTCATCTGCCACCATATTTCGAGAAGGCATATCATATTTTGCATCTTTACTAGCACATGCAGTAAATACTAGGCCTAATACTAGGGTAATTATTAGTATAGCAGCTAACCTTGTCTTTTTCATTTTACCGCCCCTTTCCCATACTTATAATTCATCAATCTTCTTCACACAAATACACCTATGGCATCTGTTCTCCTCCTTTAATTCTATTTATTAGACGTTGAAGATTTCCACATGGTTCCAAATTCTTCATCAATTAAGTAANATAAAAAGTCAAGATAGAAATACTCAACCAATAATCCCTTCTCTCCCATGGATTTTATCTCTTCNCGNGTTACCCATTTNGCCTCAACTACCTCTGTGGGTTGTAATGTAAGCTCCTCTATACTNATATCNGTCTGNACCAGCCAAACTGCACAAAAGCTATTGTTCCTTCTATATGTCATTGCNAGGCTAGAGTTTTCTCTTGTTGCCTTTATTCCAAGCTCCTCCCACAACTCCTTCTGACAGGTTAACCATGCATCATCTCCAGCAATTGCAGATCCTCCTGTATTTGCCCAATATCCAGGCTTCCAGCTAACTGTATCTGTTCTTTTTTGTATTAATATTTGTCCCTTACTGTTGATTGGGTATATATGCACAACAAGGTGATAATCCCCCTCCTTAAGAGGCTTACCCCGCTCATGCAATCTTCCAGTCTTTACAAAGCATTTGTCATAAATATCCCAGAGTTCCATAGAATCCTCCATTCTTATCTCTTGCATATGACCTAACTCATTTACATTATATAATAGGGAATATAAAATAGCAAAGAAATACATATAATGGTGTACAAAATCAGGTGTACCAAGTTCCTATATAGGAAAATCGGTGCACCTGATTTATATGATATTTATATGGTTATCATAGACCTATTTTGTTACTATTTCTGCGTTACCTGAATCTTAACCAAGGGCCCTCTTCCGGCCTTATTGGTACCCCACAGTTTTATAGNTGTTCCTNCTTTCTGCTTTGGTATATCAATAGAGAATTTGCCATTATTATCTATGGTACCCTTATATTTCTTAGAGCCAATCTGGGCATATACTCTTGTTTGAGTTTTAGCAACCTCAGCTGGGGCATCCTTAAATTCCTTAGGAAGCTTTTCTTCAGTCTCAGCTCCATCCTCCTGAGCTATTAGGAAATCTAGAAGCTCTATAGACCCTGTAATTACCTTATCCCCTTCATTTACCTTGTTCACAGAAGGCGCATCCGGTGATACCTTAACAAGCTTTGTGACTAAGGGATCACTGGTTCCGGATTCATTTGAGGCTGTAATAGTAACTGAAGTTCCTGATAAATCTCTGTCTATTGCCAGTGTATATATATAGTTGCCAGTGACTTCATCATATTCATAAGAATCGGTGATGTAAGTCTTTTTGCCAATTGTTAGAGTGATTTCGCTGTCTTTAATAGCAACTACCTTAGCCACTTTGTCAGTATTAGTTATCTCATTAAGAAGCTCAGGCATATCTGGGCGCCCTGCTACCACCTTAAATGATTGTGCTAAGAGTATTCTACCATCAACAAATCTTACCATGGCATAAACCTTAGTATCTACTTCCAGCTTCTCGCTCAGATAATGTACAAACTGGTTATTATCATTGGTTGAACTGGTGTATATCCTACTCTTGAAATCTTTGCCTTGGCCATTTGCAATAGCAATATATACTGTACCACCAGAATGATAATATCCTGATATAAGGTTTGATTTACTTGTTATACGATTCAGAGTTAGGTTACTTGAATCTAACCTTACATATGATTCAATATCCTTAACATTTAGCGCGATTGGATGGCTATATCTTTCTTTGCCATCCTTTATATCGTAGGCTACAACCACAATCGACTGTCCGGCATAAAGCTGAGTATTGAAATCATATGTGAATCTTCCATTCTTGTCTGTCTTAGTTCTATATGGTTTGTTATCAAGGCGCAATTCAATATTAACATTGGATCCAGATGGAACATATCCTGCAATCGTTCTTTCAATATTGCTTACCTCATGCACAACAGGTGCATTTGGTGCGGCCTCTTTTACGGTTATAGTACTAACTCTACTGTTTCGTGAAACATGGTCTATTGCATAGACGTTAATTGATGTACCTTCTTCCTGCGGCGGTAATAAAATAACAAACTGTCCATCGTAGGATACATTAACTAAGGTCTCCACTATTTTATACTTGGGATCATAAATCTCTTTATTTGCTTCAAAAAGTTCACGTCCCCCATCATCTGATACATACACAGTATTATCGATAATGGCCACTATTGATGTGACATTCTCACGGGCATTACCTGTCAGGAANCTTACATTATTATACATAGGACTTATAAGGGGTTGGTTGGGCCCGGTTCGATTAATTCTCACCGCAACACGTTCACTTTCCAGTCCTCTCTCATCATCCTTAACATACACATATATATATGTTTCAGCCTGTTGTCCTGGTAGGGCTACAGAAAATGTACCGTTGGTATTTATTCTCTGCTCATATATCTTATCCGGTGTCTCAATCACTAATATAGTATTCGGCTCAGCCCTTCCACTTATTCTTTGCTTTCTGTTAGTGTAGTTATCTACAATGGGTCTGGGTAATAGATTATCGTCAAAATTATCTATAACCAGCTTCCTTACAGTCTTATTACCATGTATATCCTCTGCATAGATATTGTATGTTCCATTCTTATGTACTGTAAAGCCCTTGTTTGGGATATCATTTGCTACTGCCCATGATAGTTCTTTTGCGTCCCGCTCACCATAAATATACTTTAGATACTTAATCTCAGAAGCATCAACTGCTTGCACAGCCACCTCATAGGAACTTGAGGTGGGGTTAGTTATAAGGGGTGTAACTACAATATGTGGTGCTAAATCATCACTTCTTCCATTCGGATATGTAGCTACATAATAACGATATTGATTCTTCTGTAATAGAAACTCCTTGTACCATGGTGTTTCTTCAAATAATTCTGCACCATAGTATGGTAGCTTTACGATAAACTGATAATTATTTGGAAGCTTTAGCCTCCAATTATTATCCACCTGAGGTAAAATACTGCCGCTTTTTGCAAGTTGGCTAATGTATTTGCCCAGTATTGATTGGCTTCGATTAAAGCCCCTAAGGACTGATTGATTCTCTATGCCCTTATTTGCTTCAGTAGGCTTAGTAATTTTGTTAGTGGCAATTAAAAACTCCATATCATCAGTTACTTTTTTACCATTATAGGTCACATTTGATACCCTTTGGTTACTACTGATACGATTTCCAGAAAAATCATACCTGGGGTGACTAGACGGATCAATNTCATAGCTTATCCCATCAAATACATAGAAATTACTCCAGTCATTTAGCCACTCCTCACTAATCAAGGATTTTAGGCCAGTCTCACTCATCAGGGATGACATAGTNGCATCTCGCCAGTCACNATCTCTGATTATGGTTTCATATGCACTGGCAGACCATTCTAACCATTCCTTCAGCTGGGCTCCTGTTANGGTGTATACATAGAGATAGCTATTATAATTTTGNAGAGTGGTTAAGTTAGACTCGGTAATCTTATCATGTATATTGACAAAATCATTAATAGACTTAACCCCAAAGCTTTCATAAGTAGAAGCTGCTATAACAGGATAATCTATATATTTCTTTTCTGTTGCCTTAATACGTTCTAATGCATAATGAATCTTAGAGTCGTTTAGTAACTGTATGGCGGCATTGTCTGTTAATAGACCATAATAATTCTGTAATATGGTGCCAGGCTCTAGCTCTGCAATAACATCAGATGCATAATGTAGCAGTTCTTCTTCCCATTCGCCGAACATAGCTGCAACTACCTGATCTTCCTCGGTGTTTTTCTCTGTAACCATCCGTAAACTGGACTTACGATCTTTAATCCTTACAGAATCGCCCCTTAGTTCAAGAACTAAATCAACAACACCAATTGCCTTACCTCTATCGCCTGCCATAACAACATTTTTGCCATTCATAAGATAGGTGTTTTTATCAACTCCAGGTAACTGATAGTAAGCTGATGTCATGTCGCTTGTAGGGTAAAGGTTATGCTCATGCCCAGATACGACAACATCTATCTCAGGTATTTTAGTCAGGGCATAGGCTACATTCTTAAAATTAGGCTCAGGATTTTCAGGGCCTATTCCTGTATGGGACAGAGCAATTATAACATCCGCACCCATTTCTTTTAATTTTGCCGCCTGTTTTTTTGCATTCTCAACCATATCTTCACCAGTTAATATACCGACGTAGCTATGGGTTTTACCTGTTAGGTGGGGTATCGTCTGTCCAATAATACCTATTTTTACCTCTACATCCTCGCCTGCTCTAGTCTTAACATTACGGGTAATAAGCATGTTTTCTAGAAATGGATGCTCCCCTGTTCTTGCATCAGTTACATTTGATACAACTGTAATATCACGAAGTCCTGAACCATCAAGTTGACGCAGTAAATAATCATAACCATAATCAAATTCATGATTACCTAAAGTTATAGCATCATAACCAACATATTTCATAGCCTTATAAATAGGTTGAATAGCCTCCTGGCTAGATGAAAAAATATACTCGGTTGTATAATCAAATAATACGTCTCCATTATCCAAGGTTATGGTGTTTCCTTCAGGGAGCTCTGCCTTAGCCTTTTTTATAAGATCAAACACCCTTGCGAGTCCACCATTATTATAATCTACACCCAGCTCATAGTCATTGCTATTAAGCTGTCCATGCAGGTCCGTAGTTCCAATAATTCTTAAGTCTATTACTTTTTCATTCTCTGCAGCTAATACTTTTTGAAGCTTATTTATCCCCAGGCCCATAAATAAACCAAACATTAATAAAGTAAATGTAATACCTGCCAGAAAACGAAGCCTTAATTTACCTTTTGTCATTCTTCCTCCTTACTAAAAAGAATAAATCAAATGATTTATCCTTCTATAATTAGTCAACATTGCCAGCCTTTCACATCCTGGGTATAATTTAGCAATATTTTAAGGCAAAATAATGGCAAAACACTTAAGAAATACTTACCAATTAAGATCCTATTCTTCTTCTGTAAATATCGGATGGATTAGCTCTAGGAGGCGGGCGGTTTGGCCTGTAAGATAGAGATATCCCATAAGGGCCTCAAGGCCAGTGGCCGTACGATATTCCACAATATCAGCATTTTTTGCCGGGCTAAAGGATTTAGCATTTCTCCCCCTTTTATATATGGCCTCTTCCTCCTCTGTTAGCCTATCCTGTATAGTATGATAGAGCCTGGCCTGAGCTGAGGCTTTAACTAATCCCACAACCTGCTTATGNAGTTTATTAACTGGAGCATTGCCATGCTCTACCACATAGGTACGTATAACCAGATCATAGATAGCATCACCAATATAAGCCAAGGTAAGACCGGAATAGGATTTAATATCGCTATCCGGTAGCTTCCAGGCCTTCCTTATATAGGCTGACATAGCTATTAAATTCTGCTCATCTAGCTTCTTTTCCATTTCACACCTTCTCTTGTATCCTCCAGAATAATCCCCTTTTCAAGCAAAGCATCTCTGATTTGGTCTGCTTTAGCAAAGTCCTTATTCTTTCTGGCTGTCTGTCTTTCTTCAATTAGCTTTTCTATTTCCTCAGGAAGTATTTCCTCCTCCTTCATAACATTTATACCAAGTATTCCACTTAAGGTCACAATCTCATCCTTCATCTCAGTAATAAATTTACTACTCTTATCAGCAGTGCAGTTTACATTGGCAAGTCTTACCAGCTCAAATATAGCTGCTATGGCATCAGCTGTATTAAAATCATCTTCCATAGCTGAATTAAATTTATCCTTAAGACTATTAGCCTCTTCTAATATCTTCATTTCTTCAGTAGATAGTTCATCCTTCTTTATAGCATCGCTTTTTAGAAGAAAATCCAACTGCTCTACCGAAGTAGTAATTCTATTCAAGGAGTTCTTAGCAGCCTCTAACAGCTCTCTACTAAAATTCAAGGGACTACGATAGTGGGCATTCAACATGAAGAATCGTATTACCTGCCCAGGATATTCATTGCAAATATCCCTAACAGTGAGGAAATTCCCCTCTGACTTTGACATTTTCTTATTATCTATATTAATAAAGGCATTATGCATCCAATACTTAGCAAATAGCTTGTCGGTAGCAGCCTCACTCTGGGCTATCTCGTTTTCGTGATGGGGAAATATCAGGTCCTCTCCACCACCGTGGATATCAATCTGCTCACCAAGATACTTGCTGCTCATAACAGAACATTCTATATGCCAGCCGGGACGACCGTCTCCCCATGGTGATGTCCAATATGGTTCCCCTTCCTTCTTAGGCTTCCAAAGAACAAAATCCATAGGATCTTTCTTCTCCTCACTAACAGCAATCCTGGCTCCTGCTTCCAAATCATCTATATTCTTTTTTGAAAGCTTACCATATTCCTCAAAGCTTCTGGTTACAAAATAGACAGTTCCATTCTTCTCATAAGCATGCCCCTTCTCAATTAAGGTGCTGATCATACTAATCATACCATCAATTTCTTCAGTTGCTTTAGGATGATGGGATGCCGGAAGAACATTAAGAGCCTCCATATCTTTCTTAAATTCTGCAATATATCGCTCAGAAATCTCTGTAGATGATGTTCCCTCTTCTATGGCACGCTTAATAATTTTATCATCCACATCAGTAAAATTAGATACGTAATTAACCTCATAGCCCCTATATTCAAAGTATCGTCTCACCGTATCAAAGAAAATAGCTGGCCTTGCATTTCCGATATGAATAAAATTATATACGGTTGGCCCACAGACATACATTCTTACCTTATTTGATTCTATAGGAACAAACTCTTCCTTTTGATGCGTTAATGTATTATATATTCTCATATAAACCTCCTCAATAAATATTAATATAAAATAACTAATAACGGAGGTTTTACCTCCTCAATAAATATTAATATAAAATAACTAATAACGGAGGTTTTACCTCCTAAGTAAATATCAACTACTTGTTTTATTGGTTTCCTGATTTTTCAATTTTTCTAGTAGTATATCAAGCTCTTCTAACTTATCGCATGTACTCTCTATCATTTCAAACTTACTACATACCCTCTTAAGCTCCTTCTTAAGAAATTCATTCTCTTTCTTTAGACTAGTAACATCATTAAGATAGGGATCGGGAAGATGAACTTGATCCATATCCTCTCTGGGTATCTTTACATTATCACGCTTTACTATTCTTCCAGGGACACCTACAACAGTGGAATTTGGAGGAACCTCCGACAAAACCACAGAGCCTGCACCAATCTTGGAATTCTCACCGATTGTAAAAGAACCTAGGACCTTGGCTCCGGCACTTATCATTACATTATTACCAATGGTCGGATGTCTTTTTCCCTTCTCCTTACCAGTACCTCCCAGGGTAACCCCCTGGTAAAGGGTTACATTGTCTCCAATTATAGTAGTCTCTCCTATCACTACACCGATTCCATGGTCTATAAATAAACCTTTTCCTATAGTGGCTCCAGGATGTATCTCTATTCCAGTCTTACGGGCTGTCCTTTGGGAAATCCATCTAGCTAGAAAATAGCGTTTTCTCTTATATAGTCTGTGAGCAAGACGATATCGTATAATAGCTTTGAAGCTAGGATATAAAAACACCTCAAATGATGTTCTTATGGCCGGGTCTCTTTCCCTTATAATTCTCATTTCCTCTTTTATATATTTAATAAGTCCCATATAGCTTACCTCCCAATAAATCATATATTATTAGTATATATGTATCTATTTATGAATAATAACGATGTTTATTCACGGTAAGGGAGCGGCGTTTTTTATGAAATAGGAGAACTTTGCTATAACATAAAAAAACCACCTCTAATATAGAGGCGGTATTATACGCGGTTCCACTCTATTTGCATGTCATTAATTGATACCGTAGAATACACTTGACATACATCTTAATCAGATAACGGCTGTTACCGGAAACGGCTAAGCTAGGCCTCACCGAATCAGCTCCTGGATGCACTTCACTCAGCCTCATGTAAGGAGCGCTTACAGCCGGTGACGCTCCATCTCTGTTACAATCTTATGAGTTACTTTTCCATTCATAGCTTTTATTTATATACTTTTATTCATTTTATGCATTCTTATATATTTTGTCAATACCCAGTGTATCAATTACCACCTGTGTACCTGCCTATTTTGGGCATCCTCCACAGCCATTACAATTCCTCTTATTATCAGCTGGTGTTACATCAGCCTGATAGTTCATCATGTATTCTATAAGGCATACTGCATTGCTAGCAATACCAAGCCCTTGGCCTGTAAATCCTAAACCTTCCTCGGTGGTAGCTTTGATATTGACCTGATTTTCCTCCAATTCAAGAGCTGTGGCAATGTTCTTAATCATAGCAGGTATGAAAGGTGATAGCTTAGGCTCCTGGGCCATTATTGTAGCGTCAATATTTTCAATCAGGTATAACTTCTCGTCCAAGATTTTCTTAACCTTTTTTAAGAGCTCTATGCTAGAAGCCCCCTTATAGCGGGCATCATTATCAGGAAAATGTCTTCCTATATCTCCTAATGCAGCCGCACCCAATAGTGCATCCATAATAGCATGAGTTAGTACATCGGCATCTGAATGACCCAAAAGTCCTTTTTCATAGGGTATATTTACTCCACCAATAATTAAGTCTCTATTCTCTACAAGCTTATGCACATCATAGCCTGTTCCTATTCGCATCTACAAACCTCCTCTAATAATTACATATTTAAAGATATATAACGGAGGTTTTACCTCCTCTAATAATTACATGTATCATGCTATTAATTATCTCATATATTCCATATCTTTACCATTACAAATATCAAAAGGATAGATAATTTATAAATAAATCATTAAAATCATCTTCATTAGATAAATGTACTTCCTCCGCTGATGATATTATATCCTGCATTTTTTTAATTGTTTCAGAATCACTTAAGGACATAATTGCTCCTGACAGTGAAGCATTACCAACAACCTTGACCTTATTCATAAGAGCTTCAGGAAGTAAGCCAATCATAACAGCCTTCTCTATATCTAGATGATAGCCAAAGCCTCCTGCTAAATACACCTCATCTAACTCTTCATAAGATAAACCAAGTTTCTTTAATAATATATCCATACCTACCCGTATGGCAGATTTAGCCAGTTGTAGTTCTCTTATATCCTTCTGAATTAACTTCATACCAGCTATCGGGTAGCCGCTATCAAAATACCTATCCACAAGAAGTCCGGATCTATCTATTAGACCCTCTATAAGTAGCTCAGATACCAGTTCAATTAGTCCTGTTCCACACAGACCCACTGGTGGGGCATTATCTATAGTGTTATAGCTTAATATTTTATTCTTAAAAGATACATTATATATGGCACCTGGTATACTTCCAACCCCATAGAGTATATTCCCTCCTTCAAAGGCCGGTCCTGCTGCTGTGGAGGTAACAAATAATCTATCCTTATGACCAAGGACTATTTCACCATTAGTACCTAAATCTATAAAAATACAGGGTTCTTCTTTATGGTAAAATCCACAGGCCAATAATCCGGCAGTAACATCCCCTCCTACAAAAGCAGAAATACCTGGTAATATCATAAGGGGAATCCTATCATTTAGACCTATTAAATCATCAGAAAATGTATTTATAATGCCTAAATTAATTGGTTTAAAAGGATAGGCTCCTAAATTGTCACAGGGATACTCCATAAGTAAATGTATCATTGTAGTATTTCCAGATATAATTATCTTTTCTAAATTAGACATTTTAGTATCAGCCTTAGCAAGCAGTGCATATATCCCATCTCTAAGGCCTTTCCTAATAAGATCTGATAGCATTTTCAGCTTACCCTCGTTGGAAGACTTAATTCTAGATACCACATCAGCTCCGTATATCCTCTGGGGATTATTAGCACTATACTTATCTATAATAACTCCATCTCTTAATGATATGATAGCAAAGGCCAATGTTGTGGTTCCTAGATCTATTGCAAGAGCATAAGAGTTTTTCTCATGCAAAAAGGTCTTACTATGGGATATAACTTCCATAGAAGACTCTTTAATAGCATTATAACTAAGGGTTTCTGTAACCACCTTAAAATCATCACTTGTTCTGGAGCATAGCATAATGGTGCAATCCCTATCAGGATAAGCCGTGCATGCCAGACGATATCCCTCTGCAAGCTCATGCTCAGAAAGCACATTCCTATCCTGGGTGCTTATATCTAATGCCCCTTCCACAAGTCGGATCATGCATTTTCCGCATGTACCCATTCCCCCACATTCATTGGATATAGTTAGATTAGAGCTCACTAAAGCATCAAGTAGATTATCTCCCTTGGACATATATACCAGGGAATTCCTACTGTCTATAGATTTAAATACTTTTATAACAATCCTTTGCTCCATAGCCCCACCGCCTAAGCATTTTGATACTGTAATAGTGCTATTAACCCTCTATATCCATGAACTCCTCTGGGGATAAATTAAATGAACTCAGATTTATTTCCCTATCCTTATATGTAAGAATGCTAATGCAAGCATTCTTCAATCTTGTCTTTCCAGAGCCCTTATCTCCTTTGGTTAATGTCTTTATAACAGAATTAATAGCTGCACCATGGGATACCATTATTATATCCTGTCCACTGAACCTTTCAGCATATCTTCTAATACAACCTATAAACCTTTTACCCACCTTTTCCAAGGGCTCCATAGTATCTTCATGATCAAAGGTATCAAAATACTTACTCCGGTCATAGGTCATACCTGACATTAGGCCAAAATCCCGTTCTATCAAATCTTTGTCTATTATAACATCAGTCTTCACTGTTTTATCTGATATAATCTTTGCTGTCTCAAGAGCACGAATAAGAGGGCTGGATATTATATTCCTTATGCCCTTTTCTTTAAATGCTCTGGCACATCTTAGCGCTTGATTTCTTCCTGTATCATTAAGAGGTATATCCTCTCTACCTTGGATCTTTCCCATGAGATTCCAATCTGTCTCCCCATGACGGATTAAGTAGATTTTCATAATCAGCCTCCATAGCCCAACCGCCTAAGCGTTTGAAGTAACTACTTTTCCATTAGTCGAAAGGATATCCATAACCTTTCTCATAAGCTCCTTACTGGGCTCCTTAGTATCTGCAAGCTTATACTCAAGACCCATCTCTTCCCACTTATATTCACCCATCTTATGAAAGGCCAAAAGCTCAATTTTCTCCACATTAGGATAATCATCTAGGTGATCTGATAATTTTTTTATACTATCCAGATTATCGGTAAGCTGAGGAACTACAACATATCTTACCCAGGCCGCAATATTCTTCTCCTTAAGATGGTTTAAGAACTTCATTGTAGGACTTAAGTTCACTCCAGTAATTGTCTTATAAACAATCGGATCATAATTCTTAATATCTAATAAAACCAAATCTGTATAATCTAAAAGCTCTTCTACTTCATCATTATAAATAAATCCGGAGGTGTCTATGGATACCGATATTCCTTCTCTCTTACACATCTTACTTACTTCAAGAATAAAATCTGCCTGCAATAGAGGTTCTCCACCGGTGAAGGTTACCCCACCTCCGGAATAATCCATGTAGGATTTATATTTTATAATTTCCTCAAATAAGCTTTCTGGGGTGTATTCATTACCCTTGTTAACATCCCATGTATCCGGATTATGGCAAAACTGACACCGTAGGGGACAACCCTGCATAAATACCACAAACCGTATCCCAGGTCCATCCACGGTTCCAAAGCTTTCTAACGAATGAATTCTTCCAAGCTTAGCCATAGGCCATTCTCCTTTCTTATATCAGCTTCTATTAGGTGATTACGAAACTCTACCTTACTTTACTTGTGCAAGTTTAACAAACCATCGCAGGCACACTTTCGCTACCTTCGCCTCGTAACGGTACATAAGGTGCCAAAGTACGTCACCTAAGTACCGAAGGTCTCAGAGTACCTGCTTGTGGTACTTGTTAAACTTTCACAACTAGTCTGGCTCACTATATAGAAGCTTGGGTCAAGTCATTTTATTAGCTCACACCCCATTATACTCAACATATTAAAATTTTATCTTTCGTGGAAAGTACGATGGATAACATCTAGCTGCTGTTCTCTGTTCAGTTTAACGAAGTTAACCGCATATCCTGATACACGGATTGTCAGCTGAGGGTATTTCTCTGGATGATCCATTGCATCCATCAAAGTCTCACGGTCAAATACATTTACATTGATATGATGTCCCTTACTATGGAAGTATCCATCTAACATACCTACTAGATTTCCTACTCTTTCTTCCTTATCCTTACCTAATGCTTTAGGAACTATGGAGAAGGTATAGGAAATTCCATCCTCCGAATGCTTATAAGGTAATTTTGCAACAGATGACATAGATGCTATTGCACCCTTCTTATCTCTACCATGCATAGGATTTGCACCTGGTGCAAAAGGCTCTCCCTTCTTTCTACCATCAGGAGTACTTCCTGTCTTTTTACCATATACAACATTAGATGTAATGGTTAAGACTGAAAGAGTATGCCTAGAATCACGGTAAGTCTTTACCTTACGAAGCTTATTCATAAATCTTTCAACAAGGTCAACGGCAATCTGATCTACCTTATCATCGTTATTACCAAAGGCAGGATAATCTCCTTCTATTTCATAATCTGTTACCAGACCATTCTCATTACGAATTGCCTTTACCTTAGCATATTTAATTGCAGATAAGGAATCGGCAACAACAGACAAACCAGCAATACCACAGGCCTGTGTACGAAGTATATCCACATCATGAAGTGCCATTTGTAGCTTTTCATAATTATACTTATCATGCATGTAATGAATTACATTTAGTGTATTAATATATAGCTCTGATAGCCAATCAAGGGTCTGGTCAAGTTTCGCTATTACCTCATCATAGTCAAGATACTCGCTAGTAATAGGGGCAAACATAGGTGCAACCTGTTCACCTGACATCTCATCCTTACCACCATTGATGGCATATAAAAGAGCTTTAGCCAGGTTTGCACGGGCTCCGAAGAATTGCATCTGCTTACCAAGTCTCATAGCGGATACACAACAAGCAATTCCGTAGTCATCGCCCCAAACCTCTCTCATAATATCATCACTTTCATATTGAATGGAGCTGGTATCTATGGATACCTTTGCACAGAACTTTTTAAATGGTTCAGGTAAGAATACAGACCAAAGCACTGTAAGGTTCGGTTCAGGTGCAGGCCCTAAATTATATAGTGTATGAAGTATCCTAAAGCTACTCTTTGTAACCAAGGTTCTTCCATCTAAGCCCATGCCACCGATAGCCTCTGTAACCCAAGTAGGGTCTCCTGAGAATAAATCATTATATTCTGGAGTACGAAGAAAACGTACCATACGAAGCTTCATAACAAACTGATCCATCAGCTCCTGTATCTCTTCTTCTGTAATCAGTCCGTTCTTCAGATCTCTTTCATAATATATATCAAGGAAAGTAGATACACGCCCAAGACTCATGGCTGCTCCATCCTGTTCCTTTATTGCACCAAGATATGCAAAATAAGTCCATTGGGTTGCCTCAAATGAATCTTTTGCAGGTACACTAATATCATAACCATAGGAGGCTGCCATCTCCTTAAGCTGTTTTAAAGCTGATATCTGCTCTGATAATTCTTCACGAAGGCGAATATCTGGTGATCCAAGAGTAGGATTCTCTAATAGCTTCTTCTCGTGCAGTTTTTCCTCTATAAGAAAATCCACACCATAAAGAGCCACTCTTCTATAGTCTCCAATAATTCTACCTCTTCCATATGCATCAGGAAGACCAGTAATAATGCCTGAATGTCTTGCCTTTCTCATAGCATCAGTATATGCATCAAAAACACCATCATTATGTGTTTTTCTATTTTTTGTATATATCTCTTCAGTGGTTTTATCAAGGGTATAGCCATAGGAATCCAAAGCCTTTTTCACTACACGAATACCACCATTAGGCATAATTCCTCTTTTTAGCGGTTTATCAGTCTGAAATCCTACAATAATTTCATTTTCCTTATCTAGGTATCCAGGACCAAAAGTTGTAATTGTAGAAGGCTTTGAGGTCTCTGCATCAATAATTCCCTTCTCATTCTCTAGCTTCATTAGCTCCATTGTCTTATCCCAAAGTTCTAGAGTCCTCTTAGTGGGTCCTACTAAAAATGAATCATCGCCCTCATATGGGGTGTAGTTATCTTGAATAAAGCTTCTAACATTAACTTCTGTAGTCCAGCTTCCGCTTTTAAAACCATTCCATTCTTGTCTCATTTGACGTTCCTCCTTAAATGAAATCACAATTTTGGCATCATATTCTCTTTCAATATAATTTTAGATAATATATAAATCCAAGTCAATGGTAAATGATAATAGTTATCATTAAGAATTCAGATATTATCTTGTAATATTGCACAATTTTTACTATGTTAATAATTATACAATCTTCTTCATTTAGCCGATACATATATTACTACAACTACAATCAATAATCAATGATTCAAATCACAAAATTATAACGATTCAGTTTGCATTATTACTAAATATTAAACAAAGGCCGATATTAATAATGTGACATGGATTACTTATAATAATTATCTAATGAAATCATATACATGAAGGAAGTAATTAATATGGAAATAAATGAATACAGACCAAAACATAGCAGGCTTCATAAAGCTAGCTCTGAATACGAAGCATCCCAAGCTAAGGGACAAAATATAAGAGTATCAAGGCAAGATTATAAGCCTGTTCAAATTAATAAAAATGAACAGACTATTGTTAAGGGCGAGATAATTGATTTACGATATCAGGATGTTAAGATAAAGTTAGAACCTAGCGGTCAGATTATCTCTGCCAGAATATCTGGAGAACTTCCCCTTTCTATTGGCCAGACAGCAGAGTTTGTCATATCGGACCAGACCGATGGACAGATTACCTTAAAATATATTTCGTCAAGCAATGCACCTTTAGATGATATAATCCAAAAGGCTTTATTTGCCTCTGGATATACAGCCTCTGAAAGAAATATTGCTATCGTGCAAGAGCTTCTAAATTATCAAATGCCTGTAGATAAGAAAACCATTCTTCAACTGATAAAGCTTACATCGACATATCCTGATGTAAATATCCCGACGCTCGTATTAATGCATAAGCATGATCTACCTATTAACAATGCTAGCATTGCACAATTTGAAACTTATCAAAAGGGCAGTCATCAGATACTAAACCAGCTTAATTCCCTAATTGACCAGCTAAGTGATTTAGGGACCAATCAACCTATGGTGGCCAAGAACCAGATAGACACTAATAACATGAAAGCCTTCACCAGCATTGCTTCTAATAAGGTCATACCCGATGACATTCCTAATAAAACTCCTAGCGGCAATACGCAATTCAATCATATTATAAATATGCAGAGGGAACTTCTGAATATACTGATAGACGGACAAGAACTGCAGGAGCAATTATATCCCGATACAGCTGTTGAACAAATTTTACCAGACAAGGAGCTAATACAGCTTAAAAATCTGCTATTAAATATAACAAAAGAAGAAGAACATTATAGCATTGAATTAAGAAATTATATTAAAGAAGAACTTTCAAATGAATCTATGACCCTAGAAAGCCTACTGACTATTGTTCATGACCTATACCAGCAGGATTCGCTCCAGCCCTTCTCAGGAAACACTATGCTTCCAATCTATATAAGCAGGACTTTTATTAGTATGTATAAACATCTATCAGAGGCAAACAAGGAAAAGCTGGTAAATATACTTTATTCAGACGATTACACTTATATGATAGCGGAAGCCCTTCATAAGAGATGGACCCTTAGCCCAAATGAGCTAAAGGTAAATAATAGGGCTAAAGAATTTTACAGCCGTCTTGATGAGGATATGGAGCGTTTAGATGAGCTGACTGATAGTTATAAGATGGTCAACCTCGATAATATTAAGTCCTCAGTAAATAAACTGCAGGATAATCTGCAGTTTATGAGATATTTAAATGAGCTATTTATTTATCTCCAGCTACCTATAAGATTCAAGGAGCAGGATGTTCATGGAGATTTATATGTGTTTACGCGTAAGAACCACAAGCATGATGATACGGAAAGACTTAATGTTCTGCTTCATCTGGATATGACTTATTTAGGTTCTATGGATATTCATATGTTTATGAGTAGTCGTCAGGTTAATGCTGTTTTCTATCTGGAAAAATCCTCTGAGCAATTAATATCTAAGTATCTACATGAGCTAACCAAGCTACTTAGTGACAAGGGTTATCAGTTTCAAGCAAAGACACAGATATCTGATAATAAGACAGATTTTATAAATAATATCCTAGAGCAGGATACCCCCAGCGCTGGTATATCTCGTTATTCCTTTGATATCAGAGCATAATTTCATATGTAACTTAAGCTTCCTCGGCTAGCTTGCAATCATAGGCCTCAAATATAAATGATAATACTTCCGCCATCCCTACAAATTCACAACCATACATGGTTGATTTATCATCAATAGGCTGGCTTCTGATTATCTTTACCACACTATGGAGCGTCTCTTTATCTCCGAGATTAATGCTGGCATTAAAGTAATAGCCTATGGGAAGCTTACTTTCTGAAATAAAACCTATACCAGTCTTCGAAATATTTACTACTTCAATTGGTGCATTAATATTTATAACATGCACATAGTCCTGTTTATACAGATCACTGATTTGTAATGATAGCTGAATGGGCATCCTTTTAGACCTTCTCTTCTCCTCCACAATGCAACCTCCTATTNTATTTTACATTTTTTGCTCGATTGGTAATTTTATTATAATCTAATAGCAGTAAAATAACAACAACTTACTCAAGCATCTCTTTAAGAATAGCATTTACTAGAGTAGGATCCCCCTTGCCCTTCATTGACTTCATAGTCTGTCCTACCAGATATCCAAAGGCTTTAGTCTTGCCATTCCGATAATCTGATACGGGACCAGCATTATCATTAATCACCTGTTTTATTATCGTACGAAGCACTTTGTCGTCTGATATCATCTCAAGTCCGTGCTTTTTCACATACTCTTCCGGGTCTCCATCCTGTAAAAAAACATATTCAAATACATCCTTAGCCTTGACTCGGTTAATAATCCCCTCTTCTATCATGGAGATTAATTTTGAAAAGTGCTCAGGATGAAGATCTATATCCCATGGATCTATATTGTTTTCTTTCATTAAACGCATACCCTCTACCATCAGCCAGTTGGCTACTTCCTTTGGCTTATTGCAAAGGATAGCTGTTCTCTCGAATAAATCAGCCATTTCTCTAGAGGAAGTGATAACCCCAGCATCATATTCTGATAAATCATATTCATTTTTAAAACGTAGTATTTTCTCTTCACGAAGCTCAGGTAGCGAGGAACGAAGATTATGTATCCATCTATCTGAAATCTCCAAGGGCAATATATCTGGATCGGGAAAATAACGATAGTCCTGGGCCTCCTCCTTTGATCTCATTCTTATGCTTTCATTGCGGTTATCATCCCATCTTCTGGTTTCTTGAACTATTTGGCCTCCTGCCTTTAATATATCTATCTGTCTCTTACTTTCACCTTCAATCGCCCTAGCAATCGCCTTAAAGGAATTCATATTCTTAATCTCAGTTCTAGTCCCAAGCATGGTCTCTCCGCTTTCTCTTACAGATAGATTGATATCCACTCTCATGGAGCCCTCCTGCATCTTACAATCCGATACACCCAGATATCTAAGGATTATCCTTAGTTTATCCAGATACTCCAAGACCTCCTCTGCCGACCTCATATCCGGCCTGCTAACTATTTCTATCAGTGGGACCCCGGAACGGTTATAATCCACAAGGGTAATATTGCTATCGGAATCATGTATTAGCTTACCGGCATCCTCCTCAATATGTAGTTCATGAATACCAATAAGCTTCTTAGTTCCCTTATTATCTATGGATAGGCTCCCATTTCTAGCTATGGGAAGGTATAGCTGTGAAATCTGATAGGCCTTTGGAAGGTCAGGGTAAAAGTAATTCTTCCTATCAAACATACAGGTCTGGACTATATCACAATTAAGAGCTAAACCTGCCAATAAGGCAAGGTCTACTGCCTTTTTGTTCAAACTAGGAAGGGTTCCCGGCATTCCCATACATACGGGACAAGAATTTATATTAGGTCTTTTCCCAAATCTAGTAGAGCATCCACAAAAGACCTTAGAGTATGTAGATAGCTCTACATGCACCTCCAGACCAATTACTGTTTCATATTTTTTCATAAATCAATACCTCACTACCCTTAATCTATCAATGTTCCTGGTCTTTCATATGGTTTTGTCTGTTCGAAGGAGTATGCAGCTTGAATTAATGATTTCTCACCAAATAAGCTCCCAATTATCTGTAATCCTATAGGAAGACCCTTTTTATCTATACCACAGGGAATACTAACTGCTGGAAGACCAGCTAAATTAACAGAGCAATTAAGTATCTCTGAGCGATGCTTTTTAGTTGATGGTGAATTCTTACTCTTTAATAATGGAGCCGTAGTTAGGGATTCAGGGCTAAGAATGATGTCGTATTTTTTAAAGGCATCCTCATAGGATCTGCTTATCAAGCTTCGTATCCTTCTAGCCTTATCATAATATTTTTCATAATTACCCGAACTAAGCATATGTGTTCCCAGCATAATCCTAAGCTTTACATCATATCCAAAGCCTTCAGCTCTTGATATCTTGTACAGCTCATCAAGATCATCATAGTCTCCTGCCTGGTGACCATACCTTATTCCATCATATCTTGATAGATTAGAGCTTGCCTCTGCACATGAAATAACATAATAAGCTTGTACACTGTAGCTTATCTCATCTAAATCAAATACTTCTACCTTGGCACCCATATCCTCAAAGGTCTTTATGGCTCCCATAAAACAATCTCTTATGTCTTTATCAAGATCCTCCTCTAAATATAGCTTTGGAACACCTATCTTCATATTTGACACATCATCCACAAGGGCTTCACGATAAGTATACCTTACCTGCTTTATAGATGTCTCATCCTTGGGGTCATAGCCTGATATTACCTCAAGAATTGAAGCACAGTCTGAGATATTCCTAGACAAGGGTCCTATCTGGTCAAGGGATGATGCTAATGGTATAAGACCATATCTTGAGACAGTTCCATAGGTAGGCTTAAAACCAACTAAGCCACAATAAGCAGCAGGTTGCCTAATAGATCCTCCGGTATCAGAGCCTAATGATATAAAAGCCTCCTCTGCAGCCACAGCTGCTGATGAGCCTCCGCTTGAACCTCCGGGTGTATGTTTCGGATTCCATGGATTTTTTGCTTCACCGAAATAAGAAGTTTTTGTAGTCCCTCCCATAGCAAACTCATCCATATTCACCTTGCCAAGCAATATGGCTCCAGCATTTTTCAGCCTTTGGATAACAGTAGCATCATATGAAGGGATAAAATTGGCCAACATTTTCGATGCACAGGTAGTCTTTATCCCTTTAGTGCATATATTATCTTTTATAGCCACTGGAACTCCAGCTAGAGGCGAATCCTTTAGAGAACCATCATCAATCAATTTTTGTATTAACAAGGCTTGTTCCCTAGCTTCCTTCTCAGTTATTGTTATATAGCTATTATAAAGGGGTTCTCTTTCTTTTATTGCATTTAGCTGAGCTTCCACAACCTCTAGTACGGACAGCTCTTTTTCTTTTATCTTTTTTGCTACGGCCGTTGCCGACATTGCAGTAATTTCCTTCATATAAGTCTCCATTTCGTTTAGATAAGTAACCTTCCTATTCCAATATACGGGGCACTACATAATATCCATCCTTAATCTCCAGAGCATTTGCATGGATATCGTGATCTTCTTTACTATCATTGACTATATCCTCACGGTATACATTCCTTGTGGAATGAATATAAGTCATTGGCTCTACATTGTCTGTATTTAGCTCACTCATAGTATCAATAAAGCCAACCAGTTTGTTCAGATCCTTAATGAGCTGCTTCTTTTCTTCTTCAGTGCAGCTTAGCTTAACCATATTCAATATATTGTTAAAGATATCATTATTTATCTTCATTAAAAATTTACCTCATTTAAAATTAATATAGAATTATATTCTCTGAAGCATATAAATAATATACTTTACCGTTAACTATTAATTATACATAATCATATATCTTAATCTTTCTTATTCATACTCTAATGCTGATAGTATCCTTCTGATAAAAACTCTTCGGGGTAATTAGGAAACAAGTACCGATAATAATCATTTCTTAATACACTTTTCGATACAGTAAATTTGTTTTTTATTATGGCATTCATATTTTTAATATAATCAACTGGGAGCTCTTCACCAGTTAGATTTATTACCTCTCCTGTAGATGAGTTATACATAACCTTATCATTGATAAAGCTTCTATTACTTAAGATTACTAGGGGATCGCTATCAGATAAGGCATCTCGCCCCATTAATAGTCTGGAATCATAAGTAAGTCCAAATAAATTGCTAAGTGTAGGTAAAATATCAAGACTAGAGCAAGGCTTGTCTATGATGATCTTAGTATCCATGCCAGAGTTCCAGAGAATAAAGTGATTTCGAAACACTTCAAAATCGGGATCCACTTCGTGACCGGCTAATTCATCCAACCTTTCCTTCTCCCATCCATAGGGATAATGGTCTGAGCTTAAGGCAATCACAGTTTTATCCAGTACATTGGCCTTTTTTAAGCTTTCTATCAACTCCTCCAAGGCTCTATCAAGCTCAATCTGACAGGCTATATATGCTCTTGCATCTGGTGAATAGGGAAGGTCCTTAACTAAGTCTCTATTTTTAAAAGACATACTGTTACCGACAAAGGTATAATTCATATGTCCGCTCACAGTCAGATAATATACATGAAAAGACTCTTCATGGATATACTCATCTACTGTGTGCTTAATCATTTCCAAGTCGGACTCAGGCCATACATCGGAATCCAATACAAGGCCATTTCCCTTCCCCTTAAATATATAACCTAAATTAGGATGGGTTTCATCTCTCTCATAATAGGTATAGGTATGATTATGATATGCCTTACTTTCCAAGCCCAAAAGATTAAATTGCCTTCCTAAGGCAAATGGTAAAAGATTGTTACGGGAAATGAACATGCTCCTAGTTCCTACCGGTATAAGTCCTGTGAGTGCTACATATTCACCATCACTTGTACTAGTCTGCCAAAGTGCTGTATAGAAATTATTGAATACAAAGCCTTCATTGACTAGCTTATATAAGGTAGGTGTAACATCCTTATGTACAGCATAGGGCGAAAAACCCTCTGCTGTTATCAATATAAGGTTGTATCCTTTAAACAATCCCGTATATTCATTCTTGTTGGTCGGTTCTATGGTAGCAAAATAATTATGAAGCTGCTTAATCGCCTGATTATCTTCATTCATAGCCAGCTTCTCGAAATCAATATTCATTATATTAGGTGATCTATCAGGTTTAGGAGTTGGCAGAGGAGTCGGTATAGGACTTGGCTCTTTCTCCTGAATATCTTGCCTGATAGGTTCGGGTATATCCCTAGACTCCAATACAGGAGCAGGGGTCGGATCTGCCTCCTGCATCATATCAATTATAAGAGCGTCATTATCAACCAATATCAGCTCATCATTCTCTCCTAGCATACCAGACAAATCAAATCTGGTTAACGTTATAACACCCAGCTGCTCTCCACTTAGCTCGGGTACCTTACTGTGATAATAAAGATCATAGGGTGAATAGTCTGATTTACTATGAATAGGCAGTAATAGTAGGGCAAGCAAATGAAAGCATAATGCCCCTATAAGAAGATAGCATTGGCTCCTTGTATTTCTCTTATCACTTATGAATACATACCTAATAAGTAAATATAAAACAAACAAAGGAAGCATAATTGTGATAAGCGGAAGAATATTTGAATTGATAGCATTATTAACATCATCACCAAATTCTAATACGGCATCTCTTGCCATACCTAGAGTCTGGAAGGAAAAAAACACCTTAAAGACCCTATAATATACCAGCTGTAGACCAAATATCAAACATGTTATAGTAGTCAAGAACCACATTATCAGCCTATTGCCATATGAATCAAAAGCTCCTGATAACAGCGTAAATAACATACCCATAGATATAGCAAAGATAATCGGGTATATTATCCTGCTATCAATAGAGTTAAAAATATATAGATGAGTTAATATTTCAAGATAAACCAGAGTTCCTATGAAAAAAAACATAGGATATAGTGTATTACTATCTTGCTTTATTTTCATAAGAAATCGCTACCTTCTTTCAAAAATAATCCTACCCTTATTATCTTTACTTTCTACCCTGCCCAAGGCACCATTTATTATGGTAAACTGCGGAGATACATGACCAATGTCTGCATCCATGATTATAGGCAAGTTAAGTTCTCCTAATACAGAAAGTATAGCCTCTTCATAGGATATGTCATATTGTATATCATACATAGCCGGCCTTCCAAATATAAAGCCTACTGAATTAGTAAACCAACCGGCTTCCTTAAGCTGCCAAAGACCTCGAATCATAGCATCACTACTAAGATTATAGCTTTCAAGGAACCACAAAATACCATCCTCTTTATATCTTTCAACAAACTCAGCAGTCTTGTCAAATCTCGTTCCTACAAGATTCAAAAGTATATCCAGACATCCTCCCAACATACGACCAGATATACCAATCTCGTCAGCATCACTAATACCCTTAGGAGAGATATTCCTCCATTCTACTTCCTTCTCCAGAACAAACTCCTCAAGACCTGTAACTCTTTTATAGTATCCATCCTGATATCTATCAAAGCTGTTTTGGACTATATCCTTACCCTCAAGTAAAAGAAGATTATTTGACAGAGAAGTATGCCAGTTTCCCATGCCGAAGGTAGAAAAATTATATGAATACATTGTAGCAATGTCTAGGTTTGTTGTTATTGTAAAAGTTAAGCCTGTAGTATCTGAAAAGCCCTGTACCCATGTGGGATTTTCTTTTATTATCTGAAAATCCACAAAGGGAAGCATCTCTACCAAAAAATCCCCTCCGCTAGCAGCAAATATAGCTCTAACTTTAGGATTCTTTATAAGCTCTAATAACTCCATAGCTCTTCTAGCACCATCTGAGCTTCGTCCCTTCATATCTCCGCTTCTTACATTGGGTGTAGTGATAACAGGGTAACCAAGTCTTCCAAAATGTTTTATTGCACTATCAAGTCTTATATAATCAACCTCATCCTCAAAGCCTGCTGATGTAGCTGTCACACCTATACTAAATCCTTGTTCCAAATTAGCAGGATATATCATATTGCACCTCCAAACCTAGGTCTATAACCTCTCCGTCAAATACTGTTACTGCAGGGCCTGTCATATATACTAGATTGGTAGATTTATCATAGCTTATATATAAATCTCCACCCAGAAGAGTTACTCTTAGCTCATCATCTGTAAGATTACTTAAAATACAGGCTACAGCAGCCGCACATGCTCCGGTACCACAGGCCAGGGTTTCACCTGAGCCCCTTTCCCATACACGCATACTTATATGACCTCTATTAATGACCTGTACAAATTCCGTATTTACTCTATCGGGAAACATTGTATGATTTTCAAATAAGGGCCCTATAGTAGTAAGAGGTAAGTCCTCAACATTCTCAACAAAAACAACTGCATGGGGATTCCCAAATGACATGCAGGTTATTTTATATTCCTTTTCATCTACTATAATAGGTTCATTTAATAGGGTATCCTTATCAGATATTACAGGTATCTCCTTAGGAGTAAATACCGGAGTTCCCATGTCCACCTTAACTAAGGATACCTTGCCATTTTCTATAGTTAGGTCTAAGGTCTTGATTCCACTTAAGGTCTCAATCTCAAGCCTTTCACTTTCAGTCAGTCCATAGTCATATACATACTTACCAACGCAGCGTATTCCATTACCACACATCTTTCCTCTTGAACCATCACTATTATACATATCCATAAAAAAATCCGCTTTATCTGAAGCCTTGATAAGTATTAATCCATCTGAGCCTACACCAAAATTTCTATTGCTGATTTTAATAGCTAATTCAGAAGGGTTCTTGATTTTACCTTCTATATCATTAATATAAACATAATCATTACCACAGCCTTGCATCTTTGTAAATTTCATCTATCACCACGCCCTTTTCATTGTTTTTGTGTTTCCACTTATTTATAATAAAGTTGTTTTATTTGTCAAAATGTAATATACTAGCATTATATCCATTTAGGAGGTGCAAACTTGCATATTGATGAAATCCCAAACGGATCAAGTATAGAACTGGATGTTCGTTATATCGGAAAGACTATGTCTTTTCAAAGTGAAATAGTATTAATCATTGACAATTCTATATTGATTTCTCCTATTGTAGTAAATGAACAAACAATTGGCTTTAATGATATTACCCGCATTAATCTAATTGTAAAGATAGATGGCAAGGTATATCTATGGGATAATGTTACTGTCAAGCTAGTGAAATATAACGGTGTCATTTACCATAAGATTGATGTTTCAGGAGAGGGTAAGCCCTACAATCGTAGAGAAGCCTATAGGTTGTATATAGGGGAAGATATGGCTATACATATCAATAGCGCCACCGGCCCCATATCCATAACTGTATTGGTTAAGGACCTGAGTGAGACTGGCGTAGGTTTCATAACTAAGGAAGATATTGATATTAATAGAACAATACGTCTAAAGCTTAGGGATAATAATGCCCTCATAAGCCTATCAGCTATAATCGTAAGAAAGGAATACCTATCACATCTTGATTCCTTTCTCTATGGATGCAAGTTTAATGAGAAAAATAATAAATTAGGTCACTACATAGCTAGAAAGCAGGGAGAAGAATTACGCAAAAAGTTAAATAACTATTCCTCTCCTCTTATAAGTAAAAACCTAAATAAGTCCAAGGGAAAGTAAGGAATTACTTGTACTTTTCTAGATTGAGTATAGCTTCATCCTCTGTATCCAAATATATAAACTCATATAGTTGGATTATGTTTTTATCCCAATCATATACAAGTGGATATTTGATTCCACCATACTCTTTAGGTGCTTCATAGGCTCCATTTACAGGAAGTCGCATAGTATCCATTTTGCTTATCTTATTTTCTATTATATCCTCTAGGGTTTTCTCAATCTGCTTTTGAGTAACATTTGTTTTAACATAATTAAGTGTATTGTTTGATATACGTAGTAGGTCTATTAATCCTTTGGATTTATATTTATTAAAAACCGCTCTTATCACCCTTCGTTGTCTTAGGGTTCTTCCATAATCATCGTTTGCTCCTCCAATTGTCTTCACTAATCTTATACGACAATAACCCAGAGCTTGATTTCCATTTAGTTGGTTCCAACCGGGAATAACAGTACGATTCTCAGGATTCGAGATATAGTTTGTAGTATTTAGATACTTTGCCTCCTCTTCTCCAAGCTCAATTGATATTCCACCTAGAGAATCAATTATTTTTTCAAAGGCCTCAAAATTGATATAGGCATATCCATCTATTTTAATGCGATATTTATCTTCAATAACATCAACAAGGGTTTGAGGTCCACCCAAAGAAAAGAAGGCATTTAACTTATTAGGGTTATATCCTTCTATATCTATATATGTATCTCTTAAGACGGATGTAAGCTTTATAGAATTGTCCTGTGTATTGACAGAGGCAATCATAATAGCATCTGCATTCTTTGCATTAAAAATCTCCTCTATTCCAAACAATAAATAATTGCTTACATAAGCTTCTTTTCTAGGCTCGGGTCGGATTCTAACTACAGGCTCTCCCTTTTCTATGTCGGTCCTATCATCTTCTATTCCCTTAGCCTTAGCTTTGCTCTTCTCCTTACTCGCTGGCTCTTTCTCATATGGAATGATAACAGAGCCCGTCTCTATGTCATCATCATTATCAAATCCTTGATGTATTAAACTACTTGCTATTTTGTATATTACCCTCCGTCCACTTCTTGTAAGTCCCAGCCAAGCAAAAATAAGAAGCAGAACAGATAAAGAAATTCCGCTTATTATTAAAGTTTTCTTTAGTCTATTTTTATTTTTTCTTTCTTTGCCCATATCAGAATCATGAGAACTATCCCCAATTGATTGTTCCTCATATTCAGATAGATTATCCTGATTATCCATTAATTATATACTCCTTCTTCTCCTTGTTTGTAAAGATACAGAATCTACTTATATTATAAGACCTTGCCATATTTATTTCAACTGACCCAAGACAGAAATGTCCCCGTCACTATACTATAATGCTTATGGCATTGGTAAGGTTTTGAATTTTAATCTTATTGGCTCCCGCCTCATATTCCCCATCTATCGACCATGGAATTACCTCGTCCATATAAAAGGTTGCCTCAGGCGCTTTAATAAACTGAATAGACTTATCTGTGTATTCTCTTTTACTAATTGATAAGAGCATCCTACTTAGCTCTAGTGGCGTTTTAGGGTTTTTTATAAGAATAATCTCAAATAACCCATCGTTTAGATCCACCTGATTGGAGTCAAGCTTTAGAAGACCACCTATAGAAATAGAATTACTGACTGCACCAAATAAATAATCACCCTCATAGGTCTGTCCAGCCGCCTCGACCCTAACATGGTGTGGTCTTATACTAGGAATTCCCTTCATTCCATCTAATACATAGGCTAGATGTCCAAGTAAATTTTTATAGGATTGGGGTGTTGAATAAGAGCTTCCTGTAAAGGCTCCGAAGGATGCAATGTAGCTGAAATACCTGTTATCACCGAATAATCCTATATCCACTGTTCTAGGCTGTCCATGTAAAATAGTCCTTGCTGCTGTTTCCGTTTTATCAGATAGATTAAGACTTGTGGCAAAGTCATTTGTTGTCCCCGAGGGTATATAGCCTATGGTTATTTTTCTATCCAATCTCATCACACCAGATATAACCTCATTTAATGTTCCATCTCCCCCATTACAGACAATTATATCGTAATTGCTACCATGCTTTTGAACAAGTTCAGTGGCATGTCCTTTAGAAGCAGTTTTCTTCATAGTTACATGGTATCCGTAATCTTTAAACATCTGCATAACTCGTTGAAGATTGTTCTTAGAACCATGGGTTCTACCTGCAATTGGGTTAACAATGAATAACATTTTAGAATTATCTATATTGGGCATGAAGCCTATCCTCCTTAAACATATTACCACAAAATATATCAAGTATTTTATTCTTAAGATGTCCTTATATTATATTATCTCATTTATACTAATATTTAGCAATAATTTAAAGGATTTTTAAGAAATAATAAAGGAAGCAAAAATAATTTTGTGAACCTTTTGTGAATTTATGCTTTAAAACTTGACTCTGACTTTTGTATGTGTTATAGTACATATAGAACAGATAGTTGATATAGAATTGACTGTCCAAACTAAAAATTTATTGTTATAGGAGGAATGATTATGTTATTACCAAGTATTTTTAGAAACAATTTTGTAGATGATTTTTTCAATGGATTTGATGACATTTTTAACTTTCCATCCATCACAGGTATTCCTTCTTCCAGGTGGATGACCACAAATATTAAAGATCTAGGAAATGACTACCTCCTGGAAATCGAGCTTCCGGGATATGACAAGAAGGACATCACTGCTTCACTAGATAAAGGATATCTTATTATTTCAGCTAACAAGGAAGAGATCACAGATGAAAAAGATAATAAAGGCAAATATATCCGCAAGGAGCGCTATAGTGGAAGTTGCAGAAGAAGCTTCTATGTAGGTGACAAACTTGAGGAGAAGGACTTCAAAGCTTCTTTTGAGAATGGGGTATTGAAAATCGAATTTCCCAAGGTTAAGGAAGTAGCTAAATTGGATAAGAAGAAACATATCACAATTAATTAACAAAGTTCCCAACGGAGAGCGTTAATTATCTAATAGGACGAACCTACCTATTACCTAAAACCAGGAGGCTGTCCCAGAATTAATTGAGGGGTGTATATGTTCCTATCATGCACATTTAGGAGAACGGTTTGCTATGATTTGTATTATCTAAAGCGGACTTTAGTCCGATTAAGATTTACAAATCATAGTAAACTGTACAACTAATCAGTGTGTGATGGAACATATACACCCCCTCTTAAATTTCTGGGACAGCCTCCTATTATTTTATCTTACATGCTCTTTTATTCTGCAAAATCTCCTGTATAATTAATCAAAGCTGCACTATGTACCCCATCTAGACGGGATAAGTCTGAGACAAACTCTGTATTGTTTGTCTTTAATTTCATTTCTACAGTTAATTCTATATTTTCCTTATATATTGTTTTATTCTTTAAGGCATATTTCATATCAGATAAGATCCTAAGCACATCCTCACCTGCTTTATGCTCATACTTTACTATAAGCAGATAGACATGGGAATCAGTCTTTACTTTAACCATTAATATATATATTAAAGATATTAATATAGTACATACAAAGGACATAAGATATAGGCTGGCTCCACAAGTTATACCTATAGATATCGAAAAGAACAAAAATCCCACATCCAAAGGATCCTTAACTGCCGTACGAAAACGAACAATAGATAAAGCACCGACCATACCTAGGGAAAGAACTATGTTTGAACTAATTGTAAGTACAATAAATGCCGTAATCATACTAACAAGAACAAGCAGTATATTAAAGTTATGACTATATAGAACTCCTCTATAAAAATATTTATATACGAAATAAATTATCATTCCGCAGATATAAGCGGCAAGTAAGGACATAATAATATTGTAGAAATTCAAATCCATTGAAGCATCATTTAAAAAGCTTTTTTTAAAAATATCTGAAAATGTTGTCATATTTTTCTCACCTTTCTATTAATATCTCTGCACATAACATATTTTGATATAGCACTTTTAACCATACTATCCGTCTGAACTAACTTCCATATATAATCCGGAAGATAATCATCATATTTTACCTCTAAAATCATCATGCCTTCCATAGGCACACGGGTTGTTTCAAAATCCTTATGAAAGATATCTAGATCCCCGATTGAAGCAGATAGATTTTTATCAAAGGTTATTCTCACATTTCCTAGGGGATGAACATATGCTTCTCTTAGATATTCCACAACAGTTACCGGCCGCATTAATCTGGATTTTTGATTGGCATAAAGCTTTCTACATACTTCCTCTGGTCTTGATATCAGAAACTCATAGTCCCCACATAGAATTCTATTATAGTCCTCTCTGGATATGGGAGCCCACTGTTTGGAGATATAATCATTGAATTTACTTTTACATTCCAGCTTTATTAAATTATCGCTATGTTCATATAGTCTAATCCTATACTTTTCCCTAAAGGGGGTACCATTTATCTTATCCTCCATAGCCGATTGATAGATATCATCAAAATACAAACTGCTAATCAGATAGCCCTCCTCGTCCTTCATATTAGGATCTACCTGTAGGACATGGCGAAGGCGTTCCCTAAGCTTATGATATACAAAGGAATTGATATAGTACTTATACTCATGACGTAGCTTATGTCCTTTATATTCCATTCCTAATCTCCTCTTTTATAGTGCTTTGCCTAACATTATTGATATCGCCTCATAAAATCCTGATAATTCATAAGTATTCTCTCATCAATTTGTCCCAGATAGGCGATCTGTTCATTAAGCCCTATAGATGAAAGTACATCATCAGGATACTGCCTCATCATCTCTAATAATACAGGCTTGTATTGTTTTATTAAGGATTTAACCCTTTTTGTTGATAATGCATCATTATTGAGCTCCTGTACTCTTAACTTAAGCTTCTCTATGCTACCATCCAACTGTAGATACTTTCTATGTAGCCCCACATTATTTAGTTCCTCATATATATTTGGCCTATCATCTTCCTCTTCCATCCACTGATGGATTTTATCAAAATCCCATGGTAGAAGATAAAAAACCATCGAATCACTTGGATTATATAAGAGAAAGCCCTCAGATATACCAGAGGAATTTCCCAGAAGAATATTTATTGCAAGCCAAGTCAGATAATTATCCTCGTTAAAATATGTATAAAAGACCTCTTTGAAATCTTTACTCTCATCATTTATATCGCTTAACATCTGTATAAGCTTGGTATGGTCTTTACCCTCTCTTATAGCCAAAACTGTTTCAAACAAATCCTTGTCATAATCAGAATCGCCAACATTCTTTATCTGCGGAGTAAATTGAAAATAGAAATTTTCCGCCCTATATAAACTAGCATTCTCATCTAATCCCCTGGACCTAAGATAAGTCTTATTAGGCTGCTCTATATGGGTATATAGACCATAGGAATGATAATCTTTTTTCTTATCACCCAGCGAGTCATCTCTTATATAGAGCTCAACAAATTCAGTACGAAAGCCTGATATATGCTGTAAATCATATATCAGATCATGAGCCAATTTATTAGCAATTCGGCTTGGATCATTCAAATGTTTGTTCAGATTAAATACAGACTGTCCCTTATAGCCTGGGCTACCATCCATAAATTTAATACGATATGACTTTAAGGATGCACTGGGATTGCCCTTTACTTTAATGGTGGCATTTGGCATATTTACTGCTTGTCCCTTGGGCTGTTTTTCATCGTCAGCAAATTGCACATATGCATCCAAGATGGGATTAAAATCTGTATCCCAATCTGCTATTAAATCAAAATCGGAAAAACTAAATATTTTTCCTGATTTATCCCTAGTCGAAAATACATCTATGTAAACCCCTGTTATTTCACCAGGAGTATATCTCTTATATACATTTTTGCTCTCTTTTAGCTCTGAACTTTTAGGATAAGGAACTGTAAGAGTCTCAATCTCTGGCGATAGACTAATTTTATTTTCCCTGCTTAAGTTTATATAATATAGGAAAAAGAACAAAATCAATGCCAGAATTACACTTATGTTCAATATGGATTTTTTTATTCTATCTGAATTCATTATGCTAAGCCCCTAATTTTACATTTAAAAAACCAATTATTATCATACTCTACTTTACATAAATTTGCAATAAAACTTAGATGAAATATAGATATTAATTGTCAATAATGCTTAATTTACTATATGCTGTTTGTTACTTGTTACGATTCTTATTAGGATTTATTTACATTTATACCCTTATGTGCTAGAATTCCTTATATCTATTCCTCACATTCATTGAATGGAGGATTCTTATGACTCGTAGTAAGAAAATCTTGCTTTCAGCTTTATTATCTATCATTTTACCCTTTCTTACCTTCTCCCAACACACAAAACATGTAGAAGCATCTAATTCCTTCTCTCTTGTATTTTTATCAACCTATAAGAAAACCGTTAATATAGGTGATGAATTCTACATCATAGCCATTCCAACTAATGGTATGATCCCAAAATGGAGCAGTAGCAGCTCACGGATTGCCTCTGTCAATACTTATGGTAAGGTCACCGCTAAGAAGGATGGCGTAGCTACAATTACTGCCAAGGTTAAAGGCGGAGAAGCCTCATGTAAAGTTACTGTGAAGAAAACCAAGGTATCCATCAATAAATCATCAGTATCTATTGAGCGAGGGGAAAGCCTTGTGTTATCCGCTAGTTCCTCTACTAAATCACCTATTAAATGGAAAAGTAGCCATAAAAGTATAGCTACTGTTGATGATAAGGGTATGGTGGTTGGTATAAAGCCTGGTGAAAGTACAATAACTGCAACTGCGGATGGTAGCACGGCAACCTGTAAGGTAAAGGTAAAATATCCTGTAGTAAAATTGAACAAGAAAAAAATAAGCTTATACAGAGGCCAAAGTATAAAGCTTAGCGCTGATGTGTCATCAGGTATTAAGCCTACCTGGAAAATCAATAGAAAGAGTGTGGCAACCATAAATCCTGACGGCACATTAACAGCCATTAAAAACGGAACTGCAACTATAACAGCTACTGTGGACCGTGTATCTGCAACCTGTGAACTTGTCGTTAAGAAACCCGATATTGCCCTAAGTGCAGAAGAACTTACTATAAAGGTAGGAAAGAAAAAAATAATAAGTGCTAAGGTGTCCTCTGGCAATTATCCCCAATGGTCTAGTAGTAATACGAATGTAGCTACTGTTGACTCTTTAGGCCAAATAACCGCTATCAAAAAAGGGAGAGCTTATATCTATGCCAAGGAGGATGGAACTAAGGCTAGGTGTACTGTATATGTAACTGATTAAGTCTTTAATGTGAGGAATAGATTATAAATCAAGGGCTGCTTCAAAATACCATAAGAAGGTTGTTTTGAAGCAGCCCTGTTAAATAGAATAAGGTTTAATTGATGTAGTATCTATCGGTATCTCTATCATATACTTTATAAGTTTTATTATATCGAATAAAGTTTTCTTGGAAAAATAATCTTTAAATTACCCCTTGCTTTTTTATTTAACTTGTGAGATAATAAGTGTACAATTTAATTGCTTACAATTTAATAGGCGAGACTACTTAATTATAAATACTATTATTTTATTTAAAGGAGGATTTTTATATGTTTAAACAAATCGAACTTAATTATAATTTTAATGCCCTGGAGCCTCACATTGATGAGCTTACAATGAATACCCATTATTCAAAGCATCACGCTGCTTATACCAATAATCTGAACGGTGCTATAGAGAAATTGCCAGAGCTTAAGGGTGCATCAATAGAGGATGTTTTGAAGAAACTTTCTGATATTTCAGATGAATCTTTAAGAGCAGCTGTTAGAAATAATGGGGGTGGCTATTACAACCATAATTTATACTTTGCCAGCTTAAAGCCAGGTGGAAACAATAAGCCCTCAGGTGATCTGGCAAGTAGGATTGATAAGGATTTTGGTAGCTTTGACTCCCTTAAGGAGAAGCTCACCTCTGCGGCTGTCGGAAGATTTGGTTCAGGTTGGGCCTGGCTATCGGCCAATAAAAATGGCGAGCTACAGGTATCCTCCAGCCCAAATCAAGATAACCCTATTATGGACAATAATGGATGGACTCCCATCCTAGGCATCGATGTATGGGAGCATGCATATTATCTTAAATACAAGAACTTACGCGGCGATTATATCAGCGCTTTCTTCGAGGTGCTTAACTGGGATGTGGTTGCAGCAAACTATGCAAATGTTAAATCAGCTTAATACTAATTTTATATAATCACTTTTTCAGTTGCTAATAATCGTAAAAAGAGGCTGTGGCGAATATACTATCTATATATCGCTACAGCCCTTTTTTCAATTATTTCACTAGAGATATCAACTCAACCTCTACCAATACACCCTTTGGTAAATCCTTAACCGCTACACAGGAACGCGCTGGTCTACCTGTAAAATACTTACTATAAACCTCATTAAATGCCGCAAAATCTCCCATATCATACAAGAAGCAAGTAGTCTTAAAAACATTTTCAAAAGAAGTTCCTGCTTCTTCAAGCAAGGCCCCTAGATTCTTCATCACCTGAATTGTCTGCTCCTTAATTCCTCCCTCCACAACCTGTCCGGTTTCAGGATTTATGGGAATTTGACCCGAAGTATAAAGCACTCCATTAACAATTACAGCCTGGCTATAAGGACCTATGGCTGCAGGAGCCTTTGTGGTATTTATTTTCTGCATAAGCAACTCCCCTTTAATCTTATTTTCCTAATATTATAATACATAATATTGAATAGGTCGAATAAAAAAGAAAACAAATAAAAAAATCCATAGACTAATACATGTTTTTCATATATAATTATACCGTTTTACTACTAAAATACATCATAAGGAGTCTAGATATGTGGTTTTTATTTGCCTTATTAACTACACTGTCATGGGGTGTTGCTGATCTTTTCTATAAAAAGGGAGCAGACAGTAAAGATAAATACTCTACCATGAAGATTGGAATTATGGTCGGTCTTGTAATGGGTATTCATGCTATCCTATATATGCTTATTAAGGGGATAACATTTGATCCATTTGATATGATAAAGTACTTACCGGTATCCTTCTTCTACATATTATCCATGTTAATTGGTTACCTGGGACTGCGATATATTGAGCTGTCCATATCTTCACCAGTCCAAAACTCATCCGGTGCTTTGACTGCTATAGCCCTTATAATTCTCTTTCCTCAAGAGTTGGGCCTTCTTGAAATTGCAGGAATCCTGTTAATAACCGGTGGCGTTATTGGCCTAGCAATACTAGAAAAGAAATTACAGAATGCAGCTCTACAGGCTGATAATGCAAAGGTGAATCCAAAATATCAGATAAGTATCCTAGCTATAACCTTTCCTATCCTATACGCCGTAGTGGATGCCATAGGAACAATTGCAGATGGTATATATTTAGATGAACTTAGCCTGATAGGTGAAGAAGCTGCCCTCCTAGCCTATGAATTTACTTGGCTTTTATATGCTATAGTTTCTTTGATATATCTTACTGTTATAAAGAAGCAAAAATACAATATATTTAAAGAGGGGGTAAGAACCTCAGCAGCTGTTTTTGAAACCGCCGGACAATTCTTCTACGTTTATGCCATGTCTAGTAACGCTGTAGTGGCCGCGCCCCTGATAGCATCATACAGTATTGTATCTGTTATACTATCTAGAATCTTCTTAAAGGAAAAGCTAAGCAAGCAGCACTATACCTTGATATTATTTGTAATGATTGGTATCGCTGTCTTAGGTATAGCTGGAGAATTATAGTGATATTGCTCTCTATATCCCTTAGTTTATAAATAATATCAATCAAAAGCTACCCGGTATTTGAACTGTTCCCTATGATATCTTACCTATGGGAATCAGACTCAGCTACCGGGTAGCTATTATTTTACTAATAGCTATAGGCAATGTACTAAGTGGACTTAATACTAGGCCGATAACAGGTAAGTATACGGGTGCTGATTGCAGTATAACTGTAATTGCTGCTAGTATGCCTCCTAGACAGATATAACGAATCGCTTTAACCTTCTTCATGCTACTACCTTTTGATTAAGTTATTATTATGTTTATTTATATGAACTGAGAAGGTACTAACAGAACTTTGTTTGTCATATTTTATAGGGAAGTAACTTAAGGAGATAATACATTGAATGGAATAAGTGTAGGTTTACAACCTTTGGTGTATAATTTGAACTTGACTACAGTAATTAAGACAGTTATTTTCCCGGGAGAACAGGAAGAAAGCTTAGTTATAGCAACCCAGGTAGGTGAAATATTTTACACTAGAAATAACACTTTAGAACTACTTTTAGATATCAGCAGTGACGTTATTCGGCTGGGTACTAACGGTGGATATGACGAAAGGGGACTTATAGGATTAGCATTTCATCCGGATTTTACTAATAACGGACTCTTCTATCTTTACTACTCTGTGGCCGGCTCACAAGGCCCCGGTGCACTGTCCGGAAGATTTATTCCGGATCCCTGTAGTCCTGAAACATTGAATCTTCGCTGGACTGATAGAGAAAACAGATATGATCATATTAATACCGTGGAAGAATGGGTATTTCAGCATAATAGTCAACCTATAAGAAGGCGAACCTTACTAAATATAAGAAGACCATTTATGAATCATAATGGAGTAAATGCCTTAAATTTCTCACCTGAAACTGGACATCTAGTACTTACAACCGGCGATGGAGGTTCCGCCTATGATCCCTTTAATTTAGCCCAGAATAACATGGAAATAGCAGGTAAGATAATAGAGATTTATGTGTCTATGGATGTATTTATTGATAATGTTCCTGTTGTTACCCGTTTTGATGAGCTCCCACAACAGATACAGCAGTCGCTTTCGGTAATAGCAAAGGGAGTGCGTAATATAACAGGTATAAGCTATCACAAAATTAATAACTACTACCTTAAATACGTCGGTAATGTTGGTCAGGATATGGTCGAAGCTATCGCTATTTCAACAAAACGCATCTATCCTATGACTTGTTTTTATCACCAGGATTCTAGACCCGGTAAGTTCCAAGGTGTTGCTTTAACAGGAGTCCAGCCCTATATAGGCGATGGAATTCCTGAAATAATGGGAAGCTGTGTTTTTACTAATTGGGCTCGAGGAGAATCATCGGGGGCACCGGCCCGGGGGGTATTGGCTTATACATGGGCAATACCAGATTGCAAACTCAAGGATTACGGTATTATTGATATTGATTATGATTTTGGTTCAGAAGCGGCTTATTTTACTTGCCTGGGTACAAACGCTCAACAAACTCGACTGTTTCTTGGGGTATATGGTTCAGCCAACGTTACTGATTATAATCAAGGTACCGTATATGAAATAATAAGAAATTAAAAGGGCTATCTGGCCCTTTTTGTTCGTTTTAACATAAGCAATCACAAAANAAAAATAATATCGAACAATATTAGAATATTTATTGACTTTTCACAAAAANAAACTATAATTTTCTTATCTAAGAACAATATCTAACAAATAANATAATATTATAACACCTAAAAAGGAGATTTTGGAATGCTGGCTGAGGAAAGAATTTCTAAAATAATAAGTATTATCAAGAATAAGGGAAGCGTAAAGGTGGACGAACTGGCAAAGGAGCTTGACGTCAGCCTTATGACTGTCCGAAGGGACTTAGAAAAGCTTAAAAATGAAGGAATTTTAGAACGATGCCATGGAGGTGCTATCCTAAAAAAAGAGGTCTCCTACAAAGAAAAGAGCACTTTACAAATCAATGAAAAGATAGAAATCGCACAAAGATGCGCAAAAATGGTAAGAAAAGGCGATACGGTTTTTTTGGATGCTGGCACAACCACCTATGAGATTGCAAAATTAATTCACAACATTCCTTCCATAGCTATTATTACTAACGATATAGAGATTGCACATTTTTTAACAGGAACCAATGCACGGGTAATACTATGTGGTGGAACTGTTCAAAAATCAACAGGTAGTATGGTCGGAGATTTTGCCATACATATGATGGAGAATATGAGAACAGAAATTGCATTTATAGGAGCNGCCTCAATTGATGATGATTTCAATGTTTTAACGCCAACTTCCAATAAAGCCGTCTTTAAACGAACTGTGTGTAAATACTCCAATCGGCCCTATCTGGCAGTTGACAGTAGTAAATTTGGAAAACAGGCTTTACTGAAGGTTAACCATTTATCAGACTATGCTGGTGTCATTACTAACAAAATATTTACTGATAAAGAAAAAGAAATAATGAAGAATCAAAAAATTAACATTATTTCTATATGATGAGGATAAATCCTCCGACCTTAGCGAAAAATAGAAGATATATATGTTTTTAGTTGTNTAATAAGTAAAGGGAGGACATATCCTCCGTTGTTAGCTGAGAAATATAAAATTTATTAAGNAGGATTAAGCTATGGCAGAGTGCATAGTAATTGCGGATGACTTAACCGGTGCCAATGCTACAGGTGTATTGCTAAGAAATTCTAATTATAATGCTTATACCGTTTTAAACTCTGAACGTTTGGATTTAAAGCTTTTATCTGACAGTGATTGTATTATATACCCCACCGATAGCAGGGCAATAGATAAATCAATTGCATATAATCGTGTTTATAATGTGGCCAAGCTTTTGAAAAATGATAATGTAAAAGTATATTCCAAGCGTGTTGACAGTACATTAAGAGGCAACCTAGGATGTGAGACTGATGCAATTTTAGATGCTTTGGGAGATGAATTTTTGGCCATAGTGGCCCCCTGTTTTCCTGAAGCAAATCGTATAGTTTCCGGTGGCTATATGCTAGTAAATACAGTCCCTCTTCATAAGACGGCCGCTGCCACAGATCCTAAAAATCCAGTGAAAACCTCCTCTGTAAAAGAGGTGTTTGAGCAGCAAACTAAATACCCTGTTGCATCACTATTTATTGGTGACATTATGAAGGGAAAAGAACATATTGCAGATAAAATCAATGAGTTCAAACAAGAGGGTTATAGGATTATTATCTTTGACTGTATCTCCAAGGAGGACTTAGATGTAATTGCTAGCGGTGTAATAGAGAGCAACATTAACTTTGTTGCTGTCGATCCTGGTACATTTACCGCAACAATTTCAAGAAAACTTATTACTCCTAACGAGGCCCAAAGTAAGAATAAGGTTTTGGCAACCATCGGCAGTGTCAATGAAGTAGCAAAGCTACAAGTGGACGAGCTCTTTTTAGCCCAAAAATTTTACAATGTATTTGTAAATACCAGAGAGCTGGTTGAAAGCACAGACAGAAGAAGTAAAGAAATAAATCGTGTTGTGAATGAAATCATTGACAACTGCTCTGATTACGAGGTCTGTACAGTTATCGGTGATGGCATTATGCCTGAGAACAGGTTGGATCTTCATAGTTATGCCAAACGATTTNATGTAACCACAGAGGATATAAGTAATATTATTAATAATTCACTGGCGGAAATAACCTATCAGATTTTAACTAAGAACNACAACTTTAAAGGCCTNTATACTAGTGGCGGTGATATAACAGTTGCAATAAGCAGAAGATTTCAGACCTATGGTATTCGTTTGCTGGATGAAGTTGTTCCTTTAGCCTCCTATGGCGAATTTATTGGAGGTGACTTTAATGGATTAAATGTAGTTACAAAAGGAGGTATGGCTGGAGATAAATATGCCTTAAATCAATGTATTCATTATCTGAAGGAAAAACTATACATGTAGTTCTATGGATAGTTCTATACAAGATAAAGGATATTTAGGTAAAGAATTATAGAACATATTAAAAATACGTTACGAAGAAAGGAAGGTTGATTTATATGAAACCATTAATTGCTATTCCATTAGGCGATCCCGCCGGAATCGGCCCCGAAATTGTTGTAAAATCAATTGCAAATAAGGATGTCTTCCAAGCAGCCCGTTGTGTTATTATTGGGGACAAAAAAGTAATAGAAGACGCTATTGAATTTACAAAAATACCATTAAAAATAAATGTAATTAATAAGCCCAGCGAAGGATTGTTCGAGGAAAATATCTTAAACTTAATTGATTTGGATAATGTGAACATGGATGAATTCAAGCTTGGTCAAGTAAGTGGAATGTGCGGAAAGGCAGCCTATGATTATATAGCTAAAAGTATTGAGCTGGCCAATGCAGGTGAAGTAGATGCTGTATCCACTACCCCAATTAATAAGGAATCTTTAAAAGCAGGTAACATAGATTTTATTGGTCATACTGAGATATTCGGTGCTTTGACTAATACTGAGGATCCTCTTACCATGTTTGAGGTTCGTGGAATGAGAGTCTTCTTCTTAACTCGACATGTATCCTTAAGAGAAGCTTGCGACCTAGTTACAAAAGACAGAATTAAGGACTATGTTAAAAGATGTAAGGACATGTTAAAAACTCTTGGTGTTACTGAGGGAACTATGGCTGTAGCAGGGCTAAATCCTCATAGCGGCGAGCATGGATTGTTTGGATATGAAGAAGTAAATCACGTGACTCCTGCTGTTAAAGAAATGCAGGCTGAAGGCTATGATGTTGTTGGTCCAATAGGAGCAGATTCAGTATTTCATATGGCATTACAAGGTCGCTTTAACAGTGTTCTATCCCTATATCATGATCAAGGACATATTGCTACAAAAACCTTAGATTTTGATAGAACCATTGCAATCACAGGTGGTATGCCAATCCTTAGAACATCTGTTGATCATGGAACCGCATTTGATATAGCGGGAAAAGGAATAGCCAGTGAAATAAGTATGGTAGAAGCTATCCTTTTAGGAGCAAAGTATTCCCCAAATTTCACAAAGCAATCTTTATAAGAAAGGTTAAATGAAAGGAGAGGTATTATGGAAGTATCAGGTTCTCAGATGTTAATAGGATTGGGGATAGGAATAATTGCTCTTATCCTTATGATTTTGAAAACAAAAATTCATGTATTTTTAGCTTTAATTATCGCCTCTGTTATAGTAGGCATAGTAGGCGGCCTTGAACCCTCTGCAACCATCGGCGCTATTACATCAGGTTTCGGTGGCACCTTAGGAAGTATCGGTATCATTATTGGTTTAGGTGTTATGATGGGAAAAATGCTTGAATTATCAGGTGCCGCGGAGAAAATGGCTCTAACCTTCCTGAAGCTGTTTGGTAAGGGACGCGAGGAATGGGCTCTTTCAATCACAGGTTTCTTAGTATCCATTCCAATCTTTTGCGATTCAGGGTTTGTTATCCTATCACCACTGGCAAGAGCTCTTTCAAAGAAAACAAAAAAATCTATAATAACTTTATCAATAGCTCTAGCATCAGGACTTGTTATTACTCACTCACTTATCCCCCCTACTCCCGGTCCTTTGGGCGTAGCAGGAACCTTTGGTGTGGATGTAGGTCAGTTTATACTTCTAGGAATATTTTTATCTATTCCAATGGTGATTGCAACCACTATATATGCTAAGTTTATGAATAAGAAGATATATCAATTACCAGGTGATGAGCCAGACACATGGGTAAGACCAAAATATCAAGATCCAACATATGAAAATATATTTGATTCAGATCACAAGACACCATCGGCTTTTCTATCTTTCTTACCGCTTATAGTACCAATCGTACTGATATTACTTAATACAACATTAAAAGCGATGAATCTAACAGATGGATTTTATGAGGCTTTGATTTTCCTTGGTGAACCGGTTATCGCTGTTGCCATAGGATTAGTAATAGCAATCTATACATTGACAGTAGGTCAAAAGAGAAAAGACGTTATCAATCAATTAGAGGATAGCATGAAGTCAGCTGGTATTATCATCTTTGTAACCGGAGGTGGCGGTGCCTTAGGTCAAGTAATTAAGACTGCAGGCGTAGGCAATTATATTGCAGAGGGGATGGCTGCTACAGCAATTCCAGTAATTATCCTACCCTTTATCATCGCAACCCTAGTTCGATTCGTTCAAGGATCAGGAACAGTGGCTATGATTACAGCAGCAGGAATTACAGCCAATCGTTGAAGCTGCAGGTGGAAACATGCTACTAGGTGCATTTGCAGCATGTATAGGTTCATTATTCTTCTCATACTTTAATGATAGCTTTTACTGGGTAGTAAATAGATTAAGCGGTATCACGGAGACTAAAGAACAGATACGTGTATGGTCCATAACTACAACCATTGCCTGGGCAATTGGTTTTGTCGAACTATTAGTCCTCAATATATTTATGTAACCAGCTGGGCTTGTAGTAAAACGATTATAAAATAAGATAGGGTTTATAAAGCACTACTTACATGAATAATAGCTCATGTAAGTAGTGCTTCTTTATATCATTCTAACATGGTAACACTATTCTTCCCGTTCTTTTNTGATTTATAGAGGGCCTCATCAACACGTTTTAGTACATCATTATAATCCCTGTCTTCAGCTGTAAAGAAAGAAATACCTAATGACACAGTTACATTTATTTTACTATCCATAACAGGAATCTCTAACAAAGATATTCTCTCAAGAAGTTTATTACCGTAGCCGATAGCATGTTCTTTATTAAGTCCTGGAAATATGCATATGAACTCATCTCCACCCCATCGTATTATCTGGTCATAGCTCCTTATAAATCCCTTAATTGTGCTGACTGTCTCTTTAAGAACAAGGTCCCCTACATTATGACCGAACCTATCATTTATATATTTAAAATCGTCAATATCAAACATCATAATAGCGGCGCTTTCCTTTGTTTGATTAAATAACTTATAGTAGGAGCTTAGAAGCTGAATACCGTATCTTCTGCTGGAAGCATTGGTTAGAACATCCATATTCATCTCCTTCTCTAAGGATTTGGTCGAATTGGATAAACGTCTCCTATCANTCGAGTAAATCAACATAAAGCCACATAATAACACCANCAGAATATAGCTTAATAATCTTATAACCGATTCGCTAGTTAATGAAAGTATGTCCTCATTAATATCCCCAGCATAATTNTCAATATCCGCCAAGTCAACTCCCATGGCTATTATCCAATCATAATCCTTATATAGTCTTGCATAAGCAATCTTCTCTGATATCTGAGAGCTATCTGGGTCACTTAGATAATAATTTACAAACAGTTCCCCCTTCTCTTTAACACCTTCAAGTTCCTCTAGATAGGGCTTATTACCCCTTCCATCCTCACTATCTGTTGATATATATGTACCCTCTATATCAGGTTGCTTTGGGTATATTCTACTTATGGCATAATCCTTCCCACCTTCATAGTTAATAACCTCTTTAACCCATATATAAGAATCATTGGAGAACCTACGCCTTCTAATATTATCTTCTATCTCTGCCTTTACAGTCCCATCGATATATGCTTTACTGACACCAAATACTCCCTCAATATTGCCCTTTTCTATTACAATATATGAGGATAAGATATATTTCAAGCTATCCAAAGTGCTGTCAATAGAATCTGTATAAAGGCCAGAAGGATCATACAATACGCTATTTGTTGACTTATTCCATAAAAAGGCCGTCCACAGATTTGAATTTATATCTTGATCAAATCTATCTATATAGAATTGAACAAACTCATCCTCAGATAAATACAATTCCTCTTCAATTCTTCTTTTTCGAACTTCTGTATTTCTTTTATAACTCTCATATTTAGCTTCTCTTAGGCTATCTATTTCTAAAAAAACTTGTCAATCGTATCCTTAAGAAACTCCTTCTTAATATCTATTATAACCTTCTTGGTTTGCACCAAAAAGATATCTTTTGTACTGTTATGCGACAAAAGATGAAGATATATTACAACCAAACATATTATAATGGCTGCAATAATTGTTAAAATACTATATTTATTCTTCATATTTTATTATCCTCTATTAATAGATACCATTTAATATATTTTAGTATAATAGATTTATCTAGTCAACATATATAGAAACCATTACTCTCCTGTTTGCAGTATTCTTAACAAAGTTTTTGATTATTTACAAATAAAATAAAGCTGTATTACTAAATTCTATATATCTCAAGCCATCATAAACGTACTAATGACCTTTCAATTAATTATATATGGTGTATTTTTACTTAAAATAATTTATTTTGTATTTAATATTGTACGTTTTAATTAATTGACAGTATTTAAATAATAGCTTATAATTAAATTGTTAAATAATTAACAATCTCAAACGATCATTATAAGGAGGATGTCATATGGCAAAGAGAGACGCTGTAAAAATAAATAATATTATAGAAAACAAAACAACTGTTATCGATTCAGTTGATGCCCTTCTGACAAAAATGAATAGAATGAAGGAAGCCCAAAAATTATTTGCATCTTATTCACAGGAACAGGTAGACAAAATCTTTTTCGCTGCTTCTGTCGCTGCCAACAACCACAGGATTTCTCTTGCTAAGATGGCTGTTGAAGAAACGGGCATGGGTATTGTCGAAGACAAGGTTATTAAGAACCACTATGCTTCCGAATATATATATAATGCCTACAAGGATACTAAGACCTGTGGCATAATAGAAGAAGACCCTGCTTATGGAATTAAGAAAATAGCCAATCCAATAGGTTTGATTGCTGCGATAATCCCAACAACCAATCCCACATCCACTGCTATATTTAAAATACTAATATCCTTAAAAACAAGAAATGCTATTATTCTTTCCCCTCATCCAAGGGCAAAAAATTGTACTATAGAGGCTGCTAAGATCTTATTAGAAGCGGCTGTAGCTGCTGGAGCACCTGAGGAAATTATAGGCTGGATAGATGTTCCATCCTTAGAGCTTACCAATGAGGTTATGAAAAATTGTGACACTATATTAGCAACCGGTGGTCCAGGTATGGTGAAATCAGCATATTCCTCTGGCAAACCTGCCATAGGTGTAGGTGCTGGTAATACCCCTGTAATCATTGACGATACTGCAGATATCAAGCAGGCAGTCAGCTCTATAATATTATCAAAGACCTTTGATAATGGCATGATATGTGCTTCTGAACAGTCAGTCACTGTAATTAAAAATATATATGATAAAGTTAAAGAAGAATTTGTTTATCGGGGATGCCATATATTGAATCCCGAGGAGCTTGATAAGGTTAGAAAAACAATAATTATAAATGGCTCTCTTAATGCTAAAATAGTAGGACAAAGCGCTGCTACAATAGCTAATTTATCAGGAATCAATGTTCCAAAAGACACTAAGATCTTAATTGGAGAGGTAGAAAGTGTAGATATATCTGAAGAATTTGCTCACGAAAAGCTTTCTCCTGTTCTAGCATTATATAAAGCAAAGACTTTTGATGAAGCAATATCAAAGTCTGAACAACTGATTGCTGACGGAGGATATGGACACACTGCATCATTATATATAAATATTAATGAAGCTGATAAAATCTCTAAATATTCAGAGGCAATGAAAACCTGCCGCATCTTAATTAATACTCCCGCTGCCCATGGTGGTATCGGCGACCTATATAACTTCAAATTGGCACCATCTCTTACTTTAGGTTGTGGTTCTTGGGGAGGTAACTCAGTTTCAGATAATGTAGGCGTTATGCATTTACTTAATATCAAGACTGTGGCCGAAAGGAGAGAAAATATGCTTTGGTTTAGAGCTCCGGAGAAGATATATTTTAAGAAGGGAAGTATGCCCCTTGCTTTAGACGAACTTGGTACTATTATGAATAAGAAAAAAGCATTTATAGTAACTGATAATTTTCTTTATAAAAATGGATATCTAAAAGCTATAACCGATAAGCTTACTTCCATTGGAATTACACATACCTGCTTTTATAATGTTGAACCTGATCCAACTCTGGCTTGCGCAAGAGAAGGCGCAAGAGCTATGGCCTCCTTCGAGCCTGATGTAATCATCGCCTTCGGTGGCGGTTCTCCTATGGATGCTGCTAAAATAATGTGGCTGATGTATGAGCATCCAGATGTTGATTTTCATGATATGGCCATGCGCTTCATGGATATCAGAAAAAGAATATACACCTTTCCTAAAATGGGGGAAAAGGCCTACTTTGTCGCTATCCCCACATCCTCTGGTACAGGCTCTGAGGTAACTCCATTTGCTGTTATCACAGATGAAACCACAGGTGTAAAATATCCGCTGGCAGACTATGAATTACTTCCTAATATGGCAATTATAGATGCTGATAATATGATGACCCAACCAAAGAGCTTAACCGCTGCTTCTGGTATTGATGCTATGACTCATGCTCTTGAGGCTTATGCTTCCATGTTGGCATCCGATTATACCGATGGGCTAGCCTTAAATGCACTTAAGAATATTTTTAAGTTCTTACCTATAGCTTATGAAAATGGTAACGATGTTAAGGCAAGAGAGAAAATGGCTAATGCCTCGACAATAGCTGGTATGGCATTTGCCAATGCATTCCTAGGAATTTGCCATTCAATGGCTCACAAATTGGGCGCCTTCCATAATCTACCCCATGGTATAGCTAATGCATTATTAATAGAAGAAGTAATGAAGTTTAATATTTCAGAACGCCCAGTGAAAATGGGAGCATTTTCACAATACGAATACCCTAATGTCTTAGAGCGTTATGTGGAAGTCGCTAACTTCCTAGGTATAAATGGCAAAGATGATATGGACACCTTCAACAATCTGCTTGCATCAATAGGTAAGCTTAAGGAAAGCGTAGGTATCAAAAAAACTATTAAAGAGTATGGAATTGATGAAAAGACCTTCTTAGCTTCAGTTGACGAGATGGTAGAACAGGCTTTTGATGACCAATGTACCGGTGCTAACCCAAGATACCCTTTAATGAGTGAATTAAAAGATATGTATATTAGGGCTTACTATGGAGAGTAAATCCTTATTTACCACATTTCATTACCAATTTAGCTTGGTTAACCATATAAATCTAGAGCAGATGAAAGGGGATTAATTATGAAGTTGGATCATGTATTAGCTACAAGAGAAACCAAAACTATCTATCGTTATGAAGATAGCGTTATAAAGGTTTTTAAAGAGGGATATTCAAAATCCTTGATCTTAAATGAAGCCTTGAATCAATCCTTGGTTGAGGAAACTGGATTAAAAATCCCAAAGATATTATATGTTGGTAATATTGATGGTTGCTGGAGTATTACCATGGATTATATACCTGGAAAGACTCTGGATCAGTTAATTAAAGAAAATCCCGACAAGCATGATGAATTACTAGAACTATTTGTTGATTTACAGATAGAAATGCATACTAAAACATCTCCAATGCTAAACAAACTAAAGGATAAGCTTGTAGGCAAAATTCAGAGTTTAAAGGATATAGATGCCACTACAAAATACGAACTGCTAATGCGCTTAGATAGTATGCCAAAACATACAAAACTATGTCACGGCGACTTCCTTCCATCAAATATTATTATTAGTGATGCAGGTGCATATATAATAGATTGGTCTCACGCAACACAAGGTAATGCCAGTGGAGATGTGGCTACTACCTTCTTGAAAATGACCTTATACTATCCTGAGCTTGCCGATAAGTATATAAAACTATTCTGTAAAAAGAGTGATACTGCACTTCAATATGTTCAAAAATGGCTACCGATTGTAGCTGCACAGCATCTACTTACAGCCAAGGAAGAAGAAAAGGTATTTTTGCACAGATGGCTTGATGTAATCGATTATCAAGGCTAAAGCCGGTTTTAATATATGCTATATTTGCTTGACTTAATTGGACTAAAATCCTCTTAGAANAAAGCAAATATAGCATATTTTTTTTCTTATTATTTTACTGTAACCTTATAGGTTTTGCTTATTCCACCATGGGTAATCGTTAAGTTTGCCGTTCCCTTGCCAACCGCCTTAACCACACCCTTACTTGTAACGGTAAACACCTTTTTGTTAGAGCTCTTATAGGTTAAACCACTGGTTACCTTAGAGGTCTTGCCGGTCTCAATATATTTTCTTGATGTAGTTAGAGTAACAGTCTTGCCCTTCTTCAAGGATTTGATCTTACTTTGATTATCTTTACTGATGGATAAACTATCTACTTTCTTATAATCCGCTTCTACTTCCTTGGCCGATAGTGCATAGTTATATATCTTTAATTCATCCATAGCGCCAACAAAGAAATATTCTCCATCAGAGCCAATCATCAAATCTCCCAGAGCATGAGCCATATTATTGCCCTTATATTCAGATATCTTCTCTTTCTTCACCATCTTGCCGTTATAATACCAACGGACTTCATTAGTATCAAAGGTTATACCAAGATGCACCCATTTATTTTTCATGGTTTTATCGGTACGGTACCTATATCCAGATAACCATGTCTGATATTCAAAAGGAACATAGTCAAAGTCAAAATAATTATAGTTCATTCTAATACGGTAGCTAGGAATTTCTGAATAACCATTTGTGCTAGCTCCTGGCTTACTAAGAATAGACATTAAATCCTTATCAGAAGTAGGATTAAGCCACCCCGTCATTGAAAATCCTTCATCAAAATCAAGATTAGTATTATCAGCAACTTCTAGATAGGTTCCTTTTTTAAAACTAGCTGCTTTACCATTTTTACCTTCCACAAAGGTTATTTTGCCTGCTGCTAAGTCCGCATCGTTACCATATNCTGATGAATCCTTATAGTTTCCATTGAATTTATAATGTGCTACCATTGCATTCTTCTGAGTAAGGAGTTCAGGACTTTCCTCTAAACCGGCATCATACAAAGCTAGAACTTCCTTAGCAGATAAGGCACGGTTATATATTCTTAAGTCATCCATATTACCCTTAAAAATATCTTCTCCGAATTCATCCAAGCCGATATATAAATTCCCCAGGGTAGCCCAAGGATAACCGCTGACATCCTTCTTCTTTAAAAGAACACCATTTTCATATATTCTTGCCTCGCTTCCATCAAAGGTTGCTGTAAGCAGATGCCATTTCCTAAGATCAATTGATTCACTTTCAAGACGGAATTGATTAAGCTCACTATCATCCTCATGGAGATATAGTATAGGCGAATTGTTGCTTAGCTCATATAATCTATAAGGAACGGACCAATGATCCTCATCCTTCTCCTTGTATACATATGGAACCCTATCAAAATTCTGCATAGGTGTAATCTTGTAAACCCACAAAGAGATAGTCAATTTCTTTAGATCCAAGCTATCATTATCGGGAATCTCGATATAACTTTTACCATCAAAAACTGCTGATTTGCCATGAATACCATCTTCATAAGTGATTTTTCCATATTCACAGCTTGCATTGTTACCATTTCCAGAGGAATCTTCTAAATCACCATCAAATTTTAAATGAACCACCAATCCATCTTCTGCCGCTATAGCCTCTGACCTAAATAGCAAACCATTAAATAGACTCAAACACATTACAAGTACCATTAATAAACTTAAACTTTTCTTCCTACTCACCAGAAACCTCAATCCTTTCTTTTTTATAATAGATTTTATAAGTTATTACTACACACTTCTTCCTATAGCTCTGTACTTAATGATTAGCTCTGCCCTGGAATTTACCTTAAGCTTTTTGTATATGGCTGTCATATGAGTATTGGCTGTAGAATATTTCACTGACAGTTCCTTAGCAGCTTCCTTTAAGGTATACCCCTCTAGCAGTAAATAGTACAAATCCGCTTCCCTAGCTGTTAACATGCTGACTAGCTTTTCCTTCTCTTTCTCTGTGTCATCGATTGGACTATCATAGACAGACCGGGCAAGCTTCTTGCTGCTCTTTTTTTTCTGATCTAATGAGACATCAGTATCACTCGTCCTGCCTTCTATCTGCAGCATATGTTTCAGTCTGTCAAACAGAGCCATCAACCCACCCCCCTTATNCTTACTTCTATAGTTATTCTCTTCAATATATACCTATTAGTCTATTCATTAATTATAATGAGTTCATAAAAANAGCACCTCATTAGTTCTAATGAGATGCTATTTTATCAAAATTACCTTATTTATTGTTTGCTTATAGCATGATTCTTACCCACCGCTTTAGAGGCAGGGGCATCCCCGCTGACGATATATTCCTTAAACAATATAATTAATTCAGCTCTACTATTTATATTTAATTTACGGTAGGCTGATGTACAATAGGTATTCACTGTGGAGTAAGCAATAGACAATATCCCCGATACCTGCCTAAGGGTATATCCTTCTAGTAGGAGTTTGCACACTTCGATTTCTCTTTTACTTAAATGATATTCTGCAAACATATCCTTTTGTCTATTGTCTATTTCTGGTCTGCCTGCATCCTTTACCCAGTCGTTATATTGCTGAGCCCTTACCAGACTTGGTGATAATATCAAGAATATCAATAGAAATGCTGATGCAATAATTGAGGCAATTATAGAAAATTGCGAAGTGTCGATGCTAGATATTATATTTCCTATTACTACTCCTGATATACCCCCACATACACCTATTAAAAATATAGATAACTTCACATAAGTCATACTATTGTATTTTTTTCCAACCACTGCCAATATGTAATACATATTAATCATTCCAATTGTACCACCAATACCCAATAGTATCGCAAACACAACCAACATCTGAGGGATTTCATCTACAAAAGCATTACAAATCAATCCCATTGCTATGGTGCTGAATGTAATATTATTAAGCCATATGAATGCCCTTCTATACAAAGCATTTAGGGCAAAATAAAGTATACAGCCAATAAGTCCTCCAACATAATACCAAAGGTGTATCTCTACCTGATTATGCGCTGTTATATTTAAGATACCCTTACCTATCCCTTTGCATAGAATCGCTATCGCACAATTGTTTAGTAAGGTCAGATAAATTCTTGATGTAATTTCAGGAGCATTTGACAATTCCTTAGAATAATTTACGAGACTGCTTTTCTTAAAGAAAATAGTAGCCACTAAAGCAAGCAGTAAAATAGAAAACGAAATAATATAGATGCCATGTCCAGTAAGCTTCTCTTCAAAGTACAAAAGCTCAATAAGCATAGCTAGGTTTATTAATAAATTACTGCCTAATACCGAATAAAACTTCTCCGTATTATTCATTACAAATACAAATGGAATCAGTATACTTATGTTAACTATACCAAGGGTAATTCCAAATACAGTCAAGGATAATAGCTGAAGAGAGCTGCTGCTAGTTAACATGAATAGACTCATGCCAGCTATTATTAATACTGCTCCTATCCTTGCCGTCTTTACAAACCATTCCTTTCGTATTATCAATACAAAAATGGCAGATGATAGTAGATTAATGGAATGTAGCATACTCCTAACACCAGTAGAGAGTACATTCTCTGTAACCGGCGAAGCCGTCCACCAGGTGGTGAATAATATTACCCATGCATAATAAACAATCCATATATAGATATATGGTATATTGGTTCTCCTAATCGCTCTTACATTTACTACATTTTCAAGGCATTTATCATCTGTGCCCCTTTTTTTTGTAGAGCTAGGCATCTGATTTCCCTCCTCAGATGAATAATATTTTTCTCTTATACGCAATGTTATAATAGATGCTTCAGCCTAGGCTTATATTATTAAGATTAGAATACCATTTACCATAAATTAGGACAAGTGATACTTTGTATCTAGATTAATACCTATCTCCTTCCACATCTGTAATATAGTGCATATATCTTCCTGCCTGCACATCCCACATATCATAATATTTGCCCTTAAGCTCTATGAGCTCCTCATGGGTTCCCTCTTCTATGATTGACCCCTTCTCCATCATATATATTCTGTCAGCTCTTCTAGTGGTGGATAATCTGTGAGATATAAATATTACAGATTTATCATATGCAGCATTATACATGGATTGGTTTAATTGATATTCTGATATAGGGTCAAGGGCTGATGAAGGCTCATCCAATAAGGCAAAATATGCAGGCTTATAGAATATCCTTGAAATAGCAAGCTTTTGTGCTTCACCGCCTGATAATTCAGTCCCATCATCCTTGAACTCCCGTGTTATATTAGTATTTATACCATCCTTTAAACTTCTTAGCTTTTCTTCAAAGCCCCCTCTATGTAATGCCTTGATTATATTTTCCTTACTTTCTTCTTTAACCATATCCATAACTACATTCTGGCCTATATCTGCCGCAAACAGTTTGTAGTCCTGAAATACTACACCTAGATAACTACGGTATTCCTCTATATCATATCTACGTATGTCTATACCATTAAGATGTATAACCCCTTCAGTAGGATCATACAGACGAAGAATAAGCTTTATAAGTGTTGTCTTTCCTGCTCCGTTATATCCTACCAAAGCAATCTTCTCTAATGGATTGATTCTAATATTAATATTTTTCAAAATCATATTCTTATCATCATAGCCAAATGATACATTCTTAAACTCAAGTAGGGCCGCTTTATCAGGCAAATCATATTCCTTATTGTTTTCTATATAATTGGTATAACTTAAGAACATACGAATTTTCTCTACATATAGACTTGTCTCCACCATAAATGGCCCAATATCTGATACAGTACTTAAGCCTCTTCGTAAATTAGCTGCAGAATTGTATAAGACAACAACACTACTAAAGGACATTACATGATAAAGCCCAGCCCTTATAACAAGATAGAGTACGTATACAATATCAAGCAAGAACTCAGATGATAAATATCTGGCTGATATATTTGCCCAAAATCTCTTCCAGCCATATGTTTTACTCAAGTTATATATATCCTCATTTATCTCCTCAAATTCCTTATGCAGCTTTCCAGTAACTTGTTTGTTAATACGTATTTCCTTAGCATAAAAGTATTGTAATACTTCCAAAAATCTGCCTTAATAAATTCTCCCCTCGCTCCAAGGCTATATCAGCTTCAGATTCCTCTGTGCAATTGGCTGGTATTTAAGCTTAACACATTGTTCATATAGATTACTAATTAAGGCTGCTACGATATCTACTGCTATAAATAATAAGATAAATTTCAAGACATCAAAAAAACTTCCCTTGTTTTCAATTGCATGTAGTACATAATATACACATACAGTCTGCTCAAGAAAATTGATTAAGTTGTGCCTTATTGCTTCTACAATTATACTTATTCCATAGATAGGCGTTGACTCAAAAAGTAGTTTTGCAGCAAATATATTATTTGATAGCATCCTCTTATAATTTACATTCACTTTATCCACTCTTTTTCTCTTCATATTCTCACACAACCTTTACTCCAGTATTATCTATAGCGTAATAGTTCATTTCCTGTATTTTGTACATTTCAGAGTAAGGTCCTTGATTGCTCATCATTTGTGAGTGGTTTCCATGCTCTACCAATTTACCATGTTCAAACATGAACACTATGTCAGCATCCTTAACACAGGACAATCTGTGAGAAATAAAGATTCCTATCCGGTTTTCTGTTGCTCTAAGGATTTTATCAAATAAATCATTCTCGGATATGGGATCTAGTGCACTTGATGGCTCATCAAATATAGCAACAGAAGCTGTTAAATGTGCAAATGTTCTAGCTACAATGATTTTCTGGTATTCACCACCCGACAGTAATTCCCCCTCCTGATCAAATTCCTTAGTAAGGACAGTATCAATACCTTCCTTAAGGCTATTTACCTTGTTTAATATTCCCACTTCTCTTAGGGCATTTACTACCACTGCATCATCAGCTTCTCTTCCCATTAATACATTGTATCGTATGGTACCTGGCATGATCTTGTAATCCTGAAAGGCACAGGCAAAAAGACTTCGATACTGTTGAAGGTCGTATTCACGAATATCTATACCATTAACCAATATTTGTCCCTCTGTAGGATCATAAAGTCTAAGCAAAAGCTTAACAATGGTACTTTTACCTGCCCCGTTATGCCCTACGAAAGCAGCATTCATGCCCTTATCTATTTTAATAGATATATTGTCCAAAATAAGCTTACCACCACTTACATAGGAAAATGAAACATTCCTAAATTCTATGGAGAATACTTCCTTCCCTGGGCAGGTTCCTTTATAGTCTTCTGGAATAGTTTCTTTATATTCAAGAAACTCTCTTAAATTGGAGAACAATAAAACCTTCTCTATACATCTATTAACATTATTAATAACCCCAACTAATATCCAGGAGGCTGTAATCATTACACTTGTTAGAACCGCCATCTGTCCAAAGCTTATTCTATTTCCTATTAATGCTTGATAGGAACCATATAGAAGGATTCCTTCAAATATAACCATATATGAAAATATGTATTGAAGCAGGCCAAGAGCATATGACTTCTTAAAATACTTTCTCCATACGGAGCTCTTCCCATCTACAGCCTTACTATAATCGTTTGATAATACGTTATATATGTTAGATAGTCTTAGCTCCTTAGCATACTCCGAAAGATACATAACCCTGTTAGTATATCCCATAACTCTATCGTAGGGAACAGTATCCTTATATCGCTTATATCCGATTTTATGTAATTTTGGAGCTATTAGAAAATTCCCTAGGAAAGGGGCTATAAGAAAAATGGCAGTAAATTTATCAATCTCAAACATTGCCCAGCATGCTGCTATAGCCCCAATTAAGCCTGCAATAACCTGACTAATATTATCGATACCCTCACTAATCCTATACCCAGCTCCATCAAGAGCCATGGAAAACTTATTATAAAAACTACTATCTTCATAGCAACTTACTTCAACATTCTCAGACTTTTTATATATCATATCGTAAACACCCTGATAGATTTTTACGTTTTCTTTAGGAAACAATATATAATCACAATAATAAAGGTAGATTTCATGTTCATTGCTACATTATAGCAAAATATTTTATATTTTACCATATATTAGCCTTAATTAACCTCAGAAGAATTCTATATTACTGTAATAGGTAGCTACTCATGGCTTGATTTCCAAATAGACAATATAAAATCACCCTGCACATCGCAGAGTGATTTTGCTATATATATACTCATGTAGCAATCAGACCTTGCAGGACTGATTAGCATCATTGAATGCCCATTTGCTTCTCATAAGTATCAATTTTATCTTCCTTAAGTAAGGTCAGTCCAATATCATCTAGACCATTAAGAAGCTTATGCTTATGATATGGGCTTATATCAAATGTAGCCTCAAATCCTTGATTGTCAGAAATTTTTTGCTTCACTAGATCTATGGATAGGCTATACCCAACTATCCTTTCAGTATTTTCAAACAAAATATCCATCAAACTATTATCTAGTATTATAGGTAGAATCCCATTATTAAAGCAGTTATTAAAGAATATATCCGCATAGCTTGGTGCGATTATTACCTTGAAGCCATAATCGGCCAAGGCCCAGGGAGCATGCTCTCTGGATGAGCCACAGCCAAAATTAGCCCTTGCAATAAGGATGGATACATCTTGATAGCGCTCCATATTGAATATCGAATCCTTGATGGGATTATCATTTTCATCATATCTAAACTCATAAAATGCATATTGACCAAAGCCACTGCGCTCTATTCTCTTTAAAAATTGCTTGGGAATAATGGCATCAGTATCAACATTGGTACGATCCATAGGCATAACAAGACCAGTAAAATTCGTAAATGGCTTCATGGTTTATCCCTCCTTAGCTAATCTAATAAATCAATATTACGGACATCAATAAAGTGACCTTTAATGGCAGCAGCTGCTGCCATAGCTGGAGACACTAAGTGAGTACGACCTCCCCTTCCTTGTCGTCCCTCAAAATTACGATTGGAGGTTGAAGCACATCTTTCTTTTGGCTGTAGAATATCAGGATTCATGCCAAGACACATACTACATCCTGAATCGCGCCACTGAAAACCAGCTTCTATGAAAATCTGGTCTAACCCCTCTTCCTCTGCCTGTTTTTTAACTGCCTGAGAACCTGGCACCACCATGGCTAGGATGTCTTCTTTTACTTTACGTCCTTTTGCTAGCTCAGCAGCAGCTCGTAAATCTTCAATTCGCCCATTTGTACAAGAACCAATAAATACTACATCTATAGGAATCTCATTCATTGGTGTACCCGGTACCAATCCCATATATTCAAGAGCCTTTTCGCAAGCATTTTGCTCATCAGGGTCATCAAAATCAGAGGGTGATGGAACATGACCTGAAATACTAGCCCCCATACCTGGTGAAGTCCCCCAGGTTACTTGAGGTTCAAGGATGGATAGGTCAAATTCTATGAGGGCATCATATTTTGCATCGGGATCTGATACAAGCTCCTTCCACCTTTCAACCGCTCTATCAAAGTCTTCCCCCTTAGGGGCAAACCTACGTCCTCTTAAATAATCAAAGGTGACCTGATCGGGTGCTATAAGCCCTGCCCTTGCTCCGGCTTCTATGGACATATTACAGATTGTCAACCTCTCTTCCATAGAGGTCTTTTTAATAGCCTTTCCTGTAAATTCTATAACATATCCTGTTCCAAAATCAGTCCCATACTGGTTAATCAAGCCAAGAATGATATCTTTTGCAGACACTCCCCTAGGTAGCTCTCCCTTCAATGATACATTCATGGTTTTTGATTTACTTTGGTGGAGGCATTGGGTTGATAAGACATGCTCAACCTCACTTGTTCCAATACCAAAAGCAAGTGCTCCAAAAGCACCATGAGTAGATGTATGGCTATCTCCACATACTATGGTTTTACCAGGTTGAGTCAGTCCCAGTTCAGGGCCAATAACATGAACTATTCCTTGATTTGGGCTATCTAGACCATACAAGGTTATTCCGAACTCCTTACAATTGGCCTCTAGGGCTTCTATCTGTTTTTTGGATATGGGATCTTTAATATTGTGACGATCCACAGTTGGAACATTGTGATCTATGGTTGCAAAAGTCATATCAGGTCGTCTGACCTTTCTACCTGCCAGTCTAAGCCCCTCAAATGCTTGAGGAGATGTTACCTCGTGAACTAGGTGTAGGTCAATATATATAATGGCCGGTTTATTCTCCTCTTGATCAACGACATGCATATCCCATATCTTTTCATATAGTGTCTTTGACATAATATCACTCCTTCCTATTTTACATATCTAGGTTATTTCATATATTATCATGGTTTTGCAAATAACAAAACCCTTTTTAATAGGGACTGTTTCATAATTGCTATAGGAGGTTACTATGTACCCCCACACACAAAGTGTGTGGGGGTACATAGTAACCTCCTGAATATAATTATGAAACAGTCCCTATTTGTATATATGAATTAAAAACTTAATTGATTGTTACCTTATATAGCTTGGCTCCATGTACAGGTACATTTACTTCAATATATCTATCATTAGCTTCAAGTATTTCATTGGTCCACAGCTCGTCTAATTTATAGCTCTTAGAACAGTCCAAATCAAGCTCTTGTAGATCCACCTTAATAGCTCGCTCTTGGTCACTTAAATTAAATACTGCTAGATAATAAGCTTCTTCTTCAGTGTCTTTTGAGAACCATATGGCCTGCTCTTTATCCCTCATAATCTGTTTTGCACCAGCTGAATGACTAATAAGCCTTAATACTCTCTTGTTAGTAATCAGATCAAGTGTCCATTGATCCAACTTTGTAAGCTCTGCTCCTAGCATAAGCGGAGAACGGAAGATAGACCACAGGGTCATCATGGTTATTTGCTCATCCTTAGTGAATCTTGTGTATCGCTCATTTCCAAAGCCCTTACCTACATAACCAAGGGGTAGCATGTCACAATCCGGATAGCAGCCTTCAGAAACATGGTTTTGCCATAATTCACATCGCTCAAACATATTTAATAATAAAGGCCAGCTATCCCAGAAATCATCTGTAATTCGCCACATGTTGGCGTATTTCTCATAATGCCAAGCTTTATTAATAAGTGCAGGACCCGGTGATAGACTAAGAACCATAGGACGTCCTGAGTTTTGTATTGCTTTCTGTAGCATTTCAGTTTCTTTCTCAGCCGATGGCATATCATGTCTACAGATGTCATCACATTTAATAAAGTCTACACCCCACTGGGCGTACAGTTCAAAAATAGAATTATAATACTCCTGTGCCCCTTCTCTATCCGGTTCTAGTCCATACATATCCGGATTCCACCAACAGATAGAGTTTGGATTGGCTATTTCATTGGCCGTCTTATCTGAACCAAGTATCTTCATATGGTTATGGGCTGCAATCCTTGGGATTCCCCTCATAATGTGAATACCAAACTTAAGCCCTAGGCTATGGATATAATCAGCCAAAGGTTTAAAGCCTTTTCCATTTACTGAGGATGGAAAACGGTCTGGACAAGGAAGTAGCCTTGAATACTCATCTAGCTCCACCTTCCAGAAGGGTATATATTGATATCTATCTCTTTGACTACCTGCATCATAGGCATACCATTGAATATCAACCACTATATACTCCCATCCAAATTCCTTCATATGTGCGGCCATAAAATCAGCATTGGCCTTAATCTGCTCCTCATTCACTGTAGTATCATAATAATCATAGCTATTCCAACCCATGGGTGGTGTAGGTGCAAACTTATTCTTATTCATTGTCGTCCCTCCTATAGTAATATTTTGATACATATAATCATAGCTTGAGTTTTCCTCTATAAATGTTATTATATTACTTATATAGAGCCGCTACAAGGGTATTAAAATGATGGAAGGAGTAATTTTTTGATGCACCTGGAATTAGGAAACCATGTTGTATTTAATACAGATTCTATTGCAGAGCAATCCTTATGTATAAAGGATTTAGGTGTAGAATTAAGACAAAATAAAAGTTATTACTTTGATAATCTTGCTAGAGATTATCAGGGCTATCTATTTCAATATACCTTGGATGGTTACGGGATATATGAGTCCAAAGGAGATAAACACATACTATCCCCGGGAAAGGCCTTCTTCATATCCTTTCCCGAGGATAGTCGATACTACTTCCAGCAAGACCTAGATGCCTCTAATCACTACTGGAGGTTCTTCTATATTCATTTTACAGGCCCCGCAGTGGAGCCCTTTTATAATCGTATCCGCCATATAGCTGGCCCGGTTATAGATCTCGGTGTAGATAATATGTTAGTAAGCGCTTTCAGCAATATATATAATACCCTTCAAAGCAAAAAGCAACTAGACCGTTACATGGGTAGTGAATGGCTATATAGATTTCTTATTGCCTTGCTTAGAAATGCTGAACTCCCATCATCAAGAAAAACAAGCCCCCATGTTACCATAGCTAAAGACTGGATGAAAAATAATTATACAAAACCAATGAATCTTGAGGATATGGGCCCTGAAATCGGTGTGTCCTATGCTCATCTGACTCGTCTCTTTTATAAGGAGCACGGAATCACACCGGTTCAATATCTAACTCAAATTAGACTCGAACTAGGGATACAGCTCCTATTAAATACAAATCAATCTATAAAATCAATTGCAGAACAATGTGGTTTTGTTTCTGCTAATTATTTTACCAAGGTTTTCAAAAAGGCAATACATATAACACCAAGTGAATATCGTCGTCAGCATAA
>JGI24709J26583_10000122_pt1 | contig 59312 bp, 52 predicted proteins | sample BioPla2DNA1_FD_26583 | JGI IMG/M metagenome (IMG submission 26583) | reverse complement strand
CAGAGGAAGGTATCATCACAGGTCTTTCCGTTACGAATGGAACAGCGGCGGACAACAAAGAATTTGAAACTATAGTAAACCAAACTCTTAATCAGGGTGTCCAGGGTTCGAGCCCCTGAAGGCGCAGTATAAAAGGTTCTGATTTACAGACATAGGAGCTGTGGGTTGGGGCTTTTTTTGTTGACTTATGATGTTAAAGGAACTTATAAAACAAGCGAGCGTTAAAAAGACAAGTGCCCCACCTATTTAATCGGGGGCACTATTAATCTATTTATTTTTACCATTTTCATTACTACCTATCTTAGGAATTGGCATACGAAAAAGTATATGAGCCAGAGGCTTCCACTTAAATGGGATTAAAGGCCAAGTATAGCGCTTGCCATTTTTAAAGGATCTAGATGTTAAAACAATAATAAGTATAACAAGAAGGCTTAAGGAAAATCCCCATAGGCCAAATACTCCAGTCATAACCAGTAAGAAAAGTCTAAAGATACGGATAGCTAGGGCGAACTCCAAGCTAGGAGTAGCAAAGGTTCCGACTGCCGCAAGGGCGATATAAAGAACTGTTTCGGGAACAAATATCCCTACCTTAACTGCTAAGTCACTAAGTATTAAACCACCGATTATTCCTAAAGAGGTGTTAAGAGCGCTAGGTGTATGGATGGAGGACAAACGAAGAACATCCATGCCAAATTCCAATAGTAGTAGTTGGACAAATAAGGGGAGGGTGTATTCGTCATTTGGACCAAGAAACTGAAGAAAATCAGGAAGTAGTTCTTTGTTTTGTACCAATAAAAGCCACAGAGGAGGTAGTAATAGGGCAGAAAGCATCCCAAAAAAGCGAATCCATCTATAATAACTACCTACAAGAATGTTCTGATAGTAATCCTCAGCATGCTGGGTAAAATGAAATAATGTCACCGGTAGTAGCATTATGCTAGGGGAGGTATCTACTATGATTGCGATGTGTCCTTCCATTAGATGCGCAGCAACAACATCTGGCCGTTCTGTAAACTTTACCTGTGGCAGTGGATTATACCAATGTTTTTTGATTAAAAGTTCCTCCAGTGTCTTTTCTGCCATAACAAGAGCACCAACATCTATTTTATCTATTTTATCTTGTATTTCTGAGAGTAGCTTTTTATCTACCATATCATCCAGATAAGCTATTGACACATCTGTTTTTGAACGCTTACCCACAGTTTTAATCTCAAAAATTAGGTTTGGATCTCTAAGCCTACGTCTTATAAGTGCCGTATTAAATATAATTGTTTCTACCAAACCATCTCTTGAGCCTCTGCTAACCTTTTCAAGCTCAGGCTCCTCTGGGCTACGAACCGGATATTCTCTTGCATCAATAATAAGGCCTTCATCCTGACCGTCCACAATAAGGCCTACTGCTCCGGCCAGCACCATAGATCTCAACTGCTCCAGATCATTGAATCGCTCTACTTCTATATAACCTATTTTCTTAGTCATCAGAGTTTGGATAGTAATATTAGACATATCATTCTTTGATAATGACTGTAACACTTGCAAGATCCATAGCATTATATCGTCTTTAGCAAAACCATCAATAAATACTAAGTAAGCCCTTGTGGCCTGCCCAATAATTAATTCCCTGCCTATGACATCAAAGCTCCTTTTCACAGGCAGAAATTGATGTACTAGTCTAATGTTTTGATTTATGTCCGATGATAATTTTACGGTTTTATCCATCTAAACCTCCAGTCTATTAAAGCGCAAATGAAATTAAATATTATTTATTATGGATAGCTTTACCTATTATTATATTTTAATTCTTATAACAAATATTAGTTGTTGACTAACGTTTTAAAACATAGTATACTTTATCCATTAAAAGCGTCAAAGCGTCAAAGTGTTAAAGCAAAAAATGGTAAGAGGAGGAAACCATGAAATCTAAGAGAATATTGGTGGGCATGCTTGTTATTGCCCTGGCGGGTGTTTTACTGGCCGGATGTGGTAAAAAGGAAAAAACATTTAAGATAGGAATTAACCAACTTGTTAGACATGAGGCACTGGATGCCAGTTATCAGGGGTTTGTAGATGCATTAGAGGATGCTGGCTACATAGACGGAGAGAATATAAAGATTGATTATCAAAACGCTCAGAATGACCAATCTACACTTAATACTATAGCAACAAAGCTTGTTAATGATGGTAGTGATTTGATTTTGGCTATTGCTACCCCTTCTGCTCAGGCGGTTGCTAATGCTACAAGGGATATCCCGATTCTTGTAACAGCAGTTACAGATCCAGCAGGCTCAGATTTGGTAGAATCCAATGAAGCTCCTGGAGGAAATGTGACAGGTACATCTGATCTTACACCAGTAAGAAAGCAGATTGAATTATTAACTCAGCTTGTGCCTGATGCTAAGAAAATCGCAATTTTATATAGCTCTAGTGAAAGTAATTCAAAAATCCAGGTTGATATGGCAAAGGAAGCAGCTGAGGAATTTAATTTAGAGGTGGTTGACGCAACAGTTTCTAGTACCAACGATATTGAACAGGTTGTTCAGTCCTTAGTCGGTAAGATAGATGCAATATATGCACCTACAGATAATACCATCGCATCTGGCATGCCTACTGTAGCCATGGTAGCAAATGCTAACGGAATACCAGTAATTTGTGGTGAGGAAGGCATGGTTAGTAAGGGTGGGCTAGCAACCTATGGAATTGATTACTATAAGCTTGGATGGTTGACCGGTAAGCAGGCAGTAAGAATTATTAAGGACAATGCCCAGACTGCTACAATGCCTATAGAATACCTACCTGAGGATGAATATTCTTTGACTATAAATCAGGAAGTAGCAAATCAACTGGGAATAGTGATACCTGAGGAATTATATTCAGAATAATGCTTATAACTAATAATACTTTGTGATGTCAAGATAGGAGGGGCTAGGTCACCCCTCTTTTTTCCGCCAATAAGCCAGGAACTGTATGTGAATTACAAGCTAAACTCTTACAGATAAATTTTAGAGAAAAATGGTTGCCTACACATAGGTTTCCGATTAAAATAAAGTAATTAGATGAAGAAAGGATGAATCAAATGGATGTACTTTTGTCTATATATGGAGCTACTGCTCAGGGCCTAACATGGACTATATTTGCTTTGGGAGTATTTATAACTTTTAGAATTTTAAATTATGCCGATTTAACCTGCGAGGGGAGCTTTGCCTTAGGAGGAAGTATCAGCTCAGTATTTGTGGTGAGGCTGAACCTTAATCCCTATTTGAGCTTATTTGTAGCCTTGTTAGCAGGATTAGTAGCTGGTGCAGTGACCGGGCTTTTACATACAAAGCTTAAGATTCCTGCAATCCTATCCGGTATTTTAACAATGTTTGGCCTGTATTCAATTAACCTTAGAATAATGGGTCAACCAAACACCTCACTTGTGGGTAATAAATCACTAATATTCATGATTAAGGACCTGTTGCCTACTGCGGCTGAACTTGGAATTAAAGATATCGTTCTGCAAACAGGGGTTGTCCTTGTGGTAGGCTTACTCTTTTCATTAATTGCTATCGCCTTTCTTTATTGGTTTTTCGGTACGGAAATAGGTAGCTGTATTAGAGCTACTGGGAATAATGATACTATGGTAAGAGCTCAGGGAGTAAATACCGATTTAACAAAGATAGCGGGCCTGGCATTTAGTAATGGTTTAATTGCATTTGCGGGAGCATTGGTAACACAGACACAGGGCTATGCCGATGTAGGCATGGGTCAAGGGGTAATAGTCATAGGCTTAGCCTCCATCGTAATCGGTGAGGTCATGTTCTTAAAGGCAAAAAACTTTGCTGTAAAGATGCTGGCTATAATGTGTGGATCAGTGATTTATAGAATAATAATCGCCCTTATTCTTCGCATGGGACTGGATACAAACGATATGAAATTATTTACCGCTATTGTGGTAGCATTAGCCCTGTCCATTCCTACTATGCTTAAGAACAAGCCTTTATTTAACAGAAAGGAGGCCCAAAGATAATGTTAAAATTGAATGGAATATACAAGACCTTTAACCACAATACTGTTAATGAAAAGAGAGTAATTAACAATCTGACCCTCGACCTAAAAAAAGGAGATTTTGTTACAGTTATCGGAGGAAATGGTGCTGGAAAGTCCACTTTACTTAATCTTATAGCAGGAGTATATCCTCCGGATAGTGGCAGCATATCACTGGACGGCGAAGCTATAACTTTTCTTCCGGAATATAAAAGGGCAAAATACTTGGGCAGAGTTTTTCAGGATCCAATGATGGGTACAGCAGCCAACATGGAGATTCAGGAAAATCTTGCCTTAGCTTATCGTCGAGGTAAGAGAAGGGGACTTAGGTGGGGAATTACCAATAAAGAAAAGCAGATATATGTGGATAAGTTAAATAATCTTGGTTTGGGTCTGGAGAGTAGAATGAGCACAAAAGTAGGACTTCTTTCAGGCGGCCAAAGACAGGCCTTAACTTTACTTATGGCAACCCTTCAGCAGCCCAAGCTTCTTCTACTGGATGAGCATACTGCAGCTTTAGATCCCAGTACGGCGGAAAGGGTGCTTGACCTGACACAGCAGATTGTAGCAGCCAATAATCTAACCACCCTTATGGTAACCCATAATATGAAGCAGGCCATCCAATATGGAAACCGCCTGATTATGATGTACGAAGGGAAGATAATATTTGATGTTCAGGGTGAAGAGAAAAGCAAATTAAAGGTTACAGATTTGCTACAGAAATTTGAAATAGTTAGTCAGGGTAGCTTTGCTAATGATAGGATGCTTTTGTCCTAAAGACTTAGAATATACTGATATATATAAAACATACATGCTTATATAAATAAATATATTGTTTTTTGTAAGAAAATATTATATATTATAGTAAAGAAGTACTATATTATTATACTGACATTAAGAACTTCGGACATATTTACTAAAGGAGAATGCTAAGTGTTCCAAAACGGTAGAAAAACAATAGGAGTATTTATATCACTAGTATATGATGAATTTCAGGTGCTGCTAAGCAAGGGAATCTCAATTCGTGCTCAGGAGCTAGNCTATAATGTTGTGTTTTTAACGAATTTTGGAGGCTATGACGTATCAGAATATGACCAGGGAGAACTTAAAATTGCAGACCTTCCACTCTATGAGGAGCTTGATGGGATTATTATGGTTCCAGATACCATGGCTGTTGAGGGACTTGTGGAGAAGATTAATGGTCAGATAAGAAAAAGAAGCAAATGTCCTGTAGTAAGTATTAGAACAGAAACTGAAGGGCATTACAATGTATTAGTTGATGACGATACTGTTCTAGAGAATATAATTAGGCACTTTATAGAGGTGCATGGTTTTACAAAGCTTAATTTTTTGGCAGGGCCAAAGGACCATATTGATTCAATAAAAAGACTTGGATCTTATAAAAGAATATTGAAAGAGTATAATATTCCTATAGAAGAAGAGCGAATCTANTACGGGGATTTCTGGAAACACGAAGGAAAAACTGCAGTAGATTTATGGTTATCCAATCCAGATACTGTACCAGAGGCCATTATATGTGCCAATGATTATATGGCTATTACTGTAGCAGGGGCCCTAGAGGATAGAGGGATATCAGTGCCAGACATGATAGCGGTATCGGGCTTTGATGATATATCTGATGCCAGTGAACTTCGACCTTCTATTACTACGGCAACAATGCCAGTTGTTGACATGGGTATTGAAGCAGTTAATAAGATTGATCGGGTTAATAAAGGACATAATGAGGAGAAGACTTCCTTTGTAAAATCTAATACAATTATCAGAGAATCCTGTGGTTGCCATTATAATGCTGACAAGGAGAAGAGGCAGGGTAGTAAGCATTACTTTTCTTATTTAGAGAAGTTAAAAAGAGAGGTCGTAAGGAACTGTTATATGTCAGCAGACTTAACCGGCAAGACTAAGCAGGAGGATGTATTTAACAGTATTCATACCTATGTATATGAAAATGCAGGCTTTACTGATTTTTATATGTGTCTATATAGTGATTGGCAAAATATAGATGACAATTATGAACGCATCTTTGATCCTGATGAGGAGATGGTGATGGAGGTTGGAGTTAAAAACCAAACCCATTATAATAGAATCCGTTATAAGAGACGGAATCTTATTCCTCAACAATTCGAAGAGGATAGGCCAATGATATTTTATGTCACTGTATTACATCATAGAAATATGGATTTTGGTTATGTTGCAATAGCCTTTGAAAAGATCCAAACATATATGACAACATTTCAGTCCTGGATGATGAATGTTAGTAATGCTCTTGAGAATATAAGAGTACATAGTGAGTTGAACCGCCTTGTCTATAAGCTGGAGGACATGTATATCCGAGATGAGTTAACAGGCTTATATAATAGGAGAGGCCTTGAAACCATAGGGGAAAAATATCTTAAGCAGGCTGTAGAGGAGCAAACTGCACTTATGATATTTACATCCGACATGGACAAGCTAAAATTCATCAATGATAACTATGGTCATATTGGAGGAGATATCGCCCTAAAAACTGTTGCTGATGCATTGGTTTTGTCAGCTGATGATGACGAAATCTGTGTCCGTTTTGGGGGAGATGAATTTGTTGTAGTAGGATTACTCTACGACGAGGATAAGGCACAACGCTTTATTAGAAGATTTATTGGTGAGTTGGAGAAATTCAATGAAAGTGGTAATCAAGAATTCAAGGTATATGTTAGTTACGGATGGGATCTTATTACCCCCAATGAGCGTACTACAATTGAGGAATGCTTGGTTACAGCAGATATAAAGATGTACCAACAAAAAAACATGAAGAAAGAGTTACATTTAAACACAAATATAATTGAATAGATAAGAACAGCTTTAGCCTCGACTCATATTCAAAAACAATGATAGAGGCTTTTTTTTTGATATGGAATAGTGTATTATTAAAGTAATATATTCATTAATTTGGCTTAATGCTTTGAAGGTGGGGAGTAGGGGCATGCTTAATAACAATCGAAAAACTATTGGTGTTTTTGTTACACGGGCTTCTGAGGAATATCAAGATTTAATTTGTAGAGCTATATATAAGAGGGCCTATGAGTTTGGATATAATGTTGCCATATTCTCTAACTTTGTTGGTTATGGGGAGATTAATTACGAGATAGCGGAAAGCAATATAGCAAACATTATAAAGTATGAGGAATTAGATGGAATTATATTGCTTCCAGATACCTTAATGGTTCAGGACTTTGAATCTAAGATCATTTATAATATAAAAAAATATAGTAATTGTCCTGTAGTTAGTGTAAGACAGAGAAGAGATGAGTATCAAAATGTATTAATTAAGGACGATATCGCCCTAGACCAAATAATAGAGCATTTCATAATTGATCATAAATTCACAAAGCTTAACTTTCTTACCGGTCCCAAACAAAATCCTGTGTCGGATATAAGATTAAACACTTACAAGCGAATTCTGACTAAGCATGGTATCCCCATAGAAGAGGAAAGGATTATCTATGGAGACTTCTGGAAGCGAGCAGGATATGATGCAGTTGATACATGGATGTCTAATCCAAAGACCCATCCTGAGGCGATTATTTGTGCAAATGATTATATGGCAATATCAGTATGCAATGCTTTAGCCAGGCGGGGTATAATTGTTCCCAAAGATATTGCAGTATCAGGATTTGACAATATAGAGATAACTAAAGATTTTAGTCCATCGATTACAACGGTGGGTATGCCTATAGCTGAAATGGGTAGAGAAGCTGTTGACAAAATTCATGGAATGAATATTGGGAAGCCACGGGAGGACTTAACATATATAAATTTTGTAACATATATTCGAGAATCCTGCGGCTGTGAGACAAAAAAAGATTCTGAAGAAATATTTAAAAGAAAGAACCACATTATTCAGGAGCTAGATAATAGAGATGAAACCATATCAAGGAATGCCTATATGTCTATTGATCTAACAGGGGTGGACAAGCTAGATGACCTTAATAGTAGGCTGCCTTCATATATGAATCTAAATTCAGGTTATTCATCCTTCTATATGTGTCTTTATACTGATTGGGATAGATATGAGAATGGTATAGAATCTGTTATGGATTTTTGTGATAGAGAAGTAACCATGGAGGTTGGAATAAAAAATGGACAAGTATTGCAAAAAACACAGTTTAAAGCCAGTGAGCTAATACCATCAATATATTTGGATAGTGAACCTCAGGCATTTTATTTTAACATGCTTCATCATCGTGATAAATGCTATGGTTATGCAGCTATTAGCTTCAAGAAATTTCAATCATATAAATCCTCTTATCAGGGATGGCTTACAAATATATGTAATACATTAGAAAACATTAAGATTCATAGTGAGATTAATAGACTGGTCTATAAGCTAGAGGATATGTCTATAAAGGATGAAATGACTGGATTATATAACAGAAGAGCATTGATTTCGCTTGGTCAGAAGTATTTGGAGCAAAGTGTTAAAAATCAAAGCAAACTGATGGTTTTTAGTGCTGATATGGACAATCTTAAGTCTATAAATGATATATATGGGCATGCAGGTGGCGATATAGCCATCTCAGCTGTGGCAGATGCTCTCAAGGATGCTTCAGAAGATGATGAGATATGTATAAGACTAGGCGGAGATGAGTTTTCTGTTATCGGTGTGGAATATGATATGGAGAAAATTGCTCGTTTTATTAGTAATTTTGAAGATGCTATCCGTAGGTTTAATGAGGTTCAGACCCCTGATTTTAAAATCAGTATTAGCTATGGATGGAACATTACTAAGCCAGATGAGAATATGACATTGGAGGAGTGCTTAAGCGTAGCAGATCAAAAGATGTATCTCCAGAAAAAAAGAAAGAAAAGGAGTAAGTAGCATATAGTATTTACATATTAGGGATAGACTAGCAGGAGAAAGGGCAAGGACAAATGTCGAAAATTTTTATTATAATCGGAAAGAGTGCAACTGGTAAGGATACTATATATAAAAAGCTATTAGAGAATAAAGAATTAAATCTAAAAACAGTGATAATGTATACTACAAGGCCTATACGGGTATCTGAAAGAGAGGGAGTAGAGTATTATTTTGTTGATGAAGGAAGACTTAATAAACTAAAAGAGATGAACAAGGTAATAGAGCATCGCTCCTATAATACAATTCATGGAAAGTGGCATTATTTTACCGTTAATGATGGCCAGATTGATATAGAGAAACATAATTATATAATGCATGGGACCTTGTTTAGCTATGGGCAATTAAGAGATTATTTTGGAAAGGATAAGGTAATACCTATATATATTGAGGTAGAGGATGGAATACGCCTTATTCGTGCGGTTCGTAGAGAGCAAAAGCAAAAGGAACCCAAATATGCAGAACTTTGTAGAAGATTTCTGGCAGATGATGAGGATTTTTCAGAAGAGAATATAGCTAGGTATGGGATAACACGTAGGTATACAAACCTTGATATAAATATTTGTATAGATGAAATTATAAATGATATGAAGAAGCTATTAGAATAGCCTCTATAATTATAGCTATAAAAAAATACTGTCAACCATATGAAGATATGATATAATCACCATAAGCCCATTGGTTCAGCAAAGTAATTTGAGGAGATTCTATGGATATTAAAGTAAATCAATTACAGCAGGTTAATCAGCCTACACCGAAACCTCCGGTGCAAGAAACGGATGGTTCCTTTAAATTCACCCTAATTTCCCATATAGAGGACCAGAACCTTCAGGCAAGGTTAAATCTAATGCTTGATGAAATTTCAGCACAGGGTAAAAAGCTTGTTAAGCATATGGATGTGCGTGATATGAAGTACTATAGGGAATTAATTAGAGAATTTATGAATGAGATTGTAACAAGATCTCATAAGTTTACAAGAGAAAATTTCCTTGATAGAAAGGGAAGACACAGAGTATATACTATGATTAAGCTAGTCAACGAAGAGCTGGACAAGCTTGCTATGGAGCTCATTAAGGATGAAAAGGATCATATTCTTATACTTAATAAAGTAGATGAGATTCGAGGATTATTGATAGATATAATGACTTAATAAATTTATGGAGAATTTAAATGCAGGACTTTACACAAATAATTGGACATGAAGGAATAATTAAACATCTGCAGAATGCTATTTTGGCAGAGAAGATTTCTCATGCATATATTTTTCATGGTGAAGAAGGAATGGGGAAAAAATCTCTTGCATTAGCATTTGCAAAAGCACTGCAATGCATGGATCAGAGAGGGAATCCCTGCAACAGCTGTAAGTCTTGTATGCAAACAGATAGTGGAAATCACCCGGATATATTGTGGGTAAGCCATGAAAAAGCCAGCATTGGCGTGGATGATATAAGGACCCAGGTCAATGCAGATATTCATGTTATGCCCTATCAAAGCCCTTACAAGATATATATAATAGACTCTGCGGATAAAATGACAGAAAATGCGCAAAATGCATTATTGAAGACAATTGAGGAACCCCCTGAGTATGCCATAGTACTTCTACTTGCATGCAATATACAGAGCTTATTACCTACTATTCTGTCTCGTTGTGTAACCTTGGATTTAAAACCAATAGATAGAAAGCTTATTAAGGAATACCTTATGAGTAAGCATCAAATTCCAGACTATTTAGCAGAGATTGCTGCTGATTTTAGTGGGGGGAATGTTGGAAAGGCTATAAAATATGCATCCTCGGACGACTTTGAGACTAAAAAGGAGGATATCTTTCACATCCTTAGATACATCGATGACATGGAATTGCATGAGATTATAGCAGGTATAAAAACCATCACTGAAGATAAGAATTCTATTAATGATTATATAGATTTAATGATGCTTTGGTTTAGGGATGTACTGATGCTAAAGGCAACAAAGGACCCAAATTTACTCTTGTTTAAAGATGAGTTTCAGATAATCAAGAAGCATGCAAACACAAGAAGCTATGACGAGTTAGAGAATATAATTAGATCCATGGAGGAAGCAAAGGCAAAGCTAAAGGCCAATGTTAATCTAGACATTACTATAGAACTGATGCTACTCAGTATAAAGGAGAATTATAATGGTTAATGTTATTGGAGTAAGATTTCGAAGTGCTGGAAAAATATATTATTTTGACCCAGCAGGACTTGATATAAAACAAGGGGACAATGTAATTGTTGAAACCGCAAGAGGAGTAGAATATGGCAAAGTAGTATTAGGACTTAGGCAGATCGAAGATGATAAGATAATTCAGCCCTTAAAGCCTGTAATTCGCCTAGCTACTCCAGAGGATGACGAGATAGAAAGAAAGAACAAAGAAAAGGAAAAGGAAGCCTTTCAGATATGCTTAGAGAAAATCAAAAAGCATGAACTGGAGATGAAGCTAATTGACTCTGAGTATACATTTGACAATAATAAGGTCTTGTTCTATTTTACTGCTGATGGAAGAATCGATTTTAGAGAATTAGTTAAGGACCTGGCTTCTGTTTTTAAGACTAGAATAGAGCTTAGACAGATTGGTGTTAGAGACGAAACGAAGATTGTTGGTGGAATTGGAATCTGTGGTAGAACTCTCTGTTGCAATTCTCATTTGTCAGAATTTGCACCAGTATCTATTAAGATGGCAAAAGAACAGAATCTTTCTCTTAATCCAACCAAAATTTCAGGGGTGTGTGGAAGGCTTATGTGCTGCCTAAAGAATGAACAGGAGGCATATGAGGAATTAAATGCAAAGCTTCCTGATGTGGGGGATTATGTTACTACAAATGATAATCTTAAGGGAGAGGTCCAAAGTGTCAGTGTATTAAAACAGTTAGTAAAGGTTATTGTCACTTTGGAAAATGACGAAAAAGAAGTTCGTGAATATAAGGTGGAAGACCTGAAATTTAAACCTAAGAAGAGGAAAGAAAAAGGAAACAATATAGATGATGAAGAACTAAGGGTATTGGAGCTTCTGGAGAAGAAGGAAGGAAAATCCCTTTTGGATGATGAATAAGATGGATATTCCTAATGAATTAATAAAACCTGGAGAACGAATAGACGATCTTCATATAAAGAACTATAAGATTATTCAAAATACAAGTAAGTTTTGTTTTGGTATGGATGCAGTATTGTTATCAGGTTTTGCCAAGGTTCATGTAGATGAGTTGGTATTAGACTTGGGAACGGGAACAGGGATAATACCCATTCTCTTGGAGGCAAAAACCTCAGGCAAGCATTTTACTGGCCTTGAAATACAGAGTGATATTTCTGATATGGCCAGACGAAGTCTAGTCCTTAACAAACTTGAGAAGAAAATTGATATTGTAGAAGGAGATATCAAGGAGGCCTCTAAGCTTTTTGGAATGGCTTCCTTTGATGTTGTTACCTGTAATCCTCCATATATGAACCATAGTCATGGTATTGTCAATCCAGACAGTTCAAAGGCTATTGCCAGACATGAAATACTATGTACCCTTGAGGATGTGATTCGTGAAACCGCCAAGCTCTTAAAACCCAAAGGAAGATTTTATATGGTTCACAGGCCCTTTAGATTGGTAGACATCATTAGTATATGCAGTAAGTATAAGCTAGAGGCTAAAAGGATGAGACTTGTCTATCCTTATGTTGACAAGGAGCCTAATATGGTGCTTTTGGAATGTGTTAAGGGGGGAGGAAGAAACCTTATTATTGAGGCCCCGCTAATTGTATACAAGGAGCCTGGGATCTATACAGATGAAATTCTTAAAATATACGGTTATTAATAGTACAACACACTAACCGGACAAATATATGGGAAAGGCATGGAGATATGTCAGGAAAATTATATTTATGTGCAACCCCCATCGGTAATCTTGAGGACATTACCCTTAGGGTTATAAATACTCTTAGGGAGGTTGACTTAATTGCGGCTGAGGATACTAGATATAGCAGAAAGCTACTCAACCATTATGAGATTAAGACACCGATGACCAGCTATCATGAACATAATAAAGTAGACAAGGCAAAGAATCTGGTTGAGCAGCTACTGGCAGGCAAGCACATCGCCTTAATTACAGATGCAGGGACACCTGCCATATCCGACCCTGGTGAGGAGTTGGTTAAGCAGGCCTATGATGCAGGAATTGAGGTGACATCACTTCCTGGACCCTGTGCCCTTATAACAGGGCTGACCCTATCCGGCTTGTCAACTGGGAGGTTTTCCTTCGAGGCTTTTCTTCCTTCCGATAAGAAAGAAAGAGCCAGGATTCTGAGTGAGCTTACCAATGACACCCGTACTCTTATCTTATATGAAGCTCCCCATAGATTGAAAAAGACCCTAAGAGAACTATATGAGACTTTGGGTAATAGAACTATTACTATTGTCAGGGAGCTAACAAAGATACACGAAACTATTTGTAGGACAAGTCTAATTGAAGCGATATCTTCTTATGAGAGTACAGAACCTAAAGGTGAATTTGTTCTTATAATTGAGGGGAAATCCGTTAATGAGCTTGAGAAAGAAAGACAAAGCATATGGGAAGAAAAAAGTATTACTGAACATATGAAGATATATACCGACCAGGGTTTAGAAAAAAAAGAGGCAATGAAATCGGTTGCCAAGGATAGAGGTATTAGTAAGCGAGAGGTCTATCAAGCGCTTCTGGATTTAAAAGAGGACTAGTGTTCTTTATCTAGCCTTACTGGTTGTGGAAACCGTTTTTTGGAGGTGTAACAATGATAAATAAAATATTGCACTGGGGTAGGAAAAGGTGGGTATTTATCTTATCTGCTTTTATATTGCTATTAGCTACTTTATTTATATATAATGCCTATATCTCAAGAAAGAGATATGAGGAACAGACTGTCATGGCACAGGATTATCTAGAAGCAGGTAGTTTTAAAGAAGCCCAGGAAGCCTTTCAAAAAGCTTTATCTATGAAATATGGTGATAAGGAGATTTTATCAATAGGTTTAGCTGAGGCTTATGGTGGAGTCCATGATTATGATAAAGCCCTTGAGGTATTAAGAAATAGGTACGAAGTTAAAAAAACCACTGCAGTTAAAGAAAAAATAGAGGAAATAACAACTAGAAAATCAGACCATAGATTTTATCAGTTAATATCTTATGGGGACACATATTTTTCAAATGGGGAGTATATGAAAGCCATTGATGAATATGAGAAAGCAAAGATGATAAAAAGCAAGGAGGAAATTTCCTATATAAAAATCGTAGAATCCTATATAGCTATGGATAGATATGATTTAGCAGAGGAGGAAATCAACGATAGCCTTGCTTTAGTGGAGTCAGAAAAATTAGTCAGTATGCTGAACAGGGTAGAGCGTCGCCTTAAGGAGATAAAATATGATGAAATTCTTCTTATGGCATCCGAGTACATATATCAGGAAAACTATGAGGAGGCATTTACTAACTTTAATGAGGCTATAAGGCTTATACCTGAGATAGATACAGCATACAACCAAATGGCTGAGCTTTATATTCTTCTCAAGGATTATGATACTGCCAAATCTCTACTACAGAATTATCTAAGAAGTAATAGGAGCAAAGCCTCTGAAGATATATTACATAAAGCCAATGAACTAATTAAGCAAAGAAAAGAAAAGGAAAAAATATTAAATGAGCTCTATACTGCACTGAGTGTTGTTGATATAGATACAATTACTAATATAACTAAGGACTCGTTTTTTATTGATACCATAGCTGGAAATGCCCCCTATTACTATAGTCCCTCAGGTAATATGGACTCTAATATGAGCTATGGCATGCTGATATCTGATAAGAACAAGTTATATGCAGGCGGNTTTAGAGACGGCATGAGAGAGGGCATGGGAATTCAATTTGTAGTCAAACTTAAGGATAAGGATTNTGCTTGGTATTATTATCAGGGGGAATGGAATAAAGATATGCCCTCTGGTATGGGAAAGACAGTGGAGGATAGCTATGAGAAAGACAAGGAAGGAAAATGGCAAAGAATAACCACTGAAACAACTGGCATGTTCTTGTATGGATTGGAAAATGGTACAATGCAAAAGACAATCCATGTTGATGGTATAGAAAAAAAGATCAACTATATTGCTATAGAAGGAGTACCAAAAGAATATTTTGATGAGAATGGCCAAGCTATAAAAGCAGAGTCGCCTAACCATTATGTTATAGGGCAGGTTTACGTTAATGATAGTCCAAGTGGAGAGTATTATAGTGTCGAAAAAGGCACAAGATATTCTGTTAAACTAAATAACAAGTAAGATATAAAGGAGCCCCGAAACGATTTAACCACCGTTTCGGGGCTCCTAAATACACTGTGGATATGTACACTATTCAATAATTCCAGCTAATTTTGCTAGTTCTCTGATAGTATCCTTGGAAATCTTCTTATCATGATAGCTGATAAGGTTTTCCTTGCTGCCTGTAAAAATATCAGACGGCTCGTACTTCTGAAGGATAATTCTTCCCTCATCAACAAAAATCTCCAATGGATCTCTTTCACCTACGTCTAATGTTCTTCTTAGCTCGATAGGAAGTGTAATTCTTCCTAACTCATCGAGTCTTCTTACAATGCCTGTACCTTTCATATTATGGCCTCCTTTTCTCAGGTATATTGGGGATATTGTCATATATACGCCATTGTACGAGTTACAAATAGGCTTACATATTTTGTATATGACATTATAATAAGATATCATAAAGTACTTTTTCTGTCAATTAAAATATTTGTCAAAAGGTAGCACATTTTAAACAATTAATGTAAAAGGAATGCAAAACCAACTATAAATAAGCAAATCCTAGGACATTATTTGTTATATTATGAATATAGTTTATCAATAGCTTTATTAGGTAGGTATAAAGGTGTTAAGTTATTTATGGGGGTTAATGATTATTATTGGTATTATAGTAGGAGTGTTTAACGGCAATATAGCAGATGTAGGAAATGCTGCTATTAGCTCTTCTAAGGAGGCAGTTACCCTATGCATATCTATGCTTGGAATAATGGCTATGTGGACTGGTATGATGCAGGTAGCAAAAAAATGTGGGCTTGTGGCTTCATTTACTAAGGCTTTAAGGCCAATTATTCGATTCTTATTTCCCGATATTCCAAAGGGACATCCAGTAAATGAGTATATTGCCTCAAATATGATAGCGAACATATTGGGGCTTGGTTGGGCGGCTACGCCTATGGGATTAATGGCTATGAAAGAGTTAAAAGGTCTTAATGCTAATTCTGATATAGCAAGCTGTGATATGTGTACACTCTTAATAGTGAACATATCATCTCTTCAGCTGATACCTGTAAATATTATAGCTTACAGAAGCCAATATGGTTCGGTTAATCCTTCAGAAATACTGATGGCAGGAATTATAGCAACAAGTATATCCACATTATCAGGAGTTATATTTTCTGTTACAGCAAGAAAGCTGGTCAGTCGGAAAAAGCGGTAGGGATAACTTTAATATTGGTCTGTTAGGAGGGAGAGAATGGATTTTATTATCTATGTATCGGATTATATTATGCCCTTTATATTCTTTTATATAATTGGCTTAGGCCTTCTTATGAAGACGCCCATATATGAAGAGTTTATTAAAGGAGCCAAGGACGGATTTAAGGTGGTTCTGGATATACTACCAACCCTTATTGGCCTCATGGTTGGAGTAGGGATTTTACGGGCATCGGGGGCTTTGGATTTATTATCAAAACTATTGAAGCCTATTACTGATATATTTCATTTTCCATCAGAGCTATTGCCTGTAGTCTTAGTTAAAATGTTCTCATCATCTGCGGCCACAGGCCTCCTCCTAGATATATTCAAGGAGTATGGGCCCGATTCCTATCTAGGAAGGCTAATATCCATAATTCTAAGCAGTACAGAGACCATATTCTATACCATGGCAGTATATTTTATGGCAGCGGGAGTAAAGAAGTCACGATACACCCTAGCAGGGGCTCTTGTAGCCACCCTAGTAGGCTCCATAGCCAGTGTTGTTATAACGAATCTTGTGTTTTGACTGACTGTACCGGGTACAACCATTTTCCGACTGACTGTACCGGGTACAGTTTACAATGTACCCGGTACAGTCAGTCGTTGCATAATCGGAATAAAAAGGGTAGAATCTAATGTATTAACAGGTTTGTATATTAGAGTTGAAAGGAAGATGAAGCTATGGCTATATTAGGTGCCTTTATAGTTCCCCATCCGCCCCTTATAATTCCGGAGGTGGGAAAGGGAGAGGAGAAGAAGGTTCAAAAGACAATAGACAGTTATCATGAAATTGCTAGGCAAATTGCTGATCTTAAGCCGGACACAATTATAATGACAACGCCTCATTCAATTCTTTATTCGGATTACTTTCATATCTCTCCGGGTCCAGGAGCTCAAGGTGATTTTGGCCGCTTTGGTGCTAAAAATATATCCTTTTCGGTTAAATATGACGAGGATTTTGTAGAAGCCCTGGAGGCATTAGCAGAGAGAAACCAGCTAGAAGCTGGTACTCTTGGAGAAAAGGATTCTAGTCTAGATCATGGAACCATGGTACCTCTATACTATATTAATCAATATTTAAAGGATTATAGTCTGGTGAGGCTTGGTCTCTCGGGATTACCGGTCACGGATCACTATAAATTAGGTAGATGCATTAAGGAGACAGCGGACAAGCTTAATAGAAAGATAGTAATTGTGGCCAGCGGCGATCTGTCTCATAAGCTGAAAGAGGACGGGCCTTATGGATTTGCCAAGGAGGGAATAGAGTTTGATAGTATGATTACCAAAGCCATGAAAGGGGGAGACTTTCTAAGCTTCCTTACGATCTCTCCAGATCTTTGTGAAGCAGCGGCAGAATGCGGTCTAAGATCTTTTATAATCATGGCTGGTGCTTTAAGCGGTCTAAGTGTAGAGCCGAGATTTTTATCCTATGAAGCGACCTTTGGAGTAGGCTATGGGGTATGCTCATATAGGATTACAGGTGAAGATGATAATAGACATTTTGATACTATATTTAAGCAGGAGCAATTAAAACTGGCCAGGGAAAGACAAAAGCAGGAGGACGCTTATGTTAGTCTAGCTAGGAAATCCCTTGAAACCTATATTAAGACGGGTGAATATATAGAAAAACCGGATTCTCTTCCTGATGAAATGATTATGAAAAGGGCTGGAGTATTCGTATCATTGAAAAAGTATGGACAGCTTAGGGGATGTATTGGGACAATTTCTCCAGTAACCGAAAGTATAGCTGATGAGATTATAAGAAATGCCATAAGTGCGGGGGTAGAAGATCCACGTTTTCCACCGGTTAGCCAAGAAGAGCTTGATGACCTGGTTTATAGTGTGGATGTGCTATCGGATGCAGAGCCCATAGATTCCATAGAGGAGCTGGATGTAAAACGATATGGTGTAATAGTAAGTGCTGGTCGAAGAAGAGGCCTCTTACTACCGAATCTTGAAGGTATAAATTCTGTGGAAGAACAGGTATCCATTGCGAGAAAAAAGGCTGGTATTTATGATAATGAAGATATAAAGCTAGAAAGGTTTGAGGTTGTAAGGCATCAATGACCCATAAATAGTTGAAGAAGATAAGCAACTGTAAACAAGATTTAGCTTGAATAGAGGTATGTATGAAAATAGAATGTAATATTTGTCCCCATAGGTGTAAATTAGATGAAGGACAGCTGGGCTTTTGTAATGGTAGAATCTGCAGAGGGGGTAAGGTTGTTAGTGAAAATTATGGGAAAATAACGGCCATGGCCCTAGATCCTATAGAAAAGAAGCCCTTATATCATTTTTATCCATCTAGTAAGATACTGTCTGTAGGAAGCTATGGTTGTAATTTACGATGTAGATGGTGTCAAAATCATGAAATATCCATGATTGATGGTAGAAACATTGATTACGGTAATACAATTGCCTCTGCACTGGTTAAGCGGGCTTATGAATTAAAGGACAGAGGTAATATAGGCATCGCATACACATATAATGAACCCTTAATAGGATATGAGTTTGTTAAGGACTGTAGCACTCTCGCTAAGGAAAAAGGCCTTAAAAATGTGGTTGTTACAGCCGGTTTTATATGTGAAGAGCCTCTAAGAGAGCTACTTCCTGTGGTGGATGCCTTCAATATTGATCTTAAAGGGTTTTCTCAGGCTTTTTATAAAAAGCTTAAGGGTGATTTAGATACGGTCAAAAACACCATAAGGATTGCATCCGATCATTGCCATGTAGAGGTCACAAGTTTAATAATTCCCGGTGAGAATGACAATGAGGAAGAGATGGAAGCCCTGTCAAGCTGGCTTTCTAGTATTAACCCGGATATTCCCCTTCATATATCACGATTTTTTCCCCGTTGGAAGATGCAAGATAGGGAGGCAACACCTATAGAGACTGTATATCATTTAGCTGATATAGCCCGTAGAAAGCTTAATTATGTCTATGAAGGTAATTGTTAGTTTAATTTATTAACACATAATTTTTTACTAAGAATCCATACTAATCATGAGGTGATTGCATGGATAAAGATAAAAAAGAAAAGTCTAGACAGAAGAAGTTTCAGGAAGAATTTAATAGTATAACTAACTCAGTTAAGCCTGAAAATCAAAATCAGGAGCATAATGTAAGAAGAGAGGGAATTGGCCCTCAAAACCAAAGGAAATAAGAAGGGACTGTTTTGATTTCACAGGGGTGTATAGGTGTTCCCAAAACACTCATATATACCCCTAATATGAAGCCCTCATATGTTGCTAGGGGATTTATATTGTCTTAAAAGGCAAGCTGATGTATAATAAACGGGACCAATAGCCATATTAAGGCAGGAAATCTAGTAAGAAGAGGTAGACAAATGATATTTGAAACCCATGCCCATTATGAGGATGAGGCATTTGATGAGGATCGTAGGGAGCTTCTTGAAAGCCTCCCAAAGCAAAATATAGAGTATGTGGTAAATATTAGCTCAGGAATAAAGACAGTTGAGCAATCAATCAACTTGGCTGAAAACTATGATTATATATATGCATCCGTTGGTATTCATCCTGGAGAAACAATGCTATTGGATGAGGAACGTTTTTTGTGGCTCAATGAAAAGGCAAATCATCCGAAGGTGCTAGCAGTTGGTGAGATAGGCCTTGACTATTATTGGGATACACCGGATAGGGATATACAAAAAGAATGGTTTATAAAGCAGATGGAGATGGCAAAAGAGATCGACAAACCATTGGTTATTCACAGCAGAGATGCCGCCAATGATACTTATAACCTGATGAAGGAAAGCGGTGTTGATGAGCTAGGTGCCGTTATTCACTGCTTCGGTTATGGAGTCGAGCAAGCCAGACAGTATCTAAACATGGGCTTTTATCTTGGTATTGGAGGAGTCCTAACATTTACAAACGGCAGGAAGCTCAAAGAGGTAGTAGCTTTTTCCCCCATAGAGCAGCTGGTGCTTGAGACAGATTGTCCTTACCTATCGCCCGTACCCTATAGAGGTAAAAGAAATAGCTCGCTTTACCTTCCCTATATCGCCCAAGAAATTGCTAACATAAAAGGCATAGATTATGATACAGTAGTCCGTGTTACTAACGAAAATGCAAAAAAACTCTACAAGATGAAAGGATAGAGAATGGCTAGCTTAGGAAATCCCAAAAAAACAATTGAAATACTTAATAAGTATAGCTTCGTATTCCAAAAAAAGTTCGGTCAGAATTTTTTGATTGATAATCATGTTCTTGAAAAGATTGTAAGGGCTGCCGAGATTACTAAGGATGATTTTGTTCTTGAAATAGGTCCTGGAATCGGTACCCTTACACAGTTTCTTTGTGAAAATGCCAGAGAGGTTATGGCGATAGAAATTGATAAAAAGCTGATTCCCATACTGGAAGAAACCCTAGCTGGTTATGATAATGTTAGGGTGCTAAACGAGGATATACTTAAGGTTGATATCACTTCCATTGTTGAAAAATATAATAACAACAAGCCTATTAAGGTAGTAGCAAATCTGCCCTATTATATTACTACTCCGATTATTATGGATTTATTTGAGAAGCATATACCCTTATCCAGAGTGACAATTATGATACAAAAAGAAGTGGCAGTTCGAATCCAAGCTGGGCCTGGCTCCAAAGATTATGGTGCCTTGTCTCTTGCGGTTCAATATTACGCTGAGCCCTACATAGCGGCAAATGTCCCTCCTAATTGCTTTATGCCACGGCCAAAGGTTGGCTCTGCGGTTATAAATCTGACACCATATGAGAACCCTCCATATCATGTAGAGAATGAAAGACTTTTATTCTCTCTTATTCGTGCGTCCTTTAATCAAAGGAGAAAGACTTTAGTAAACGGGATAAATAATTATGAGGGATTATCCTTAAGTAAGGATGACATAATAGATGCTTTAAATGCCTTAGGTATAGCTAATGATATTAGAGGTGAGGCCTTAACCTTGGAGCAGTTTATCGCAATTTCAAACCGTCTTTCTCTAGTTAATCCTTCAGCTGCAAATGATTGATATAGCCTGTAAGCTAGTATAGACAATTAAATGAAAATACTATCATATAAATTATTCTGAATTATTTTATTAATAAAATTAATAAAATAACTGTTGCATAATTATAAGCTTTCAATTAAGATAATAGAAATAAATATAAAGAGGCAAAAAAGAAAATACAAATTTTTTTTGCCCATTTCTATATATAGACTTAAAATGAACCGGCAGAGCGAAGATAAACCAAAGTAGAGTAGCTACAGACTATTAGAATGGAGGATTATATGAGTAAACGAACTGACATTCATAAGGTACTAATTATAGGATCTGGGCCTATTATTATAGGTCAAGCATGTGAATTTGATTATTCAGGTACACAAGCATGCAAAGCCCTTAGGAGTTTGGGTTATAAAATTATTCTTGTAAATTCGAATCCCGCCACCATTATGACGGATACTACAACAGCGGATGTAACCTATATTGAGCCATTGAATGTAGAGAGACTGACATATATTATTGATAAGGAACGGCCAGATGCACTTCTTCCAAACCTGGGTGGGCAATCGGGCCTAAATTTATGCTCTGAGCTTGAGAAGGCCGGTGTATTGGATAAATATAAAGTTAAAGTTATTGGAGTACAGGTAGAAGCCATAGAACGGGGAGAAGATAGGGTTGAGTTTAAAAAGACTATGAAGTCCTTGGGAATAGGTATGGCTAGAAGTGAGGTAGCATATACCGTGGATGAAGCTCTGGCAATCGCTGATGCCTTGTCTTATCCGGTAGTTATTCGCCCTGCTTACACTATGGGTGGTGAAGGCGGTGGCTTGGTATATAATGTGGAAGAGCTAAAAACCGTAGTTGCAAGGGGATTACAAGCAAGTATGGTTGGTCAAGTCCTGGTGGAAGAATCTATACTTGGCTGGGATGAGCTGGAGTTGGAAGTAGTACGAGATGCTACAGGTAAGATGATAACAGTTTGCTTTATTGAGAACATAGATCCCTTAGGGGTTCATACAGGGGATTCGATTTGTTGTGCTCCTATGGTTACTATATCAGAAGAGCTACAGAAGGAGCTACAAAGACAAGCTTATATGATTGTTGATGCAATTGGTGTAATTGGTGGTACAAATGTTCAATTTGCCCATGATCCTGTCAGTGGTAGGATATGTGTAATAGAGATTAATCCCAGAACATCACGCTCCTCTGCTCTTGCTTCTAAAGCGACGGGCTTTCCTATAGCCCTAATATCAGCTATGCTGGCAGCAGGACTTAATCTAAACGAAATACCCTGTGGAAAATATGGGACATTAGATAAATATGTTCCAGATGGAGAGCATCTAGTTATAAAGTATGCCCGCTGGGCTTTTGAAAAGTTCAAGGGTTCTCAGGACAAGTTGGGCACTCAGATGAAGGCTGTTGGAGAGGTTATGAGTGTAGGTAAGACCTATAAGGAGGCCTTTCAAAAAGCAATTCGTAGCCTAGAGATAGGTCGATATGGACTTGGAAATGCTAAGAATTTTGCATCTAAATCCAAGGATGAGCTTTTAGACATGCTTCATCTTGCTACCAGTGAACGCCAATTTATAATGTACGAGGCCTTGAGAAAAGGAGCGTCAGTAGAAGAACTTTATAATCTAACTAAAATAAAACCTTACTTTATAGAGCAGATGAAAGAGCTTTTGGATGAAGAAGAGAAATTGAAGACATATCAAGGCTCAATTCCCCCGGTAGAGATTCTTAGGCAGGCCAAGTTAAATGGATTTTCTGATAAGTATTTGAGTCAGCTTCTTATGGTTAGTGAGGATAGCATAAGAAAGGCTAGATACGAGGCAGGAATAAAGGCGGCCTGGGAGGGGATACATGTAAGTGGTACCGAAGATGCACAGTACTACTATTCATCCTATCATATTAAAGAAGATAAATTAAAGGTATCACCTAACAAAAAGGTAATAATCCTCGGCGGTGGTCCCAATCGTATTGGACAGGGTATTGAATTTGATTATTGCTGTGTTCATGCGGCCTATGCCCTTAGGGATTTAGGTATTGAGACCATAATAATAAACTGTAATCCTGAGACCGTATCAACAGATTATGATACCTCCGATAGACTGTATTTTGAACCCTTAACTGTTGAGGACGTCCTCTCTATATATGAGAAGGAAAAACCTCTAGGAATCATAGCGCAGTTTGGAGGACAGACTCCTCTTAATATAGCAGAGGAGCTAAAGAAAAATGGTGTTAATATTCTTGGAACCACACCTGAGACGATCGACTTGGCCGAGGATAGGGATAGATTCCGAGAAATGATGGATAAGTTAGAGATTCCCATGCCTGAGGCAGGGATGGCTGTAAATGTTAATGAAGCCCTTGATATTGCAGAGAAGATTGGATATCCGGTTATGGTACGCCCCTCATATGTTCTAGGTGGCCGGGGTATGGAGATAGTACATGATGATGAAAGTCTTAAGATCTATATGGAGGCAGCGGTAGGTGTTACACCAGATCGGCCAATTTTAATTGATAGGTTTCTTCATAATGCTATAGAATGTGAGGCAGATGCCATTAGTGATGGCAAACAGGCCTTTGTTCCAGCGGTAATGGAGCATATAGAGCTTGCGGGAATTCACTCCGGTGACTCTGCATGTGTAATTCCATCCCTGAATATCAGTAAAGAGAATCTGGAGACCATTAAGGAATACACAGTAAAGATAGCAAATGAGATGAAGGTATGTGGGCTTATGAATATGCAATATGCCATAGAGGACGGTGTGGTATATGTGCTTGAAGCCAATCCTAGAGCATCAAGAACAGTTCCTTTGGTATCCAAAGTATGTGACATACAGATGGTAAGGCTTGCAACACAGATTATAGTTAGCTCATTTACCGGAATGCCCTCCCCAGTGTCAGGGCTTAAGGAAAGCAAGTTCACTCACTATGGGGTTAAGGAAGCGGTGTTCCCATTTAATATGTTCCCTGAGGTAGACCCTGTATTAGGCCCAGAGATGCGGTCCACTGGTGAAGTGCTAGGATTGGCTCAAACATTTGGAGAGGCTTTCTATAAAGCGCAGGAGGCTACAAACCATAGTCTTCCCTTATCAGGAACAGTATTAATTAGCGTTAGTGATAGGGATAAGCCTGAGCTAATAGAAATTGCACAAGGATTTGTAGATTGTGGCTTTAAAATTCTGGCAACAGGAGGAACATTTGATAAGATAGTAGAGAACGGTATTCCTGCAGAGAATATTCATAAGCTTGGCAAGGGAAGGCCAGACATTATAGATGCCATTACTAACGGTCAGATAGATATAATAGTCAACACACCAATTGATAAGAAGGGTGCAGATGATGACAGCTATATCAGGAAGGCCGCAATTAAAGGACGAATTAGTTATGTGACTACCATGGCAGCAGCCAGAGCTACCATAGCTGGAATCAAAGATATAAAGCTTAATAAGGCAGCAGGAGTCCATTCACTCCAGGAGTTGCACAGTCAGATACAGTAAATCAAGGTGGATTGTTATATAATAAAATAGTGGAGGCTACTAATATATTCAGCATATGTGGGTGCGGGAGTATATTAGTAGCCTCCTAGTGTTTTAGAATTATAGGATTTCATTAGCTGTACGGCTTCCTTTTCTTGCATTTGGCATAATGATAGTTTTCATGGAATATATTGAATAGAATCATGAAACAACCTAAATCATTATTGATAGGCAAGGGAGCGTGTTTATTTGGCTGACTATAAAAGATTTGTATCGTATATGTATGAATATGAAAATGGAGTTAAGAAAAAAAATGTAGGCTATGCCAGAGTCGAAACAAGAAACGGTGAATGTCGGTTTACAATACATATGCAGCTGGCTGGCTTACAAGAGGGGATATTTCCAACCTACTTAATTCACAGACCTGCGGATGATATGAATTTGGTATATCTAGGTGATTGTGTGGTCAAAAACCAGGTAATGGACAGCAGGTTAAATTCAAAAGAAAATAATGTTATGGAATCAGGCCATGGGTTTTCCGAGATGGGAGGGATATTGCTATTCCTAAATTCCGGAGTATTCTATGCTACTCAGTGGGATGATAAGCCTGTGGTACTGGAGGAGGTGCTAAATGCCTTAAAATCCAAAACAAAGGCAGAGATTTATTATGGTGACGAGGACGCATCCAAGGATAAGTCTGCTGATAAAAAAGTTGACACCGTGGAGAAGCCTGTGGATGAGAAGGTTGATTCCGTTGAGAAGCCTATGGGTGAGAAAGTTGACACCGTGGAGAAGATTGAGAGTGAGAAAGTTGACCGGAAGGAGCAGTTTGCTGATAATCCTCAAATAAAGTCAGCGGATACAGTGCCCATATTAGTTAAAAGGCCTGAGACCAATTCGAAGATAACTGATAATAAGCCTGCAAGATCTGTATCTTCATCGTCAGAAAACTCTGTAAATATAGAAAGGGTTTCGAGTAAAAAGAAAGAAGATATTGAAGAAAAGGCGCCTAGATATACCCTTCCTGGAGGGGGTATGATGAAAAAGGGAGCCATGCCTTCTAACCTAAGAACACCGACTAACCCATGGGAGCTAGTAGAAAGATATAGAAAATTTGAGACTGCTGATAATAAACCATCTGAGTCCCATAGTGAGAATATTCCTAAAGCAGCGATTAAGAAGCCAGTGGAAGCTGCAACTAATAGAAGAAATGAGGCTCCAAACCCCTTAGCCGCAAGAATATTTTCAAGTTTCCCAAGAATATATCCCTTTGAGGATAATGAAATAACAAGATGTGTTAAGATAGAACCGAAGGACATAGGAGCACTTCCTTCAGACGCATGGATATTCAGTAATAATAGCTTTCTACTTCATGGGTATTATTGCTACCATCATTTGATTTTCGCAGAAGTAATAGATCGCTATGGATGCCGTTACATACTTGGAGTGCCTGGCATATATCATAGTAGAGAGCGTTTTATGGCCAGGATGTTTGGATTTGAATGCTTTAAATCAATACGAAAAAGAGAACTAAAGCAAGGGGACTTCGGATACTGGTATCTAGAGGTTAATTTTTGATATACTAATCTATACCGCGTANATCGACATGCTCCACATAATTAGATAATAGCTCCTTATATGTCAATAATGCATCCTTGGGGGGAGCAGTAAAGCCGGGTGAAATCACATCATCAGAATCTTTGTAAGCCTGAAGATAATAAGCCTTTGCACCTTTAATCCATTCACCGATAGCTTTTATATCATCCTCAGTGTGCAATTCATTTATTATGGTTGTTCTAAATTCATATTCTACTACGCCTGAAAGAAGTAAGGATACGCTCTCTTTGATTTTATCTATTGAGATATCCTTATTTCCTGCTGTTAATTTATATTTATCTAAAGAGTTTTTAATATCCATCGCCACATAATCTATCTGATTTTTGTCTATAAGCTCTTTAATCATTGCAGGATTTGTCCCATTGGTATCAAGCTTTACCTTGAAGCCCAAATTTTTTATTTTACTAATAAAAATGGGAAGCTCAGGATATAGGGATGGCTCACCGCCTGTTATGCATACTCCTTCTAGGATGTTTTTTCTTTTAGTAAGATAAGCTAGGATTTCTTCTTCGGTGATAATGGGTTGACTACTAGGTCTTAATACCAAAGAGGCATTATGACAAAAAGGGCACCTCATATTGCAACTTCCTACAAATAAAGTGGCGGCTAGATGCTTGGGATAGTCTAAAAGCGTGGATTTATTAAAACCGTGAATATTCATATTGCCTCCTTGCAATGTATGTTATATTATATTTTGTTGTAAGCGGATTAGGCGAGAAGTTCAGCTTTGCTGAACTGATGCGCTTATTCATGAAATAAAATATGTTTTATTGTGACATAAAAAGCATGTCAATAAAACGTATTTATTCCATGGACTAATCCGCTTACCGTGGATATAATAAATATAGCATAAATTTGGTCTATAGAAAAGGAAATGATACTATGACGGATGAAAAATATATGAGAGAAGCTTTAAAGCAGGCCAAGAAGGCATATCTATTAGGTGAGGTGCCTATTGGTTGTGTAATTGTATATCAGGATAAAATTATTGGAAGAGGTTATAATAGACGAAACTCAAAAAAAACAACCCTTGCTCATGCTGAGCTAACTGCCATTAGTAGGGCCAGTAATATCATGGGAGATTGGCGCTTGGAGGATTGTACTATATACATTACCTTGGAGCCTTGTCAGATGTGTTCTGGAGCCATAGTCCAGGCCAGGATAAAAAGAGCGGTAATAGGAACCATGAATCCAAAGGCGGGCTGTGGGGGCTCAATTTTAAATCTTTTACAGATGGAGGAGTTCAATCATCAGGTGGAGATAAGTACCGGAATTCTGCAAGAGGAATGTACAGAGATATTGCAAACTTTTTTTAAGGAGCTTCGAATTCGAAATAAAATGGAAAAGCTTGAGGGTTGACAGTAAAGCTGTGAAGCTGTATACTTTGCATACAGCTCAAAAATTACTATGTCATAAAATTTCCGTGCAGCCGGGGAGATAGCGGTGCCCTGTACCTGCAATCCGCTACAGCAGGGGTGATATTCTGCCTAGGGTGGTTTACTGCAGGGCTGCCCTTTATAAGTGATGTTGACGTTTGGGTCTTACGCAACAGGAATTCGTGAACCGTGTCAGGTCAGGAATGAAGCAGCACTAAGCGAAAGCTTCTGTGTGCCGTAAGGTCACCTGGACTGAGTCAACTGTAAAGGTAACGCTTGTGGTAGGCATTCGAAGCAGAATGCACGGAATAAATTTATATAAGAGAATGTGCCAAGGCACATTCTTTTTTTATATAATAGGAAAATACGTCCTATTATATAAAAATTTGCTCCGCATGGGATGCGCACTCACGCGCTTTGTATATTGCCAACGAGACTCTTTATTATTGCGCAATTAAGAGTTTTGTGTGAAAAATGTGATTATTTATGAGAATTTTGTACTATTAAAGATAAACAAGGAAAAATAGGCTTTGTATTAGTGCGTATATAGTATATAATTATATATAACTAAATATATAGAGAATTGGAGAGATTCAATTGAAGCCAAAGATAAACATGAATGCAGTGAATCAGTTTCCAAAGGGAAGCATAATTTATAAAGAGGGAGAGACTTTATCAAGCATAGCTCTTGTAATTAAGGGACGAGTTCAGATTCATCATAAGGGAGCTAAATACTTGATGGGTCCGGGATCGTTTTTAGCAGTTAGTGATATTTCCAATGGAAAATATCAAAGTACATATACAGCACTAGATGAGCTAGCTTTTTATGTATTTGCAGTAGATCATAAGGATGATTTAGAGAATATTATGTCCATTAATAAAGATTATAATGGATTTATTATTATGTCATTAAACAAGGTCATTAGTGAGCTTGGCAGACTGTATAAGGGGATGTTAAAGCATGGTCATGGATTATACAACTTCCTAACAGATAAATTTAAGTTCTACTATGATTCAGCATCAAGACTGGGGTATACAGCCAGAAGGCCCGAATGGGTTGATGAACTATCAGAATTTGATAGCTTTCTAGTACCGGACTTAGATAAGATTAACTACTATAAAGAGTGTGCCAATATTCCCATAGATGTCTTGAAGCCATTTTATTCACATAGCAATATCATTACCATGTATCAGCTTGAGGACCAGTTTGAGTTGATAACTCAGTTAAATGAGATATTAAAGGATCAAGCCACAAAGTTACTAGCTATGTCAGAGTATCTTATAGATGATTCCGATACATGCCTTTTTGGATTAATTGCCGCATATGCAATAGAGATTGTCAACGCTAATGGCAATAGTGCAGAGCTTCTAGATACTATGGATAGTATTATTGAGAAGATTGATATGATTGAAAGCTTCTTTAAAAGCAGTCTAGGAAGTAAGATGAATATCAAACGTAAGAGAATGGAGGAGGCCTATCACCTGCTTTTCACAGGCACTAAGGATAAGGATATGAGTGTTCAGACCTACTTGAAATACTCTGTGGAGGAAGCAGAAAAGGTTATAGCAGATCTGGAGGAATCCTTCAAGCAGATTTTGGATTATTCATCAATAGATGCCGATAAGGCAAAGAGATATCAGGATAATATGCAGGATTTCGTCAACCTAAGGGATAAGCTCTCTATAGACGATAACGGAAGAAAAATCAGAAAGCAGCTAACAGATGAGTTTTATGATTTATATAAGCATGTATTTTTAAGAGCATATAAGGATAAGAACATACCGAGAATTATAGATATGTTTTTAAAGTATGGATATGCTGATGAAAGGCTATTGACAAAGGAACAGCTTTTATCCCTGTATTTCCTAAAGGAAGAAGAGACATCAGAAGCTATTCCTATTTATAACATTAAAGAGTGGCTGACCTTAATATTTGAAGGAAAAAAGGAACCATCTAAGAATGAGTTTGACCAGGAGTATAATGAGATGCTCATATCCCTTAAGAACAAGGGAAAGATTACAGAAAAACAAGCTAAAGAGTACATTATTGATATGGAAAGAAAGCTTGATTATGAGATACAGAACATGTTTCGCTATAATAACAGAACAACTAATGGTCAAATCAGCACCTTTGTACCTGTCTTACACAAGGATATGATGTACGGCCAATTTGAACAATCACTTATTACACCAAAAAGTGCTATGGAGGCATTTAACAAGCTATTAGAGGTTGATTATTCAGTATTTGACCGTGAAACCCTATATGTTAATCAGGAGAAGAAGATAGAGAAGGAATATATCATAGAGAGAATTTACCCAGATATAATTTTAATGCCCACAGTAGGTATAAATGGTGTAATGTGGCAGGAGATCACTGGGAAGAAAAGAAATAGTCCCGGGCGCATTTTATTCCCGATCTTTTGTGAAGCTAACCTATTCCAAAACATAGTTAAAGTATGCGGTAGGTTCCGCTGGGAAATGTGTAGAACCATAGAGGGTACAGCGTGGAATGATATAAAAGTTAAGTCCTTAACCTCTGAGTATTCTGACTATCTTCAGTTTTATCGTAAGAATAGAGAGCTATCAGAGGAAAGAAAAGAAAAGCTTAAATATCAGATTCAAAAGGGTAGAAATAATAGCAGAGAAATATTCGTTATTGATTATGAGGCCTGGGTTAACTATGAATCTAGAGGTGCAATTAAATTAAACAAACCAGTTAGAGAGATTATGGCTACCTATTGTCCATTTGCTAAAGATTTGAGAGAGCGGTTAATCATTCAGCCCATATTTGAGGAAGCATATATGAGATTTAACAGAAGTAGATTAAANAAAATTAGGGAGATTGAAGGGAGACACCGATTATTACAAAAGGATAATATTGAATTAACGAATGAACTGGTGGATACCTTGAAATATTATAAGGAAACTTGATAATAGTGTATGGGTAAGGAGAAGAAGGATGGGAAGCTATGATATTATCGTAAAGACAGAAGAGATTAGAAGAAGAGTTCAGGAAGGGGATTTTGATTCCGCTCAGAGGATAATGGACACCATGGCAATGAAAAAGGTAAAAAACATAGCAGATCTAAGCCTGTTCGCGGATGTTTATATACATAATAAAAAATATAATGAGGCTATTGAGCTACTATATAAAGTATATAAAAAATCAAAAACAAGAAGAACCTTATACCAACTTGTAGAAGCTTCAATTGGCAGAAAGAATATAGATGAGGCAGAGCGATATTTATCGGAATATAAAGAGCTGGCTCCTAACGATTTTAGTAATTACATATTTCGGTATAAACTTGATAAGGCTAGAAAGGAACCCTATATAATACTGATAGATTCCCTTAAGAAGTTAAAGAGTCATACCTATATGGAAAAATGGGCCTATGAGCTAGCTAAGCTTTACTATAAAGCAGGAATGGAAAAGGAATGTATTCAGGAATGCTCTGATATAATTCTTTGGTTTGGTGAGGGCAGCTATGTAGAGAAGGCTAAGATTCTTAAGGCTTATTATTCTGGTGAGGTTGACAAGGACGAGATTATCCAAAATCTTAAGAATAGGGCCACAAGCGTAGTGGATACTAACGATTCAGAGGATAAGCTTAAGGTTGATCAAGCTATGGTTGACCACAATGATGATGTCGAGGATTATTATGATGATAAGTCTGGTTCTAATGATAAAAAGTCTAATAATGAAGATATTGCTGATGATAATGCTATAGGAAATATTAGTTTACAGGACCAGCCCGTAGATCAGGTCTTAGATGAGTTGGCTGAGAGTGTTGCAAAAGAAGTGGATATCCTTATGACAAGTAATCAAGATAGTAGTGCTGATTCCTGGACCGATAAGGAAGAGGAGGCAGAAGCAGATTATATAGTCAAGTCAGAAGAAAAGAATGAGGAAATGGAAAGATTGGACAAATTGTCTAAGAATCTAAATGTAGATATACAACAGATCTTTGACAATTTCCTTCATGTTAAATCTATTCAAAAACAGCTAGTTAAGAGTCTGGAATTAATTATGAAGAAGCACACAAAAAGTGTTCAAATGATTATAACAGGGCCGCCTTCCTCTGGCAAAACTACTTTAGCTAAGGGGATTGCTATTTTCTTAAATAGAACTGGCAAGCTTAAAACATCTAAGATGGCTAAAATATCAGCGATAAAATTAAATGAAATTGATATTACAAACATGAAAGAGGACTTAAGAAACAGCTGTCTGGTTATTGAAAATGCCAGTGAACTAAAAAAGCAGACAATTGAAAAGCTATTAGAACTTATAAGATATTTTAATGGAGATATAGCTGTCGTGTTTGAAGAGAACAAGAAAAACATGAACAGATTATTTAGAGAATGTCCCAAGTTAATGGAGTTATTTAACAATAGAATACACCTGCCGGTGTATACAGATGAAGAATTGCTGGGTTTTGCCTACTCATACATAAGGCTTCAAGACTATAAAATACACCCCTTAGCATTGGAAGTTCTAAGGGATGGGGTAAATGAAATTATAACAAATACAAAAAAAGAAAAAAGACTAGAAAGCATTTCGAAATATGTGCAGAGTGCTATGACATCAGCAGATTTAAGGACTGGTAAATTATTAACAAAGCTTGTCGCAGAAGGTAGATTATCAGATTTAGATGTTCTATCCTTACTGCCTGAGGATTTTACCTATGAGATTACAATTTAAATTGTATGACTATATCATCCGGTAGCTTCTGACCTCTTTTAGATTCGACCATGCTAGATACATGTAAGAGATATGATTCGTTCTTATTATATGGCTCCAAGGGTTCAATCTCAATATAGTTGTTTACTGAATCATATCTAATGTTTGTTAATAAGGGCGTGTTATTCATTGTGGTAACATTAAGATTCTTATTATTAACCGTTGAAGGCTTAAGCGGGGCAGTAAACTTGATACGCCAAACAAAATTGCCTGTTCTAAATTTAAGATTCTGCTTCACGCGGTTCTTAACACCACCGGAAACAGATTCTATTGTTATGTATTTGGGTGCCATGTTAATCCTCCATTCTAAGATGAACTGANAATCCTCCATTCTAAGATGAACTGAGAATATACAATTTGACAAAATGATATAAACATGTATAATCTCATTTTAGCTAAATAAAAATTACTATTTATTAAAGTATCACATATATAGTATAACATCAATTGTAAGCATTTTCAATTAATATACGGTTATTCAGATAAAAAATGGTTATTAAAGATACTTTTCCTTTATTTTTTATAAGATTATTTGAATATAATAATGCATTTATATTAAAATAATATATAAGAATATAATTAATAAGGTGGAGTGGTATAATATGGTGAATTTAATCAATTTAGGTAAAGATAAAAAAGTAAATATTGATTTACAATAACCCACAATGTGGTATAATTAAAATAGCGGATAAATATTTAACAAAATTATATATAAACGGATTAAGAACAAAATAGATAAATACGAGGTGTGCAATGGAGCAATATATTATTAAGGGTGGTAGGCCGTTAAGAGGGGAAGTATCAATCAGTGGATATAAGAATGCTGCACTTGGAATAATAGCAGCGGCTATAATGACTGACGAAACTGTTAAGATAGAAAATGTTCCTAATATTAGTGATATAAATATTCTTCTAGATGTATTAGTAGAATTAGGTGCAAAGGTTGACCATATTGGAAAGAATACAATAAAAATTAATGGGTCAAGAATAAACACAACAAAGGCTGATTCCGATAGTGTAAGAAAAATCAGAGGATCCTACTATCTTGTAGGAGCCCTACTTGGTAAATATAAGAAAGCGGAGATTGCACTGCCTGGAGGCTGTAATATTGGTAGCAGACCGATTGATAGGCATATCAAAGGCTTCGATGCCCTAGGCTCTGAAGTAAAGATTGAACATGGCTTAATATGCGCAAAGGCTGAAAAGTTAACAGGTGCATCTATATACTTTGACGAATCAAGTGTAGGTGCAACTATTAATGTTATGTTGGCTGCAAGTATGGCAGAGGGACAAACCACTCTAGAGAATGCTGCTAAAGAACCTCACGTAGTAGATGTGGCTAACTTCTTGAACAGCATGGGAGCTAATATAAAGGGTGCAGGTACAGATGTAATTAGAATTAAAGGTGTAGAAAAGCTTCATGGAAGTGAATATTCTATAATACCTGATCAGATAGAGGCAGGAACCTTTATGTTTGCAGCAGCAGCTTCTAAGGGTGATGTTCTTATCAAGAATGTTATACCAAAACATCTTGAGGCATTTACTGCCAAGTTATTAGAGGTTGGGGTTAGGGTAGAAGAATATGATGATGCTGTTAGGGTTATAGCAGAGAATAGACCTGGTAGTGCCCATGTTAAGACCTTGGCTTATCCTGGATTTTTGACAGATATGCAGCCATTAATGACCACCCTCTTATCCTTATCCGATGGAACAAGTATTGTGACTGAAAGCATATTTGAAAATAGATTTAAATTTGTTGATGAGCTGACTAAGATGGGGGCTTCAATCAAGGTAGTAGAAAGCAATACAGCAATAATTACCGGAGTGGAGCGTCTAACAGGTGCTATTGTCAGTGCTTCTGATTTACGTGGAGGTGCTGCCCTGGTTCTAGCAGGAATTATGGCAGAGGGCTATACAATAGTTGAGAATGTCGAATACATTGAACGTGGTTATGAGAATTTTGAAAAGAAGATGCAAAAGCTCGGAGCAGCAATTGCGAAGGTTAATTCAAATGACTTGAAGGCAATTAAGAAATTTAAGCTAAAAGTAAGCTAGATATAATAAATATAAAATAATAAAAACTGCTTTGCTAAGATTCTTAGTAAAGCAGTTTTTTAACTAAATAAGTGCTTCAATATGTAGGTTTCGATGTTTTGATAAATCAATAAAATCATCACCAATCATAACAACCGGCCTTGAAAGCGCAAGCTTATTTATGAAAACTATCTGTCCTTCCATGTTGTTGTTTAGACGTACATTATTATTGATATAAGTCTGCACTATTCCTTCTAAAAATGTCAAGATATATTTTGTATCGTATTTTAAATAGCCTTCAGTTTCAAAGAGANTAATTACCTCAAAGGGGCATAAAGGCCCTCGATATACCCTTGCACATGTCATTGCATCATAGACATCGGCTATAGATACCAGCTTGGCAAAGGAATCAATTTCATGGTCTATGAGGCCATTGGGATAGCCACTACCATCGCAGCGTTCATGATGCATTAGTGCAGAGTTCATGATACGCTCATCTATATTCTTACCCTTTAACAGGTTATATCCTCTGATTGTATGAGTTTTTATAAGAGAAAACTCTTCATTAGTAAGCTTCTCTGGTTTTGTTATTATATCATTTGGTATCTTTAGCTTTCCTATGTCATGAAGTAGGCCGGATAGAGTAATAATCTCCAGATCCTCAGGCTTAAAGTGCAACCACTTGCCCATTATATTGCATATCAAAGCTACATTCAGGCTATGGATATATGTTGTGTCATCATATTCCCTCATACAATGTAGCATATTAAAAAGTTCGATATTGGTATTACAGTGATATAGAATTTTGCTAATATCCGATAAGAGTTCATCGGGATCTATATCTTGATTTTTGTCAACCAGATTATCCACTGAGCTTTTTAGTCGATTGATGGTATTATGATATGATTTGCGAAAGCGTTTGAAAGAGTCACTTTTTTTAATGTCGCTAAAAAAGGTACTCTCAATATATTCTTCATTAATCTCATTAAAGCTATCGCCAGCATACACTGAGAAATCAGTTATTGAGTAAAATTCCAGTCGAGTTATGATCTTATCTGTAAGAGTAGTATCCTTTCTAATTATGAGATGAAGATCCTTAGTATAAATATCCTCAGAAACAACCATTCCAGGTATAGCTTGTGTTGTTAAAATCTTTAGTGTATTCATAGGATTCCCACAGCCATAAAAAGTATTAATAGGCGTTCCTTTCTCTATAAATATTTGTAGATATTGTATAAAAGTAGTTAATTAAAGTATAGTAAAAATACTAAGAAAAGTCAATAATTTAGTGTAAAATGTCGGACAATTCGGTTGTATAGACAATAATCTTCAAAGTTTTCTTGATATTAATTATAAAGAAACAACTTGACTAGTAACATAATAACGTTTATTATCATACATATCAAGGCTTCTCAGATATACTAGTAACATACTTATCTGCTGAGCTAAAACTACAGTTTAATACATTAATTTCTCTTATTCAGAGTGACGGAGAGGTAGGGCTCTATGATGTCACGGCAACCCCCATATGCGGAAGGTGCCAACCTGAGCGAGCAATCGAACAATAAGGGGATTTGATTAAAGAGTATCAAGTCCGTTTATTACGGACTTGTTTTTGTATATCACTTCCTTAACCTGTTCGGCGTGGGAAATGTGCCAAGGCACATTGTTGACTTTCATATGGAAAGTTAGTGTGTATTAGTGTGTAACTTATAACCTAGAAAACCTAGAAAATGGAGGAAAAGAAGATGGAAAAAAGATTGTTTACTTCAGAATCAGTGACAGAAGGACATCCCGATAAAATTTGTGATCAAATTTCAGATGCAATACTAGATGAGCTATTAAAACAAGATCCTATGAGCAGAGTGGCCTGTGAAACAGCTGTTACTACTGGATTAGTACTTGTTATGGGTGAAATCACCACGCAGGGCTATGTGGACATACAAAAAATTGTAAGAGACACTATAAAAGAGATTGGATATGATAGGGCAAAGTATGGTTTTGATGCAGATACCTGTGGAGTAATTGTATCTATTAATGAGCAATCTCAAGACATTGCCCTCGGGGTGGACAAATCCTATGAGGTTAAGGAGAATATGGCTAATGATGTGGACATGTCTATTATAGGAGCAGGGGACCAGGGAATGATGTATGGCTATGCGACTGATGAAACTGAAGAATATATGCCATATGCAATATCCTTAGCCCACAAGCTAACCCAGAGACTTACACAAGTTAGGAAGGATAAGATTTTAGATTATCTTAGGCCTGATGGTAAATCCCAGGTTACAGTGGAGTATGACGAGAATGGTCTGCCAATTCATATAGATGCTGTAGTCTTATCTACTCAGCATGATGAAAAGGTTTCCATGGATAAACTAAGAGCAGATATTAAGAAGTATGTATTGGATGAAGTACTACCCCAGGAGCTAATTGATGAAAATACCAAATATTATATAAATCCAACGGGAAGGTTTGTTATAGGTGGGCCTAATGGTGATAGTGGGCTTACTGGAAGAAAGATTATAGTAGATACCTATGGTGGATATGCTAGACATGGAGGAGGAGCTTTCTCAGGTAAGGACTGTACAAAGGTTGATCGTTCAGCGGCATATGCGGCTCGTTATGTTGCAAAAAATATAGTAGCGGCTGGACTAGCCAAGAGGTGTGAGGTACAGCTCTCCTATGCAATAGGGGTGGCAGAGCCAACATCGGTTATGGTAGAAACTTTTGGTACAGGAAAAATGTCTGATGTAGAGCTAGTTGCTATTATTAGAAAGCATTTTGAGCTTCGTCCTGCAGGCATTATAAAAATGCTTGATTTAAGAAGACCCATATATAAGAAGACGGCAGCCTATGGTCATTTTGGAAGAGATGATAAGGATTTTACTTGGGAAAGACTTGATAAGGTGGACGAGCTTAAGTCATATATAAGCAAATAATTAAATATATTCTGATAATATATCAGCAGCAGGTCAATTTCATAAAAAGTTTATAAATGTCATTGTTACTTTAGATGCATGCTTTATCCTTGTATGTTATACTCAAATAGAGACTGTTTATTCACTATAAGCAGATACCTATCAAGTTTCCAGCAATTAAGAGGTCTGCTTAATAACTTATTTGATTAGGACAGGTGGAATATGAAGCTTAAGCATAGACTGATAATAGCCTTTTTAATTATGATAGCCATGCCGGTTATTTTGATATCCTTAGCCGCAGGTACCATAGTTCGTTTTCAGATGGATTCTATTCATGAATCATATGATGTAGAGGCTAAAACCTTACAGATAATAACAAATCCAGTTCAGATTCTTAACAGAATAACTAGGGGTGTTTTTAACGAGATTAAGCTGTATTCCTTAAATCTTCCAGACAAGCTAAGCGATATGGATTACTACTTAGAGATAAATGAGATGCTGGAAGCAAAGCATTCGTTTTTAGTTGTCAGAAAAGATGATAAATATGAATATATAGGTAATAAGGAGAAGCTGGCCATGATTGACGGCCTGCTTCCCAATTACGGGACTGCAAGTACTGAAGTTGACGGTGGTATATATCTTGGAGGTAGCAATCAATTTCTAGTAAAATTACAGGATTTTATATATACAGACGGTAGCAAGGGAACAATATTTGTTATAACAGACCTGAATATTCTTATGCCACAGTTAAAGGCAGTGGCTATTCAGACCGTAATATCATTTATTATAACCTTGTTCTTTACGGCATGTCTTCTGATATTTTGGATTTATAGGAGTATTCTTAGGCCTTTAAATGTTCTTAGAGTAGCTACAGATCATATTAAGGAGGGGGACTTGGATTATTCGGTTAGCTCCATTACAAATGATGAAATCGGCCAGCTCTGTAATGATTTTGAAGGCATGAGATTACGCTTAAAGAGCCTCATAGACGATAGACTCCAATATGAGGAAGATATTAAGGAGCTAGTTAGTAATATATCCCATGACCTAAAGACGCCTCTGACTGCTATTAAAGGTTACTCTGAAGGATTAATTGATGGTGTGGCTGACACAAAGGAAAAGCAGAATAAATACCTTAAAACAATATATATGAAGGCTAATGATATGTCAGTATTGGTGGATGAACTAGCTTACTATGCCAAGATAGACTGTAATACCATTCCCTATTCTTTTAGTCATATAAGTTTAGCGGAATACTTTGAGGATTGCGTAGAGGACTTATATCTGGAGCTAGAGGTTAAGAACATAAATGTGTATTATGAAAACCATGTGGATGCTGATGTAGAAGTAGTTGCCGATGCAGAACAGCTCAAAAGGGTTATCCATAATATTATTGGTAATTCTGTAAAATATATGGACAAGCCAGAGGGTATTATTAAGATCAGAATAAATGACGAAGATGAATATGTAAGAGTTGATATAGAGGATAATGGAATTGGGATTGATGAAGCAGAGCTACATTTTATATTTGATCGCTTCTATAGAGCAGATGCCTCCAGGAACAGCAAATCAGGAGGTAGCGGCTTAGGCCTTGCTATAGCAAAGAAGGTAATTGAGGATCACTTTGGGACGATATGGGCCAGCAGTGAAAAGGATAAGGGTACCACTATTAGTTTTACACTAAAAAAGGCTGTTTAATATATCTAGGAGGAGAATTCCTCCGCCGTAACTGCGAAATGTTATAGTGTAATTAGGAGGAGAATACCTCCGTTGTTACTGTGAGATGTTATAAGGAGGAATGGAATGAAAAGAATTCTTATAGTTGAAGATGAATTGGCCATAGCGGAGCTAGAGAAAGATTATTTGGAGCTTTCAGGTTTTGAGGTGGAAGTGGAAACGACAGGAGATATGGGCGTAGAGAGGGCTTTGAAGGAGGACTTCAACCTGATTATCCTGGATTTGATGCTTCCTAATGTGGATGGTTTTGAAATCTGCAAAAGAATTCGCGAAGAAAAGAACATTCCAATCATAATGGTGTCCGCCAAGAAGGAGGACATAGACAAGATTCGTGGACTTGGTATGGGAGCTGATGATTACATTACTAAACCATTTAGTCCTAGTGAGCTAGTAGCTAGAGTAAAAGCCCACCTGGCCAGATATGAGCGACTAATTGGCTCAGGACAGAAGGAGAATGAGGTAATTGAAATCAGAGGTCTTAAGATAGACAAAACTGCCAGAAGGGTATTCATTAATGATGAGGAAAGAATATTTACAACAAAGGAATTTGATCTCCTAACTTTTCTGGCTGAGAATCCTAATCATGTGTATACCAAGGATGAGCTATTTAGAGAGATTTGGGATATGGAATCTATCGGAGATATAGCAACGGTAACAGTTCATATTAAAAAGATTCGTGAGAAGATAGAATATAATACATCTAAGCCTCAGTATATAGAAACTATCTGGGGAGTGGGTTACCGATTCAAGGTGTAATTTTATAAATAAAGCAGTATTGACAAAAANTTAACAATATGATAGAATTAGCAAAGCCAACCTAGAAGGGATTCCTCATAGAGAGGCATAGGAAGATGAAATATAAGAAGTACCTAATTCTAGGGGACGCCCGATGAAGAAGGAGCTTGCTTAGTAATTGCTTGATTCTATTTATCCCTATGCCATTGGCAATGCATTACCAATAGCATAGGGATTTTTTTGTGTAATGCGAAAATGATAGGAGGTATAAAATGGATAGGAGGATTGCCCAGATTGGCATAATAGTGGAGAACACAGAATCTGTGGAGAAGTTGAATAGTCTACTTCATGAATATGGAGAAGATATAATAGGCAGAATGGGAATACCTTACCGGGAAAAGAACATAAATATCATTAGTATTGTGATGCATTCAAGGCAGGATGTTATTAGTACCCTGGCAGGAAAGCTAGGAATGCTAGATGGAGTCAGTGTTAAAACCATTTATTCAAAAAAATAAAAATTGGAGGATATTATAGTAAAATGACAGCAAAATTTTTAATAAAATTTAAGTCTACTCTCATGTTAATTGTAGTTCTAATGCTTACCCTCGCTACACTTAGCGGATGCAGCAAGGATGCTAAGGATGTTAACCAGGATAATGAGGTTAAAGAAGAGCTTAATAATGAAGATGATAAGGATACCCTAGACAATAGTACAGATGTTAAAAATGAAGATGTAGATAATAATGAATCAGAGAATAAAGATACTGATAATAATGATGCAGTTATGGAAGATGTTAAAGATAAGATTAAGATTAATGTAGCTGCATTAAAGGGGCCTACAGGTATGGGTATGGTAAAGCTTATGGAGGATGCAGAGGCAGACAGAACCGCCAATGATTATAATTTTACCATAGCCGGAGAAGCAGACATTATAAGCACAGGATTAATTAAGGGTGAGTTTGATATAGCAGCTATTCCTTGTAATCTCGCATCAGTTTTATATAACAAGACAGAGGGTAAGATTAAGCTTGCCGGAATTAACACACTTGGAGTATTATATATCATAGAAACAGGCGACTCAATTAACTCTATAGAGGATCTTAAGGGAAAGACCATATACTCAACGGGTTATGGTACAACACCTCAGTATACGCTTAATTACCTCTTAAGCTTATATGGACTAGATCCTGAGAAGGATTTAACTATTGAGTATAAGACTGAGGCTACTGAAGTTGCAGCAATTCTACAGGAGACTGATGATGCCATAGCTATGCTACCTCAGCCCTTTGTAACAACAGTGATGATGAATAATGATAGAGTACGGATTGCTCTTGATATTGAAGAGGAATGGGCTAGCCATAATGAGAATAGCGGCGTTGTAACTGGTGTAGTAGTTGTAAATAGTGACTTTCTTGATCAACATCCTCAAGCTGTAGAAGAATTCTTAAATGAGTATGAGAACAGTGCTAAGTACGTAAACGATAATGTGGATTCAGCTGCAGAGCTGGTAGAGAAATATGGGCTTTTTAAAGCAGCTGTTGCTAAGAAGGCTATACCCTTCTGCAATATAACCTTAATAAGGGGCTTAGAGATGAAGGAAATGGTTGAGAACTATCTTAAGGTTTTATATGAGCAAAATCCTAATGCGGTGGGAGGAGCTCTACCCACAGGCCCCTTCTACCATATACATGAATAAGCAGATTAGTCCAAGAAAACTCCACGCTGCCTGTGACATGATTTTTATGTTACAGGCAGAGAGGAGGTTTATTGGATAAGTGCAACATGAACGAGAGAACGAAGTTCTCGAGTCTAATCTGCTTATTCATAAATAAAGTAGTATAAATCGAATAGAAAACTCCACGCTGCCTGTGACATGATTTTTATGTTACAGGCAGAGAGGAGGTTTATTGGATAAGTGCAACATGAACGAGAGAACAGAGGGAGATAACCATGAAGGATAAGGGCTTAAGATCTGTTGATAAGTTAAGTAGAAACAGGATAAAAAGCTTGATAATTAAGCTACTTGTTTTGTGTTTTTGGCTACTTGTATGGGAGCTTTTGAGCCGAGGGATAAATCAGGAGTTATTTCTACCCTCTCCTAAAAATGTTTTTCTGACAGTGATTGAACTTAGCAAAACCTCAGTATTCTGGATTAGTATCTTGAACTCTTTCCTACGGATTATTATAGGGTTTATAATTGGACTGGTTATAGGTGCAGCACTTGCTGCTATAGCCTATAAAAGCAGACTTTTATTTGAACTGATTTCACCGCTAATGAAAGTGATAAAGGCGACGCCTGTAGCTTCTTTTATCATATTAGCCCTAGTATGGATTAATTCAGTAAATCTATCTATATTAATTGCCTTCTTGATGGTACTTCCGGTGTCATTTTCAAATATAGTACATGGATTAAATAGCAGGGATGAAAAGCTGCTGGAGATGGCTAAGATCTTTGGTATTGGTAGATGGAAGCGCATAAGGGCAATATATCTTCCTGCTGTTATGCCCTTTTTCATATCAGCTATATCTATTGGTCTTGGTTTTAGTTTTAAATCGGGAATTGCAGCAGAGGTTATTGGGAGGCCTATGAATTCAATAGGCCTTAATCTATATGAGGCCAAGCTATATTTTATGATAAAGGAGCTTTTTGCTTGGACCCTAGTTATTATATTACTAAGTGTTTTATTTGAACAGATAGTTATGAGGATGCTTAGATATTACAATAATACTAAGAGCAATTAGCTACAATCCTAAGAAAGGTATAGGCTATGGATATTAAGGTGAATAACATTTGTAAAAGTTTTAATGGTCAGCAGGTGCTAGATAATATAAGCATGTCCTTTTCTGAGGGAGAGGTCACCTGTATTATGGGAGCCTCCGGTGTGGGTAAAACCACTCTGGCATATATATTAATGGGACTACTAGAACCAGATTCGGGGACTATAACAGGCCTTAAGGACAAGAAAATGGCAGCAGTATTCCAGGAGGATAGATTAATTGAGCACTGGGATGCTATAAAAAACATTATGCTTGTATCTAATAAGGACATGACCATAGAGAAGGTTCAAAGACATTTGTCAGAGATAGGCCTAAGAGAATATGAGGGTAAACCTGTTAAAGACTTAAGTGGAGGGATGAGAAGAAGGGTGGCCATAGTAAGAGCCCTATTGTCCAATTATGATGTGCTTATAATGGATGAACCCTTCAAAGGATTGGATGAAGAGCTCAAAAAAAAGGTTATTACTTATGTGAAGGAATATACTAGGGGCTACACCCGGATTATCATCACTCATGATAGAGAAGAAGTGGAGATGCTAGAGGCAAAGCTTATTACACTTATCTAGAACCAGTATGCTCAATGTTGTATTTCACGGGTTATTAAGATATAATACATTAATAAAATATTACCCTATAAGGAAGGAATAAAAATGCATATAACTATTACAGGTAATCTGGGAAGTGGAAAATCAACTGTAGGAAGACTTCTTAGTGAAAAATATAATTTTGAAGTATACTCTACTGGAAAAGTTCAGCGCGAACTGGCTAAGCAGATGAATTTAAGTACCCTTGAGCTTAATCAACTAATGATGAATGACCGTAAATATGACCACATGATTGATGATGAGACAGCCCGTATTTCAAGAGAGAATAGAGACAAGAGAATTATTTTTGATTCAAGACTGGCATGGCATTTTGTAGAACATTCATTTAAGGTTTTTGTCACTGTAAACCTTGATGTGGCAGCTCAGCGTATAATGAATGACCAAAGGGGCTCAGTAGAGAAATATTCCTCTATAGAGGAGGCAAAGGCCTTGCTGGCAGAGCGTGCAAAGACTGAATGCGTTCGTTATAAGGAAATATACAATTTAAATTATATGGATTTTACCAACTACGACCTTATTATAGATGGCACCTATAGCGATCCAGATACCATTACCGACATAATTATGGAGGAGGCAAAGGAATATTATAATAATCCCCAAAAAGCCTCCATAAGACTTGTATCACCAAAGAGCTTTATATTTGAGGAGTTTAATGAGGAGGAAGATAAGGTCCGACTTGCTGATATGGTAAAAGATCTAAAGAATAAAACATATATAAAAGATAGAATCATAAAGGTTAATAGCCAAAGTGGAGCTTTTACTGCATTAGATGATATGGATTTTGTTAAGGCTGCTCTATTAGCAGGTGTTAATTATATATCCATTGAAATAGCCTAGTTTAGAATATATAATTTTAAAAATAAATAAATGAAAATAAGCACTTAATAAGATAATATATCCTTTTAATTTCAAATTATCCCCGAGGATATAAAAAAGCTAATAACAAAAAATATAGATAAGAGGATTCATTAAAAAATGAATTCTCTTTTTAGTTTCAAGCTATAAAGTATATCTTTATTAGATTGGAGGTTTAGGATGAAGTTCTGGGAGGATATGAACGATAGGGTTAAATTATCTATACAGCTAATACTAATTACTCTAAGTGTTTATTTGGGTTTTCGTTTTATACTGCCACTTATACTACCCTTTATATTTGCATATCTATTGGCATGGATTATAAAGCCTTCTACTGAATTTCTATACAAAAAAGCTAAAATCCCAAGAATAATTGGGGGTTCTATATCTCTTGGAATTCTAGTTTTTATAATAGGACTAGGCTTATTTTATTTGGGTAATTTATTAATAAAGCAAGCGGTTAATTTTGCTAGAAATATACCTGCTTTTTTGAATATCATTGCTGGGAAGCTCGATAATATCTGTAATAGCTGTGATGAAATTTTTGGACTTGTTGCTGGTAGTGCTAGAGCAATAATGGATGAAAACATTATGAAGATGGTAGATAAGGTTAAAGTAGAGATAATCCCTGGCATGACTACAAGAACATTAAGCCTAACAATTTATATGATAGGTTTTGTAGGCGTTATCCTAATAATACTTATATCCTCGGTTTTAATTATTAAGGAGATACCAGAGCTCAGAAGAAAATACGAAAATTCTTATCTGTATAAGGATATTAATAAGGTTACCGTAAGCCTGGCGGATGCAGGAATAGCATATCTGAGGGCGCAGCTCTTGATAATGGTTTTAGTGGCAATTTGCTGTGTTACGGGGTTCGTATTAATAGGAAATGAATATGCACTTTTACTAGGTGTATTAATCGCTGTTTTAGATGCCTTGCCTCTTATAGGAAGTGGTATGGTCTTGATACCATGGAGCGTAATTATGCTCATAAATGGTAATATATTTGCAGCTGCTGTCCTAATAACAGTCTATCTAATCTGCCAGATAGTACGTGAGGTGGCAGAACCTAAGCTAATTGGCAATAGAATAGGTATCAAGCCTTTATATACATTAATATCTATGTATATAGGACTTAAGCTTTTTGGTATAGTTGGCTTTATACTTGGACCAATTGGTCTCATAATAATTATAACAATTTTTAGGGGGATTAATGACAAGGATGATAGGGATATGAATTCATATAGACTTGACAAAGGAGCAGATCTAGAATAAAATATCTACAATAAATGGCGTTGAAAAGGAATAGTAGAAGGCATACGCATTTCAGAGAGAGAAGCATAGGTGCAAGCTTCTTATGTAGTGGCTTTTGAACCGGCCCTTGGAGCCTTGTATGAAGGATAGTATCCATAAATACAACGTATTACCGGCGTTAACGGTAAAGAGAGAGCAACTAAGCATAATGCTTATATGCTAATTAGGGTGGTAACGCCGAGTCTTTCGGTCCCTTGTTGGGAAGAAGGACTTTTTTTGTGTAATTGAAAAAAGAACCCTCTGATATGAGGGATTGAATATGAAGGAGAGATAAAATGGCACAGGATAAGAAATTAGTTGAAGAAATTACTTCAATGGAAGATGATTTTGCCCAGTGGTATACGGATGTTGTTAAGAAGGCCGAGCTTATCGAGTATTCCAGTGTAAAAGGATGTATGATTATAAGACCATATGGCTATGCTCTATGGGAGAATATTCAGAGACAGCTGGATGCAGACTTTAAGAAGACCGGAGTGGAGAATGTATATATGCCTTTATTTATTCCGGAAAGTCTTCTTCAAAAGGAGAAGGATCATGTAGAGGGCTTTGCTCCCGAGGTTGCCTGGGTTACCCATGGTGGAGACGAGAAGCTTCAGGATAGACTATGTGTACGACCAACATCTGAGACCTTGTTTTGCGAATTTTATTCAAATATAATTCAGTCATATCGTGACCTACCTAAATTATATAATCAATGGTGTTCTGTGGTTAGATGGGAAAAAACCACAAGGCCATTCCTAAGGTCAACAGAGTTCCTTTGGCAGGAGGGGCATACAGCCCATGCCACAAAAGAAGAGGCAAATGAGAGAACCATTCAGATGCTTAATGTGTATGCAGATTTTTGTGAAAATGTACTTGCTATACCTATGATAAAGGGAAGAAAATCTGACAAGGAGAAATTCGCTGGAGCAGAAGCAACCTTCACCATAGAAGCTATGATGCATGATGGTAAAGCACTGCAATCTGGAACAAGTCATGATTTTGGCGATGGCTTTGCCAGAGCTTTTGACATACAATACACAGACAAGAACAACAAGCTACAATATGTACATCAGACCTCTTGGGGTGTATCAACAAGAATTATAGGTGCTATTATAATGGTTCATGGTGATAACAGTGGCTTAGTCCTACCTCCTAGAATTGCTCCAATCCAAGCAATGATAATACCCATAGCACAAAATAAAGAGGGTGTTCTTGATAAGGCCTATGAACTTAAGGATAAACTAAAGGCATATAAGGTTAAGGTAGATGATTCTGATAAGAGTCCTGGCTGGAAATTCAGTGAGCAGGAAATGCGTGGAATACCCTTAAGAATCGAAATAGGTCCTAAGGATATAGAGAAAAACCAGGCTGTTATCGTAAGAAGAGATACAAGGGAGAAGATTTTTGTTAGCTTAGACCAGATAGAAAGTAAGGTAGCTGAGGTTCTTGAAACCATGCAGGCAGATATGCTAGAAAGGGCAAGAGCCCATCGCGAGGCCCATACCTATACAGCGAAGAATATGGAGGAGTTTGAACAAACCATTAAGGAAAAGCCAGGCTTTATTAAGGCTATGTGGTGTATGGATGAAGCATGTGAAATGGAAATCAAAGAAAAGACCGGTGCAACATCCCGCTGTATGCCATTTGAACAAGAGCATATAGATGATAATTGTGTTTGTTGTAATAAGCCTGCAAAGGTTATGGCATATTGGGGCAAGGCGTATTAGGCCAGAAAACAGAACTTTGACCTGCCTGTATAAAGGAGGTAGTTATGGAATTTCAGATTCCTGAGAAAGTCCAATATATTATAGATACATTAATGAATAATGGCTTTGAGGCTTATGCTGTCGGGGGATGTGTCCGAGATATGATTCTTGGTAAGATTCCCGAGGATTGGGATATAACAACTTCCGCCAAACCCCAGGATGTAAAGAGGATATTTCGTAGAACTGTGGACACAGGAATTGCTCATGGCACAGTTACAGTGTTATTGGATAAGGAGCATTATGAGGTTACGACTTATCGTCTGGACGGTATATATGAGGATAATCGTCACCCCAAGGAGGTATCCTTTACCAGTGATTTAAAAGAGGATCTAAGAAGAAGAGATTTTACTATAAATGCGATGGCATATAACCCAACTGATGGTATCATTGATATCTATGGTGGTATGGAGGATCTAAAGAATAAATTAATCCGCTGTGTGGGAGATCCCTTTGAGCGATTTGATGAGGATGCCCTAAGGCTTCTACGAGCGGTAAGATTTTCGGCTCAGTTAGAGTTCTGTATAGAAGAAGAGACCAAAGAAGCTATCAAGGCTAAAGCTGAGCTCCTAAGGAATATAAGCGCAGAAAGAATTAGAACAGAGCTTACTAAGCTTTTGGTATCGGACCATCCTGATCGGTTGAGGCTTATATATGAGTTGGGTATCAGTAAGGTAATTCTTCCGGAATTCGACAAGATGATGGTAACAGAACAAAAGAACATACATCATGCTTACAGCGTAGGTGAGCATACCATAAGAACTGTAATGGCCGTTGCAGGTAGTATTTCTGAGAATAGATTTTCTTCCCATGAAAGAGTTATATTACGCTGGACTATGCTACTTCATGATATTGAAAAGCCAACTACCATAACCTTGGGAAAGGACGGTCAGAATCACTTTTATGGCCATCAGGAGAAGGGAGCCGTAACAGCAAAAAGAATCTTAAAGGATTTAAAATTCGATAATGACACCTTGGATGCTGTGGTTCATTTGGTAAGATGGCATGATTATCGCTTTACTCTATCACCTAAGGGGATTCGGAAGGCTGCAGCTAAGATTGGCAAGGATTATATGAGGCTTTTATTTGAAGTAAATTATGCAGATACAAGCGGGAAAAACCCTAAGAGAAACGCTGAAAAGTTCAAACAACTTGAGGAAGCCAAGCGTCTCTACGGGGAAATGATAGAAAAGAATGAATGTGTTAGTCTAAAAGAGTTAAAGATTAGTGGTAAGGATTTGATAGCGGCGGGCTTTAAGCCAGGAAGAAAGATGGGCTTAATCCTTAATCGCCTTCTAAACGCTGTTTTAGAGGATCCATCCCTAAACGACAAAGAAGTCTTACTTAACTTAGCAAAGTCAATAAACAAGTAAAATTGGTGCCAGGTATTGTTTTACAAAGTGTAAAAAGTACCTGGTATCTTTTATGTGTTTTAAAATATCATTGTTTTATTCATTAAATTATAAGACATATCATAATATTAGTAGACAGATATTATCAATTGTTGGGGGTGGAAAGCTGTGGAAGAGAAATGCCAGGAGGTGTTAAAACAATATCCTCTTAAGGTATACAACATATATAGGGCAAGGGGTGCCTATCTGTTAGAAACCGATAGTGGCTTAAAGCTGCTAAAATGCTTTGAGGGTTCGAGAAATCGTGCTTTATTTGAGCATAGTGTAAAGGAACATCTATATATGCATGGATATTATAATACAGACCTTTACGTTAAAACTATAGAGGATGACATTATAGCTACGGATCAATTCGGTTGTAGGTATATTGTTAAGAACTGGTTTTGGGGAGAGGAATGTAATCTTAAAGAGCTGTCACAGATTGAAATGGCTTCCGCCAATCTGGCAAGTCTACATAGCCTTTTAAGAGGTGTTAAGCTTACAAGTGAGCAAATGGAATATAGTATTTCTGGTAACCTTCATAATATATTTGAAAAGCGAAATAGGGAACTAAAAAGGGTAAATAGCTATATTCGTGATAAAAAGCAGAAGAATAAATTCGAGGTTATTTATCTTAATTTCTATCAAGAGTTTTATGATCAGGGTTTAGAAGCTAGCAAGAAACTTTTAAGTTCAAGCTACAGCGAGGCCTTAGAGGAGGCTATCACTAGCAAAACTGTTTGCCATGGTAACTACACATATCATAATATAATTATGATGAAGAGCAAAAATGAATCAATAACAAAAACCTATATACCGCCCGGTTGGATTAATAGACAGCCAGTATCAACAGCTGATTTATCCTCCCAGTGGTACAAAACCATAGCAACCACTAACTTTGAAAAATCATATGTAGGAATTCAAATTTCAGACCTATATCAATTTATAAGAAAGGTTATGGAAAAAAACAATTGGGATATCCTCTACGGAAGTAATATTATTGAAGCCTATGATAAAATACAGCCAATATCAAAGAAAGAACTGAAAATACTATATGTGCTTTTGCTTTACCCAGAAAAATTCTGGAAGATAACAAATTATTATTTTAATGGAAAAAAGGCCTGGATATCTGGTCGTAATATTCAGAAGCTAAACAGTATAGGAGAGCAGAATCCTAAGAAAGAAGAATTCTTAAAACGGTTAGAGAGCATTATTTAATCACATAAGTGCATGACTCAATATTATATAGTAATTATGGGGGGATTGCCTAATATGATAAATATGATATACTTACTTTATTAAGCAAATAACCAATGAATAAAAGAAATTAATATACATGAGGTCACAATGGCAGTAAATGCAAACAAGGAAAAGAATAAATCGAGGATACAAACCAGGCCAATCCTAAGCCTTTTGATTGGTCTGACTTTATTTACAGTTATACTGCTAATCGCTTTATCTGAGGCTGGAAAGAGTGGAAAAAGTGGTGTTAAGAAAAACTCTAAGAGTCCAGGAAATCAAGAGAGTTATGAGAATATAGAAGATAATAATATAAATGATAAAAACACAACAGCAGTAGTATTAGAAACGGATAAGGATGCTAGGGTAATACGGCTATATGATATTGATAAGAAGGAGGAGCTTAGTCTTTCTTATACTAGAGGAACTAGCTTCCTTGATAAATATGGACAGTTTATATCTATAGATAGGGTAGAAAAGGGCTTAATAGTGGATGTAAGTTATCAGGCTCCTAAAAACAAGCTAACAAAATTAGAGTTTTCAGAAAACGCATGGGAATATGTTGGAGTAAATAACATGACTATATACCCTGAGGAAAAGGCTATTAAAATCGCTAAGGTAAACTATAGGTTTGAGAACCCTTTTGTGATAGATCAGGATAAATTTGTTACACTGGAGGATTTGGCTATCCAGGATGAGCTAACAGTAAGGGGTATTGATGAAACTATCTGGTCTGTGAAAGTTACAAAGGGGCATGGAACAGTAAGAATAAAGGATTATGAAGCCTTTTTGGGCGGAAGTATTACAGTAGGTTTTGAGGCTGTTTCACAGGTCACAGATAATATGGTTATCACAGTCCGGGAGGGCAACTATAATTTAACTATCGAAAATGGTGAGTATAGCGGGACAAAGAATATTACAGTAAACCGTAATGAGGAGACTATAGTATCTGTAGGAGATTTGGGTCCTGAGCCTGTCAAGTACGGAAAGACCACTTTTGAAATCATTCCCCTAGGGGCAGATTTATTTATAGATAATGAGTTAATGACCTATGCTAGTCCCATAGAGCTAGCATATGGAGAGCACAATATAGAGGTATCATTAGGAGGATATGCCAGCTATCGTGGTAAACTACTTGTGGATTATTCAAGCAAGAAAATCCAGATAAGTCTTCCTGAATTAGAAAGTAGAGATAATGTCAGTGTTCAAGAATGGGACTACTCCATAGACAGTGGGGAGGAAGATAGCATTCATATAGAATATAATGATTGGGATAATGAGCAGCATGATNAAGAAGATACAGCTGACCAGATAGATTCCCTTGGAAATGATACAGATTATGATGATGATCCCATAGTTGACAGTGACAGATTAATATACATTCAGAAGCCGTCAGGAGCCTCGGTTTATTTAAATGGTGAGTTTAAAGGGGTTTCTCCTGGAAGTTTTAAGAAGGTTATAGGGAGTCATGTCATTACCTTCATTAAGAAAGGTTATGAAACAAAAAGCTATACAATTGATATAGCAGATGATGGTTTGGATACTTATATAAGTCTTCCGGATCTTGAACCCTCAAGATAGCTTTATATAGATTGCATATTAAGGTTATATCCATATTATGTAGTTTGATGTCGTGACATGTCTATCGATTTTAAAATCCCTCTCTTTTCAAATTATACATTTCAAGCTATAATTAATGTAAAATTATGGAAGAGAGGGGTTTTTTATGGTTAAAAGTATTTATGATGACAATATTATTATCTATGTATTTGCTGCTCTATGCGGATTAGGTATTCTAGTACGCTTTATATTGGATTTGGTATATATATACCTAGTAAAGGAATCTGATAGGCTTGGTGCCACTGAGAATAAGTTTTTAAAACATATGAAAATGAAATTTGAAACTTGCTATAAGCTGAACATAGGGGTTAATAATGTGGATACATTTGTGGATAAAAACCTGACTAAGTATAGATTCTGTGGATTTTTATTATCCACATGGGAGAATTTTAGTGGACAAGTTCTTTTGTTAAGCTTCCTAATCATCCCTATAAGCGCGGTTTTCGGGGTTGTTTTCGAAATAAGTCCAGAGAATATTTTATACACAGGTGCTGTGGGTATTTTAGCTGGTGCGGCTTTGATTCTTGTGGATAAAATGATTAATCTACCGGTGAAAAAGCAAATGATTCGTCTTAATCTCTTAGATTATCTTGAAAATTTTTGTAAGGTCAGATTAGAGCATGAAATATCACAACCTGAAAGACTGGAGCAATACCGCTTAGAGTATCTTGCCACAATTGGTACCAAGAAAGAAAAAGTTAAGGATGAGTCTGAGGGCAAGGAAGAGATAAACCGCAGGAAGGAAGCGAAAAGGCAGAAGGAAGAAGAAAGAAGAAGGAAGGCATTAGAAAGAGAAGAGGAGCTAAGAAAAATTGAGGAAGCAAGAAGGGAAGAGGAAAGACGTAAGGCTGAAGAAAGGAAGCTCTTAGCAGCTAAACGTAGAGAGGAAGAGTTAAAGAGACTTCAAGAAGAGAGTGAAGCCCTTAAAATTCGTAGAGAAGAGCTTAAAAGAAAGGCTGAAGAAAAGCAAAGGCTTAACAAATTGAAGCAAATGGAAAAGGAAGAAAAGAAGAAGATTTTATATAGTATAGAAGAAGAGCTTCGCTCAACTAAGAAGGCTGAGGAAAAGCAAATATTAGATAGCTTAGAAGAAGTAGCTGCAGAGGCTGAAGAAGTAAAAAAAGCCACTAGCAGTAAAGATGAGAAGACAAGCCTTCCTGAAATGTCACCTGAGGAAGAAAAACTTGTAGAAGACGTCTTGCGTGAATTTTTTGCATAATGGACAGGCTAAAGTAGAATAATAAAGATTGATTATTAATCCTTGTTTTGATATCATATAAAAAAATGAAGGAGAGGGAGTATATGACAAACAAGGTAAGTTTTAATTATTCTGCTACTGACAAGTTTATTAGGCCAATTGAAATTGAAATGATGAAGATGGCAGTGTATACAGCTAAGGAACAGCTAATAAATGGTACTGGACAGGGTTCGGATTATATAGGATGGGTTGATCTTCCTATTAATTATGATAAGGAAGAGTTCTCCCGTATAGAAAAGGCAGCGGAAAGGATCAAGAAGGATTCTGATGTCCTGCTGGTAATTGGTATAGGAGGATCATATCTTGGAGCAAGAGCTTCAATTGAATTTTTAAGACATAGCTTTTACAATTCTGTTTCAAAAGATATTAGAAAGACTCCTGAGATTTATTTTGTAGGAAATAACATCAGTAGTACCTACATGAATCACCTAAAGGACGTTATAAAGGATAAGGATTTTTCCATTAATGTAATCAGTAAGTCGGGGACAACTACAGAACCAGCCATAGCATTTCGTATATTTAAAAAAATCTTGATTGATAAGTATGGTAGAGAGGAAGCAGCAAAAAGAATCTATGCCACAACCGACAAATCTAGGGGTGCCCTGAAGGGTCTTGCCACAGAGGAAGGTTATGAAACTTTTGTTGTACCAGATGATATAGGTGGCCGTTACTCTGTATTGACTGCTGTAGGTTTACTTCCAATAGCAGTCAGTGGTGCTGATATCAAAAAGCTCATGGAAGGGGCATCAAGTATGAGAAAGCATTGCCTTGAGACTCCTTATGAGGAAAATGATTCACTACTTTATGCAGCAGTAAGAAATTTATTACTTAGGAAAGGGAAATCAATAGAGATATTGGTTAACTATGAGCCAGCTCTTCATTTTATATCAGAATGGTGGAAACAGCTTTTTGGAGAAAGCGAAGGGAAGGACCAAAAGGGTATTTATCCTGCTTCTGTTGACTTCACTACAGATTTGCATTCTATGGGACAGTTTATTCAGGATGGGCAAAGGACCTTGTTTGAAACTATAATTAATATTGAGAAATCATCTGAGGAGATAATTATTGAGGAGGAAGAGGTTGATCTTGATGGGCTTAATTATCTTGCTGGTAAAAGCGTAGATTTTATTAATAAGAGCGCCATGAAGGGAACTCTTCTTGCCCATACGGATGGTAATGTACCTAATCTTATGGTAAACGTACCTGAGCAAAACGAATTTTATCTTGGCCAATTATTTTACTTTTTTGAGTTTGCATGTGGGGTTAGCGGATATTTGCTAGGAGTGAATCCTTTTAATCAGCCAGGTGTGGAGAGCTATAAGAGTAATATGTTTGCTCTATTAGGGAAACCAGGTTATGAGACCCAGCGTAAGGAGCTGTTAGACCGTCTTAAGCTTTAGATAAGTACAAACAGATAGGATAGTCCTTGGTTACATTATATTATAGAAATGTCTAGTAATATAATCTCTATGAAGAGTCACATTAATGGGTTGAAAGAGTATAATATAGTAATCAATCATTTGGTAAAAGAGCGGTAATGATGGGATAGGATACATATCTTTGATTATTCGCAACCGAATCCCTTTTTACCTCATACTGAGTGTGAACAGATTACTGCCTTGATACCTTACCAGAACTATTCGGCTGCTTAACATAGATATGATAATATACCGCTCCTTTCATAGAAAGGGGCGGTATTTCTGTATGCTTATGGCATAATAGCTATATATTTATACATTAATATGAAGTGGCAGAGGCTACCTCCCATAACAAATAAGTGAAAAATTTCATGTGAGCCAAAGTACTTGTGTTTTTTGTTAAAGATGGGTAGCTTCAGGGCGTATATCACCCCCCCAATAGTATAGATGATGCCTCCTGCTAATAGCCAGTAAAAGGCAGCAGTTGGTAGAGAATTAATTATTTGGGTAAATGCTAGGACACAGGTCCAGCCCATGGCTATATATACAACAGATGATAACCATTTGGGACAATTAACCCAGAAACCAGTTACTATTACGCCAATAATAGCCAGACTCCATATGATTCCCAAAAGTGCTAGACCTACGGTATCACCTAAGGCTATCAGGCAAATAGGGGTATAGGTACCTGCTATCAGGATATAGATCATCATATGATCGAATTTTTTCAGTCTTTGGTTTACCTTTGCTGATATGTTTAGGGTATGATAGATGGTACTTGCAACATATAATAAGATCATGCTTAGAATAAATATCCCAAGCGAAACCGTGTGGACATGCCCTGGGTTTGCCGCTGCTTTGATTAACAAAGGAGTTGATGCAAATACCGCCATCAATAAACCTATAAAGTGCGTTATTGCACTACCGGGATCCTTGGCTTTCATTATTCTTTTTTTCATTGAACCGCTCCTTTCAGGTAAATAGTATAATTTAGTAATTACAAAATTCTACCTTACTTTATATCTTTCGCAAGTTTAACAAACTATCGCAGGCCCGCTTTCGCTACCTTCGCCTCGTAACGGTACATAAGGTGCGCACAAGAAACAAGGGTTTTCGTGAGTTTTGTAATTGACTAAAATAGTATTATATAAGATTGACAAAAATATTATCAAATATACATGACGTAGAATTAAAACTATATTACATAGTAATCAATACTACATTATGCCTACTGCCATACTACTACATATGGTTTTATAATGCAAGATAAATTTAGATTTTACTGAAATCTGTTATATGTTATACTAAGGATAAATAATGAATTAAAAATCTGACAGGAGGGAGAAGTATGGATCTTAATGTCGGTGAGATTATTAGATTAAAAAAGCCCCATCCATGTGGAAATAGTGAATGGGAGATTTTACGGACAGGAATGGATTTTAGATTAAAATGTATGGGATGTGGGCACCAGATTATGATTCCCAGAAAGCTGGTGGAAAAGAATATAAAGCATGTAAGAAAGCCATAGATAAGAATAAATAAGAATGAAATATTAATTGAACATTAACGGTTAAGTGAAAGGAAAAGAAGAATGGACTACATTTTGATAGACTTAGATGGAACGATAACTAATCCGAAGGAGGGAATAACAAAATCAGTACAATATGCACTTAGTGCTATGAATATCCATATTGATGATTTGGACAGCTTAACAAAGCATATAGGTCCTCCTCTACGGGATGGATTTATGGAGTTTTACGGATTTAATGAGGAAGAAGCAGAGATGGCTGTTAAGAAATACAGAGAATATTATGGTGAAAGAGGCATCCATGAGAATGAGTTATATGATGGTATGGAAACTCTGCTTACTAAGCTAAAACAAGCAGGAAAGTACTTAATTGTAGCTACCTCAAAGCCAGAGGAGCTTGCAGTTAAGGTTTTAAAGAGCTTTCATTTAGAGCATTATTTTGATGATATATGCGGCGCCACCTTTGATGACAGTAGAGCTAGTAAGGATGCTGTAATTAAGTATGCTCTGGAGAAAAACTCCATAACCAATATGGATAGGGTTGTAATGATAGGTGATCGCAAATATGATGTTCTTGGCGCTAAAGAGTTTGGTATCTTCTCTATTGGAGTTTTATATGGATTTGGAAGTGAAGAGGAGCTAAAACAGGCGGGTGCTGACCGTATCGCTGCAAGTGTAGAAGAAGTATATGATATTGTTATAGAGCTTTAAGAAGTATTTGGTAGTGAGTTCATATACAAAGTAAGGCTTGTAATTAATGGTATTAAATTGTATACTTGACTTATGGGGTTATGCAAAAGAAAGATGGGGTGAAGGCAAATGGAAGCAGTTAGAATACGGACTGATGAGCTAGTAACTGGTATGATAGTTGCTGCTGACATATATACTTCCAATGACCAATTAATTATAACAAAAGGTACAAAACTTGATGAGCGGATGATTACTAGGCTTCGTTTCTATAATATATACGGTATACATGTATATGATGGGAATCCTGTAGAAGAGCCCCATAAGGAAGAGTCCTATATAGAGATGCTTAGAAGTACGCCGGAATTTAAGAAGTTTAACCGAACATATGTTGAATCGGTTGAGAAGGTAGAAGACAGTTTTAATAATCTTATTGATGGTGACGGCGAAGCTAATTTAGAAAGTCTGTTGGAAGAAACAGATAGAATTCTCAGTGAGGGCCGTAATGGAACACATATTTTTGAAATGCTTCATGGAATAAGAAATTATGATGACATGACATATGTACATAGTTTGAATGTTTCTCTAATTTGTAGTATATTTGCTGGTTGGCTGAAAATGTCCAAGGAAGAGACAAGGATACTTACTCAAGCTGGACTACTTCACGATATAGGCAAGTTGCTTATTCCTAAGCACATTATCTCAAAGCCTTCAAAGCTTACTGAAGATGAGTTTGAAGAGATTAAGATGCATTCTATTAAAGGGTATCAAGCCTTAAAGGACTTAAATCTGGATGTTAGAGTTAAGTATGTGGCACTTATGCATCACGAAAAATGCGATGGTTCTGGATATCCTAATGGTTTTAAAGCAAATCAGATAGAGGATTTTTCTAAGATAGTGGCCATTGCAGATGTATATGATGCTATGACATCTAACAGGACATACAGGCAGGCNATATGTCCATTTGATGTTGTGGAGAACTTTGAAAGAGATGGATTCTTAAAATATGATCCAGGTTATTTAATGATATTCCTTGAGCGGATAGTACAATCTTATCTTCATAATGTGGTACGCTTAAGCGACGGCCGTGAAGGGGAGGTTGTTATGATCAATAAGCTCTCCTTATCAAGACCTGTTGTTCGCTGTGGTAATACCTTTATTGATTTATCAAAGGAACCGAAACTATCAATAGAATCAGTTTTATAGACTAGAGCTATAATTTGCATATAGATAATATGAATTATTAAATAAAATATAAAGGCTGCTGTAAATGATAAATGACTTATAGGCTATACCTATAGGACATTAGTAGATTCTACAGCAGCCTTAATTGTTGCTTTAATCGGATATTTGTAGCGTAATACCTATAAAACATGTATGTTTTCATGCAAACACATACTGTATCAATATTATATATACAAAGGAGCCAATACCAATGCTGAGAAGGGTGTTTTTCCTCCAGAGGTGTAGGATGGTTATAACAGCAATGCTGATTATCTCAGGTAAGGCATAAGGGTGTATTCTAAAGGAAATATCCTTAAGGCAATAAACCACCAGCATCCCTATTATTGTATAGGGAAGAACGTCAGAGAGGTATTTTATGTATTTTGGTATTCTCTTATTTTCTGGGAATAATATAAAGGGTAAGGCCCTGGTAAGTATGGTAGCCAGGCTGACCAAACCAAAGAACATGAATAACTGGCTATTGGTGTAATTCATTTTAAACTTCTCCTTTCGATGGGGCCTCTGCTTAAGGTTACCGATAGAAGAATTAATAACATTGAGGGAATAATAAAGTCAGTGGCTCCAAAAATCAGTCTACAAATTACAGCACTAAGGATGCCGATAATGGCAGGGATATGATTTTTAGCTGTCTTCCATTGGCCTATAAATATAACCACAAAGAGAGCGGTTAGTACAAATTCTAAACCACGAGTTTCAAAGCCTAGCAGACTGCCAAGTAGGCTTCCTAAAATGGAACCTGATATCCAATATATTTGGTTAAATAAAGATATATAAAAATAAAACCATTTTTCGGGGATATCTAAGGGTGGCTTTAGACTGCATAGTAATGAAAAGGTTTCATCAGTAAGGGAGAAGATCAAATAGGGTTTTATAGGCCCCATATTACGGTATTTTCCAAGAAAGGAGATGCCGTAGAATATGTGCCTTGCATTCACCATCAGAGTCATCATAAAAGCACCTAGAAGATCAAAACCCGTAGCAAGCAGGGCAACAGTTACAAACTGCATAGAACCTGCATATATGAAGATGCTTGAAAAAACAGTCCAAAGCAGGGAAATCCCATTACTGTTCATAAGAATTCCATAAGCAGAGCCAAGAACAAGATATCCTGATAGAATAGGTAAGGTATGAGGAAGAGCAGCCCTTATGGCTGCTTTATGTTTTTTCATAGTTTACTCCTTAATATACGACAATATATATTACATTACCACGTTAATCGTATAAAGTAAAGTCGCTTTTATCTAATGAACCAAATAAGAGATCGCTTTGAAATCTTGTTTTACATTTATCGCATTCCACATACTCCAAGGATTCGGTCTGTTCCCTCCTATCATATAAAAAAGGAGAAAAGATTTCCTTGTTTTTCATACCAGGTGCATCAGAATCAAGTACATAAGAATATACATAGCTGGCTTCATGCTTGAGATAAAGATCCTTACCCTTACAAACAGGGCAAATATATTTTTTCGCTTCCATCCAATCCTCCTAGATAAATATAATATTTGAGATACATATAACGGAGGATTTATCCTCC
>JGI24709J26583_10000121_pt1 | contig 59361 bp, 74 predicted proteins | sample BioPla2DNA1_FD_26583 | JGI IMG/M metagenome (IMG submission 26583) | reverse complement strand
TCACTCTGACACACCTACTTCCACAAATTTCTCACAATTATAATAGAAGTTCTATGTCCAAATACACAGATAAACTATTCTTGTTTATGTCCATTTACTTTATTTTAATATAAAAATTACTATTTGTCAACAAAAATATAAAACCATATATAAATAATATAAGGTTTTATATTACTTTTAATTCTTATCTTGCATTATACAATCTGATTATTTCATCTGCTAAGGTATCTATACTCAAATTTTCAGCATCTAACACAACGGAAGCACTCTCTGAAATACCNGCAAAGACTTCTCTATCTTTCTCAATGCGTGTTTGAATATCCTCTCGTCTATCACCACGCTTGGTCATACGGGCCTCTCTGACACTCTCACTTGTATATAGATAAACTATAAACAAATTCAAATAATCTTTCTCTTGTAACTGTGCTAAACCTGTTGGCTCAACAACTACTACCCTATCATCTACACATTCTTCTACGGATAAAGCATAGATATTATCCAAATAAGGTATGTACTCAGCAAATCTACCCTCTGATTTCATTCTTACTATTTCATCTCTACTTACAAAGAAATAATCTACACCATCACGCTCATTTACTCTAATTGGTCTTGTTGTATGAGAAATGGCTCTCTTAAAACCTTTCTCTACTAACTTCCTCTCTACTGTCGATTTACCACTACCTGACTCACCTATTAAAACTATCATTGAAATACTGTCCTTTCTTATATTTTTAATAACTTATCTATCTCATCAGAAGTATATAAATCAGTAACCCACTTTTTATATTCATCTACTTCCTTCGCAAAAGTGGAAGACTCTTGTTTATATCTATCTAATATAATATTTGACTCTTCTGAACCCTTTGGCTCTCTTAACATCATATCTACCAACCAGCCTATTTGATTACTAACATATTTAGAATCATCCAAATACCACTTTTCACGAAATACATCAAAGGTTCTCTTTCGTAATTCCTCTGCTCTGCGTTCATATTCAGCTTTTAACTCTTCTTTCGGATTTTCTTCTCTTAATGAATCAATATAGTCATCAAACATATCTCTGATTTCTCTTAAACCAGAATAATATTCACCATCTATTTTCTCTTTAAATTCCTTTGCTATGGAAAAAAAGTCATCTCTCGATTGAATATTCAAAGGATTGCCATTATTATCTATTACTAACATTATTGGAATATCTAATGGTAATTTATCTACATGACAGAAGGATGCTACTTTTCCATCTCTAATAAAATGAACTAATGGTGTATCATAATCACCCATATAGGTTATACCCCTATAATCATATACTATAAAGTCTTTACCAAAATTATAAATACTTGATTTATAAGGTACTTCATCACCTATTCGATAACTTTCTAACATACCACCCATAGTGGCAAAACATACTCTATCTACTTCACTATCAGTAGTATAGTCATTACCTATATACACAATTGGAACAGAAAAGCATTTTATTTGCTCACCATTCAAGTAATTATACATTCCCATTAAACTACCCCCCTTAATTCAAACCTAATCTCTCTTTTAGCATCATTACTTTTAACAACATATGCTTCTTATCTGCAGTTTCTCTCAAACCTAAACTATACTCTACAAATTCTTTATTAGAATTATGATAATTATTGATTACTTGATACAATTCCTCTACTAACAATATTGCATAAGTATCATCCATTGATAATACTTCATCTACTGTTTTATTCTTTAATTTTGAATTCAAATAGATTACAACAGGTGCATTACAATACTCTTTCATACCCCTTATAGACTCTAAAATCTCTTTTGCTCTTACTAACTTAAATTTCTCTATCTGTACTGGTACTGATAAATTATCAACATCTATACCAAGATTATTACTAACCATTTTACTTAAATAAGGTCTTAATAAAGGAACAGAAATATAAAGTAAGTCAGCCATTAGTTGAAACATAAATATATTTAAAAGTAAGAACAAAAATATAGTAGTGATTACTGAAACCAACTTTCTCATAGCCTCTACTAAATCACTTGAAAAACTTGCTGTCATAGATAATGTATCCAAAGTATCTGGTGAAGTTGTTTCACCTAATGTAGAAGTTATTGAGCCTAATACATTTGTTATTAAATCGACTATATTTGGAGCAAATATTAAAATTCCTGCCATAAAGATTATAATTACAAACTTTCTTAAGTTTGAACGTAAAAACATAGAATAAATATATTCGATATTGTCATAACTATTTACTGTTTCATATTTGGATACAAATATTACAGAACCATTTGATTTTTCTTCTTTTTCAATTATTTTATTTATTTTTTGCTTTGGAACTATCTTTCTCTCTACTAACAAGGATAATAATACTTTTAAGTTTAACTCTATATCCATTAGCATTGTTTTATTCTGTTCCATCATTGTTAAAACCACTTGTTTTACATAATCGTCTAATAAGGAATAATCATTTTCCATTTCCATTACTTTTATCTTCGTTGATAAATACTTCTCTGACATTCCCACAAACATTTCAGNTAACTTATAAGTCCTATCATTTATGTCATCCATTCGAGAACTTTTAGCTATCTTGGTTAGTTTATAAACCTCATCAAATATGTTTTGAGTTGATTTATACTTCTTCTCAAAGTCTAAAAATTCTCTTTGTATCTCTATAACACCTACACTTACACCTTTCATATTTCACCCCTCAACTAATCTAAATATTCTTTATAATCCTTATATCTTTGTANTTCCCTTCTATCTCTCGCTTTATAACCATCTCGACTCGTTTTACTACNGCACATTCTACAACTACAATGTACCTTACCCTTATTTAAGCCNCCCACAAATCTTTCATCTTCTAAACACTTGCAGCCATCTATCCAAACTGCTCGCACAATTCTACTCTTTCTNTTGATATGCTTACGTCTTACACTTCTTTTATATGCTAAACCTCTAAACATTTCACATACCACCTTTGCTCTATTTTTAATCTCTTTTACTTAAAGCTTTTTACTCTATCTATTTCTTTTATCATGTTTGTATAATAGTCCACTAAAAAGTTTAACTGTTCATTATCTATTGTTAAACTTGCAAGGTCACCAGAATTTTTTTCTATTTTACTAAATGCTGAATCTTTTGGTTCAGCTTGCAAAATTGTTGGAACACCATAATCTACCCACACTAATGCTTCTGTTACTCTANCACCTGATATTTCACTAATGGAGTTCTTAAATCTATAACCATTATCAGTAAAGTTCTTATTGTACTTTGTTAAAAATTCTACTACTTCTGAACTACCTTGTGTTGCTGTGTTAACTGTATCTTTTAATGGGTAACTACCATCTAACACAATTACTGCTTTAGCATTTTCTACCCAACTTACATTACTTTCAAGTTGTGCCTTTATACCCTCATTCTCTGTTTTACCTACCTTACCCCACTCTTGACCTGTGGTTACTACAAACTTAATTGTACTCTCTGGCTTATAACCACTCTCTACTAACTCATTGGCAATCAAGAATAATTCNCCTACACTAACACCACTACCCATAAAGTCTTTATACAAACCATCTCGATTAGCTGTTATATAAATTACTTTATTCTTATTTTTACCCTCTATTTCACCTACAACATTATAGGTCTTAACATCCTCTGTTACTTTACTATATGCTGTTAATACAACATCTACATAATCATCTACTTTATACTGCCTTACTATATTTAAGCTATTACGTGATACTGCTAAGATAGGCATATCAACTGGTAAATTCTCTACTATACTTGTAGATACATAAGTCTCTAAACCACTACTTACAATTATACCTGCTACGCCTTTTTCCTTCGCAAGTTCAATACTCTCTAACAAATTCTCACTTGTAGATAATATAACTAACTGACCTTTTACATCTTTGCCTTGATACTGCAATTCTGTACCATCTGCTATATCATACAATCTAAAGTTTTCATTCTCAAAATCCATATTAGTAGGGTAATAACCTACTGATTTTACATCTAATTTACCCTCTTCAGTACAACCACAAAAAATTGTCAATACTGCGTCTTTAACATCCCAACCATCTAATGTGATTTCTTCTTTGGTTACATTAGTTAAGCCTATCTCTTTCATTTCTTCTACTATGTAANCTGCAGACTTGAAATCAGCTTCACTACCTGCAGCCTTAAAACCCATTTTTGTATTATTGNAACTCAAAAGTTCTAACGCNTAACCCCTTACTATGGACTCATACTCATTAGATAACTTTTTTGTTCCTACTGTTTCAGACGTACCTGATTGACAACCTGTGAAAATTATTGATATTGAAAGTAATAATGCAAATATTACTAATAGNCTCTTCATTATTTCAACCTCACCCTTACCTCTATTTCAGTTTCCTTAAACACTCTTTTTATAATTTCTATCACTTCACCCCATTGTAACTTATCCAAACCACAACCTATCTTTGGAATAGCTACTTTGCACTCACCTTTACTTAACATTTGGTCTCGCATAAGTATCAAACTACCCTCTAATGTCTTATAAGTTGGCTTGTGCCAATATTTAGGCTTTGTTACTAAATTATAAGTATTATCTACTCTGATACAGTTAGGCACCTTACCATCTACTGTGTAATTACATCTTAACTTACTACCCATTTTGTATTTTTTATCAAATTCCAAAGCTATACCCAAACCTAACTTAAAGTCGGCTGATATACAATGTGCTAATGGGTACTCTTTCTCTAAATCAAATAAATCGCCTTTTTCTATAATAAGTTCCATTTTTATATCTCCCTTTATATTAGTACCTATATACATAAATGACTTTAATCAGTCTGCAAACCAATTAAAGCCAATACATTACATTGAGGTATGAGTTGAAACCCTTACTTCCCTCACAAAAGTTTTTACCACCTTTTATATTTAGACTACTGAAAGTAGTTATATTTGAATTTGTTCACCAGAATTAAACACCTTAAACCTTGTGTCCATAACCCATAAATGAATAACTCACCAAACTTTAACAATACTTTAACCTATCGCCTAATGTCTTGTTAAGTAAAGATGGAAGGAATATGTCTTTATAATTCTACTTCAAAGGTATTTGTCAGATTAACTACATCAATCTGCATTTGTAATTCGTGTATCTGTTTCACAAGTTCTCTATGATATAAAGATACTTCCTCTAAATCATAGTTAATCTTTTTCATTACTTGACCTGCATAACTCGATTCTACTTTCTCTCTTGGTCTATCTTTCATTTCTGATACAATAGCCAACTCTTTATTTAATTGAGCTAACTTCACTAATGCAGCATCAATAGTTAAACCACACTTGATTGTTGTTGTTGTATTAAATACATTTAGAGCATGTTTTAACTTCATAATTTCTTCATCAAATTCTTCAATACGCTCGCGTGTACCCATAAAATCATATGTATCAACAACTGTTTCTTTGCCATCCAATACTGTTATCATTGAGTTATTATGCTCTTTTGCTAAAAGAGAAACCTTCTCACCTTCCAAGTATTTGATATGCTTTGTTGCACTTGAACCTGTAAATAACATAAGCCTTATTCCTCCTACTTTGAATAAATACAATGTATATAAAATTCTATTTTGTCATTTCTCAAATTTCCCTGTATTATTTTAGTCAACAACTGTTATGTTTTATGTCCATCTATTTCTTATATGCCCATTTGTATTTTTGAAAATATATAATATAAGCACATTATTTACAATTTTAATTTTTTATAGACTCATTTATAACCCCAAAGCCTCTTTAATCATTCTATGCTTTCTCTTTGATATAAAAGATACTGATTCTGTGAGAAATCTACAACCCTTAGAACCTGCATTTGTAATTATCTTATGCTTATTTAAGACAGAATTCTCATAAATCTCACCATATACCAATGTAGTTAATTTATTACCTTGCTTAATTACTCTTATCAAATCATCTTCACTTTTAATTTCTTCATTAAATTTAGTACAACCCAACCCTACACTNTCAAGTCTATNAGAATCCGAACCACCAAAGCAAGGTTTATCTAAATACACAGCTAATTGCTCTGCAAGAATATTCCCATACTCTCTACCACAAGCATTAAAACCTTCAATAAAATCTAATTGTTTTATAAGGTCTATTCTTGATAGCCACCTTGGATTATTACATAATCCTAATTTATAATAATCAAATGGGTGTGCTGGACCTAAAATACCACCTAATGCATGGACTACCTTTATAACATCTTCTAAAAACATACCCCTTAATGTAAATATCTCATAGTCCATACCTGTTGGTAAAACTATAATAACATGACCACCATCTTTTGTATCATACTCTACACCCCTAAGGACTGTAAAATCTTTTACATCAGTTATATTGATACTATTTATACCCTTGTAAGAATTGTGGTCTGTTACCAACATTCCATTATAACCCTTTTCTCTTAACAACTCTATTACATCCACAATGGGTATATTCGCATCTGGTGAACCCTCTAATGTGTGACAATGTAAATCAAATAACATTTCTATCTTCTCCTTTTTCTCGCAATTATCTCAATCAACCACCTCCTCCAATAACTATACAATAATATTTTAACATAACAATTAACCCCTGTCAATAAGTTCAACATTAAAAAAATAAAGGTGTGCTTTTAGCACACCCTAAGAATTATTCTGTTTCTCTTTCAATATTCTCTCTAATAATAAAATCAAAGCTGTTTCTTCAGTTATACCTAACTGTTTCCTTTGCTCTGCTACTTTTCCTCGCTTTTTATTAAACTTATCTGCTATCTTACTATCATTCCAACCTAAAATAAACCATAAATCTAAAAATTCCTCTTGTGTAATAGTTTCTATTGGAAATTTTATACCCCTGCTCAACAACTGCTCAACCCTATCTGTTTTCTTTACACCTTGCACTTGTATATCACGCAAAGTGATATTGTACTTTCTTAACTCATCTGTTAATGCACCAAGTCTTTCCATATCCATAAAACAATACACCCCTTAAATCAATCACTCATATTAGTATAAATATAACTGTCTTATTCATTATTAACTATACTCATTTATAAATATAATAGCTTAAATAAAAAAGAAAAACCCCTATTGAATATAGGGGTTATATCTTACTATATTATTGCTATTAGTATCATAATCGCTATTCCTACTATTGTAACGCCCCATGCAAAAGCGTCACTTTCTCTACACTTATTTACTAACCAATTATACATATTTTCCCCACCTTTCATTTTCTATTTATTACATATTATGAAAGGTGTGGGACTTATATGACAACTTTTTTTTATTAGTACCCTCTTTTTTCATCCTCATAGGATTCTACTAATCGTCTATCAAGTTCATTCTTTATCTTATAGACATCAATATTTGAAAATGAGTTCATCGCATAAGTTGATGGAAATACTTCACCATTTACTACCCAAGTATCATTCAATGCTGGTAGTCCATCTGGACCTGCATTGCATACAAGGAAATCACCATCACCATGAGGTACACCTTGTCTATTTGCTATCAATACATCACCCCAAGCTGTTTGTATCGTAACTTGATGACTTTTTGGTATAAAAGCAGCATAACAAACATTACTTGGTTTAGATTGTAATGTTATAACTTGATTAGGTTTGAAATCATTTGGTGATAAAGAACTACCATCTGCTTTTGTGTATTGAGTTAATACTTTTTTTTAACGGTACACCCCATAATTCCCCTACTGTGCCTACCAATAAAATCTTTGTATTTTCATTAAACCCTACTGTTTCTGGAGTACAAATAGGATATATTGCATTCTCTAAATAGTTTTTAACATGTAAGTTCTTATTCGTACAAACTACTGCTTTTACATTGTATTTAGCACCTATACCTTGACAATTATTTAGAATTTCTTTTAATTTAGGTGTTAAAGGTATATTTGTTGTTGCATATACTGCCTGAATTGTATATAATTTTTTCCTCGTTCTCTTGAAACCCTTTAATGGTATGTGTTGTAAAGTCAACATAATAAACCACCCCTCTTATATTTATAAAATATAGTTATTTATGCTACATACAAATGCTATTAATGTTTATATTTATGTCCATATAATAAATATAAGGACTTCATAAAAAGTCCTTATAGTTTAACATATTTTATTATTTACTTAACTTATCTGCTATTGAAGAAGCTACAAATGATTGTGGTTTTACTACACAACCAAATCCACAAGATTTTACCCAACCTACTATCTCTGGAATTACTTCCTTTGTAGGACCAAAATATCCTGCATCTACATGAATTGAAAAGTTCAAATTAGTGTAATCAAAACCTGTTTCCAAGTTTAACTTATCAAAAGCATCCATCAATTCAGTAGCATAATTCAAACTCATTTGTGTTTCAGTTATTAACTTTTGCTTTATATTAGTGATTTTAGGTAAATTGGTTATATCATAAAAGAATATTCCACCTCTACCTACATTATGTAAAGCTATAACCATTACAATCTTGGTCTTATCAAAATTCTGACTATCTGTTCCTATGATAACCCTATTTTCCTCTGCATTACACTTCTCACAATGCTCTTTTATAATGCGCACTATTTCTTGCATAGTAACTTCACCATATGTAATACTTCTCATAACAATACCCTCTTTCATAAGTTTAAGGGTTCTATGGGTTTATTGCTTCGATAACCCCTTGCACACCCTTAACTTTATTCTGCTTTTCCTTTAACTTTTCCATTTCATACTCTAATTCTCTGCCATATACTTCCATTACATTACCTACCGCTTTATAAACACTTTCACCCTCATCACAAAGTAAAGTATGAAACTGTATGTTATGTAATGTTTGGTGCTGAACATAAGTTTCTTCTAACTTCTTACAAAAATCACATACTATCTTATGTTCTTCCATCATTTGTTCATACAAATCAAAATCACCATCTTGACCATTTCCCTCTGCTATATCTGCATAAAGTTCAGCACTCTTTTTTAGAAATTCTACTAACTCACTTAATAGTAACAACACGACAACCCCCCTTATTCCACACATTTACTACAATCTTCAATGATTAACTCATCTAAACTATTTCTTAAATATAAAATATTATGCTCACCATTTATGTTCTCTGTTACAATTTCTCCCTGTTTATCTAATATAACAAATTCAGGGATACTAAGCATATTTGATTGAATACTCTTTTCCAACTCTTCATTTGACTTTAATATAGTAAATGTTATACCCTTTTCGGATACTAATTTTTTAGCTTCCTCATAATCTTCATCTACCAACAAACCAATAACTTGTATACCTTCTTTTTCATAATCTTTATAAACTTTTTCTATCTCTGCCAAATCTTCTTTACAATAAGGACACCAAGTAGCCCAATTCAAGATTACTGTGAATTTATTGCCCTCTATATTCTTCTCTGAAAACTTTTCACCATAAAGAGTTTCTGTTTCAAATATTCCTATATTACTTGATACTTCTACTGTTTTTATATCTATCCTATTTTCTTTCATCTCTACTTCCTTATCATTCAGCATATACCCTTTTTCTGTTACAGGTATATATAAATGATTCTCATACATCAAAGGATAAAGTTTATTACCCTTTTCTGTTCTTGCTACTTGCTGTTCATCATTCAAGTAGATAAAAGTTTCTTTTAATACTTCTAAAGCTACTTTATCCTCTGGAAGTAAGAAATTACTTATAATAACCCCTACTAATATACCAGTTATAATACAACCTATATACTTTAAGTATTTCATAATTACCACCTTATTTCTTAAATATCGAACTTACTTCTTTTATTCTATCTCTGCATAGATTGTAAAGCTGCATAAAAGAAACATTCGGCTTATTGTACTTTTCTACTACATTTCTCATATCTTCCTCAACAAAAGCATAGAATACAAAATCAAATATCTCTGGTATTCTTTTTCTCTTATCTTTGGTTAATTCACCGTCAAATAAATTATTAATAGCCTTATCTACTTCTTTTTCAATAAAAGCATCTGTGAAAAATTCGTCAGCAATCTTTTCTTCTATTGTTTTTTCAATATATGTACCTGTTTTTTCATCATACTCTAAATTATGATGCTCTGCTATAAATTCAGCTCTTACTATCTTTGCAAAAAGCTGTTCTTTTGTCTGCTTACAAATATAGTCATAATTTTTAATCACTATACCCTCACCGATTGCTTCTACATTATCTAAAAGATATTTGTTACTTTCTAATATCCTCGAAAAGTCAGAAGTAGTAGGGTAATCAATAATAGCTAAAGGCTTTATATATAGTAAATCATACTTTTCTAACAACTTACTATATTCTGTATAACTTAAAAGCCTACTATTACCATTGACTGTTTCTTCTACATCAAAAATATAAAACTTATTCCAAGAATCAAAATTATAATCCTTTAATGTATGAGGTATTAAAAATTCACCATATAATCTCAAATTAGGATTATCAAGTAAAAACTTCTTTATCTTATTATCTGATACAATAGTCTGCCATAAACCTTTACCATTAAATTGTTCAGTACACATTCCATTTCTTTGACCTGCTTGAACTACACCATCATCGTCTAAAAAAGCCTGTGCATTACTCCCATCTATTTTTGGGAAGATAAAACATTTTCCTTTTTCAATTCCCTCTACTTTTTTAGACTTTCCAAATCTCTCAATATGCATATATTTCTTAAATAGCATAATATATAGTACCTCCCTTCCAAACTATTTTATTAAAGTTTAACACAAAAATAACAGTCTGTCAATCTTTTTCTTAAAGTATAAAAATAAATAAAGGCTAAATAGCCTTTATTTATAGTGAGTTATATAAGGTTTCTATCTCTTCCATTATCTTATCTTGTTTTTCAAAATGCTCTACTGTATTATCAGTAGTACCATACAAAAAGTGTGCTAATTCATGACTTACTGTATTGATTAAAGCAAGTAATACCCTGAACTCTTGCTTACCAAAACCCTCTGATTGTGTAAGATTAAATCTTCTCAATCTTAATGACTTTCTATCCAAAATGATATTTGAACCATCAGTTACACCATAAATCTTTATATGCTCTTTTGTATTCTTCAAGACCTCTCTATGCACTACTACATCTTGAAGTTTTGTCTCTAAATAGATTTCCAAATCACCAATCAAAAATGTATCATAAGAAAGATTGTAATAAGTACAGATAGGTTGCAATAACTGTAAAACACACTTCTCTTTATTGCTCTTTATCTCTACATTCTTGATAACATTTCTCTTGGTAATGCCTGTATTCACTTCTGAAATATGTGCAATACCCTTGCTCTTAAACACATTCTCATAAAGAACATTTTTAGCCATAAATACTTTTAAGCCATAATACTTAGATTTAGCTATCAATTCTTCCATATCAGAAACTTCAGAAGCCTTTACCCAAACCTTCTTTCTCTCTTTTTTGATTACCTCTAAAAGACTTGCTTTTTTCTTACTTTTCTTGCAAGACTTGATTGTGATTTCTGTTTCAACTGACTCATCTTCTCTGCTAAAAGAATTATAGTCATCCCCGTCTAATTTTTTCCAAACTCTACCCTTTATGACCACTTTATCTTTTTCTTTCAGAACTTCTTCATTCAATTCCTCTGCTACCCATACACTCTCGTCTAACACTACTTCTTCTGTCTGTACCCACTTCTTATTCCCCTCAACATTTATTACATTAAGCAGCTTTGAAATGTTTAACATATTAACATCACAGTGTTCAGTATCCAGACAATTACTCTCTACATCTTGATTACGAGAATTTATCAAAGTATTCAGTTCATTGATAGGCTCTGAAATAGGCTCAATTACTGTTCTTGTTTCTTCTTCCAATTCTAAAAGAATATCCTCTATTTCCAAAAGTTTTTCATAATCTTTTACATCAAGAATCTCGGCAATATTAGTAGCATACTCATTTATCAAGTCCTCACTTGCATTTTCCAAGAAGTCCTTATAAAGTTCTTTGCTACACTCTGAAATCTTTTCTCTAAAAGAATAATACTTTCTATCTCTCACATAATCTTTTCTATCAGGTTCCTTTAAATTCAATGCACCTTTCTTTAGCTCTATATTGCCACTTACATAACTTTGATTATAAAAATCAACTACTTTTCTCTTTTCATAATACAAAGAAATAGGATTATAACCTCTTGATACTGTCAATCTTGCCTCAAACAATCTATTACTAAAATTTTTAACATAAGCACCAGACACTTCACCTAAAATATCTTTAGGCTCTACCCTTATCCCATTATAATATACATCATAAGGCATCAAAGAACCGTCATTAAATATCCTCTCTTTGATGGCATTAGCTACATCATACGATTTCAATAATTCAGAAGAAAGCATTACCTCAAAACCTTCAAAATCTTCTATTTCTTCAATCTCTACATCCAACTTTGATTTTAACAATTCCAATTTAGAAATTTCAAAACTGAATTTATTGCTCTTTACACTACAAACTACTTCAGTAAAATCATTTTCATTCTCAGGTAAATCAAAACCTAACCAACTCCAAAAGCCTATTCCAAAGCCTTCTGTTGTACTTTCCCAAGAAGAATAATCAAGTGTTAAAATATCAGAAGCCTTCTTCAAACCTTTACCATTATCCTTAAAAATAATAGTTCCTTCATATTGATTATAAAGTACCTCTACCCTCTTTGCTCTTGCTCTATACGAGTTCTGAAAAAACTCTGTTACAAATACATAAGTATCTGAAAATACTACACCTGTAATCATCTTTTTCAATTTACCTTTTGTATCAGACATTATTGAAGTTTTTCTCATATTTAACACCTCTTAATTTTTATTTTCCTTACAAGTTTATTATACTAAAAAGCTTACCTTTTGTCAACACTTTTCACCCCCACTTTTTATATTTTTAATTCTTTCTTCTTTTTATATACACTCAATTTAATAAGTATAATACATTTTATAAATAGTGGTATAAAAATATACTAAATTAACTGCCACTTTTTACTCCCACTTTTATATTTTTAATATCATTAAATTATGTAAAATTTTAAGGACTTCACACTTTTACTGATTTGCACCTCTTTTTATATTTTATATACCTAAATTATGCAAAATAAAAAGCCTTTTGAGTGTTTAACTTATCTCAAAAGGCTGAATATCAATTATTTTCTTTTAATACTATTTATATACTCTTTTAACTTTTTTATAAACACATCTTCTTCCCAATAAAAAGGGTCACCATTTTCTTGAAAAAAGTTATACATTAATTGACCAAATCTTAAATCAGGCACTTCTTTCCATACTTCTTCAATTTGCTCTAAAAAAGGTTTCATTCTTGCTTTATCTCTCATAATATCACCTTTTATTTCTTGATTTTGGCAGGGGTCCAGAGACTCGAACTCTGACCAATGGTTTTGGAGACCATTATGCTGCCAATTACACCAAACCCCTATATTTGGGAAGAGTAGTGGACTCGAACCACCTCAGTACCATACATACAACCACTTGTATGAGCAGGAATTGAACCTGCTTCTGTTTCCTCGTCAGGAATAGCACCATGCACTCTTCATAAATTTAATTATTTTTATGGTGGATGAGGTGGGTATCGAACCCACTACACTTGGATTTTCAGTCCAATGCTCTACCATTTGAGCTACCCATCCATTTTTGGAGCACCTGGACAGATTTGAACTGTCGAATACTGGTTTTGCAGACCAGCGCCTTAACCACTTGGCTACAGGTGCATATATAAATCTTTGGGTAGAGGTCTTGCACCTCTACGGATAGTTTATTACAGTCTGTCACGTTCACATCTGTAACTGCACTTAAAATATTGCCTATCAAGACCATCTTTTTATTATTGTATAACTACTAAATCGTACTGAAAGGACTTGAACCTAACCCCTCCCGCACCACGCGAGTATGCTTTCCGCCTACACCAAGTACATACTTCATTATACACTAATAGCATCTTACTCTGCCACCAAAGACATTACTTACTTATTAAATGTGGAAACTTTGTATGGTAAAAGTATTGTATCTATACTTTACTTACCTAAAGTTTTACAGGTTGTCTTAACAGTATCCCTCATATCCTCTATAAGTAATTGTTTATCTTTACAGATTACTAAGCTACCTACAATAGTGAAGATAATTAGATACACAGATACTCAACAGGACTTACTTTCAACCCCTTCACAGATGACTATTGCTTTTACACAATTTTGAGTACCCAACCACAATATACTACCATTATACTTACATTTATAAATCTTGTCAACACTATTTCTTAATACTTTTACGAGAAGAGTTATTATTTTGCAAATCTTTTACTGGCTTTGTTTTGTCAAAGATTATAGTAAAATCACTCTTTGCTACATCTCTTAAAGGTATTTCTACCCATATAAAAGAACATGTATCAATATAAAATATCTTTCTACTATATAATTCTTTCTTATATCGCTTTAAAGAGTCATATAAACTTTTTTCTAAAGCAAAATGCCTTGATATACCACCCTTTGTTAACCATATCCAGCCAAAAGTTTCACCTTCAACTTCTTGCCAACAACAATGGTCTTCACCTCTACAACAGTAATCACTTACTACATACTCTTGTACTGCATATTTCTGAAATAATTCTCTTAATAATGAGTATGAAAAACCCCTTAATTGTATGTCAGACTTCTTAAATTTATGTCTAATTACCAAATCTCTCTTTATACTATTATATAACTTGTATTTATCCATAGCACACCTGCTTTTCACAACTATTCCATTTATCCTCAGTTATACCATAGATGTCATTTATATAGAAGTATATCTTCTCAAATACAGTAGAAACAGGTAATTTGTCAAATAATTCTTCAAGATTTTTTTCTGCTTTAATGTATCTGATAATATAAGAAGATAATACATTCCCTTTCAAGTCATTAAGAACCATTAGCAACTTATCCTTTGGTATATTACCCCTTGAAATTTCATACTTTTCCAACAAACATTTAGCTTCCTTTTCTACTGCTTGTTTAGTCTTATCTACATAATCATAAATAACCTTAACTTTATCCTCTACTTCAGTTACAATATCTTCTTCTGCTGCAGCCATCATATCGTCTAACTTATCTTGTTGTAATAAAATATATAACTTCTTCAAAGAAGGAATAGCTTTAATTCTTGCTAACTTAAAATATTCTGCATACTTCAACTTAAAGATAAAATCTTCTGTATCAGTAATAAGTCTGATTACCCAACCCTCTTTGATTTCTTTACACTCTGTTTCCGCAGTCTTAATCAGTTCATCTAATGTATTAAAATCAAAAGATTCTGTTATATCTAATTGCCACTTATCAGCAAAGTCTTTTAACTCTTTGTAAGTTAATAACTTCAAAGTTTTCAAATCTCTAATAGCTAAAAGATATAACTTCTCAATATCGCCATAATTTAATACAATCTTATTTTCAGGATGTACTAATTCAAATACAAAAGTATAACCCTCTGGCATATTGTTAAAGAATTTAGAATACTTCTTTTCAAATAATTCAGTTGCTAATACTACTTGAATATTCTCAAAAGAACCATTTGTATTCATAATCTTTTCCCCATTATGGTTAGTCAAAATGATAGCAGAACCATCTTTCTTATCTGTCACCATTACTTCATTAGCATTAACTAACAGACTATTTACTCTTTCCAATTTAGTTTCTTCTACTTCGTTTAAGTTATAAAACTTATTGAAAGGATAAGATACAATAGTTCTATCTTTCCAATTTACAACTTTACCCCTACATTGCTTTGCTAAATTATGCCAACCAGTATTCCAAATATTTTTAGAATACTTCAAAAGCAATAAATTACCCTTTTGAGTCCAAGATATAGTTTTTAATACTACTACAAGGTACTTCAATAATTGAATATCATTCAAATCAGAAATTTCTCTTTCATCTATATACTCTTTAGGTATATCTAAATAAGAAACCTCTGGTAACAAATATTTTGCAATATTTGTTTTCAAATATTCTATATCAAGTTTCAATATAAAATCTTCAATATCTAACCTAAATGAACCTAACTCAATAACATCTAAATCAGACAACATATCAGAAAGTGATACTATAATTGAAGCATACTTATCATAATCTATATAAGCAATATTTAATTCTTTTGATAATTTATCCATTAAATCTAATGCACTTACAATATACTTCAAATTTTTCACTTCCTTTTCTACATTTCTAATCTATTTTCTATTTCTTGCAATAAACCATTTAAGTTATCTTGTAAATTCTCTTTTAAATTTACATTAGGCTTACTCTCTACATTATATAACTTACCATCAGTATCCTTTACCACATAAAATGATTTTACATTATACTTTTGGTTAAACAAAGCGTGTTTATCGTCATGCTCTCTCTTTGCTCGCCTGATATAATCTTTATCAAATCCTGAAAAGAAAGACATAGGCTTAACTTGAATACCCGATAGCATTTTATTACTCTTTGTTACAACATATAAGTCTATACCACTATCTTTATCATCTGCACCAATAGAAGGTATTATAAGACAATTTGATGGTAAATATTTTGCTATCTCTTTTGCTGTATCAAGTTCATTTTGAAACCCTTCATAAGTTTGGTCTAATACCCTGATTAGCACAAAATCAAATGCTTCTTCAAAAGTTAAATCAAATTTATTTCCAAACCTATCACCTTTTAGTGCTGTTTCTTTTAACTCTAAAGCTAAATTATTCATTTCTTTTAGAGAAATTCCGCATAACTCGTCTGGTACATTTATATCTAACCTATATAAAGGTGATATAAAGAAATAATAATTATAAAATTGGTCTAATGTTAAATCTGCTATATTATTATTTTCTTTGGTCTGTATGTAATAATAAGCTGCGTCCTTTATAATTGAAGATACGCAACCTATCCTACTTGCAGCATTAAAATAATTGTCATTCCATAAACGATTTGTAGCATTAAACTTATTTGTCGGCGTTGAAGAACACTTACAAGTTATTAAATTCAAATCATTTCTTAATTTTAATCTACCATCATATGTTGAAACATATCCATTAGTCAATTTTACACCTCTTTTGTTTTATGGTGGTGAGGGTAGGACTCGAACCTACGACCACGTGCTTAACAGGCATTAGAATTAATTGCTGTGAACGTCTTTCATACAAGACATATTCTCTTTTTCGTGCTCTACCAACTGAGCTACCCCACCATGATTTTGGCGGAGAGGGTGGGATTTGAACCCACGGACCCTTTCAGGCCTCTGGTTTTCAAGACCAGCGCAATAGACCACTCTGCCACCTCTCCGTATATTAAATTATTAAGTAAATTTGTATTTACTTATATCAATTATGTATCTAAATACATACCTCATATAAATAAATATCTGAATTGTAGCCTTTATAATGCTTCTCTTTTCTTCTGTAGCTACCTTTACCCTTCTTAACCTTATGAACACCTACACCTCTGCCAATTTCAGAAGTTGTAAATTTTCTACAATTCAACTGCAACTCATTCATATCAATTACAAATTTCTCTTTTTTCTTTTTCATTACTTACATCCTCTCTTTTATTTTTTCTTCAAATATATTAGTGAAGAAGGTAGGACTCGAACCTACAAGCTCACCTATACACTCACTACCAAGTTACCAAGGAATTGAACCTTGTTTGTGGACTTCTTCATAATTATTGAATATTTGGCTGGGGAGGTAGGACTCGAACCCACGAATGCTGGAGTCAAATTCCAGTGCCTTAACCTACTTGGCTACTCCCCAATATTGGCTGGGGTGGAAGGATTTGAACCTTCGGATGCAGGAGTCAAAGTCTGTTGTCTTACCAATTAAACGATCTCCCAATGAATAAAGCTTTATACATATTTGTTTTTTTAAATACGAGGAAAATAAAAGTAAGAAAACTTTTTAAATCCAAAATTCAATGTATTCTTACGAGCACCTCGTATTTTTTTGGCTCCGAGGGAGGGAATCGAACCCTCTTCTACGGGGTCACAACCCGTCACTTTAACCTAATAAGCTACACTCGGCATATTGGCTGGGGTATGTGGATTTGAACCACAACTATAACGGTCAAAGTGTCATGTGCTACCATTACACTATACCCCAATATTGGTCTGAGAGGTGGGATTTGAACCTTCGGATGCAGGAGTCAAAGTCCTGTGCCTTACCACTTGGCGACACCCCAATATTTAGCAGGTTTATAAAAACCTGCTTTATAAAAATTTTACTTGCAATACTTATCTTCTAAATCTGCTACATCATTAGACATAATATATAGCATATCAGTAGCACTCATCAATGCCTTATTAAAAGCCATATTGTATTTCTCAATTAGCTTTGCTTTAGCAATCTTCTTGCCTTCCTCTACATCAAAGACATCTTCTGGATGACATTTTGCTACACCTTTATAAGAATTTTTCAAAAGCAACTCAGGTGTATCAAATACAATACCTGCCTTCTTTGCAATAAGACGAATTACATCTTCCGCACAGTTGTCAATTCGTGCTACAACCTTACCCTGACTTTCAATAATAGAATACTTAATCATTTTATTTCCCCTTTTCTTTACTGTCATATTACCTTTCGGTTTACTTCATTATACTTTAATTTTTCAATGTTGTCAATAATTTCTTTCATATTTCTATAAAAGATTTTTGGGGTGAATGGTGGGAATCGAACCCACGATGGAGGAGCCACAATCCTCTGCCTTTACCACTTGGCAACATCCACCATATATTAAGAAACTTCATTTTTATGGAGAGGGTAAACGGACTTGAACCGTCACCTACAGAGTGGAAGTCTGTAATGCTACCAATTACACCATACCCTCACAAATTACCCCTTAGGTTTGATTTTTATGGTGGAAGGGAGAGGTGTCGAACCTCCATCCTATGGTTTTTCAGACCATCGCTCAGACCGCTTAAGCTACCCTTCCATATTGGAGCAGATGACGAGAATCGAACTCGTGACTTATGCTTGGCAAGCACATGTTTTACCCCTAAACTACACCTGCATATTGGTGACCCCTGTGGGAATTGAACCCAACTCTACCAGATTGAAAGCCTGGTGTCTTAACCATTTGACCAAGGGGCCATATATTTTTTCAAGACACTTTAAATTATCACACAATTTTCAATATTGTTTTTTAATTTATGATTGCTGTAAGTGTCTTTCTTTTTTAACTTTTTAATGGTGGGAATACAGGGACTCGAACCCTGCCTTGACAGATTAAGAGTCTGCTGTGCCACCAACAACACCTTATTCCCTCAATTAAGGTATATTGCTATACCTTATGCTTGAGTAAGACTTGATACTACATCATTTACTAACTTACCATCAGCTTTACCTTTTACCTTAGGCATTAGTTCTTTCATCAATCTACCCTTATCCTTGTTAGTAAGAGTTTCAATACAAAGTGCTGCCATAGTTTCCTTAACAATTACTTCAATTTCCTCTTTACCTAACTGTTTAGGTAGATAGCTTTTAAGAATTTCAATTTTTCTTTCAGTATCTTCTACCAAATCTGCTCTATTACCCAACTTAAAAGCTTCAAGAGAATCATTTTGCTGCTTTAATTCCTTTGAAATAACAGACAAAATATCATCTACAGACAAATCTTCTTCTGCTACTCTCTTTTCAATCGCAAAATTCTTTATGTTTCCTCTTACAAGTTGAATAATCTCTTTTCTAACCTTATCCTTGTCTTTCATAGCTTGTTTAAGGTCTTCTCTCAACATATCTAACATTTCATATTCCTCTTTTCTACCTTTTAATTTCCTTTTCTGGCGGAGACGACAGGACTTGAACCTGCACACCAGATTACTCTGATTACTCATTGATTAGCAATCAACTGCCTTACCAGTTAGGCTTACGTCTCCATATTTAATTCATTTGGTACCTCTGACAGGACTCGAACCTGCACGCCTCTCGGCAACTGGTTCTAAGCCAGTCGTGTCTGCCAATTCCACCACAGAGGCATATTAATTTGGTATGGATGAAGATGGGACTCGAACCCATGTTTCCTGCTTGAAATGCAATTTAAATGCTGTTAATACCTTTATCAAGATATATTTTTAAGGCGTCTTAACCGCTTGACCACTTCATCCATAATTTAATTTGGTATAGGTAGAGGGACTTGAACCCTCACGGTTTAAAACCACTGGATTTTAAGTCCAGAGCGTCTGCCTATTCCGCCATACCTACATATTGATTGGGGTAGTTTGTGATGACAGTGGGACTCGAACCCACACCCTCTTTTTTGACAGAAAGATTTTTAATAATTGCTGTACAAGCCTTAATGCTACCCCAATATTACAAGACTCTAAATTAGTTCTCCCATTAAACTATGTCATCATATTTAATTTTTATGGTGCAGGTAGAGGGACTTGAACCCTCACGAACTCTCGTTCAATAGATTTTGAGTCTACCGCGTCTGCCATTCCACCATACCTGCATATTTAATTTATATAAAATACCTAATAACCGAAAGACTTGCACTTTCCTGTAAGGACCTACCCCTTAACTGATACTATATATAAGAATTTCTTCTTATTCAGGACTTGCACCTGACAGGCTACCCTGCAAATGGGGGACTCTCACTCTGAAATTATTAGTTACTTTATTACTTAATTGGCAGGGGAGAAAGGACTCGAACCTTTAATATGGTAGTGTTGATTCCCTTAAAAGAATTGCTGTTAATATCTTTCTACCAAGATACATTAAGTGTTGGACTACTGCGTTTGCCTTTTCGCCACTCCCCTAAATAATACTACTTATTTAATTCTTTTCCACATTGCTCACATATACCACATTTCATACTGCATTTCTCACATACTTTATATGAGGGTAAATGTGGTGTAAGTGTTGGTTTCCCGCATCTTATACAAGTTCCTTCTGATAATGCTTGAAAATATCCTTTTTTCTTACATTTTTTACATATCATTCTTATCACCTTCCTCTCACAACTTTCTACACAATATGAATAATATTAAAACTAAAAATAAATATTTTTATGGTGAGTGGGGTAGGAGTCGAACCTACGATGTTTCTAATGTGCCTGATTTACAGTCAGGTGTCCTCGCCACTGGACATACCCACCCATGATTTAACTTTATATTTTGTTTTATGGTGGGCAGGGCTGGATTTGAACCAGCGTACCCCGAAGGGAACGGATTTACAGTCCGTCGCGTTTAACCACTTCGCTACCTGCCCATATTTAATTTTTGGTGGGGATAGAGGGATTTGAACCCTCATGATGTTTCCACCGAGGGATTTTAAGTCCCTTGTGTCTGCCAATTCCACCATACCCCCATATTTACTTTTGGTGAGGGTGAAGGGGGTCGAACCCTTGACCTACGGATTAAAAGTCCGTTGCTCTACCACTGAGCTACACCCTCTTATTAAATTTAGGTTTCTCACCATTTTCATCTTCAAATTCAAGTTTACCCAACTCTTCATTAAATAAGTCTGAAAATGACTTTCCACCTTTTTTACTACCCTGTTTTTGTTTTTCTTTTCCTTTGTTTTGCTTTGGTGTCCTAATCCTTGTATTAGTGCTGCATTATGTACTTGACTTACTTTATTTATATTCATTAGGTATCACCTCTGCTATATTAGTATTATAATTGATATTTTTACTTTTGTCAACACTTTTTTATAACTTTTTTAACTTTTTTTATTACTTCTTTTAAGTTGTCTTGACATTTATTATTATAATTGATTTATTAACTTTTGTCAACACTTTTCTAAAACTTTTTTATAATTTTTTTTCGAGTGAGACATAAAAAGCCATATAACTAATTGTTTCGTAAAATTAGTTATATGACTTAATCGTTATACAAAGGGGGGTGATATTAGGATGAACTTTTTACTGCACCTAAATAAACAATGTTATGGGAAACCCTTTATATGTCACACACTAATTTTAACAGCACTAAATAAGCCTTGAAGACCATATAAATATGACCAACTTCCAAAGCCTGAACATTCTTTATGCTGTTTTAACAAATTAGTATTGAACATCATTTGGTTTCTCTCCTTTTCTTCATTATTTATTTACTATAAACATAGTATATACTAAACAATACCACTTGTCAACACCTTCACAAAAATTTTTTTTATACCTTGTTCAAAAACACCCTGTTTTTCCTTCTTGCACTAAAAATAAAAAAATTTTTAAATGTACTTTTAACCTTGTTTTCTATTTTTATACCTTTTTCATCTTATTTAGTATAAAACTTATAAAGTCCTTGTGCTACAAGTATATCCTCTTTCACTACAATTTATACATCTTATACCTCTGTATTTCCTTGTTATACCTACAATATTTCAATTTCATATTTTTTATTTTTCTACTTTATTAAAGATTAAGAAGTGTAAAACATACACTTCTTCAATCTTCTTTTCTTATTTTGGATTTATCTCAAAAAATTTATTTCACCAAATACGGATAGTCATGAATACTATACCATCTACTGTAATTTTTCACAGCATCATCAAACCCTTTAACTTCTTCCACCTTAATTTCTGAAAAAAAACCATCATCTGCAGTACAACCACCACACCATTCACCTATATAAATCATTCTACATTTCGGATTGACTTCTCTCATCTTTAATAATGCTCTATAAGCTGTATCATTCATATAAGGCCAGGAACAAATTATAAAACTTACTTCCTTACCATATTTCTCTATGGCTTCTATACAGTCCATATTCTCTACTTGCGTCCATTGTCTAAAAGGTTGACTCCAACTAAAATTATCAGTTGCCTTTATCTTTATACCTTCTTCTCGTAGAGCATAAGTTATTGCACCACTACCTGCCATAATTTCAAGGCACTTTCTATCACCTATCCACCTTGCAAGAGGTCTTACCCAATTCTTTGATACTCTTGAAAAACCTACTTTTCTTATATAGTTTTCTCTATAAGACATTACTTCTCTATAGTTAGAGTTACTAAAGTCCAACCATAAACCTATATCATCAGGTATCTTCTCTGATATTATCTTTTTATCTATATCATTAAATACCTTACGCATTTCAATTATATATTTTTCTGCTTGTGCAGTTGTTATATTAAACATAGGTATCACTCCAATTCGTTCAATCTTTTTATCCCCTCTTCATAAAAACCATCAAACTTCTCTATTCCTATGTACCTTCTACCCAACTTCTTTGCTACTGCACAAGTTGTAAAAGTACCACTAAAAGGGTCTAATACTATGTCACCTACATTACTTGATACTTTGATTATTCTTTCTAATAAAGATTCAGGCTTTTGAGAAGGATGATTTATATACTCTTTCATTCTATATCTCACTCTTACCAAGTCATCCCATACATTACCTGGTACTTTCTTATCATTGTATGGTCTTGGTTCTTTACCCCTATAATCTATCAAACCTCGTTTAGAACTCTTTGTTTCTATCATTATATCTTCATAATTAAATGTGTAATTATACTTATTTTTCACACAATGAAGAATTGGTTCATATAGGCTACCAAAGTATTTCTTAGCTTGAACTCCTGAACTGTCATAAGTCCATACTATTCTTGATAATATATGTAACTTATCTCGTAAATAAATATCAAAATAAGGCATAAATTGTGTTGCACTCATTAAATATAAACTGCCTGTTGGTTTTAACTTTCTTATACATATATTTAACCAACCATAGCACCATTCAAGATATTCTTCCTCTGACTTCCAACTCTCTACCCAATTACCAAACTTCTTGCCTATGTTATAAGGGGGGTCCAAGAATATTAAATCAACACTCTCATCTAACACTTCTTTATCTAATATGTCATATATATCCCCTAAATACAATATGTCTAATTTAATATCAATTACCCCCTTTTCTATCTACTTCTAATTGAAACAACCAGAACAAGGTGAATAACCTTGTTCATCTGCTTCATTTACTGCTATTGTCTTTGTACTACCATTCAGCAGCCAACAACCATTTTTATGATACAATAAACTATTTTCAGTTATATACACTTGTTCTACTAACTGGACTTCTGCAATATTAACATCACGACTTACTGGAGTAGAACCTATACTTTCTCTCATAAGCAAACTTCTCTCATTTATCGGAAACGCTTTATAANTTATTGTTTCTACATGCCCTGCCAAAATAGTTACTATATCTACACCATCTATCTCNAATTCTATTGTATTATCCTCATCTGTTCTATAAAAGGTAATACCCTTTTTCATTAACTTATCTATTACTTTTAGTGACGGATGATTATATTTATTATCTTTACCCACACTTATAACAGCTACTTTAGGATTTATAACCTCTAAAAATTCATCAGAAGTTGAAGTTTCACTACCATGATGACCTACCTTTAATATATCTGCATTTAAGTCCTCATGATTTACTTGTCTTAATATGATTTTTTCAGCTTGTTCTTCTAAATCACCTGTGAATAATAAACTTACTTCCCCATATTCCACTCTCAAAAGTATAGAACTATTATTACTATCATCAGCTATGGTATCTACTGCTAAAACCTCTACTTGCACACCATCTATATTTCTGCTCATACCTACTTTTGCTTGTGTTATACCTTTACCTTGATTATCTATACTATCTAATAAATTCTCAAAAGTTTTAGATGTTGCTATATGACTTGACATTACTATCTCACGAGCCTCAAAAGTTTCTATAACCTCTTGCATACCCCCTATATGGTCTGCATGTGGATGTGTAGCTATTACTAAATCTAAATCTTCTACACCTGTTGCTCTTATTTGAGATATTATTGTATCTGCATCACCTTTTTCACCAGAATCAATCAATATAGCATCTTTATTTGGTGTTACTATTAACGCACTATCTGCTTGTCCTACATTGATAAAATATACTTGAATTTTTCCTAATTCTTCTGAAAAAATTTCATTATCTTCTGACACTACCTTTGAAGATTGAGTAATATCTGAAATTATAACATTCTCTACATTCTTTTTAACTACTGAACTATCTAAACTACAACCAGTTATGAGCGTTAAAAAAATTATAGACCAAGTGCATACAATGGTCACTAATTTTTTACTATTCTTCATAATTCTTGTCCCCTTAATCCCTATTAAATAATTTGTTTAATTTGGCTGATACCCTCACTTTTCTTTTTTCTGTTTCGTTATCGTCTAATACCAAACTATATACATTACCTTCTTTTACATCTTTGAATAAAGCTAATGGTAACTCATAGAATACACCATCTTCATTTTCTATTATTACATAATTGCCTTCTATTCTATCTACTGTAAACATAATAATTCCCCTTGTTAGAAGAAAGGTGATATACACCTTTCTTCTATACTTTAATACTCAATTAGTCCTCTTGAGATAAAGAATCAGACCAACTATCGTTAAGCACACCTGTTTCTCTTACACTTGAAACTGCATCACATACTGCAGAATACATCATGCTCATACCCCTTGCTGACGCTTCATAATTCGCAGTTCTCTTATTATTTAAACCCATTTTTGCACCCTCTTGTGCTGTATCAATATTTGCACCTATAAAGATTACTTCCCAACCTTGTTTTTCTTTGTTTTCAAGAATATTCTTTATAGCATACTGATTATATTCTTTTGAAGAGTTCTCATGACCATCTGTTGTAATTACTAACATTACTTTATCTGGTTTTGCACTCTCTGGCATATCAGCTAATCGACCTTCTAATTTAGCTACTGTAATACCTATAGCATCATATAAAGCTGTCATACCATTTGCCACATAATCTTTACTTGTTAATTCCTCTACATCTTTCAATGGTTTTGAAGTGTAAATTTCTCTCACACTTTCATTGAAAGTTACCAAAGTAATATTTGCATCACCTTCAATACCCCTCTGCTTTTCTATAAGTGAGTTAAAACCACCTATTGTATCATTAGTTAAACCATACATTGAGCCACTGGCATCAAGGATAAATACTAACTCTGTAGATAATTGTTTCATTACTTGTTTCCACCTTTCTTTTTGTGGTTGTTAGATAATTCTAACAAGCGCTTATTTTTTATAACATAGATAAGTGATACTATAGAGCCTAAAGTTAAAAACCCTACACTATATATTTCACTTGTCAATGTATTTGTTATCACACCAACACTAAACAATATTACTCCTACAACTATCATTAAGCATAATAGAAATATTAGCAATTNTCGTAAATAGTAAGCTGTTTCATATANCCTACTCACCTTTATCTGCTTACCTTTGACATTGATTACTTTTTCTTCTGATTGCTTCTTCTTACTCATTTCGTTTTTCCTTTTCTACATTTAGTATATGTATTTCATCTACTGACATTAAACGAGGTATTGAAAAGTTACTCATATCTACCTTTAAGTCAAAAGCAGTATATTTATAAAGATTATAATAGCTTTCTTCTAACTTCTGTATGCTACCTTCTAATCTCTTTATATCACTCTTATACTGTCTTTCTGCTCTTTGGAACTCTTTCTCTTTTTCAACTTTCAAGGCTTGTTGTACTTTCGCTACACCCTCTCTAATGCCACGTGAGTAGGATTCTTTCTCTATATCTATATCCCTTTGCTTTATATCATTCAATTCCTTAGATAACTGNTCTATCTCTTTTCGCTGACTATTAATTAATTCATTCTTTGAATCTACTCTATCTTGTAANCGTTTTAAGGATACTAACTCTTTTTCTAATTTCTCTAAATAATCTGTATCCACAAAATTTGCAGCTATCTCTAAATTACTTTCTGGTGACCCTACAAGAGCCTTATTTTCTTCCAACAAAGCATCTACATAATCTACAATAGGAATACCTAACACAGTACAAAGAGCATAATAACCTACCTTACTTAAATACTGTCTATACTTCTTTACATAATATAAAGTGTATTCATTTATGCCCGTTTTTTCAGANAACTCCTTNTCTGTTAAGCCCAATTCACTTTGTCGCTTATTGATTTTACTTATAATATCCATAACTAATCCTCTACCCTTCTTTACATATAGTCCTTTGTATCACAAGATTTACCCTTCTTTTCAAGGTTCTTATCTAAATTCCTTTTCAAATACATATAAATAATGGCAAATATAGGAACACCTACAAACATACCTACCACACCCAAAATACCTGTCATCATTATTACTGCAAAAATTACTAACAGAGAATTTAAACCTAACTTATCACCTAATAATTTAGGTTCTAAAAAATTACCCTCAAATTGCTGTAATGCTAAAATGAATAAGATATAAATAAACATCCTTATAGGACTATCAAATAATACTATTAAGGCTGTGGGTATAGCACCTATAAATGGGCCAAAATAAGGAATTATATTTGTTACACCTACTACAAAAGCTATCAATAATGCATCATCTATACCTATAAATAAACAACCTATATAGCATAGAATACCTACTAAAAAGGAATCTAAGATTTTTATACTTATAAAATCACTAAATTTCCTATGGGACTCTCTTGCTAAACTGAAAATATTTTCACGTTGTTCATCTGTGGTATAGGCTGTTATTATTTTCTTTACCTGCCCCAAATAACTCTCTTTATTCAAAAGCATATAAATTGAAATTATATATCCTAATACAAAGTTCATTAAATAACCTGTAAAAGACTTTGTTACTTCAAATAATTGTGGTAATAAATTACCTGCACCTGTTATTAACTGCGTTGTATATTTGTTTATTACTTCTATTGTTTCTGCTTCACTATACACTTTATTTGTATATTGGCTGACATTATTATTTAGGAAATCTACTATCCCTGAAGATAATGTTCTTATTGCATCTGGCGCTGTTTTAATTAAACCATTTACACTCACAAGCAACTCTGGTACTACTAATAAAATAAATGCAAAGAAAAAAATACTCAATAAAACATAACCAAATATAAGACTTAAACCTTTACGTCTTTTATATATTACTTTCAATTTTATTTTTGAAATACCTTTTTCTATTAGATTTACCAAAGGATTTAATATATAAGCTATACAGAAACCACACACAAATGGTGTTAAAAGCACAAATATCTTTTCTAAGCCACCTACTATAAAGCCTATATTATATAGTAAAAAAGCGTATGTTACCAACAAAAACCACTTTAATATACCTTTATATTTAGTCCATAACTCTATAAACCCCTGTTTCCCCATCACTTTACCCCTTTATAGAATTTCCCATACAAAATATGGTTGTAAACTTTGCGTACCACCTATAATCCTACCCCTAAATGTACCTACACCTGTATAGGTATTCTTGGTACTACCCATTGGAATTCTGCCTGTCATCATTCTCATATATTGGTCTACAGGCTTATACTTCTTTTCCTCTACTATGGTTACTTCTATATACTTTTGCATACTTAAATTATTGATTATAGCAGGTTGACCTACAATAAAACCCCTCTTGTTACCTATCTCACAAAATAAATAGCACATACCACGTCTATCTAACTCACTATAAGGTAACTTTAAACTATTTTGCTTTACTCTTAAATGTCTTATCATCGGTAACACCTCCTTTGGTTAATAACCTTATTCCTTTACCTCAAACCTATATTTCTGTTTGACATCAGGATACTTCTCTTTATCTACTTCACTTACAAACATGGAAAGAGGTCTTGCATACACTTTCCCCTCCCCATACTCTGCTTTATACACTACCAAAAGTTCATCGGTTTCTGTATGTTGCGCTACTGCCAATATCGTATATTCTTTACCCTTGAAATGTACTACCCTTGTTCCTGCTTGTAATCTCATTATATCCATATACTAACACCCTACTTTTTACTTATTATATTATAATTATTCTACTTTGTCAACCGCTTATACTACATCCCTATATACACACTTATCATACTTTTTCGCTAATTCCATTGTGCGTTCTGCCTCTAACTTATTATTGCACCACACTAACTTTTGATTGCCTTTACCATCTACCCACTCTATACACATGCCCTTATATCCACCTCTCGGACCTACCCTTAAGGTTATACAAGTTGCTCTTTTTACTGCTGTTTCTCTATCTTTCCAAAACTTCTTATCAATTATCTCTAACGCATTCCAACCTATCGGCAAGGCTTCACTTCCAGGTATCTTTACCTCTATCATTTCCTGTTCCCAATCATTTATTTCTATCTTATCTTCCCTTGCTATACCCTCTGCACCTTGCACAAGCGTTGGGCCATAAGCTGTTAAATCTTTAGTTAATCTTACTTTCATAATTATACACCCCCACTACCTATAAAACTCTTCCAATATTGAGCCTTTCGGTATATCTTTCTCTGTTATGTTATTCACCTTTACCCCATAACTATAATCAAATACTGAATGTATATCATGTATAAATACTTCATAAGCTATCAAACTATCTATCTCTATATCTACATTCTTCTTATTTGGTTCTATGTATAATTTCTCACCACGAGTTACACTTTCCCATTTCTTTATGGTTGCCTCTGGTGTCATACCCCTATATTTCTCATCTCTTACTATTCTTCTTAATAGTCTTAACTCACTACCTGTTAAAATTTCATTTGTATTGACTTCTAAATCTGACGGATTAATAAACACTCTTATACCGTCAGCTACTTTTATACAAGAATTTAAGGCATGAATACCCTCTATGATTACTATGTCTGATTTACTATTTAATTTGCATTTATTACCATTATAGGTCATCTTCTGATTTATAAAATCAAAATGAGGAATATTTACCTCTTTGCCTTCCATTAACTGATGAATATGACTGTTTAATAAAGGTAAATCTATACAATTAGGACTTTCATAATCTATATTCCCTTTGTCGTCTCTTGGTATATCTTCTGAATCTCTCGATTTATACCAATTATCCATTGAGAATATTAGTGTTCTTCTACCCTCTGCCTCTAATAAATCTTTTAATCTTAATGAAGTTGTTGTCTTACCACTTCCTGACGGACCTGATAATAAAACAATATGCAAACATTGGTCATCTATCTCTTTGATTACACTCTTTAACTGATTAGTAAATCTGTCTTCCTCACTTCTTATCAACTCTTCCTTTGACAACTTACCAACTATATCAACTAATTTTCTCATATCCTCGTTCCTTTCTTACATAATCCTGCAACTTACCCTTAAAAATACTCTTAACACCTTCTATATCATAGAAATCAAATGGTCTTATAAGTGTCCAACTTTTATTAAAGTCACAGATTTTACTAAAGTAAAGAACAGAAGCTACAAACTGACTACAAACTAAATGATGCTCTCTCTCATAAGGAATGTCAAACCACATAAAAGGTAAGCCTAATAAATTATATTTGTACTTGTCATAAGATTCTTTATACTTCTCTATCTCATTCCTCAAATTTTCATACGCTGTATCAGAAACTTCTAACTCTAATATCTCACAAGAAGTATCATATACCTTAAAGATACCCTTATCTACTTCTTCTTTTATAAAACCTGCAATTATAGGTAAAATCATACTACGCCTTCCAAAACTATATAACTCATTAAAGTCTTTATCCAAAGCAATTGAAGCATGAGTGTACTCTTTATTAGTCATTAACCTCAAAAACCTTGAAAAGACTGTGCCTGTCATAGTAAGCACTATGTAGATTTTCAATATGACGCCCTCCTTTGATAGCCTTACTAATACTATATTATTTTTATATGTCTGCTTTTTTGTATTTTTGTCTCTTTTATGTCCATTTTATAAATTAGTAAAATAAAAGAAAAACTCTATTGCAATAATTCTGCAATAGAGTTTAGAACTTAATTTTACAAGACACAGTATTTATCTTTATTTATTAACTTAAAGCTATACAATCTTTAGACGTGTGGTGTGTTCGTCAGTTTTATTCTTTAATATCATCAAATATATAAATAAGATTGCTGTATGTGTCTTTATTAGTTGTGTTATGTCAAAGCACAGACTTCAAATTGCTACCTTGGCAGCGGTTTATACTCCTTTTCAATATCACTATTAAATCTGGTATATAAATTATGTTTGCTGTATGTGCTTTTCATACTTAATTCTTATTAATTTCACTTATTATATACACATAGCATAGACAAGACACTAAATTCAGTTAATGTTTTGAACGAAATGTTCTTGACTTAAATTAAATTAAATACTTACTAATTACTGTAAGTTACATACCATTCTTAATATTTGTTGTATTATGTACATGGTTGCTGTATATGTCTTTATATGCTATGTTATTTTAGAAGTGAAATGAAAGATTTTTATTGGTTTCAAATATATAAATATATTTGATAAGTGGTGGGCCTTGTAGGAATCGAACCTACGACCGTTCGGTTATGAGCCGAATGCTCTGACCAACTGAGCTAAAGGCCCGCATATTATACGGAATTACATTAAATAAGTTAACAAGACACTTTAAGGTTATGTTGAAGGAATTGGTAAAGGTTGTGTTTACTGTTAATATAAGTGGTTATACATAAATCTAACGAATTCTTAAATCTTTGAAAGTAGTTTCTTGTTTTATACTTACTTTTTCTAATTTATTATCATATCAGATTTGCTGTATGTGTCTTTCAAACCTATTCAATTTTTAAAGTGTGCCGACAAACTAATGGCACAATTAGATACACTTACAGACCTTCATCTTATTCAATATATCTTTATGTATGTTCTATCAACGAGAAGATAAGTCTGAGCTATCAGGAGCGACCTCATAACTTCTTATCCTGCCCATAAGGACTGACCTCGTAAGGGATTGATTACCCCTAACTTTCACCGACCATTCAGATAAATTCTATATATGATATTCTTCTATTATCATACTTAATATTTATAATATTAAGCTGTCGAATTCGGCTACTCGCACCTAACTCTTGTGTTATACACAGGTTTCCCTGCTTCACGACAAATGACATTGTTGGTGGTTCCACCGTCATTATGAGCTACCAACTCATAACCCCATTGGATTATTCTCTCACAGAGAGCGTCTATTACTGCCACCACAAGGTTAGTATGATTACATACGACATATTGATACACATTATGACTTTATTGGTGAGTTCTCACCTCTACCCTTTCAATCACTTTCAGAGTAAGCAGCCTATAAGAAGTATCCCACCTATAAACTACTCAATTCCATAATTCTCGGAGTGCTGGTAACACTTTGTTCACCGAGTTGTAAGTGTACCTAATTGCGCCATTACTCTGCGCTGTTTAGCACATTAACTACTATACTATACTATTTCCAATGTGTCAACACCTTTTTCAAAAGTTTTTTAAGTTTTTTTTCAAAAGTGTTTGAGGAGAAAAAAATAAAACTTAACAAGACACTTGATAAATTAAACACTAAGTTAGTATTTGATTTGCATTTTTCTATTAAATAATATAGATAAATTGCTGTATGTGCCTTTCAAAGTTTATTTCAGTATAAATATCTTATCACACTTTTTTGAGTTTGTCAACGCATTCTAAAAAATTTTCTTGAAAAATTTTAAAAGGTGTTGAATACAAGACACGGATAAGTTTCTGATAGATATTCATACTCTCACTAATCATCTTTTAAATTATCATATAATTCTTCTTGAATGATTTGCTGCTTGTGTCTTAACTCAATACAAGTATTATATACTACTTATTTTAGGTTGTCAACCACATCGAAAAAAAAATTTTCTAATTTTTTTTATTCAAATAGAAAACAAGTTCCACCAAAGCATCTATTATCTCCACAGAAGTTCTTACACATTTTGATAACTCTAATTGTATCGCTTTTACATTACTATGTTCTGATACATATTTAGAGACTACCCCATCTCGACTTGCTGCAAATAAATTATCTACACTAACTATCTCAAACTTCTTTAGCAATATTGCTCTTACTTCTTCTACTAAATTTGCGTCATCATTCTTATTTGAAGTCTTTATTATTAAAGGCACACCTGTTCTAAAGGATACCTCTAATGCTATCTCACCTGTAAAGTAATCTGGTAATTTCTCTCTACCATCTCTGCATTGCTTTACGCTATGTGGGGCAGAAAGCATTGTACTTCCTACCCCACTTATTATTCTAAATGGTAAAAGGTCTAAACCATTACAATCATTTTCATAAAATAATCTACTTATACTGCTTATACCCCTTATCATTCCTACACCCTGTTTAACCTATCTTATACTTATTTAATTGTTATATGTTCAATATAATCTGGATTCCCACCATAACCCCAATAGAAATAGAAACAAGGATTTGGCTTACCATCTGCAGAAGGATAAATACAAATACCATTCCAATTTCTTATCTTCTGCCAATCTGAATTACTTACATGACCATATAAGTCCTGTGGATTCATATAGAATACCCTCTTATTACCCTCATCGGATTTCCAAGTCTTTACTGTACCACTCGGAAACTTGGCTTTCAACTCTTTTAATAACATTTGCTACACCCTCTTTACCCTGTTTTTATCATAAGCATTAAAGTTTATTGCTCTATGACACTCTCTTAATTTATATACGATTGTCTTATACTTCTCTGGTAACTCATTCATCTTGTAATTTCTTGACCAATAATGACCTAAATCACCATTCTTGAACTTATAAACCCCACTACCTATGTTCTTCTTATCTAAACTCTCATAATATGTTACCTCTGTTATTATACCGTTTCCCTCTTTGATATAATAACAAACAATATCATGTGTTGGGTTATGGAAATTATGAGATAATATCTCTACTTGCATACCCAAGACTACCTCTACTACACCACAATTTGCTGTAAACATATAAACACCTCTTTCATATCTTATTTACTAAAATATAATTGTAACTGTCCATATATTTATCAACCTCGAATATTTATCTGCTCAATTATTTTTTACCTGACCTCATATCATCTATATCGGCATCTACATCAGTATGAAAAGCTACCTTGACATTCATTGTCTTACCTAAATCAAAATAGACATCTGACATTTTTATCTTCGTTGTATTATTTAATACTGCTTTCTTCATCATTCTATTCGCTACACCTTGCAATTCGGCAAAAGACAATTTTGTTCTTCTCTCTGTTATTGGGTCTACCCTATCTACTATCAACTCAAAATCTTTATGTAAGAACTGTCTTATAGTTTCCTTTACATCTGTCTCTGGGCGTCTGAACTCTAATTTCATATCAAAACGCCTCTCAAAAGCAGGGTCCAATCTATGTAACATATTTGTAGCTGCTATTACTATTACTTCTGGGTTCATCTGGTCCATCAACTGAAACAAAGAGTTCGTTGCCCTTCTAATTTCACCACCCTCGGCATCTTTCGCATCTCTGTTCCAAGCTATACTATCTACCTCATCCAAAAATACTATATGATTACCTGTATTGGCTATCTTAAAAATATTTGTCAAGTTGATTGCTATATTACCTTGTGATAAGGCTCTCGCTATATCTGTATATAACATTGTATAACCTAAATGATTACTTAACGCTTTTCCCAAAAATGTCTTACCACAACCAGAAGCACCATAAAACAATAATCTATTCATTGGTTTTAAACCAAATTGCTTTAACTTCTCTCTATTCTTATTCTCTGTTACAAAATCTCGTATTTTTTCTTTGTTATCATTAGACAAGATTACAGAAGATAATTTTATATTTGTATCAACAGGCATTAGTAGTTCTCTTTTTATTTCTTCTATACTAATTTCTGTTGTTTTATTCTCTATTGACACACTACATCACCACTTTCTACTTTTCTCTCCTATAGTATAATTTTATATACCACATAAAGTGTCCATTTTTTATATTTATGTCCATTTTTATCTCTTAATTATAATAGTATCAATAGAAAAAGAAAAAAGAGAGCTTAAACTCTCTTTTCACACTTTTATAATTTATTATTTTGGCGATTCATAAGGGAATTGAACCCTTGCCTTCAGGGAGACAACCTGATATTCTACCATTAAACTAATGAACCATATGGAGCTGGTGATAGGATTTGAACCTACAACCTACTGATTACAAGTCAGTTGCGCTACCGTTGCGCCACACCAGCATTTTGGTCTGAGTGGCAGGACTTAAACCTGCGACCTCATGCTCCCAAAGCACGCGTTCTACCAACTGAACTACACCCAGATATTATCAAGATACCTTTAACTTATCCCATAAAGTTATAGTAATTGCTGCAAGTATCTTTCATTATTTACTTTATTTTGGTCGGAGTGCAGAGACTTGAACTCTGGGCCTCATGGTCCCAAACCACGCGCTCTACCAACTGAGCTACACCCCGATATTATACAAGACACACTTAATTTTCTTCTATCAACCAGTAGAAATTATTTAAGTTTTGCTGTTTGTGTCTTTTTTCTTTATTTTAACCCAAGACGCAAATTTAATTAAATTCACCCAAAGAATTTTTTATTAATGTTTTGCTGTAAGCGCCTTTTTGGTTATTTACTCTTTATCTTTCTTTGTTAAGAATTGACCTATTAAATCTACTATATACCCTTTTATTTTATCTTCTAAGGTCACTGTTTCATTAGTTAGTTTTGATACGTCTGATAAAATATTTTCTAAAGGCTTTTTATTCTTATTTACGACATCTTTAATATTCTTTATTAAACTTATTAAACTTGATACTGCTACTATTAAGAATATTATTAACACTATTAGTGTTATAGTTAATATATCATCTAAACTAACCATTGTAAACCCCTTCGCCAATTTATTTTTCAATTCCTTTATGGTGTCAGCGACAGGACTTGAACCTGTACCTTCTTCCTTATGAGAGAAGAGTTCTACCAATTAAACTACCCTGACATATAGTGGTTGCAAGTCTTTGGAATTGAACCAAATTTTAGATGGATATGAGCCACCCTGAGATGCCAACCTCCCGACTGCTAAGCTTATAACTTAAATATCTAAGAATAATCGTCTAAAATTATAAGCAGATAATACTATTTGTTGAGAAGGCATATTATTCAATATACTTGAAAAATGCTTTCTACCATCTGTAGTCAAATTACCTGCATTAACTACATCTTGTCTCTTAAACACACACAAACCATAACCCTCTGCATATAATATGATATAATGTATAGACCCATTATTTATTACCTTTTCACCTATTGCAGTATTTCCACTTGCACTTGTTGTTGTATACACCTTAATATTCTTTCTACTACCATCTGCTCGAATTACTGTAAAGTCATAATCATATCTTTGACCTTGCAAAGTATAATGGACCACAGAACCACCATGAACCTTTGCTTCTTTAACTAATTCTTGATGTACCTTTAACAACATTTCTTGTCTTGCACTCTTTTTCATTTCCTTACCCCCACAAATTTTTATTTTAATGGTATGCCTGATAGGACTCGAACCTACAACCTACGGATTAGAAGTCCGTTGCTCTTTCCATTGAGCTACAGGCATATATAGATTTTCTTTCTTTGTGGTACACTTAACAGGATTTGAACCTGTACCCCACTGGTTCGTAGCCAGTTGCTCTTTCCATTAAGCTATAAGTGTATAAATTTTGGTGGAGCCAAAGGGAATCGAACCCTTTACTCAAGCTTGCAAAGCTTGTGTTTTCCCAATTAAACTATGGCCCCATTATTAAACATATCATAGGCAGGGTGGCAATCCTGCATCTCTTATAAGACCTTATTATATAAGGCGTGTTGGCTGCCTGTTCCAACCTCTATGATATGATTTTTTCTTAATGGTGACGGATAAGGGGCTCGAACCCTTGCATCCAAGGTTGAAAACCTTGTGTGTTAAACCACTTCACCAATCCGCCATAAAAATTGCACTCTCAAAAACCCAATATGCGCTATATCAAAAAAGAGTGCTTGGTAGGTTTCCACTATCTTGTTATATAAACACCCTTGCATAAAATACAAGTCAAACTCCTATATCAACCTACTTTTCCCATTTTATCTTAAAAACCACGTGTCGCACTATCAGATTTGAACTGACATCTCTACCCTGTTAGGTAGTATTCTATCCATTAAACTAAGCACTATCTTTAAGATAAAATTCTATTTATAACACCTACCGTTGTGAGGGAATTGCCATAGACAACCCATTTCAACTCAAGTCGTACTGACCTATCAGCTATCGTTTCTCCATCTTCCTTACTTTTGTGCAAGGCTTGAAGGGTAGGATATTTATGTGGTGTAGGCTGAGGTTTGGTTTTCTTATTTAACAACATTACCATTATTAGCTGACCTACTAAGTGTCTTATTTAATTGACAAGATACATTTTAAGACAGGACTCGAACCTGCATCTTTGAGTTACCCCAATGTTTTAACCACTTAAACTACATTCCAAAAGGCTGGAACAACTTAATTATTGCTGTTAGTATCTTTAATATAATATTTTTCATTTTTGGCGGCTCCAAAGGGACTCGAACCCTCACTCTCACACGCTGACAACGTGGTATTTTAACCAATTAAACTATAAAGCCATAATTACAGTTTTTATACCTTTGGTACTTTTAGAGTTAAACTGTAAAACCCCTCCATTTTGATGACTTAGGTAACTTCTAAAACCTACTATAAATCCAGACTCCGTTTCCCCTCGCATGCAGGGAGTATGCGTTCATTTAGCCCATACTTGCATATTCCTTTGTCAAATGGTAGGGAATAATGGAATCGAACCATTTACTCATCCTTGTAAGGGATGCGTATTCCCGTTATACTAATTCCCCATAATTGGTACTGACAGAGGGACTTGAACCCACAACCTCTACCTTGTAANNGTAGCACTCTCCCTGTTGAGTTATGTCAGTATGTGGATGCAGGGGAGGGACTCGAACCCCCCGTCCTTCAGGTCATGAGCCTGACAAGCTACCACTGCTCTACCCTGCGATATTAAAAAATATAGTTTTGTTTATATTCCATAGTGACTTCCATATTACCCCTTTAACAAGGGATTAATTCAATCTGTGTTCAGGTTTTACCCTTATTCAGTCCGCGCCCTATTACAACCAATGTATATTGTTATACCTACTTCAACTATAAAAGCTGGTACACTCACAGAACTGCCGAGTTCTTCAAGGCTAACGGCTCTTGCCATCAAGTATAACCCTCTGTCTGACTTCTGAATTATACCCTATCCAACTTGTTTCGCTATACCCTTGGTAGGTTTCAAGCTATCCCCCATTTGGAATGGTTGGTATGGTTCACCTATATATATTTGGTAAAGGAAATAGAGTATCGTGTATTGCTACATCTTTCATACTACCCCTATTTTACTGCAAGTTTTCATGCCCATACAATAAAAGCAACTATAATATTGTAATATGCCTTACTCACAAACCTTTTAAGTGTCATTTTTATGGAGCCCCAAGAGAGAATCGAACTCTCATTTACTGATTACAAGTCAGTTGTTTTACCATTAAACTAAAAGGGCATATATTTATGGCTCTTGGGGTGGGGCTCGAACCCACAACCTGTCGGTTAACAGCCGACTGCTCTACCTTTGAGCTACCCAAGAATATATTTTTGCATCTCTAAAATAAGGTTTACTCTATAATGAAATCAGAACTCCCCAAGAAAACTTAATACAAGTAGTTTTATTTCTCAACAGCCTTTCATCTGCCATAGTCAGTAGCTATCTGACACTATGGTAGTGGTAAGTGGACTTGAACCACTGACTTCTCGCTTATCAGACGAGTATTCTAACCAACTGAATTATACCACTATAATTATTTATTCTCTGACGCATTAAATATTACATTATTCAATACATCTCTTAGACCTATGGCATCACTCATAGTAGTTTGCATATACTGGTTTCATTTCTATACCCCTTAATTTTAAATAGAAAATGAGTGTGTCACAGTAGAAGTTTGAATACCAAGCATCTCTATAACACACTCATTCCCATTACTCACCCATTAGGTAAGTTCTTAAGCAAATGGTTCAATTAACGAACAGCTTCCTTAAGAGCCTTTCCTGCATGGAAAGTAACAGCCTTACGTGCTGGAATAGAGATTTCCTCTCCAGTTTGCGGATTTCTACCCACTCTTGCTGCTCTCTCAACAACGTTGAAAGTACCGAAACCAGTAATAGTAGTCTTGTTACCAGCTTCTAAATCTGCTGCAAGGTTAGCGAATACTGAATCCACTACTGCTCCTGCAACCTTCTTGGTTACGTTTACATCTGCTGCTACTGCAGCGATTAAATCTGCCTTTGTCATTTTAATAGTCCCCCTTAAATTTCTTGGTTCTTTTTTATATTATTTTATAATAAAACAACTATGTTGTTCATTATCCTTATTATACTTGACTTCAAATCGTTTGTCAACACCTTCAGAAAACTTTTTTTCATTTTTTTTCAAGTTTTTCTTATCTTTGACGACCTCAGACAAGTTTTGCTCACTACACTTATTATTATAATATGCAGTTTTTCACTTGTCAATACTTAAAACAAAAATATTTTTATGATATTACTGATTTTTTCTTACCTACTTTTGCTTTTTCAAGTATTGCAAGGACTTTGCCATTTCTATTGCCTATTATATAATATTTTTTAAGGCTTGTCAACGCCTTTTAGAAAAAATTTTAAATATTTTTTATGTGCTATATAGATTTGCTACTATACACAGTTATATCAACATTTTTCCTCTGCGTATTTCATATTATAAGTAATAACAAGTATCTTGTCAACCACTTCATAAACTTTTTTTAATATTTTTTTTATATTTTTTATTTTTACTATTAAAGAGGATGCACTAACCTGACGCATCCTTCTTGTTTATCTACTACTTTTCTCTCCAAACACATATTTATATAGAAAATCTATAAATAAACCACAGGCTATATAAATAAGTAAAGTACCTAATAATTTTGTATTAGATATAAAAGATACTGAATAGGCTAATGTAAATTTTTGATGCTGCATTATATAATAACCCTTTGGTCTTGCAAATGAGACACTTAATATTCTATCCAACATATAAGAAAAAAATGTCATAAATATAGCTATCAAACAAGACATTATAAATAAACCTATAACATATTCAATATTTGACATATTACTTTACTACCCCCTTATATTATAAAAATAAGCTGTATCTTAGGATACAGCTTAACTATTATTTCTCTTTTAATAAGAAATCATTGTTAATTACCTTAAATGATAACTTCGTACTTAACTCTCTGACATATTCAGGTACAATCGGTCTTATTACAATACCCTCTTTATCTAAACCACTTGGGTACTTACCCCTTGCCTTTTCAAGCAATTCTTCAAGAGTATAGTTAAAGCACTCACCTACTTCTTCAATAGGTACTGTGTTCAAACCTAATTCAGAAGTGATTGACATTAACTCATGATACCCTGCTCTTTCGTGTGTGTCAAGATTGATAATATCAAATACATAGAAAGCAGGTTCATTCAGCTTCAATCTGTTCTTTTGGATACCATGACCACAGAACTCACCTTGAATAGCAATATTTTTCCCATAATGCTTCAACTTATCTGGAATATTGTGCTTATGAGCATACTTCCACATAGAACAATTTTCATCATCTTTATACTCTGTATTTCTACCACATACCCCTACTTTATTTCCTTTATGATACATAGTACAACTTGTACCATCCATTTTCGTACTAATATAGTAAGGCTTACCCAACATTTTTTCTCGCAAAAGTTCAGTTGATTGTACTCTCAACTCATCAGTAGTAGGAATACCAAAAGGTTTATCACCTATGATTGTTCCAGAACTACCCTCTACCTCTGGAATTTCCCATTTACGAACACCTAAAAGCACAGTTATATCCTCACCAATATCTTTACTTCCTAAATCTAATTCAGGGTAGTTGCTAAAAGGTAGGAACAACCCTTGTGATAGCTGCCCTCTCATCCTCATAGTTTTAATTCTAAAACCTTCACCCATGAACTCATTATTTCTATAACTACTACCCCTCAAGAACTCATAGCGTTCTTCAATAGGCAAATAACTATCTACTTCAAAGTAGACACCTTTATCCCCTACCTTAAACTCACCTTTTTTGGCTACACATTGCCAACCCATAATCTTTACTACTTCAATGGAATCTGCCTCTGGGATGGGTACAATTTCTCTAACTTCTTGAATAGTTACAAGTTTCCTCATTGTTTTTATTCCCCTTACTAATGATTTATATTATAAAGACTTTTATTACTTCGCAATATTTGTAAGCAAAGCCTTGAAAAAGTCTGCAGTATCATCTATATCCTCATCAAGATTTTCTACATCTGCTTCTGCCTCAATTTCAACTTCTTCTTCGTCATCAGCAATAAGAATGTTATCAAGATGGGAAAGGTCTCTAATACCTTTCTTTGTTGTTTTATTGTCATACTCTACTTCACAGATATTCATAAATACAAATTCATTCTTAAAAATATCTGTTTCACGCATACGTCTATTTGCTCTATATTCAGCAATCTTCTTATTTACTACTTCTTCACTCAAAATGCCACTTATATACTTAATAAAGGCAGGAGTGTTCCATAGTAGTGCCACATAATCATCAAATTTAGGATGTGGTTTGAAATAATCCCAAAACTTTACACTCTTTGTATATTGAATAGTACATAATCTATTCAAAATATAATCAGATACAGTGTCATCAGAACACATAGATTTAAGATTTTCATTGTGAAGCATAGCTTCTATACGCTCCTCTGTTTCTAAAAGTTCTTTATAACTTAAAACATTATCACCATAATCACTCTTTGCTTTTACATATCTATTATGACAAATGTTATGTAATTTACTCTCACCAGGTGCCTCTGAAAAACCACACACCATACATTGCTTAATACCCTCAAATAACTTTCTATACTGACCTTGTTTCATACCCATGATAAAAACCCTCTCCTTTAATTTTTGTATATCACATATTGTTGTGATTTTATTATACTATAAAATTCAGATTATGTCAACATCTTTTTTTCTAACCCCTTCAATATTAAAACAATAAAAAAAAGTTGTTGATACTTATAGTATAATATAATTATACTATTTTGTCAACAACCTTTTTAGCACTTGATTATTCAATTATTTAGCTTACTCTGTTTCGCCCTTTTTCTTCTTTGGCTTACCCTCTAATTGAATTACCTTGACTTCTATATTATTCTTCTCAAATACAGCGAAATACTCATCGGCCTCGTCTTTATCCTCAGTTACAAGAGTTATATCTTTACCCTCATCTGTATAAATGAACTCTAACTTCTTGAAACCTTCTTTCGGACCAATAGTTTTTACTATGTTCTTAGCTGTTAGCATTTTTAATAGATGTAATTCCTTTAATCTCTGTTTCTCTGCAAGGTATTCTTCATCCACTATCTCTAATCCTTTCCATAGGACATCAACAGTAGTTATACCCTCAAACTCTACTTTGACAAAATTATCATCTACTTTTCTTGCCTTCTGTTCTTCTGGAGTTTCTTTGGCTACACCAATGATACCCTTCATAAGTCTCTCATTATACTTCGTATAATCATGCACTAACTTAACTTTCATTTCCTATAACCACCTCTCGCTACTATTACTTACCTTCTGCTGTATCTTCTTCGTCTACTTCAATCTCTACAAATAGACCACACTGACACTCTTTAGTATCTCTAAATACCTTACAAGGACACTTCGTATCTTCAGTCCAAGCAAACTTTGGAACACAAGGACACTGCCCACCTGTTGCCTTTAACCCCTCTAATACTCTATTTAGTTCTTCTTTATTCGGATTTCTTACAATTTTTGTCTTTTTCATTTATAGTATCCCCTTTTTATTATATATAGTTATTAGTGTATATTAGACAAGTAGGATAGTGTACCCTACTTGTCTTTTATTACACAGTTTAATTACTCTTTATTTAATGCTCCACACTCTGGGCAGAACTTAAATAGCTTATCCCCTTCATACCCACAAGTTTCACACTTTGCATCTAATACAACAGGTTTCTTACTTCCACATTCTGAACAGAATTTTCCTGTATTTTCAACACCACATTCACAAGTCCAAGTATCAGACTTTGGTTTCTCTACTGGTGCAGGTGCTTTTTCACCACAAGAAGAACAGAACTTTCCTGTATTTACTTCACCACAAGTACAAGTCCAACCATCTTTCTTTTCTTCAACAGGTTTTTCTTCTACAACAGGTGTTGTTGGTGCTACTGGTTCAGCTTGTACACCTACGCCTACTGGTGGTTGTACTGGTGCTTGTGGTTGCATTTGGAATAATTGAGCAGCATTCATACCACCTGCTTGCTGTGCCATACCCATTCCCATAAAGCCCATCATTGCACCATTCTCATTTTTAGCTGCACTTTCCATAGCATTTGCTTGTGCTTCACCTATTCTTGCACCTAACATTCTTGCATCTGTATAAACCCTACTGCTTTGGAACTGCTCAATCTTCTTCGCACTCTCTGCGTCTGGTGTTACAGAAGCTAATGCAAATGACTCTACTGAAATACCCCTTCTATTTACCCATTCCTCTGTCATTTCTATATTAAGTTCTTTTGCAATCTCTTTAGTAAATAGAGTTAATTGGTCATAAGGAATTTTCTTTAAAGCTATTCTGCCTAATGCTGGTTGTAATGCTGTCTGAATCTCAGCCTTGAATTGAGAATCTATCTTGTCTCTTGTAAGCTCATTAGTTACATTACCTGCTACATTCTGATAGAACATAAGAGGGTCTGTAATCTTATAAGAATACTCACCAAAACATCTAATCTTCATAGTGAAATTGAACTCACTATCTCTGAAAGGAATATCACCTGCACCTACCTTGTTGCCCATGATTTCCTTTGTATTTACATAGTAAACTCTTTGGTCATGGTCTTGCTGACCACCTGTTTGAACTCTGTTCCATAAAGTCTTAAAGCTATCTTTTAAACCTTCCATACCACCTGTCAATAATGAAGGTGATGTTCCTGTTTTATAAATATATTCACCAGGTTCAGCACAGAAGTCCATAATCTTGCCATTCTCTACAATAATCAAACACTGACCATCGGCAACAGCTACTCTTGAACCATCTGTAATGATATTATCATTACCCTTATTTGTACCACCTTGTAATATCTGCTTTTGACCTTTCTTAATAAGTACATTCATCGGCAATGCTTCACAGTATATAAACTCTTTATACTGGTCACGTAATGTACCTTGTGCGGCATTGATTGCTGCTCTAATTAAACCCATTATTAAGTACCCCCTAATATTGATATTTTAACCTATTTGGTTTATTAACTTGAAATTTGATATTAACCATACTTTTGTGATGTTTCTCACTACTATTGTACCACAATATTCACAAATTGAACTTGTTTCTTTTAAGTCACCACCACAATGATTACATCTTAAACTGAAACTTTTAGAATCTAAATCTTCAAATAGATAAGATACATCTACTTCATATTTGGATTGCACCTTACCTTTATTACCTAAATACCCCAATGAGATTTGATACTTTACTGTCGCAAACTCTTTTGATTTTGTATATCTCACGATGGATACTGCGTGAATTACTATATCATCATACTTTTGTCTTGGACTTTTATTATCCAATAAATCAAGTATTTTTGAACTCACTTCTTCTTTTACACTATCTGTTACACCTATCTCTGATAAATGCGATACTTCCATATTCTCTAAACATTTGAAATATAAAAGCATAAATTGTTTTATCTTTTCTTCCATTGTAGATTGATGATACTCTGGAAAATCATTTAGTATCTTCGGTAAATATAACTTAGTACCCCCACTTACAGACAGTGGCGTATTCTTGTTTTCTACCTCTACTTGCTTCAATCCTTTAATAAAGTCCTCTGTTCCTAATAATTCTCTTGATACACTCTTTATCTTTTTAGAGACTTTAATATAACCTATATATACTGCTATAATGATTGCAAGTATTAGTATCAATATAACAATTAAACCTTCCATAGCCCACATCCTTTGATAAGGAATAAGGGTTTTACCCCTTATCCCTTACATATACTTTCTTACTCGTTTATCTGCACACCACCAGGGCCTATATTGGTTGAACTCTTAATACTATCTAAATCAGATAATACCCAATCAAATTCACCTGTAGTTACTATCGTATCACAATACTCACACTTACCAGCACTTGTTATTGCTAACGGCGCACCACAATGAGGACATTGTTTTGTACTCATATTACTTGTTGCAGGATTTGTAACTACCCCTGTCTTTCTCATAAACGTTAACAAGTATTTAGTATGATACTCTTTATCTCTATCACCACGAACTACTTGCTTTGTATTCTCGTCAATTATGTAATCATTCATTCTTGCTTGTAGATATACTGTTAAGTATTCATACTCTGCATCTCTTACATACTTATACAAATATGTCTGATTTACGTTTATTCTTTCTACTACATTAATTGTACCATTGTTAATGTACTCTTGTAACTGTAATTGATGCTTTCTGTATAATTCCTCTTTCTCAAATGGTCTAATCTTATCCCAATCACGAGACGTCCAAGCCTGTTGAATTGTCATAAACACTTCCTCAGACCAACCAAGGAACTTACCTGAACTAAACTGACTATCATAATTCTTAATTGCTGACTCAATAGATGCTGTATTATCTGGTACTACCCTTCTTGTATTTCCATCTGATTTTACAACAGTTGAACCACTTGTCTTTATTTCTCGCTTATAGAATCTATACGCAAAAAATGCTATAACACCTATAACTATTATATTTAATGGAAACGGTAAAGCTAATAATACCCAAATAATTATGTCTACGATAAAACTACTATCCCCATCACTACCAGAGTCATAATCATAGTCACTACCACTACTGTAATCATTGTGATTTCCTACATCACCTAAAACCCCTACGCTTAAACTAAAAAGCATTATAAGGACCAAAGTGATAATTAGCAACCACTTAAATTTGTTGTGCTTGTTTGGATTCACCCCTTTTATACCCCCTTAAACTTTGCTTTATTTTGTTTTCTTTTTATAATTTTTCAATACTACATTATATATATTTTATTTTACCTACATATACCAACATTTATGTCCATTCTTGACTCTTTTATGTCAATTTTGTATTTTTACATACTTCTCATAGCTTAATTTAGACATTGCTATATCATCTTTATAATAATATTTTAAGAATAATGACACATCATTTTCTTCATATTTGACAACTCTTTTCGATTTACCTAACTTCTCAAAATCTTTTTGATACCCTTCTTCTTCTATTGGTAAATTTGCTGCAAAAATACAATATAGATAAGCCTCAAATAAATATTTTCGTTCCCAATATCGTTTAGTTATATCAAACTTCAACTTTTGATTGCTCGCTAAATCATGATATTTATACATTCTTACATCTCTATAATCTACCAAAGAATAATCATTAAGACCTTTTCTCCAATGCTCTAAAGACCTTTGCTGTCTTATTCTATACTCAATATTAAAACCATGCTCTCTATCTATCTTATGATACCTATTCTCAAAATCAAAGCCTTCATTATCCATATAATAATAAGCTGAATTGATATATCTATCGTGTAAGTCCTTGATAGAAAAATATTTTTCAGTTATATAAGGTAACTCTTTTATTCTTACTTTATATAACTCTTTATTTTCACTATCATATACTTCTATATACTCTTTTCTTTCTTTTGTTTGCCTATTATCTATAATATCTATTAACTTACAAAAAGCATATCTTACACACAAATTATGCTCATTTATATAATCTAAATGTTGCCTATTCTCTGATAAATAACTTACTATCTTCTCTTTATAAGACCAATAAGGTATAAATATTATTCTATCTCTATAATTAAAACAAATATCTCTAACATAGGAATAAAAAAACTTATCCCCTTCACTTATTCTCAATATATAATTCTTTTTAGCTAACAACAAGAATAAAGTATATAGACTATCAGCTTCAGGTAATACCTTCTCTGGAACTTCTACTATTTTTGCCAATTCTCTCATCTCATTAAAGGTTTCATTACCCCAATAAGGTATTCCATTTATCAACTTGACACCCCCTTTTATATAAAAATAATCAACTTTTATATAAAAATAATCAACTTTTTATAAAAAGTCTTAAAACACTTACTATCACTGATTTTTAACCCTATTCACATATTGGATTATGAAAATCCAGTAATATCAATATTTTACGAAGATAAACTTTTGTGTTTTTTAACCTCTTTAGAAGATAAATTATCTTTTACCTAACCTTTATCATAAACTATTTCTTAATACCTAATTAAGTCGATTTTTTAAATTAACGATACTACTTCACAATAATATTCAAAATCATACTTAAACAATTTATACATTTCATAGGTACTTACTAAACCTAACTTATGTAATTCATCATCACTTAGCGCTTTATGATTTGCCTTATTGTTTTTACCTGTCTTTAAGTATCTCAATCTATCCTTTAGGTAATAATCTATTTCAATTATACTGTCTGCAGTAGTTATATATCTAAAAGCATAATAACCCCACCCAAACTTTCTTGCATCTTCTATAAAACATTTATATAACCTATAATTAAATCTTTGTATTATCTTCTTGGCTACTTTCTCAAAAGACTCACCGTCTAATTCTATCTCTCGTCTACCTTTCCTTATCCATCTCTTAATAGTCTTTTTTATCTTCTCCTTTGCATGATTACTTATATCAATACCATCTGAACTTAAAGCCAAACCTAAATAAGTTATTTCCTCATTTGGACTGAAGTGTGTATATTTCTTCTCATTTACTTCTAATCCATACTCTTTTATTTTATCTAAAAGATATTTTAGATTTAACTCTATTTCTTCCTCTGTATCAGCAAAGAAGATTATATCATCACTATACCTTGCATATGTTATACCTTTTTCCTTAAAATGATAATCTACATCTCTCAAACAATAATTTGCAAAGAAACTACCCAAAGCACAACCTGGAATTAACGCTTTATATTCTTCTATTTCCTTACCCTTATATAATACTGTATCACAATTAAAGAGTGCATCCATTGTTTTTCTTATTCCTGTAGTAACCCCAAATAACTCTGTTAAACAATTATTCAAATGCTCTCTTTTTACACTATTGAAATAAGAGTGAATATCTAACTTCAAACCATACTGTTGTAAATAATCAGTCTTACTTATTTCTCTTATTGCTTGTGCTGTATTTACCCCTCTTTTATAACTATAACAATTCTCTGCTACTTTATCCTTGAATATATTACTCAATGCTCTATATAAAACACCTAATATGTATCTATCTACTTCACTATACATATAAACTATTCTTTTCTTTGTTGTACCTGACTTGGCTAATTCTAATTTTTCAGGAACACTCCAAGAATACTTACCTTTTACTAACTGTTTAGCTATATGTTCTCGTTCAATAGGATTCTCTTTTAAAACAAATAAATTATCAAATAATACATTAGAAAAAGGCTTATTAACTAAACGCTCATAAGCCAAATCCCAATATTCTTTATTTAATAATTCATCATAAATTACTTTCTCTAATTCATTCATCCTATAACTACCTCTCTTTTCCAGATATTAATGGCTGATGACCTCTATACTCTACCAATTTACCTTTGATAAAGAGGTTAACCCTTTTATTACATATTTTATTAGTAGCTGATGACCTCTATGCTTTGCCACACTTATCTTTGATAAGCAGGTTAAGCTGCTGAAGCCTTGCTGCGGCATCTTAACCTGCTGGATACTGTCATATACTACTAACAGGGAAGCACAACCCTATTATTTATTTAGCAATACAAATAATTTAATAAGTCCTCTAATTCTAAAGGAACACTATTTGTTGCATTTAATGCTATAGCTGTTCTTAAACCCATAGGCATTGTTGATAAACCAGACCAAGACTTATTCTTTAATAAAACAGATTGATTGTACTTACCACCTGTTTGATAATATATTTTATCTTTATCTGTTAATGGAAACTCCTCATGACCTACACTATCCAAATCTATATCTACATACTTATGCTTTTTATTTAAGTACAAAGCTAAATCCAAATTATATACAGCAAGTATTATCATTATACTCTCGATTGCTAATTGAGTTATATCCAACTCTGTAAATTTAGTATAATATCTCTGATATATATTATCAACTTGCTTACCTAACCCATATAACCCTTCTTTTCTGATTTTAGCTAACTTATTTGCAAAATACATATCACCAAAACAAGTTGATTTACTCATAATTTCCTTTGCTTCAGCCTTTGAAATATACCCATTTTCAAATACATAACGTAAAGGACTTCTTGAATAAAGAATATTATCTTCTGAAATTGTTCCAGCTTCCTTCTCTAATATAGTATAACCTATATTTCTAATACCCTTTTGAGTTCTCATATTTAATTTTATTTCTACCAACTGTTTCTTTGACTTTACTCTACTTAAAGTCTCACATATAGGTAATAAACTTAAATATCTCTTTATTTCAGGATTAGAAATATTATTATAAATATTATAGATAGTTTCAACTACATTTTCTGTGCCTTCTTCTTTACACTTATTATAGTCATTTAATATTTCTATCCTATATGCTTGTGTTGTTCTTGCTCTTGGGAAGTAACTTTTATCTACTAACGTTTTACCATCTATACCTAACTTTGTTTTTGTCTTACGTAAAAATCTTTCTTCACCTTTAATAACTTCTAACATATGAACCAAATCAGTATGTTTCGTAGATTTTAATAGCTCATAAAGTTTTTCATTTTCAAGTTGAAAACCAGTCCAATCTTTACCAATACCTACAAATGGTCTTAATATCTCATATTTCTTTGTTATAAAAGTATCTATATACATACAAGTAATAAGAATAGCTATATATTTGTCATATTCTTCATTTTCATAACCTATATTATAAATTTTGTTCGCTTTTTCAACGATAGTTGGATGATGAATACTTGCAACCTCTTTTGTATAGATTTTCAGATTTTTCTTAAATTTTAAGTATGCTTTCTCATCATTATCTTCATTTGGAAAATAATCACTCACACCAAAATTTATAAAAGTTGACCTATCTATTACACTTTTCTTAAATCTATATACTATCTTTTCTAAATGTCTTTCATGTGCCTCTTTTGTTTGTGCTCTACTAAATACTTTAGCCTTTTTCTCTTTATAAATCTCTGGAAAAGAATCTTTCAAAGCTGATATATACGTACCCTCTACTATTTTTGCATTAAGAATAGGTACTTTATTGTTCTGAACTGTTTTTATTAAAATTTCTTCTTTAACATCAACAATTCTTAAATTATAATCAAGTATCTTATAACCTACTTCATCACCTGCTATTACTTTGGCAAGAACTATATAACCTTGATTACCTATAACTTTACCCTTATTATCAAACTTCATTAGTTTCTTTGTGTAATCTTTTACATTACTTTCTTTACTCTCAATTACACCCAAAACAGCATTCCATCTAACATTCTCAAATGTATAATGCTTTATCATTGTGTTAAATTGTTCTGGAATTACAGGTATTATCCTATAATTTTTAACATCTAATAACACATACCCCAAGATTTTATTTGGGTTTTCAAGATTAGGTATTACTACACCTATAAGTCTAAAAGAACCCCTTTTCTTCTCTTTAGGTACTATTTTCTCTTGATTAAACTCTTTTGACATATTAACAACCCCCTTTATTCTAAAGGAAAATATTAATTTCTGTCTTCTTAATACTTTTTTATGCCTATAAATATGTCCAAAATAAAAATAAGCACCTACAATTTAATTGCAAATGCTTATTCAAAATTATTTTTAGTTCAGAATAGATGGAATTATCTTTCCATTAACATCTGATATTACACCTAATTTGACTTTATCACCTATTTGTAGCAATACTACTTCTTCATTATCAAGAATACTTAATGAATAGTATTTATCAGAATTTTCTAACTGAATATAGTAGTAAGTTGTACCATCTTTTATTGCTTCCTTTATATCGACTACAATACCTACAACTGAACTTGTTGAAAGTTCTGCTACCTCTGAACCATTATTCTTCAGCAATTCTCTATACTTCTTCTGACACTCTGCAATAGTATTACCTGTTGCAACTATATGATATTTCTCTACATTAACCATACCAATCATTTTTACCAACCCACCTGCGTCTTTCAAAGTTACCATATAAGTAGGTTGCCCTTCAATAATTAACAATAATGGAAATGTTGATTTATACCCTAAATGTTGTACTACACCCTCTGCACTACTCATAGCAGAATATTCTTCTGCACCTGATTTTGGATAATAAATAATTTCTTTAGTTCTCTTATTTACAAGAATAAAACCTATATTACTCTCATCTCTACCTGTGGAAGTTACACCTGTATAAATCCAATTATCATAAAGCTGTGGAATATAATTATAGCCATCTGTTGTTACTTTAACACCCTTTTGCCCAAAAATAGAGTTCAAAAAGCCACTTTGAAATTGACCATAATCATCATACTGTGTCATAATTAAATCAGAAGGATACACATTATCTAACCACTCTGGTATTGAATCTGCTTTATATCTGACAATTTCACCTGTTACTGCATCTACTGTTAAAGCACCTGATATATCTTTACCACCAAATACACCAATAGTGTAATCTACAATAGGAATAATCCAGTAAGGATGCCCCTCCTCATTCAATTCTAATGTAGGTTTTTCTAAAATAAGGCTTGAATACTTCTTCCTTACGTGTCTTAATAAATCTCTACCAAAATATTCACTTGGTGAATACTTGATACCACCATCAACTCTTATAAGTTCAGCATCCTGAGTTTTCATATCTACCTTAATGTATCCAGGAGTTCCTGTTTCTTTATTATTTACCCATTTCATAAAACTACCATACTCTAAAACAGAGACTCTTACTGGAACACCTTTTACTGTTATCTGTTCTGAATCATGAATTTCAAACTGAGAAACTACATCAATTAAGCTACCCAATTCTCTATTTGCTATTAACATAGCACTATCCTTATCTAACAAAGGTACATTATTTACTGTGCCTGCATAAGTAGATATATCTTCTTCCCTTATGTAATCTTCAATCATATCTGCATAACTCTTTGAATTTATCAATCTACTGCTAAAAACCAATAGAATCAGCATTAACACAAATAAAATTGCTGTCCCTACCCATGCTGCTACTGATATACCTGACCCCTCCGTACATATATAAGAAAGTGTTGCAAATATACCAAACATTACTATCAAATAAAGCCAAAAACCACCAGAATGTAAATTCCAAGCTGGTAAGCATAAATAATTTACTATAAAACCTATTACACCAGTTATCCCTAATGATACTAAAACACCCTTTCCATTACTCATAAGTTTCTATAACCTCCTATAACAAATTCCTTTTATAATACTATATTATAGTACAATTTTATAATACTATAAAAATACTAAAATGTCAATAATTTTTTTAGTAATTTAACCATAATTTTCAAAGATTTCTTTTGTATATAAAAACATTTTATGTTAATAATACTATTATTGAAAGGCTTAAATGACAATTCAATAAAATTCAAAATAAAGGAGGTGCAGTTATGATAAAGAAAAATACAAGTGACTCTGCTAAACTTGCCCTTGACAGAATGAAAATGGAAATAGCTAATGAATTAGGTATTTCTGACTACAACGCCATTGACAGAGGAAATCTTACTTCAAGAGAAAATGGTTATATTGGTGGAAATATGACTAAACAATTAGTTGAAATGGCTAAAAATCAAATGTCTAACTATAAATAGGCATATCATATAAAAAGAGACCTATATTTAATGACATTTCTATAGGTCTCTGAATAATATTATTTTTAGTTCATGAATTAAAAATAAGCATTAAACAGTTTAGTTTAATGCTTATTTTCTTTATATCATAATTATTTATTATTTATTATTTAAAGGAAAATTCTACATTCACACTTGCTGATACTTCTAACTCACCTAAACTTATAGGTGTGCTACTTACAGCATCCATTAACATACCCTTTTCTGCATATACTGGCGTATATCTATTGCTTACTTCAGTAATATGTAATGGCTCAATATTTGTTATACCTAACCCCTTTGCCATAGCTTCTGCTTTAACTTTAGCATCTTTTACAGCAATTTCTAAAGCCTTATTATATAAAGTTGTTTCATCTTTTACACCAAATCTAATACCATTTATAGTGTTACTACCACTTGCAACAACTTTATCTAATATAACCCCTGCTTTTTCCAAATCATTTATAGTCACTTCTACTGTATTTCTTACAGTATAACCTATTAAATTGCTCTTACCAGTTGTTTGATTCCACTCATAATTTGGAATTACAGTATAACCTGTTGTCTGTATATCTTCTTTCTTTACACCTGAATCAGTCAAGGCTTTAATTACTGCATTCATTTTCAATGTATTATCTTCCTGAGCTTTCAATAACTCTTTATGCTCACTTAATACACCTACTGTAACCCAAGCTACATCTGGAGTTACTTTGATAGCACCTTCACCTGTCGAAGTGATTGTCTTTATTACTTCATTAGTTCCTGTTGTTTCTGCTGTTACAGATGGAACACCACCTGTAAGATATAGAGTTCCTACTAATAAAGAACTGCACAACAGGATAGCTAATGTTATCATTACAAACTTATTTGTTTTTGTCATAAATTTTGCCCCCTCTTATTATTATGGTCACTTATATTAGACGTAAAATTTCAGAAAAAGTTCATTTCTTTATGAACTTTTACTTACTTCGTCATTTTCACAGGGACTAATGTATCTATTACTCGCTGATTGAACCCTTTTGTTCTTAATTTAGTTTCTATCCACTTTAATGCTTCCTTTTCAGTCTCAAACTTTCTGGCTCTTTCTGGATTTCTGGTATAAGTTAAATGTCTGGCTGTTAATTTTTCAATAAAGATATTATCACCATGATATTTGCAATCTAATACCCAATATTCATTTTCATACTCTTTTACTGCCCTTTTCATTACCTCTTTTGGATAAGGTACTGCCTTTTCACCAGTAAAAGCTATGCACACATATATTTGTTCATTATCTGCTCTATTCATTATTCTGACCTTGGCATCTAAAATAAACTGCACTAACTCTGCACTACTTCTTATGCTTTTCATCATTTCTCTTTTATTATCACTACCTACCCAAATGCTTAAATACCCATTCAACTCTACTGGATATCTTGATAATTCATTCAATTCTTCAATGGTCTTTGCATTTTTAATACCATTATTGAAAAATCTTATTAAACCTGCATCATCTACCCACTTACCATTCCTCTTAAAATGCTCTTGATAAGCACCACCACAAAAGCTCTCTATCTTTTTCATCATTACTGCTGGTGCTTCAACAGGAAGTTGATTTCCACCATTGAAATATATCACACTCCAATGTCTTTCCCTTCTCTTTCTACCATTATAAGTCATTTCAGTACAATTATTACTTCCATGCAAAGTAAGTGGCAATATCCAAGGCTCATCACAATTAGGTAATGGTACCTTTACAAATTGTCTCTCATATACTATTTCATAACTCATCTTAAACACCCCTTTTTAATAATCATACGCATTTAACTCTGAAAAAGCAACATCAGTACCAAAGCGTTCACCATGCTCTACACAAAAGAATATTACTTTTTTAGCACTCTTGTCTATCTCAAATTTATAGCACTCCCCACCCCATAAACTCGCTACATTAGAACCTATTCTCATTAAATCATTCTTCGTATAAGACAAACCATCTATTTTACTCTCTCTTACTGATTTACCTACATTTACTGGTTTACCTGTTCTCTTCTCACGAATTTTTGCAGCTACTTCTACTTCTTTCTCATCTACATAATATCTCATTTTATTACTACTAACAGCCTTATAATTCTTTACAAAGGCTTCAAAGTCTTTATCCTTTAATTTATGAGTGCATACACTTATCTTTATTCCTGGTACATATTCTGTACGAGATGGTAATAAGTATATTACAACACCTAAATCAAATAACTTTCTTGCTTCCTCAAGTGTTACTCTTTTCATATATATTTACCCCCATTTTAATAAACTTCTACTAAATATCCTGAAATTCTATTATAAATTTCATCTTTTACAACCTCTTTCTTACCATTAGGTAAGAAGATTTCATAAACCCCTCTTTGTCTATCTCTAAAGATAGCTGTATACTTTAAGTAAGCTACCTCACCTTTTTGTCTTGCTTTGACTAAACCTGATACTGTTCTACAATATTTCATAATTTCACACCTTTTAATATTTAATATAATCTTCTATTATGTCTTGCTTCATATTCAGCCCAACAACTCATAAATCTATTAGGATTTTCCTCTTTACTTCTTAATCTACTCTTAAACTTTTGTTTTAAGGCTTTCATTTCTTCATAAACATCACTATTTATATAGTTCCAAATGTCAAAATAAATAACATCATACTTTGTACTTCTTGGTGGCACCCATTCAAATATATTACCTTGTATTACTCTTACCTTATTATTTAATGGTAATTGTGGTAATACCATTTGCATTATCTCTGGACTATATTCAATTACTGTAATACCTCTTACCTCTGGTTTATCTTGTATTGCTAATAGTATCATACCTAAACCCAAACCTGCTACAAGAACATCACCATGTGCATTTCTTACAAAAGCAGCATTAGTTCTCATTTCCATAGGTGTATTTGACATTACTACATCCCAACCAAGAGTTATTCTTACATACTTACCACAAGGTATAGGATTTCTCCAACCTTGATTTTGTGGAGTTATTTCAAAATTCTCTAATTTATAACCACCTACTTGCATATCTCTAAATAAATTACTCATATCTTTATACACTCATATCACCTCGGTTAATATAAATTAATATGCATATTTTATTTCTTTCTATGTTCATTCTAAATTCTATTTTAGTTCGACTAAAAACTGCCACTTTTTCAAATTGCTTAAATTTTTAGTATTGAAAAACTTAATATTTATAGATATAAAATAAAAAGTGGTAGTATTTACACATTAAAATACTGCCACTTTTTATAAGCACTTTATCTAAATTCTTTTATAGTATTAAACATAAATTCTAATTTATTATGTGTCTTCTCACCATGAAAATGACCACAATACCACTTCTTATAAGTCAATCTTTTTTCTATTGCATCTAACCATTTCTCTGTACTTTTATCCACAGTATCTTGGTCTACAAAAGATAAAAACCACTCTATAGGCTCATAAGAAACAGGACAAGTATGACTTAATACCACATCTACTTCCCAATTCTCTCTTTCCAACTGCCCTTCTACATATTTCTTTGTCTTTTCAGAAGGCTGCTCATCACTAAACCACTTATACCCCATTGACAATCTATAATGCTTATCTACACTATAAGCACCACCAATTACTATGGTTTTCTTTCCATTTATATTATAAACTTCACCATCTTTAGCAAAAATCAAATTCGGATATTCTTGCTCAATAAATACCTTTCCACCCATATAATCAAATTCTCTATAAGAACTGATATTTCCAGCATAATTCTCATGATTCCCTTTAATACAAAAGAGAGTAATAGGTAAATTAGAAAGTTCTTCTTTTAGCTTTATATCTCTTTTATTACCATAATAATTAATACCTACATCACCCAATATAATGAGAATATCTTTCTTTGTTGTTTCAAACCTTTCACAAAAGGTTTTAACACTATCAAATTGACCATGAGTATCACCTGTAATAAAAATCATAAACTCACCTACTATTCTTCTACTATACGCTCTGCTTTTATTATATCATCTATATCTAAGACAACCTCTAAATTCTCAACATCAAATTCAATTTCTACCTTGTCACCAGAAATTAGAGTGATTAAGTCCATAATATCACTATCATCTTCTTCATCAAATTCATAAATCTCAAATTCAAGATAATATCTTTTTTTAGTGCTTATTTCCTCTAAAATTAATGTTTTATATGTATCACTACAATCACCAATAAAAGAAGTATTTAACACCTTAAATATCTTTGTTATCTTTGAATATTCCTGTTCCTCTTCATGCTCATCATCAATATCTTCAGTATCTTCTTCATTATAATTTACAGGAGTATTAAACCCTTCTTTGAATATACTTAATAAACCACCCATCTTATTTTTATCTTCATTTGAATCAGATAAATCTACTCTTTTTCCATTCTTAAAAACACTCATAAGCACATACCCCTCTATTTACTTTTCCCTACTAATTTCAAGTAACTACCTTGAACTTTTACAGATACATTCAAAATACCATCGTCTGCTTTACAATCTACACCAAATGGTCTTTTATATATCTTAAATGCCTCTGGAATAGATTTCTGAATAACTGAAAGATATNCAGTTATATCCTCATATTCAGATTCNTCAGNCCATCTTTCTCTCAAATGGAACAAAAGGTCTGCATTTTCATTATTTATTTTAGTCCATAATTCTTTCTTTGTCATAATAAAACACTCCTAAAATAAATTTTATGGTTTTATTATACTTTACTTTTTACCTTTTGTCAATAATANTTTTTAGAAGTAAGGCGAAAAATCTATTTTTTCTAACTCTACCTTTATATCCTCTGGAATGTATTCATAACCACCAATATCCTTGATAGAATACTTCAAGAAATACTTGACTGACATTATATTAAGACTATACAATTTTACTAAATCACTCAATAAAATTGTCTTATAAGGTTCTATATTCTGTAAAGTTATTTCTTCTAAACACTCAAAAACCCTATCTATTAAATCTGCTGCCTTTACAATCNTACTTTCAATAGTAGTTAAACCTGACATTTCCTGATGAACTTTCATATACTCTGTACCCCAACTTTGAGGTATCGTCTTTAATATATGCTCTCTGAATATTACTTCTTCCACTTTTACTAATTCTGTTTTTAGGATAGGTGATAAATTCTTTGTTGTTGATAATATATCACCTGTATAACCCTCTACAATATCATGATTAATTGACAAGAATAATGTCTTTTCTACATCCACATCATACTGCTTAAACTTATCTCTTTCCCATACAGCAAGACCATGTGCAACTTTTGAAACAAACCAACTATGTTCTGCAACAGTTCTCTCCTTATGCTTGAACTTATTTTGGTATCTCTTAATTTCCATAAGGTCTCTAACCTCTTTTAGATGCTCACCAAACACAATTATTTACCACCTTTACTATAACTAATCACCTATAATCAATAACACTTTACCAAATACTTCATTAACTATACACTTTTTTTGTATGTTACGAGAAAATTTAGGTACTTCTATTTCAAAAACTTCTATTGCATCATCATAACAGATAGCATAAAATACCCTACAAGGTACACTATCTTTATTTGATAAATCTATATTATTTAATGAACCTGTTACACCAATACCTATATCCGCCTTGCGTAAAGTTTTACAAACCTTCGCCATTTCTACTGCAGTTTCCTTTGAATACACACCAAAAGTATTTATAATGTTCTCAGATACACCTGCTTGTATTTTTGCATCATTAGAATAAGTTACATAACCACCTTCTGTTATAGAAGAAGCACCCTCTATATCAGTAATAGCACTTATTAAAGCACCACCAGTACAACTCTCCATTGTTGTTATAGTTANACCCTTTTCTTTTAATATATGCACTAATTCTTTTATCATTACTTTAATCCCAACCTATCTGTACCATTCTTGGTTTCTTTTCTTGTTCGGTATAACCATAACCTTCACACAAATCACATTTAAAGTAAATATTCTTTGATGTATATTCACTACGATTATATACATGACGAACCATTACACTGTGGACACTCATGTACCCTTTTACCTTGAAGTTTTCTTATTAGTGACTCAAGAGAAATATTTCCATACTTTTCTAAATACTTCTCTATTATATAGGCTTGACTTGTTATTACATCATCTAATATCTTTAATTCTACTGACATCACTTTTACTTATACTTCACCTTTTATCTTCAAAAACTCTATGATTTCCTCTGAACTTATATATTCTGGAATTTCCTTAAAGTTCTCAAAAATCAAAATTCCATTATCTACTTCCTCTAATAGAATATATGAACTTTCCTCACCATCTATTGATATTAATTCAGAGTTCCAAAAGATTATATTTGGCTCATTGANGGNATCCCTTCCCCATTTATCTTTTATTTCTACCACATAACCTGCATANTCATCTTCTTTTATCCTTACTTTTTCTACCTCAAAATATGAAGGTATAATTGCTGTAAATGCCAAAAGACCATCAACACCATAATCTTCTGACTTTATTTT
>JGI24709J26583_10000119_pt1 | contig 59805 bp, 51 predicted proteins | sample BioPla2DNA1_FD_26583 | JGI IMG/M metagenome (IMG submission 26583) | reverse complement strand
AGATAAGCCCTGAATTACTGCCTGGGAGGAACGGTTCCTGGTGATATTTATTACATAGATATTAGTATTTTCTCCGTCTTCGGACGTTACCGTGATTTCTACCGTATTCACACCGGTTACAAAGTCCAAATCATAGTCGTTCCAAAAGTCGGTGTTCTCGCCTAATACTGTATTATTAAACTTTACTTCTACAGTAGCGCCATAGGGGTTATCGAAGCGCAAAGAACTCATTTTACGCGTTGTTGTTAGATTGTCGTACTCGAATAAAGGTGTCTCAACATAATCTAATACACCGCCAATAGATAAGCCCCGAATTAATGCCTGAGAGGCAGCATTAATTCTATTGATATTAATCCTATAGATATTGGTATTTTCTCCGTCTTCGGACGTTACCTTGATTTCTATTGTGTTCACACCGGTTACAAAGTCCAAATTGTAGTCGTTCCAAAAGTCGGTGTTCTCGCCTAATACTGTATTATTAAACTTTACTTCTACAGTAGCGCCATAGGGATTTGCAAAGCTCACAGAACTGCTCTCAAGTTCTGTCGTTAAATTGTATTCAAAGCCAGGTGTCTCAACATATTCTAATATGCCATCAATAGATAAGCTTGTAATTACTGCCTGGGAGGCGGCATTAATTCTATTGATATTAATTCTATAGGTATTGGTATTTATTCCGTCTTCGGATACTACATTGATTTCTATTGTATTCACACCGGTTACAAAATCAAACTCATAGTTGTTCCAATAGCCGGGATTCTCGCTGAAGAGTGTAGTGTCATTAAGCTTTACTTCTACAGTAGCGCTATAGGGATTTTCAAAGCTCACAGAACTGTTCTCAAGTTCTGTCGTAAAATCGTATACAAAGTAAGGTATCTTATCATATTCTAATATGCCACCAACGGATAAGCCTGTAATTACTGCCTGAGAGGAACAGTTCCTGGCGATATTTATTACATAGGTATTGGTATTTATTCCGTCTTCGGACGTTACCGTGATTTCTACCGTATTTAAACCATCTATAAAGTCCAAATCATATTGGTTCCAATAGTCGGTGTTCTCACCTAATACTGTATTATTAAACTTTACTTCTACAGTAGCACTATAGGGATTTTCAAAGCTCACAGAACTGCTCTTAAGTTCTGTCGTTAAATTGTATTCAAAGTCAGGTATCTCAACATATTCTAATATGCCATCAATGGATAAGCCTGTAATCACTGCCTGGGATGTTGCGTAAACCAGAGAAGAAGAAATCATAAGAATAGATAGTGCAAGAAGCAAGCACAGGATATTCCTTATCCTCTTGTTTTGTGAAATTTGTACACTACGCATCGATAGATTACTGTTCATAATATCACCTCAAGTATTTTGTTTATAACAACTTATTTTAATAATTATAATGGCTCTATATTAACACAAATATACTAAAAATGTTTTGTCAAAAAACATCAAGGGAAATAACCTGTCGAATCAGCCATATATCCGTAATTTTAGTTATCATTACTGTTATTATTGGCAGTTAAATCAAGTCTTTCATAATTTGAGATGCCATCGGTTTTATAAAGCATCTGTTGTCTTTTTTCTCTCGTTCCCTTTGAAGACTGAGATATTAGTTATCATCTACAACCACTGTTTATATCTGATCTTCCCTGCTCTAAACTCGGAAACAACAGCAGTGTTTACTAATACCTGCCGAGAGATTAGTTTTTAACGGTTCGCCATTGTTTTTGTTTCAGGCGCCGGACCAGAAGATTCAGGGCAAAGAAGCCGCAGAGAAAGCCAAGCTGGATCAAGATATCGGGCAGGATCCCTCCCCAGGTAAAGTCCGGCTGAAAGATGGCTTCATTGATATTGATAAAGTAGTAGATCGGAAAGAAGCGGGCCAGGATAAGGGAGATGTCAGGCAGGAATTCCCGCGGAACCATGCCGCCGGAAATAAAGCCGAAACCCATCGCTAGCACATTTCCTATTGCAGATATGGAGTTATGTTTCTGAGTCAGGCTGTAGATGAAGTTAAAGATACTGAGTATTGCCAGACACAGCAAAGTCACGTTCAGCACCATCGGTCCCAGATGTTCCAGGTAAAGGCGGGTCATATTCCCTCCGGGTACCAGAGGGTAGAGCATGATCGGCAACAGGGAGATCAGGAGCAGCGTGAGCTGGCCCAGCAACAGTTCTTGCTGGAAGGTTAATTTGCTCTTGCCGGAGACTTCATTTCGCAGCTGCAGCTGCTCATCGCCGAAGTCGGCCATCACCATACCTACCGCTAGGAAAATCAGCAAGGAGATAATATAGGCGCCGGAATTGAAGTAGAGCAGAACATGATTTTCTGTTTCCGCCTGATCCGAAGCCAGGAATTGGATCTCGCTGTCTGCCGTCAACGCTTCGCGTACGCGATCTGTGTCGAATTTGCCGTTTTCATAGGCAGCTTTCGAAAACATGAGGAATTTCTGGACTTTCATTTCGCCAAAATAGGCCTGAGCGGACGCGCGGTTCTTGATCATGCCGACTGCCTCTTGCCCTGAAAGGACATTTTGCTCGAGATCCTCATAGATGGTCATGGTCAGGTCATAGCGGTCATTGAAGATGCCGCGTTTTTGCTCGGTAGTGTCCGAGTCGATCAGATAAACCTGATTGCCGCTTTCCAGATAAGAGATCAAGTCACGGGACAGCTCCGATTCGGAGTAGTCAACCAGACCGATCTTGAGTGAGACATCCTCAAAGCTTTGCTTTTCCTGAACTGTCATTGTGATAATTATCGATATGGCCAGGAAGATGCCGACAATAGGTATGATGATGATCTTCTTGCGCCAGGTGAGCTGTAGAAAGGCTTTATATACTGTCATATGATCTCCTCCCTATCCAAATCATTGAGATCAGGAATAAGAGCAGCGATAGCGCGACCAGACGAACTAGCGGCAGATAGATTCTGGAAGTCTCCGCCAGCACATTGACAGATACCAGGGCATCGTTGACGATAGTGACTGGATTGAATCTGGCCAGAAGCGGCAACTTGTCCTCGACAAAATGTTTGACCTGGGGGTTCATCATGCCGGTAAAAAAGGACAGTATAAGGGTAACCGTGGTGCCAAGTCCGACTTTGCCATCCAGCTGCAGTTTATTCGAGGTGGAGATAATGGCACCGAAAGCGACCCCGAACAGGCTGGCCGCAAATAAAATCAGTATGGTTGGAGCAAAGTTGCTGACCAGCGTCACACCCAGAACCAGCTGAATGTACACCAGGGCGATTATATTCGATAAAAAGCAAAAGAGCAGAGAGACAACGGCGGAAGTAATCACTACGGTACCCTTGCTCAGGGGGGATACACTAAGCCGGGCACCAAGTGTGGAAATATTTGCCTGATAGGTGGAAAAGCTGGTAACCGCGGTAAAGTAGCTGTAGATTGAGATCATACCGATCAGGGTATACATGAAATATTGCATAGAGCTGAGATTGATCGCTTCATCTTTGGTATAGACAGCGGTGAAATCATAGCGCTCCGGCGGCAGTTGCAGCTTTTGCATCTGGACAATCTGATCCATGATGCCCTTGATGATGCTGACTTGGACACCGCTTTTCTTGATCAGGAGGCTGCCGTCGGCTTTGATATAGGCGACGAGATTTTCCGCCTCCAGCTCTGTACGGGCGGCTTCTTCGTCCATTTGTTCGAGATCTAAGACCTCTATTGTCTCCAGAATTTGGTAATAGGGATTGTCCTGGCCGGCGGCGACTTTGATCGTGGTGAGCTCCGGCGCGTCCAGCTTCTGGAAAGCCAGGAAGAAGAAAGTGCTGAGCAGGATGGGAAAGGCGATCAGCCAAAAAATTGCGCCTTTGTCGCGGACCGTTTCCAGAAATATATATTTTATATTAAGCCGAAGATTCTTCATTTAATTGGCGGCTCCTTCTATGATGTACGGCAGTCGGTCGGGGCGGGTGCCGGGCGGGTGCCGGGCGGAACCGGTATCGCCGGCTGCGGCGCGGCAAGACACACAGGCCGAGTGCCGGGGCGACCCGACGGCGCCTTCGTCACTCCCTGAGCTCCTTGCCGGTCAACTCGAAGAAGACATCGTTCAGCGAGGGCAGCTCGTTATACACTTCGAGGAAGTTGATGTCGTGCCGGCTGAAGTAGTCCAGGAGTTTTTTCAGATTGGAATTGGACTCTTGGAAGCGGATCAGATATTTGCGCTCCTCCAGCTTGCGGACATCCAGTACATTGCCAAGGGCATTGAGGCGATCCTCTAGGTTTTCGTAGTCCAGATCGAAGGTGACGGTCACTTTTTCTTTAACGGTTATGCCGTGCTTAAGCTCGTTGGCAGTACCGCTGGCAATGCTGCGGCCGGCGTCCATGATGACGATGCGATCGCAGAGGTACTCGGCTTCTTCGAGATAATGCGTTGTGTAGACTATGGTCGAGCCGTGGTCGCGCAGGGTCTTGATATTGTCGAGCAGGAACTGCCGGCTCTGGGCATCCACTGCCACTGTCGGCTCGTCGAGAAAGATCAGTTCCGGCCTGTGCGCGATGCCGCAAGCAACATTGAGCCGGCGCTTGAGGCCGCCGGAGAGCTGCTTAGGCAGGAATTTGCGGTACTTATCGATATCTACATATTCGATAGCGCCATCGACATATTGGCGGCGCCGGGCCTTGTCGTTGATATAGAGGCCACAGAAGTAGTCGATATTCTGGTAGACAGTAAGATTCGTGAAGTAGGCCAGCTCCTGAGGCACAACGCCGATCTTGGCTTTGAGATCGTAGCGATCGGGGTTCAACTGTTCGCCGAAGACCTTGATCTCGCCGCTCTGGTATTTGAGCAGAGAGAGAATCGTGTTGATCACCGTGGTTTTGCCGGAGCCGTTCGGCCCGAGCAGGCCCAGGATCTCCCCTTCTGCTACTTGGAGATCAAAATTATCCACTGCGACGAGGTCGCCGTATTTTTTCGTCAGGCCATTTACTTCAATTATCATGCAGGCATCTCCCTTTGTCGGCCCTTGTGCCGGACCGTACTAATTATAGCAACTGCATTCCCGCCTTGAAACCCCGGGTCTGTATCTTCGGAAACGCCCCTTGTAAAATGCACGTAAACTTTGCAAAGCAGAATTTGCCAAAATGATCTTGGCTTCGGGCAGAGTGGCGCGCAGAGCATGGCATTGGAGATGAAGCAGATATCGGTGCAGACGCCGATTATCTTAATGGAACAGATCTTTGTCCTCTTATAACTGAGATGAATATATTGGATCGGACGGCCGGGCCGGATTGAGTCATTTTCTTCGCATTGGTATCGCAATAGTAGTAAAATAGGGAATATTAATAATTAATCGGATGATTGTGAGATTGAAGCAATGAGACTGTTTATTGGAGCTAAGCTGGCGGACGAACATGTTGAAGCACTGCTGGCGGCGCAGAGGGTGCTGCAGGCTAATAGCGAGCAGCTATCTTTGACGAAGCCGGAAAATCTGCATTTGACACTGCACTTCCTGGGTGAGCTCGACCAGCCGGATGTGCTGTTGGCACAAGAAGTCATGATGCGAGCCAAATTCCCCGCCAAAGAGGAACTTACCGGTTCGATCGCAGGCTACGGATCGTTCAAAAGGGATGACGGCGAGCTGATCTTTGCTAAACTGGATGCCAGTGAGGGCTGTTACTTGATGCTGGAACAGATCTACAAGGGTCTGAAGAAAAATAACTTGCCTCTCCCCGATCGCCCCTGGCTGCCGCATATAACCTTGGCCAGGCGTACCCGTTTGCATATGCCGCTAGAGGATTTGGCCGCTGAGCTGCCGATAACAAAGGAGCCGGTTGAACTGCAGAATATCATCCTCTTTAAGAGTGAATTTACCGACAAGGGTATGTGTTACACTCCGATCTTGCGCCGGGTCTAAAACTGTGAAGGGATTAATGGCAGAAGAACAGCAGAAAACGAGCGGACGCCTGTTGGCTCCGGTGGCCATCTTGTGTACGGCACTCTGGGGCAGCGCCTCTCCCGTTATTAAAGTCGGTTACGAATATTTTCAACTTGACCCCTCAGATGTCTACGGGATCTTGCTCTTTGCCGGCGCCAGATTTTTTGGCAGCGGCTTTCTCACACTAATTCTGAGCCGACTGGTAACAGGCGAAAAGCCTCGTCTGTACCGCGGTCTGGTAGGACCGGCCATTACTATGGCTCTGACCCAGACTGCCGGACAGTATTTCTTTTTCTATATGGGCCTGACCATTGTCACCGGCGCCTCCGCCGCTCTGATTAGCTCGACCGGTACCTTCTTTGCCGTGATCATTGCGGTGATTATCGGCATTGAGATGATTAACGGCCGCAAAATTGCCGGGATTTTTCTGGGCATGCTCGGTATTGTCGTACTCAATCTGGGTACAAATTTCAGCTTTACTTTCCGCTGGAATGGTGAACTCTTCATCCTGCTGTCGGCAATCTGTTATTCCCTGGCCAATATCTTCGTCAAGCTCTTTGGCAAAAAACATGAACCGATTGCTCTGACCAGTTATCAATTCCTGATCGGCGGGACGCTGATTTCGCTGATAGGTTATCTGGGAGGCGGACGGCTGATCTGGCCCGGTTTCGCCAAGAGTCTGGTTCTCTTCTACCTGATGCTGGTCTCAGCTGTGGCATACGGACTCTGGAATTGGCTGCTGAAGCGCCATGATGTCTCCAAAGTTGTTATTTTCCATACCCTGACCCCGGTCTTCGGCGCACTCTTTTCCTGGATTATACTGGGCGAAAACATCTGGCGCTGGCAGACACTGGTCGCAATGCTTTTAGTTGCGCTTGGCATCTTGTTGCTGAACTGGAAGAGCGAAAAGAAAAAAACCTAAGCTTATTCAAGCCGGATATCTAAGTTTTCTTCCCGGAAATAGTTGAAGCAACTGCAGCAAGCCCCTTGGCCTCAAGGAAATACTTCAGTTTTCTTCCCAGATATAGTTAAAGCCCCATCTGTGGTATTGTTCGCGGATATCGTCAATATATGGCTGGTCAGCTCGGCCAAAAGGACGGCTTTCGGGTAGGGCATAATAGAGTCCGGCGTATTGCGTACTGCCGAAGTAAGCTGTACCGGTTAAACGCCGGTAAGCGCCTTCGACCCCAACTCCTTCGTATCTATCCAGGCTCTTCAGGTCGTTCTCATTTATTACCCAGATCAAGATCGGTACAAAACTTCCCGGCTGACAATCAATGGAGGCATAGGGTTTTTTGGAGCTATAGCGATACACTAGTTTGAAGTCCTTCATAATACCGGGACCGACCAGGCGGGATCCGGAACATCTGGATGCCATCTGCCTCTGATTCATATTGCTGCCGTAGGCAAAGTAAAGAATTTCACCGGGTTGCAGCCGATAGCTTTTATAAACGGCGTAGTAATTATCCAGCAGATTCAATGCTTGCCAACGGATTGCTGTTGCGTCGGTACTGTTACCTGCCCGGCATTTCAGATTGAACAAGCTGCCGGGAACCTTGTGCCATTGTTCTAATAAAGACGATGACAGTTCCTCGACATAAGGTGTCTCTTCCATTGCCAGACGATCAAACCCGGCTTGCAGCAAGACTTTAACAGCGCTCAGATATCTGAGGCAGGCAGACTCGTCCGGAGAACTGATACTACCGGTTGGCGCCTTCGTCATTGCTAAAAAATCGCTGATGATTTGTGTTTCCGCTTGATATTTGTTGTCGTTTACTGTGTTTTTCATTTTGATTTCTCGGGTTGTTGGTGGAAGAAGCGTCCGGATCAGATCGGGACTTCGAATTTGCGGTCGTAAAGCAGGACAGCAATGAAGATGACCAACACGGAACCGGCAATCAGTGTGGAGATAGCGTCATATAATATCGGTACGCCGCTGATGATTACGGTTAGACATTAACTGCGTTACCGGAGATAATGCTCAGCGCAGGTCGATCCGCGCCAGGCGGCGCCGGGTTAGGATAAAGCTGATAATAATGAAAACGAACATTACGAGAAGGATCCCCAGCCCGATATCAATATAGCCATCGTTGGCAAAAATAATTTCGGCGGGCAGGTCCTGACCGAAGTTATCACCCATCATACCCAGATCGAGGAAACGCCTGACCGGCATGGCGGTGACAATCCTGGTCTTAAGAACATCCCCGGCCACAATACTGCCGGAACTAATAGCGTCGAGCGAGACTGAAAGCCTGAGGCTGAGCGGAAAGAATAGGAACGCCAGCAGCCCAACGATCTGTTGAATAATATAGAGGATTATATAAACGATAATCGGGCCGCCAAAACTGAAGCGCGAGAGGCGGCGGCTCATGCCGGTGCTGATACAGAAACTGTAGGTCGCGAAAAAGTAGATAAAGATAAAGAGCCAGAGGACAAAGAGAAGCAACCAGCCGAGAACAGAATTCAGTCCGATCTGCTGTGGCCAGCTGACAACTGATTTGATGATATTGCTGAAACCGGCAAAGCCGGTGCGCTCGCTGAGAGTTTTGGCCAAGACTATGATAAGAGCGCCGAATAATGCGATAACCGTGGCCAAGAAATATAGCAGGAAAGCCCCCAGCAGCTTACCGTAATAACGCTGGTCGGATGTTACCGGCAGGGTGTGGGTCAGATAACCCTGATTGGTATAGAGGTGGCGATAGTAATGAATCAGGCTCAAGAGGAGAGCTGCGGGCAGCAGGATTATGGTGGCGATGGCGGCGATCCCATAGGCGAAACCGCCCAGATAGGGAATGCTCAGACCTTTGGTCAAAAGCGCGCTTAAAAGCAGCAGGCCGTAGATCGGCAAAGCCCATTTTAACTTGGAGCGGTAGTCACGCAAATCCAACTTGATCAACTTACAAAGCATAGTATTCTCCTTTCTCAGGGGCATAGATTTCACGGAATAGGCCGTCAATGCTCTTACCCTCTCTGGCACGCAGTTCTTCTACGGAGCGATCCAATCTGATCCGGCCATTGTCCAGGAAGATGACACGGTCAAATAGCATCTCAACATCACTGATCAGATGAGTGCTGAGCAGCAAAGTGCTGCCGGGATTGTAATTTATGAGAATGCCGTTCAGGATAGTTTCTCTGGCGGCCGGATCGATACCCCCCATCGGCTCGTCTAAAACATACAGTGGCACATCTCTGCTCATAACCAGAGCCAGATTCGCTTTTTCCTGCATGCCCTTGGACATTGTCTTCAGCGTCTGATCCAGCTCCAGGCCGAACTCTTCTAACATACGCCGGGCTTTATCTTGGTCGAAATCCCGGTAGAAATCGACAAAGATCCTGAGAGCCTCCCGCATGGTCAGCGCCGGGTTAAGATAGGTATTTTCCGGTAAATAGGAGACCAGATTATAGGAAGCCTGCGGCTTTTGGCCTCGGATCGCCACACTGCCCTTGTCCGGTTGCAACAGACCCATGATCAGCTTAATCAGGGTTGTCTTGCCACAGCCGTTGGGACCCAGCAGTCCTACAATCTCACCCTCTGCCAACTCAAAGGACAAGCTTTCTACCCCCCGCCTTTTGCCATAATTTCTGGTCAGATCTTTTACCTCGACGAATTTAGTTATCATTCCATCTCTCCTTGATGATCTCGATTATTTCAGCGCATTCAATACCAAGCATTTTCATGCGTTGAATGAAGACTTCAATAGCTGTTTGTGATTGTTCTGTGCGCAGCTTCTTGAGCAAAGCATCCGATGCCACAACAAAGCGTCCGGTAGTCCTTTCGCTGCGTGTCAGTTCCAGACGATCCATCTCCAAAAAAGCTTTCTGTACCGTATTAGGATTCACACCGTAGTTCATCGCCACCTCCCGAACCGAGGGCAGTTGATCGCCACGGACAAGTTGCCCGGACAGAATCTGATCCCGGAAGATCTCCATGATCTGAAGATATATGGGTACATCATGTGAAAACTGGTAGCTCATGGCTCTCTCCCTCTGTATTATTGTTTAAGTGGCCTAAACTATATAATATTCATGCGCTGAACAATAACCACTGTATTAGTAGCATAATACAATAATACAAAAGAAGTCAAGTAAAATTTGCGTAAATAATCTATCCTTGCAGCAGTAATACTTCCTATGATCTCCTGTTACAATGTATGGAAAAAGAGCAGCGATAATAAAAACTTAAGAAAGCGAGTCAAAATATGGAATACAGATTAGCTACTCTGGCGGATATACCGCAGGTTGAATTGTTACAGCAGAAATACCATATCAATTCAATTTCTCCTGAGGATCGACCGGACGGCTTCGTTACGACTTATTTTAATGCTGTCCGCCTGAAAACCCTGATTGAAGAAGAAGATGGCGTCAGCATTGCCTTTGACGGCGACAAAGTCATAGCCTATGCCATGGCCGCCTCTTGGCCGTTTTGGGCACAGTGGCCTCTGTTCCAGGTCATGATTGATGATCTCGTCAATATGGAATATCTCGGCACAACGCCGGACATCTATAATTCTTACCAATACGGACCGGTCGCAGTTGATAAGCGCTACCGCTCCATCGGCGTTCTACCCAATTTATTCGAATTCTCTCGACGCACAATGAACAAGCGCTTCCCGATTCTTATTACATTTATCAATTCGATCAACGGTCGTTCCTTACGCGCTCATGAGAAGCTGGGATTGGAATTCATTAAGAAATTCAAATTCCAGGACAGCAATCTTGTCACTCTCGGTTACGATACTTCCAAGCGTACTCCGGGCTCTACGATTTAATTGTAGATAAATGTAATGACAGGTGATCCTGTTCATACTATAGAAGCTAAACAAGACTATATAGGTTTTGCGATATCACCGGCAGGAGTTACCTCAGAATCGGAAACCAATTATTTATCTCTACCCCTCAACCCACATGATATTCGTCGCAGAAGCGATCCTGGAGCAAGCGTTGAGCCGATCCTGTGCTGCTTTCAAATAGGCGGTAACCGGCTTCACGACATTTGCGACAGGCGCGGCGAGGAATTGTGATGCCCAAGAGACTGGCTCCGCGGTCATTTTTAGATTCTACATAGTCGAGACCGGGACAGTGCGGACAGACGGTAAAACTCTGCACCTGCTGCTCCATAATTCCGGCCGTATCATAGTAGATATGTCGTCTTCTTGTAACGATGTCATTTCCTCTAAATGCGGCTGCGCCTAATTCCTCCCGACGCTGCCAATTCTCCAGCACTGCCGCTGAAATGCGCCGCACCTGGCCGGTTACACGCTCGGATTGGCGCCAGAGGCCATCGCTGTAATCCGGCTCGAAGACTCCGGAAAAGTCCAGACCGGCCATCGCCAGGACAATTCCGGTATTGACATAGGGCAGGGCGCCCTGAATTGAGTATCCGCCCTCCAGAACTGCTATATCCGGGCTCAGCCGACTATTCAGCGCCGCATAGCCCTGGGCAGAGAAATTCATATTGGTCAGAGGATCCGTATAGTGATTGTCCTGCCCTGCGGAATTGATAATCAGATCCGGCTGAAACTCCTCCAGGATCGGCAGCACCACCTGCTCCAGCACATAGAGAAAACCCTCGTCACCGGTATTAGGCGGCAGAGGAATATTAATGTTATAGCCATAGGCACCGGGCCCTCCGAGCTCATCGATAGCGCCTGTTCCCGGATATAAGGTTCGCCCGTCCTGATGGAAAGAAATGAACAGAGTATCGGGGTCATTCCAATAGATATCCTGCGTGCCGTCGCCGTGGTGACAGTCAGTATCAACGATCGCTACCCTGTTGGCACCGTATTTGTGGCGGGCGTACTCCAGACCCACTGCCTCTATATTAACGATACAAAAACCGCGATCTCCATAAACAACACGCTGCGCATGATGGCCGGGAGGCCTGACCAGCGCAAAAGACTTGTCCGTTTCTCCGCTCAATACAGCATCGAACGCCCGCATCACACCGCCGGCCGCAATTAAATGTGATTCGGTCACCACACTACCCACATCCGGATAGCAAAAGTGGACACGGTTAATATCGTGCGCTGTTGCAATCTCGGGATTGATAAAAGTAATCCCGTCAATATCCTCGATTCCCTCTTCCAGGAGCTGGTCCTGCGTGTAGAGCAGCCGCTCCTCGCGCTCAGGATGTGTCTTGGCAATCGCCCAATCGAAGGCCGGAAACAAAATCAGCCCCAGTTTATTCTTTGCTTTCATCATCTCTTACTCTATCATGCTTGATCTGAACCAAGACAACCTGCGCCCAGACGCAGCCCGGTCAGCAGTCCAGGCTTGATCTGCGCTTTGACCCGGATATTTTTATCGACCTCATACCAATTGTTGACCATATTAAAGCTGCTGGCTTCGACAATCTCCGCCTCGATCTGATCATCAGGCAGACCCAGCGCCTGGCCTGTACTTTTGACCTCTGTCAAAGCCCGGCGCTTGGCTTGGGCCAGATTGTAATTTTTGCCCACCGGTTCGTAGATCGCCAGCTCAGGTACGGCCAATCTGCCACGCCCGGTATCGGCCAGCAGATTAACCTCTTGTGTCGGTCTGGCCAGGGCCGCTCCGATAGCATTGGCAATTTCCGCATATCTGGGCACAGTGACCGGCAAGTCAAGTATCTGCGTCAGAAAAGGAGCCAGCGCCTGTGCCGGGCCGCCGATAAGCATGGCAGCCCGCGGCTGGATTATTCTATCCGTCAAAAGCTCCTTTATGGTATAAACCGGGCTGGCATTGAGTCTGTTCAGAGTCTCACGGATTTCTTCGGCTATAGTCCGGCACATCAGATCAACGATCTCGCGCGCCAACTGCTCCGCCCTCTGACCATGTCGCCCGACAACACTTGTCGCGGTATCACTTTTCACTTCTTCGCTGTTTCCATTCCCCGGCACATCACCATAGAGAGCCGCCATCTCCTCTAACGCCGCCCGGCTTAGCTCCGGATAATTGCCGGACAGTGCCCCCAGGCAAACCAGAGCATCGGTCGGTGTCAGATATTGGCCGCCATAGGCCACCGCATTGTCCAGACGGCGAGGCCCGATCTTCAAAATATCGCCTTCGCTGCGAACATGACTGTCGCCGCCAAGCCCGATCGAAGTGCTGAAAATCGCTCGCACCAAGGTTTTACGCCCATCGATCTCAATGCCCTGCGGCGCAAAGACAGGAACACCGTCAACCAGGAAGAACAGATCGGTCGTGGTGCCGCCGATATCAATCAGCACCATATCCACTCCGTCCTCCGGTTCAGCTTTTAACGCAAATTCACCTCCCGGCTCCACCTGACGCAAACCTCTTTCCTGCAACGCCATCATACCCATGAAGCTGGCCGCCGGCCCTGACAGGATCGACTCAACCGGCTTGGCGGAAGCACCCGCCAGATCTATCGTGCCGCCATCAGCTTTGAGAATATATACCGGCGCCGCAATCTGTTCACGCTCCAGCGCCTGCCGCAGATCGGATACAAAAGACCGGAATGTCACGCCCACTGCCGCATTCAAATAGGCAGTCTGTACCCGCCGGGGGAAATTCAATTTACCAGACAGGCCGTGTCCCAATGTAATATCCTGAAACTCACCGGCGAAGAAATCCCTGATCTGCAGCTCAAGTTCGGGATTGCGGGTGGAGAACTTGGTGACTACCGCCAGAGCCTCCGGCGGCTGCTCGGCATAGCGAGCCCTAAGGGACGTCAACTCCGCCGGATCCAGCCCTTGAACCACACTGCCGCGGTGATCGACACTGCCGGACAGATAAGCGACAAAATCACCCAGACCCTCAAATTCCCATTTCAGACCCGGCCCGGTCTGCAAAATCAAGCCCACAGCGGACAGCCGCTTCTCAACAATAGCATTGGTGGAAATCGTCGTACTAAGATTGATCCGTCCGATCCGTTCTCTTTCGACCCCTTGCAGCAATTCCTGCAGACAGCCCCAAATACTGCGGAAAAAGTCACTGCGATCTACCTGCTGCTTAACCGACTTAATCAGTACACCGTCATCGATCACAACGCCATCAATATTGGTTCCGCCCATATCAATGCCGATAAGCAAATTCTTCCTCTCAGCATCCGGACGATGTTCCGACTGCACACCGTTATTCGCTACATTTAGCTTCATCTATTCTGCCGGCCTCCCACCCTAACCATAGCACTAATTCCATTTGCCGACTGTTTATTTCTCAAAACCTAACCCTTTATTTTTTTGTAGACGAAGGCGTTCGCAAACCGCACCGGTAACCCTTCTGTAGTACAGTCGTGTTAGCAGTACGGTTTGCGAGCGCCTTCGGCAAAGTTTAATCTATATGGCAGGCTGTCCTATGTCAGACTATGCGCAAGACCTCTATATCAGACTCCAGTCCGCCATTTCCTGATCGGGCGGACGTTCATACATGCCCCTGCGGCTGAAAGTCCAACCGGTTTTTTGTTTGACCTCCAGCAAGTGTTCAGTATATTTGAGATTAGCCAGCATCGCGTCAATTATCGGAATTTGGTATTCCTCTTGCAGTATTTCGAAAAAGCCGTACTGCATCGTACAACCCAGGATTATTACTTCCGCCTTGTCCAGAACAATAGCGTTCTCAATCTCGCGTCTGATCCTATCGGCAGTCTCCTGCTTATCTTGCTGCAGTTCCAAGACACCCAAACCAATACTCCGAAAAGATGCAAGCTTGTCTCTCAGCCCATATCTGCAAATCAGATCCCGCATCTGCGGAATCCATTTGTCACGACCTACAATCACCGAAAAACGGTCACCTAGTGTAGCAGCTAAAAAAACACTGGATTCTGCAGCTGCAGTAACCAGCAGATCCTGACTTATTTCCCTGGCGGTAAAAAGCCCCGGATCATCAAAGCAACCGATCATCGCCGCCGCAAAACCATCTCTTTCGGCCTGTCTGATCTCCCGGAGTATTTCAACCTCCGCAACTGCCTGATAGTACAAATACTCCAGATGTGACGGACCGCAGGACAGATTCCTGATTTCAATCTCAGTATTGTCCGACTTGTATTTATTCAGATGGGCCAGTATTTCAGCATTGAGATCACTATATGCCACGGGCTTCAAATGCAAGATGCGATTTTTCATGAAAGACGGCCTCCCGGCAATATTAAAATGGGGAGTGTTTTGCTCCCCATTTCACTTTAATAACCTTCAATACCCATTTCGGCACACAACTTGCGTGCACCCTCATCCATATACACTCCGTCTTCCTCTAAAACAACACCGTCGAGAATTATAGTCGGATACAAAACCACGCCATCAGTATGAGAGGCGGCACTCCAATGGGCGCCTCCCACTGCAATGCCCTGACTGCCGATGCCAAATTCCATACAACCGAAAACTCTCTCATCTTCAACAATGCGTCCTGTAACTTTGCGCACGCCGGGATTGAATCCCTGTGAGTAATGCGCCAGGCGCAGCATATTGGGATCATTAAAGGAATGCAGCCATTTATTAAAAATTTCCGCTTCTTTGCCGCCTGTGACCTTGACAACCCGGCCTTCCTTGAACTCAATCGCGATTGTTTCATTTAAGGCTCCCAGGCTCTCAGGCGGGAAAACAGCCCCATCGAAAACCAGGATGCCCTCAATGGACTCTTCAATGGGACACCAGCTGGTCTGACCGGTGAGCATGACAGGATATCCTTTTCTAGTCGCCTTAACACCTGAGTGACGAACTTTACGCCCTCCCATCTTGCCACGTAAGTCCGTTCCGTTCTTAGAAGTCACGCGAATATCATCTGCTTCTTCCAGCTTCTTTTTAAAGTACTCGCCCAGCTCAATAACTTTGTCAACATCAATACGGCCGATACAATTAACTAACATATGGGTATCCATGCCGGTAGCGCAGATATATCTGGCACCATTCTGATCCACGGACCGGCGATATGCCTTGCCATGCATAATGGAAGCATAGGCTAGCTCAATCCAGACATCAGCTACTGAAATCGCCTCTGCTACCGGTGCGGGCGGTTCGGCGTAAAAGCCTTCAGCTGTCGGATAGTAAACCACAGTTGGTACCACATTTGTCGCATAGGCAGCACCGGCAAGCGCATTCACGACACGCTCATCGACACAAGTATCATAAGTTATTACCAGATTCTCACCGGGTTTGCAGAGCATGATATCGCGCACTAACTTCATAGCGGCTCGTGCCAATTCCAGGCGACGATATTCATCCCTCATTTCAATTCCCAGATTCCATTCCATATTTATACCTCCAGATTCTCTTAACAATTACAATTTACAAATTAAGCAGAGCATACAGGGCCTGAGCATAGATCTTGGCCGAGAGGATCAAATCATCCACCATAATGTATTCATCTGTCTGATGCGCCATTTCCACCTGTCCTGGAAAAACGGGACCGTAGGCCGCAAAGTTTTCAATAGCCCGGCAATAGGTGGCTCCGCCAATAGCAATGGGCTTCTCCGTTCTGCCCGTTACCTCTTGATATACACCGGCCAGAATTTGAACTAAAGGATCTTTGACCGGGATATATAAATGCGCCTTGTCCTGATAAACATCCAAGGTTACCTCTTGTTCCAAACAGGCAACCTGCAACGTTTTTAGGATCACTTCCCTGCTGGCATGAATGGGATATCTTATTTCTATACGGGCACTGCCTGATTTATCATCAATCCTCAGCACGCCCAGCGACAGAGTCAAAATACCCGAGAGCTTATCCTCGCAACAAATCCCCAACGCCTCGCCCCTGTAACCATCAGCAAACAATGCCCTGATCTTATGTAAGAAGCTCACTGCACCGCTACTCCGCAAAGGCAAAGAGCCCAAGAAGTTAAGCAAAATATTTATCGCGTTCTCGCCCTGCCAGGGCTGGGATGAATGTGCGCTTTGTCCTGTCGCCGTGACCGTACATATCTCTTCTTTGTATTCAAGCTCCAGTTTGTCTTTGGCTGAATACTTCTTTAACTGTTCCTGAATCAGCTGCCAATCTTCTGCCGAGCAGGACAAAGTGGCGGCAGCTTGTGCCGGTACCATATTGACTTTACTGCCGCCGGTTATTGCGATCAGCTTAATCCCTGCGTCTGTAGTATCTGCAACCTCCCATTCTGACTCGACATCAAATCTGAGAATACCTTTCTCCGCGTGAATAACGGGGAATTCGGCATCGGGTGAAAAGCCGCCCCACGGAGCTTCCTCTCGCTGGAGATAGTATTGTAAGCAACGCATACCGGATTCCTCATCAGCACCGATGATATGACGCACATGGTTTTTAACCGGCAATTTGCTGTCTCTGACTGCCTTCATGGCAAAAAGCGCCGCTACCAGTGGACCTTTGTCGTCGACCGAACCACGTCCATAGAGCGCGCCGTCAACTTCAGTACCTTCAAACGGCGGATATGACCAACCCGTACCGACAGGCACCACATCAATATGGGAAAGAATCCCGATCTGTTTACCCGCATCGCCCCATTGTACAGTCCCCACATAGCCATCATAGTTGCGGGTAACAAAGCCCATCTCCTCTGCCAGACCAAGCACCGCTAACAATGCATCATTGATTGGCTTGCCGAAGGGTTCCTGTTCGTTTTCACTTTCTTCGAAGACGCTCGGAAATGTGATTAGCTCTTTGGTCATACTGACGATATCCTCGCGGTACGAATCAATTAGCTCATTTAAGATCGCTTCCATCTTATTCCACCTCAACGGCTAGCGGCTCACCTTGCTGATATTTATGACAGCAGACAAAATGTTTAGGTTCAATCTCAATCATCACCGGTACCTCAACCTTGCAGATATCCATACAATCCCTGCACCGAGTATGGAATGAGCAACCGCTGGGGACATTGACCGGTGAAGGAATCTCACCCTCGGAAATAATCTGAGCCGGCTTAATGTTCTCCTCCTCATCGGTGGCAACAGGAATTGAAGATAGCAACATCTGTGTATAGGGATGTAGAGGCCGATGGAAGAATTCCGCTGTGGGAGCCAGCTCGCATAATCTGCCTAAGTAAAGAATAGCGACTCTGGTTGCCACATTGCGCATCAAACTGAGATCATGTGTAATAAACAGATAGGATAATCCTAATTTCTCTTGCAGATGTATCAGGGTGCTGATAACCTTGGCCTGAACGGAGACATCAAGTGCTGATGTCGGCTCATCAAGAATAATGAATTCCGGATCTGAGCCCAATGCCCGGGCAACAGACACCAGTTGACGCTCACCACCCCCGATATTTCGGGGCATCCTCTTCTTAAAATCAATAGGCAATCCCACCAATTCCAATAACTCGTCAATTCGGTCTTGTCTTTCTTCCTTGTTAAGTTTGGTGTGAATCTTTAAGGGAAGTTCCAAGCTTTTCCCCACATTACGGCGGGAATTCAGCGATGAGCCCGGATCCTGAAAAACGATCTGTATTTCACCCTTTTGCTGCAAATTTCTCTTATAACCTTTTTTAGCTAAATTCGTGGTGCCCTTATAGATTATTTCACCGTCTGTGGCACCGTACATCCCGACCACAGTGTAAGCAATTGTGCTCTTACCACAACCTGATTCTCCGACCAAGCCGAGAGTTTCACCTTTAAACAATTTAAGGCTCACACCATCGACGGCCTTAACAGATTGACCTCCGGGCAGCGGGAAATACTTCTTTAAGTTCTTAAGTTCCAGAATTACTTCGGACATACTTTTCCCTCCTCTGCTGCAAAACAGGCTACCCAATGATCATCTTCCACAATGGTTTTGCCCGGAACCTCAAATTGGCACCGGTCAAGCGCATAGGTGCAACGAGGATAAAAACGGCAACCGGCAGGTGGATTGTCATAATCCGGAATACGTCCCGGTATTCCTTCAGAAATCCCGGTCCCCGTCAGCTTGGGCAGACATTCCATCAGAGCTATTGTGTAGGGATGACTGGGATGCTCAAAAACCTGATGTGTATCTCCGCCTTCCACAATAGAGCCTGCATACATGACATTAACCTCAGTAGTAACTTGGCGAATGACACCAAGAGAGTGAGTAACCATTATGACTGACAAATCGAGCGTTTCCACCAGATCTTTTATCAACCTCAGAATCTGATCCTGAATCGTGACGTCAAGGGCAGTTCCAGGTTCATCCGCAAGTAATATTGCTTTTTCTCCCGCCAAAGTCATGGCAATACATACTCTCTGTCTCATGCCGCCTGAAAGCTGAAAGGGAAAGCTATTCATGATACGGTCAGGATCGGCCAGAGAAACTGCGTTTAAAGCCTCTATCGCCTTGTCATATAGTTGTGCGGAAGAATAATCTTTGTCCTTATGGGCATATTTCAAACTGGTCAGGAATTGTTTTTTGATCGAAATCACCGGATTCAGTGCACTGGACGGATCCTGGAAAATAAGCCCCGCCCCAGTCTGGCGAAATTCCTGCAACTGATTATATGGCATCTTTAGTACATCCGTGCCATCAAAAAGAATCTCGCCGCTTTCGATATTTGCGTTGCTGGGCAAGACACCCAATATAGCTCTCATAGTTGTTGTCTTGCCGCAGCCCGACTCACCAACCAGCCCTATACTTTTGCCTTTAGGTACAGTCAGATTAACCTTTTCCAGTACATGAGTAACTACATTGGCGACTGTGTAGGATACGGACAGATCTTTGATCTCCAAAATATTATGATTAGTTTCCATCAGTTCCCCTCCACATTAAAAATATTCCCAACGCCGTCACCGACCAGATTGAAACCCAAAACAATCAGTATGATAGTTACCGCCGGGAAGATTGTCAGCCACCACATATCGGGCAAAAATTTGACCCCGTCATTGATCATATTGCCCAGAGCCGGGATCGGAGGCTGTTCTCCTAATCCTACAAAGCTGAGGGTAGCGCCCATGATAATGACATAGCCAATATCCAGCGTCATCTTAGTGAGTATCTGATCGATAGTGTTGGGCAAGAATTCCTTGACAATGATATGTCCCAATCCCGCCCCCGTCAGTTCCGCATAGGTAATATAATTTTCAGTCCTAAGCGAAGATACTACACCGAAAGTTAATCTGGCATACCATGGCCACCACATTATAGTAATGGCAATCATAGAATTTCGCAGATTCGGTTCCATAATGGCCGCTATTGCCAAGGCCAATACCAGGGCAGGCACAGATAGAAAAATATCCACTATTCTCATCAGAACTGTTTCAATCCATGTGTCGCGATAATAGCCGGCCAAAACGCCGACAATAAACCCGATCGGAACTGAAATAGCCAACACCAGCACACCCATCAGCAGAGTGCTCTTAAGGCTAAATAGCAAGCGGGAAAATACATCACGACCCATAGTATCTGTTCCCATAAGATGCTTAGAACTTGGAGGTAGCTTGCTCTCCGAGAACTTGACAACTGCTCCTGCATCCTCCGGATACGGTGCAATGAGAGGAGCAAATATGGCTAATATTATTATTATAAGAACAATAATTAAACCCACAACTGATGCTCCGCCCGCAGAAAATTTATACCAATTTCTTACCATTGATTCTTTTCGCTCCGGTGTCATTGATTGCCTCCTATCTCGTTCGTGCCTGGCGCATTCTTGGATCAAGAATCATTGCAACAATATCCACAACTATACTTGTTCCCACGAATGCCATTCCAATGATAAGAACGACAGCAATAACGGCATTAGAATCCTTATTTAGTATTGCATTCATGCCATAGCTGGATAATCCCGGCCAGTTAAAAATTCTTTCCACCAAAAAAGCATTTCCAAATAAAGAAGCAAAATCCATGCCCATGACTGTAATGGTCGGTATTACCGATGGCTTTAAGAGGAATTGGCGATTAACAATTTTTCGGGGGACACCCTGTGAAGTAACCATTGTAATATAGTCTTTACCTGCGTTCTGTAACATACTTGATCTTGTGATGCGTGCTTCTTGCATGGTCTTTCCTAACGAGAGAGCCAGAGCCGGGAAAAGAAGATGCAGGAAGGCATCCCAGGCAGCAGCCGGCTGACCACCAATTAGGGCATCCAGAATATACAGCCCGGTAACAGGGGTAATCGCAAATTGTGGACTTAACCTTCCGCCTATCGTTGGCATCACCGGTAACCAATAACCAAAAATTAATACAAACAATACAGCAAAAACAAAGGTCGGCGTAGCAACAAAAACATAACCTAAGAAACGTGTTAAATAATCAGGCCATTTGTTCCTATGTTGGGCACTGATTACGCCCAAAAATAAAGCAATAAATAATGGAGGAATCCCCGCCCATATTACTAACTCAATTGTAGCGGGTGCAAAGTCTTTAATGTCCTGGCTCACAGCCCTCTGTGTATAAGACGATATGCCAAAATCTCCTTGAACGGCATTGGAAAGCCAATAAAAATACTGCACCGGCAAGGGCTCATTAAGGTGATTGACTTCTCGATAATGCTCAAGGACTTCTTCAGGAGCATTTGGTCCTAAGGCCAGACGGGCAGGGTCACCTGGAACCGCTTTCATTAAGGCAAAAATTACTACGGTCAGCCCAAGTAACACTACAATGGAGCTCGCCAGACGTCTAGTAATACTTTTAAACAGTAACATCCGTACACTCCTTATTTCTTATCCAAATTCTGGAAACTATGGTTTGTGGTTTTAGCCCCTTAAGATCAGGCAGTACAAATCGATATAAGCTTAACTTGTCATCTCACAAAATTTGTGAGATGACAAGTTTGCATTCTACGAAAATATATTATTGACAAAATACATTTACTTTCTGTCGGGATAAATCCTTATTTCTCGCATATACAAAATGTAGCCCATTACCGGTGCTTGCAACTCAGGATTTCCACTATCCCAATCAATATATGCAGATTGATAGGCAACAGGACTCACTACCTCTGCCAACGGAATCATAACAACTTTGTCAGCGAGGTAGTCTTGAATCTCCTCATATTTTGCAATACGTTCCTTATCATCGATAATGGTTATCGACTCGTCAATCATGGCATCCAATACATCATCATTAATCCAGCTGCAATTCTGCCAGGTTCCGACTTCCTTAGAGCGAATCGCCGACATCAATACTGAGCCCGCCTCAGAGTAATCACCGGTAAATACCGTAGTTGTGACATGGGGCGTAGTATCTGGTGAAGCGGCATTTTCTACTACTTTCGCCCAGGGAGTTTTTACTACCTTGACATTGACGCCAACCTGAGCAGCAACAGCCTGGATCAGTAGTGCCAGCTTTTCGCGGTCTGGTGTTTCTGCTATCCAGCATACTTCTATCGGATAATCAGCAATATTATCCTTATATTTTGATAGCGCAATTTCTTCCTTAGCCTTCTCGATGTCATAGGTAAAGTCATACATCTTCTTATGACCTCTCAAAGTACTGCAGATTATGCTTTCAGCGACAGTTGAGCCAGGGAAAATATCATTATAAATAGTATCATAATCCATCATATATGCGAGGGCTTTCCTAACATGAGGATCATCCAGAGGAGGTTTGGAGTTGTTGAGAATTAAGAAAATAATATTACCTCCCTTTGTATTCATAATATCGATTCCTTCAATCGCATCAAGCGCAGTGTTAGTCTCAGCACTTTGGTAAGTATCTGCGATCTCAAGCTCTCTTCTTTGCATCATCGTTTTAACAGTAACTGATTCGTTTGAGCCGTACGCCTTAAATCCTTTGGGGTTGTTCGGATCTAAACCTGCCCAGTACTCAGGATACTGTTCGGCCAAAATATATGCATTGGCAGCATACTCTTTCAACTTGTACGGACCGCTCCCTGCATCGTTTTCCAGCAGGAAAGCTTTACCATAATCTCCCTTATCACCGTATGTGCCTTCCGCATACTTGGTCTCTACAAGGGCACTATCCAGAATATAGAGCCTGACTAAAGCTGCAGATAAGGTACCATTACGAATACTGCACCTAAACTCAACAGTTGTGTCATCAACAGCTACTGCTTCTTCGACAGTAGAAGCAAACAGATAGCCAAAACCTTCACCCAGTGTCAGCATACGGTTCATGGTATAGGCCACATCCTTAGCGGTTAAGGGATTACCGCTGTGGAATTTTACATCATCACGAATCTTGAATGTCCAGACAAGTCCGTCATCAGATACATCCCATTCCGTTGCAATCCAAGGCTTGACACTACCATCTTGTGTTGGCTGCAACAAAGGATCATACAAATTAATTATTACGCTAGCCGATGCAAAATCTGACCCAACACCAGGATCAATCTTTGGCATTGAGGCCAATGTGTAGCGCAATAGTCCTTCCTCAGTGTCGCCTTCATTTGTCGACGGCTGTTTCTCTGTTTCTTCATTTGCTTTTGTCGTTGGATCACTGGTTTTATTGCCGCAGGCAGCAACAAGAGTTAAAAGCATCACAAGACAGAGAAATAAAGCTACTTTTTTCTTCATGAAATACCTCCCTATATAATGAAAATTTATTTATATTAAGACAGAGTCTGTCAATTAATATGCAGCCCGGATCGACTAAGAAAAACAAACATTGCACATATAATGCCTTGATTATATCATTTTAATCGTATACCATGATAATAATAATTAATTATTATTCAATAAAATCTACTTATAGGATGAGTATGCTAGATAATAAACTACTTACTTTTTTGAGTTTATGCCAAACTAAAAGCTTTACAAAAACTGCAGAGCAATTGCATATCACACAGCCTGCCGTTTCTCAACATATTAAAGCGCTTGAGAAAGAGTACAACGTTTCTCTATACTATTACGAGGGACGGAAATTTAATTTAACCGCTGCCGGGATTTACCTTTTTCAGTTCGCAAATTCAATTCACCTGGATTCTGAGCGTATGCGTTCACAACTTTCATTTGTTTCCGCAGATGTCAGAGAACTGCGAGTTGGTGCAGAACTCGCAACGGGAGAATCTTTTTTCTACGACTTGCTCGTTGCTTTTATAAAGAAAAACCCCGAGACCAATATTTCAGTTATTATTGACAATTCATCCACCCTTTCGCGTATGTTGGAAGATGGTGACCTGGATTTTTTAATTATCGATGAATCTTTTTCCAAATCAGAATTTGAATACCACACTTTATGCAGTGGAACGACTGTCTGTGTATGTTCACCGGATCATCCCTTAGCGGATAAAACTGTCAGTATAGAGGATCTGTACGATAATACATTGATCCTGGGTGTAGAAAATACGCCTTCCCGAATGCGTCTTGACATTATTTTTCAGGAAAATGGGATATCCGCATTTTCTTTCCCCCATAGAATAGAAATAACTAATGGATTAGCAGTCGTCAAACAACTCGTACACCATAATGTAGGTATCGCTTTTCACTACACAAGTGCTGTATTAAAAGAACTACGAAGTGGTTATCTAAAAAAAATCATCATTAATGATTTTTTCGAACGGCATTCATATAACCTGGTTTTTGTGCGCAATAGCTATTTTCGCCCTTCACAAGTATATTTCATAAACTTCTGTCAAGATTTTCTGCATGAACTGGACATCAAGCTTTCCGAGTAACTAAAGAGAAAACAGATCAAGTATCATAACCAAGATAATCCATAATCGTTCCTAAATATACTTTTGTGCATAACACCACCTCATCAATATTTACTGACTCATTGTAGGAGTGAATCCCTTCAAGATTTGCCGGGCCATATTGTATAGTAGGGATGCCTGCATACCTATAAAACTTTGTATCGCTTGAAGCCCACTGAAAAGTCTTTTGTAAATTGATATCTGCAACAGCGCGCACATTTGCGGCTAATGTTTCCACTATTTCTTCGTCTTGGTCTGTAGTATTCGGATCCGAATACCCATTGTAAACACACTGAATCCCCTCTATCCCCGATTTTTTTAATAAAAACTCGATTTTTTCACGCACTGTGTCCGCTTTAAGACCGACAGGAATTCTAATATCAATCTCAGCCTCTGCATGATCCGGCACCATATTAACTTTTGTTCCACCGCAGATCTTTCCAACATTGAATGTTAGGTGATCCAAAATATACTCTGCCCCTTTTTGTTTAAGAAGCTCTTCACGTACTACTTTTTTTGTTAGCTTCATGGTTTCTTCAATCTTTGCAGGTAAAAACACTTGAAGATCCTGCACTGATCGTATGGCTTCAATGGCCTTCAATAGTTTTTCTATCGCGTTATCACCTGCGAAAGGTGCTAAACTTCCGTGAGCCGACTTGCCTTGTGCTATTAGCTTTAACCATAAACTGCCCTTCTGGCCAATCTCGCAATTATGATGACAGGATGGTTCTGCAACTATGCAAGCATCTCCCTTTGTAATTCCATTCTCAACTAGCCATTTAGTTCCATTAGGTCCGCCGATTTCTTCATCCGGAACAATCGTTAAAAGAGCTTTCCCTTTAAGCTGTACTTGATGCTTAACGATCATGGAAAGGGCAAAAAGTAAACCTCCAATGCCACATTTCATATCTGTTGCGCCTCGGCCATGAAGCACCCCGTCTTTCACCAAACCTGAAAATGGCGGCACATCCCATTTGGAAATATCCCCTGCCGGGACAACATCCATATGACCATTAAGTATCAATGTTCGGCCAAAATCAGGCCCAATCTTAGCAATAATATTCGGCGTGCTCCCTGTCTTGTCCAAGATCTCCCACGATATCTTATGCTTCGATAGAAAATTCGTTATGAATGAAGTAATCTCGCCCATATCTCCGGGTGGATTTGAGCTATCAATTTTTATGAGATCAGAACATAGAGATATCAGCTCTTTTTTGTTCTTCTCAATTTCTGCAATTAATAATTCTTTTGTTGGGCTATTCATTTCCTTGCTCCTTCCTGAAATAATATATCTCAATTAACCGGTTCAAGCTGGGCGGTAAAGTGGCGCAGAACCTCAGGTTGCCAGACGATTCGATAGCCTTTGAGGGTTTCGGCTTTGTCTTTGACTGAGATAAGCGTATCGGCGATATGGTCGAGATGAGCTTGGGTGTACACGCGCCTAGGGATGCAGAATCGCGCGAGCTCCATCTCCGCTTGAAGTTGCTTTCCGGTTTCCGGATCCGGATCCAGCATATAGCTGCCAATATCGCAGCCACGAATGCCGCCTTCAAGATAGGCTTCTATTACCAGTGCCTGACCTGGGAATTCATAGTAAGGAATATGAGGCAAGACTTTTCTGGCATCGACAAAGACAGCATGGCCACCCGTCGGGTACTGAATCGGCACTCCGCCTGCGCGCAGTTTGTCTCCGAGATATCTGATCTGCCCCAACCTATATTTAAGGTAGTTTTCGTCTAAGGCTTCATATAGTCCGAGCGCTAAAGCCTCAAGATCCCGACCTGCCAGGCCGCCATAGGTAATAAAACCCTCAAAGGGAACTGTCAGGGCCTGGACTTTAGTAAACAGCTCTTGGTTTTCTTTGACGCCGATAATGCCGCCCATATTGACAATTCCGTCTTTCTTGGCCGACATCGTGAAACAGTCCGCGTAGCTGAACATCTCCCTTGTAATATCTATAATGCTGCGGTCGGCATAGCCAGACTCACGCTCTTTGATAAACATGGCATTTTCGGCGAAACGGGCAGCGTCAATATTCAGCACAATCTGATACTTTTTGGCAACAGCAGCAACTTCGCGCATATTGGCCATTGAAACCGGTTGACCGCCGGCGGTATTATTAGTGATGGTCATAACGATAACGCCGATATTTTCCGCGCCTTTTTCGCGGATAAAGTTCTCCAGGCGCTCGACATCCATATTGCCTTTGAAGGGGTAAACCGTTTCCGTGTCATGCGCTTCCGGAACTACAAGATCAACCGGTTTGGCTTTGCAGAGACCGACATGTCCCCTTGTAGTATCAAAGTGCATATTAGAAACCGAATACTGTCCTGCCTTGAGCAGGCAGGGATAAAGAATTTTTTCAGCCGCTCTGCCCTGATGTACCGGTTGCATGTAGCGATATTGGAAAATGTCTCTAACCGTATCTCTGATCTTATAGTAGCTGGAGGCTCCGGCATAACTCTCATCAGCCACCATTACACCCGCCCACTGCATATCGCTCATGGCATTGGTTCCGCTATCAGTCAAAAGATCAATATAGACATCCTTGCTGGGTAGCGAAAACAGATTGTAATTGGCTAATTTGATAGCTTCTTCTCTCTGTGCTCTGGTAGTAATTGACAGTGGCTCGACCATTTTGATGCGAAAGGGTTCGGCAATATAATTGGACATATCGATTCCTCCATATTAATTTTTCAGCTCTCTATCGTACAGAGCCGGTTGTCTTTGTTGTCGATTACACTTCTAAAAAAAGAGCCGTACTGTCTTGTACGGCTCTTGCTGATCTTTGCTAATCGGACAGAAGATGAATAAATAGTCCGGAACGGAGCTTAGGCTCAAACCAGGTTGATTTGGGCGGCATTGTCATCTCGGCATCGGCAATCTCCAGCAATTCGGCCATGGTGGTCGGATACATGGAGAAAGCTACGCCCCCGGCTGCGTCCACGCGGTCTGCCAGTTCCTGCAAACCTCTGATTCCGCCGACAAAGTCAATGCGCTTACTGGTGCGTGGATCTTCAATCGCCAGCAATGGCGACAGCACATTCTGCTGCAAAATCGAAACATCCAGCCTGTCATAGGGATCCTTATTCTGATAAAGCTCGGGTTTGGCGGCCAGTTCGTACCAGTTGCCGTCGAGATACATGCCGAAATGAGCCTTGGCCTTCGGGCGCAGGGGTTCTTTCCCCTCCATCTTGCGGACGCTGAACCCGGTTTGCAGCACCTTCGTAAAGTCTTCTGCCGAGAAACCGTTCAGATCTTTGACGATCCGGTTGTAATCCATGATGAATAGATCTTCATCGGGGAAAATCACGGCCATGAAATAGTTGAACTCGGCGTCGGCCGGGGCGTCAGGGAACTGTTCCCGGCGCTTGAGACCGACTTTAGCGGCAGAGGCGCTGCGATGGTGGCCATCGGCGATATAGAGGGCGTCAATTCCGGCGAAAAGTTGCTCCAACTTGCCATTGAGATCATCGTCTTCAATAGCCCAGGTATAATGCGTTATATTGTCCTCGCTGGTAAAACCGGCCGTCGGGGCATTGAACTTGATAAAGTCGTTGAGCAGCTTGCTGATCTCCCGGTTTTCACGATAGGTGAGGAAAATCGGTTCCGTATTGGCGTCAGTAGCGTCAAAATGATTGATGCGATCCTGCTCCTTGACCTCGAGGGTCAGCTCGTGCTTCTTGATATCATTGCTGAGGTATTCGTCCACCGCTACCGTAGCTACGAGTCCGGTCTGAACGCGGCCGCACATGATCTGGCGGTAGATATAGAACATAGGCTTTGTATCCTGAACCAACACGCCGTCCGCTGTCATCTGCTCCAGGACTTCTTTGGCCCTGGCGTAGACTTTGGGATCATAATCACCGATCTCATCCGGCAGTCCGATCTCGGAACGAACCACGTGGAGGAAGCTGTCGGGATTGCCTGCGGCCATTGCCTTGGCTTCGATCCGGTTCATCACATCATAGGGCAGCGAAGCTACCTTAGCGGCTTTCCCCGCTGCCGGTCTCAATGATTTAAAAGGTCTGACTATCGCCATCTGATTACTCCTTTATATGCAGGTAGCCCGGGGCTGATCCTTAGAGCAGTTCTTTCACGATCTCGACGATCTCATCGCCGATTCTGGCCTGAGCTTCGGCCGTTGCGCCGCCCAGATGGGGTGTCAGAACAATCTTGGGACAGGACAAAACGCGCTGATTATCGGCCGGCTCGGTAACAAAGACATCCAGGCCGGCGCCGGCAATTTTGCCCGCTTCGATAGCATCGACCAGAGCATTTTCGTCAACCACGCCGCCGCGGGAGCAGTTGATGATATAGGCACTGCTTTTCATCAGCGCCATTTCTTCGGCTCCGACTTCGGGCTTGGCGCCGGCAGTCGGAATTAAAATAGCCAGGAAATCCGCTTCCCGCAGGACTTCTTCCTTGCTCTTCTGGGTACAGCCCGGATAGACGAAATTCTGCGTCCGGCGATGGAAAATCACCTGCATCCCCAGGGCCAGAGCTTTGTCGGCCAGGCGCTGGCCGATGCGGCCAAAGCCGATTAATCCCAGTGTCTTGCCGGCGATTTCCGTACCGGTGTAGAGCTTCTTCAGCCATTGGCCCTCTCTCATGGTATGAGTCGCCTCGCCGATGTGGCGGCAGGCCGCCAGCATATGTCCCAGCACCATCTCCGCCACAGCATTGGTGGAAGCATTGGGTGTATTCCTGACGATCAGGCCCTGTGACTCGGCGTAAGCGACATTGATATTGTCAACACCGACGCCGCCGCGGATAATCAACTTCAGGCGCCCGGCCGCGCCGGCATCGATCTGCGGATCGCGCATCTTGGTAGCGCTGCGGACTATGACACAGTCCACTTCGGCCAGACGCTTCAGCAGCGCCTCATCTTCGTATTTATTGGTATCTACCTCATAACCTGCAGCCTCAAGTGCAACTTTAGCCGAGGCATCAATTCCATCATTAGCTAAAATAATTTTCATTTAGGCCTCCAATCCGAGAATATCTTCAATATTCCCCAACAGATCCAGCAATTCGGCTTCCGTACACTCGGCCATCGTGGCAATCCGGAAAGTGATATCCTTGTACTTGCCGTAGCCGTTGCTGATCGTGTAGCCTCTCTCGCCCAACTTCTTATTCAAATCCGCAAAGTCAAAGCCGATCGTATTGTTGATACAGGTGACGGTATTGGAGCGGCATCCCGGAGCGGCAAATAGCGAAAAATGCTTTTCCGCCCAGGAGCGCAGCAGATCCGCCAGCTTGGCATGGCGGGCAAAGCGATTCTCAATGCCCTCCTGATTGACAATTCGCTCCAGCTGGTAGTCGAGTGCAAACATATGGGATAGAGAGGGTGTTGATGGGTACTGGTGGTTCTTCTGCACTTGCTCATAGAGCTTGACCAGATCCAAATAAAAGCCGCGGAACTCCTTTTGTTTCGCCGCCTCATAGGCGCGCTCGGAGACAGAACACAGTGAGAGCCCCGGCGGCAAACCCAGGCATTTCTGAGTCGAAGTTATGCAGACATCTATGCCCCAGGCATCAACTTCGATCTTGGCGCCGCCCAGAGAAGACACCGCATCCACAAGAAATAGTACATCATCGTATTTCTTGACCACCTCACCGATCGCTTGTACCGGATTCATGATGCCGGACGAGGTCTCATTATGTTGCACCGTTACCACATCATATTTGCCGGTCTTCAGAGCCTCCTCAACCATCTCTGGTGTCGTCGGCTGCCCCGGCTCAGAGGTAAACTTATCGGCCTCGACATTGTTAAAGCAAGCAATTTCATACCAGCGATCGCCGAAAGAGCCGACGGAAAAGACCGCCGCCCGCTTTCTGGTGCAGCAGCGAATCGCTGCCTCCATCAAACCGGTGCCGGACGAGGTTGAAAGAATGATCGTATTCTCAGTAAACATCAGCTGCTGCAGTTTTTCAGAGATGCTCTGCTGCAGAGCCGTGGCATCTTTCGAGCGATGTCCGATCATTGGAGTGGCCATCTTAGCCAGTACTTCCGGCGCTACCTCAACCGGACCGGGAATAAAAAGTTTCTTGTGCATATATCCTCCTGTTGCAATTATTCTGTGGTGCTCACCCCCTCCCTCAAAATAATGGATAAGCATACAGATAGATCATTCTAACAATTCCCGATCTTTCTCTCAAGATAATAAAAATGCTGAAATTACTTTAATTAAACAATAACATACCAATCAAATTAATTATTTAGCGAAGACGCCAGCGGGTAGACCTCTGTCTCTTTCGCAATTAGCCCGGCCCCATTTCAGAAGTTTGGATCCGGGCTGCCATAAACTCGCAAATACCGCCTTCGCCCCTAATCCAATCCCGACCAACTGATGCTGCTGCCGCCGGGCGTGCTCTTCACCTGTAGCTGCGGACTGATATTATCCTTCAGAATACCGGTATGGGAGATAATCCCGATCAGTCTCTTGCCCTCCGATAGCTCCAGCAATGTTTCCATAGTCAACTGCAGGAAATGTTCATCCAGATTGTCAAAGCCTTCATCGATAAAGAGAATATCCAGCTCCACGCCGCCGGCGTACTCCATAATGACATCCGACAGACCGAGCGCCAGACATAAGGCGGCATTAAAAGTCTCACCACCGGAAAGAGTCGAGACAGGCCTGACCTTGCCGGTGTGGTAATCCAGCACTGCCAGATCAAGTCCGCTCTGGGAGCGCAGGTCTTCGGCGCCGCCATGCACAAGCCGATACTGGCCATTGCTGAGATCATGGAATCTGTAATTAGCCCGCTTGATAATGCGCGCAAAATGCCAGGCTTGAATCCAGGCTTCAAAACTGATTTTCTCTTCCCCGGTGATCCTGCCATTGGCGATATCAGAGAGATGCCTCACTCTGGCTTCTTCCCGCGTAAACTCGTCCAGCGCGCTCCATTGCTGTTGCAGATCCGTCCGAATCCGGTGCAGTCTGTCAGCGTGAAGCTTATAAGAACCGTGGTCAGCTCGCTGCTGCTTCAGCTCCGCGGCCGCTGTCTCGACTGCGGCGGTAAGCGCGGCCTGATCTATCAGTTCCTGCTCACGGTACTGAAGCTCAATCTGCGCCAGATCATGTATCAGCAGATCTTCCTCGCTCTTGCGGGCCTCTACCTTATCGGCCAGGACTGTTTCTGCCTCTTCAGCCAGCAAGAAGTCACGCCAGGGACTGTCGGGAGCAAAGCCGGCCCCCTCTAGCTTGGCCGCTAATCTCTCTGCGGCGGCCGCCAGTTCAGCGCTGTTCTTTTGTTGCCTTGATTCCAGCTCTTCCTGCCTGGTCTGCTGTTTCTGGTTTGCCAGTTGCAATTGCGACTGTTCGTCTTCTGCCTCTTTGATCCGGCGCTCATGTTCAGCAATGACAGAGCTCGTCTGCTCAAGCTTCTTCCGGGCAGTATCGGCATCGGGCATTGTTAGATGCTTTTGTCGATCCGCGGCAACATTATTCAGGCCGGCTAACTCAAGATCAAGAGCGCTGACTTTGGCCTTCAGCTCCTGACTTTGCTGTTCCAGCTCACTGAGCTTCGGCTGAAGTGCTTTGAGCGCGGCGGAATTCGTCTCCCAGCGGTTGAGCTTTTGCTCAGCAAGCGCCAGTTCCTGCTCAACTTCCGCCTTGGCCCAAGTCAGCGCTTCCTGACAGGAATCCGCTGCCGGTCGCAGCTGCTCCAGAAGCATCTGCCTGTCGCCTGCCGACAGACTTTCCGCCGCCGCTAATTTGTCAGGAAAATCTATCCGGAGCGCAGCCGCCAGCCGCTCCAGCCGGCCACTGATTTGGGCGAGTTCTTTTTGCCACTGTACGGAGGACAATTCAATCTCTTTCAGCTGACCGGAACTGATCCCGGCCAGTTCTTGCGCCTGGACAGACAGCGTCTCTATTTCCTCGGCAGTAAGGGCGTCCTCCTGTAGCAAAGCCTTGCGCGGATGATCGGTTGAGCCGCAGACCGGGCAAGGTTGATCTGCCTTAAGCTCTTTAGCCAGAAGCCCCGCCTGATTGGCAAGATAGACGGCATATGCCGTTTGATAGCGGTCTTGAGCCAGTTTCAACCGCCGCATCAATTCTTCTTGCCTTTGTTCTTTATCCGCAAGCGCTTGCGCCTCTGTGGCAAGGTTTTTTTGCTGGAGCTTCAGCTGCTCCCAATCCGAGATCCGCTGTGATATCTGTTCACGGCGGTGTCTGGCAATTTGCAGTTCCTCGCCCGCTTTCCGATCTTGCTCAATTGCCGCCTGCAATATTCCCTGTCTTTCTTGCCCGCTTTTGATCTCCTGATCAACTTCGGTCAGCAGATGTCTTTGCTCATCTCTTAAACCGGTTATCTGGCTGATCTGCTCCAGAGTTTCTCCCTGTCGCTGCCAGAGCTCAACCTCCGCTTCCAACTTGATTACAGATGCCCGCAGTCCTGATACTTTTTGTTCGGACTCTCGGGCAGCTTGAACCACGGCCGTGGCTGACTCTAACTGTGGCCTGATTTCGGCCAGGGCAACATCTGTCTGCTTTAAGCCGTTTTTAAGCTCCTCTGCTTCCGCTTGCAACCGTTCAAGTTCAGTGGCGGCCGGCAGTATATCTCGCCTGATTCTCCGAGTCAGGGCAAGTTTCTTCGCATCCAGCTCAGCCGCCTCCTTAGAGTCCTGGAGTTCCTTTTGCCGGGCGGTGAGCCGGCGCCAACGCTTTACTTTCTCATTATGTGCAACGGCCTTTTGTTCCTCCTGCAGCAGTTTGCGGTGTTGCTCCTCTTTTCGGATGATTTCGTTTTCTCTATTACTGAGCTCCTCATTGGCTACTTCCAGCACCTGCTGCAGCTTTTCCAGCAGCGGCGGCACAGCCGCTCTGGCTTCATCAGCCCGGATAGTCTCGAACCGCGGGATCTCAAAGGCATATTGTTCACTATATTCCGCAAGCGGACTAATTGTGCGGATCAGGGTACCGGTCTGAATCTGCGCTTCCTTGCTTAATCTGTCAGCTTCAGTTTTCAATACTTCCTGAACTTGCAGATATTGCTCCGTAGCAAAGATGCGGCGGAAAATATCGATTCGATCCCGGCTGGAAGCATTCAGCAGATTGCGAAATTCTCCCTGCGCAATCATAGCGATCTGCCGGAATTGAGTGACATCGAGACCCAGCAGTTTCTCAATTTCGTCATTGACTTCGTTCTTGCGCGTGAGCACACGGCCATCAGGCATAGTTAATTCAACTTCCGCCGGCTGATCGGTAAGGCCGCCGCCTCTAAGCTTTTCCCTCTGGTAAGCCGGACTGCGCTGCACAGTATAAACTCTGCCCTGATGCTCAAATTCAAGACTGACAAAGGTCGGCAAGGCCGGAGAGGCATAATCTGAGCGCAGATAGCGTGTCTGGCGCCAGCTGCCGGAGGCCGTATCATAGAGCGCAAAACAGATGGCATCAAAGATCGTGGTTTTGCCGGAGCCGGTATCACCGGAAATCAGGAACAGACCGGAAGGATAGCAGGTAAAATCTATCTCTTCGGTGCCGGCATAAGGGCCGAAAGCCTGCAATACCAACTTGCGCGGTTTCATTGCTTTGCCCCCCGAAGTTCGTGGCTGCCTTTGATGTCCAGGCGCTGCATAATTTTGATTTCTTCCTGCTTGAATTCTTGACCCGTCCGGCTGGCATAAAAACGCGCAAACATCTCAGCCGGCGTAGTGCTGATCAGATCATCGCCATCTATTTCCCGGGCAACTTCGGTTGAGTCATAGCCGATTTTCTCCAGCTGCATCTGCATAATATGCGGATAGTATTGGCGCAGATTCGGCAGCGGATCTACCAGAACATCGTCATCCGTAAGCACCACCTTGAGATAGTCAAATCTAGCCCGGTCATCCGCCGTCAACAGCTTTGCGCCTTCAGCCATCAGTTCGGCAAAGGCGCCGCGCAGCACTCTCAGATCATATAGCGGCCGCAGCGGATGCTCTGTGCAAACTGCATCTCCTGTGCCCGGCAAGTCAATCTGGAGCAAAGTCTTATCCGGCTTGTTTTCGCTGAAGGAATATTTAAGCGGCGAGCCCGCATAGCGTATATGGTCTTTGCCCATGTACTGCGGCTTGTGCAGATGGCCCAGAGCGACATAGGAGAAAGGCTCAAATAATGAAATATCCACAGCTTCTATGCCTCCGGCATAGATCGTTTCCGATTCCGATTGCTGCGGCAAGCTCCCTCCCGCCACGGCAAATTGATGGGTCAGTAGTACATACCGGCGTCCCGGCCGATAGTCTATCTGCGACAGAGCGAATTTGACCGCGGCGGCCGCGGTATTGATTTCTTCACTTTCGGCAAACGGCCTGACCATGGCGGGGCGCAGAAAAGGCAAGAGCACAAAGTCAACCTCTCCCGCTTCGTCTTGCAAAGTGACAATCTCCGGCCGGCCGGCAAAAGATCCGGCGATATGCAAACCCTGATGCCTGAAAATCGAGGCTCCGAACGCCAGTCGCTCCGGTGAGTCATGATTGCCGGGGATGACCAGGACTTTACATCCGCACTGCAACAGCCTCCCCAAAAAGTCATCCAGCAGTGAAACTGCTGTTGACGAAGGCTGCGCCTTGTCGTACACATCGCCGCAGATCAGAACCGCTTGGGGTCTGATCTGTTCTATTTTCTCCAGGATCTGATTGAGGATATGCTTCTGATCATCAAGCAGCGAAAAGCCGTAAACACGGATTCCCAGATGCAGATCTGCCAGATGAACGATACGCATATTTTTTCCCGCCGGTAATAATACTATTAATATCTATTTATGGCTCCGCCCTCTCGCAGCCGGCTCGAAACCCAGTACCATAAAACCAATGCGAATTTGATACTAAAGCCACGGACTGTCACGTCTATACTACTGTCAGGTCATGGCCGATCCGGCTCATAATCTCGCAGCCGGAAGATGTAATCAGAACCTCGTCTTCAACCCGGATAAAACCTTTCCCCGGGATATACACACTGGGTTCAACGGTGAAGACCATACCCGGTTGGAAGGGAGTGGTCTCGCCCGGAGCCAGGAAGGGACATTCATGCACATCAAGACCGATGCCGTGCCCCAATTTATGGATGAATCTGTCACCATAACCGGCATCGGTCAAAACCTTTCTGGCAGCGGCATCAGCCCTGTCTCCGCAAGAGCCCGGATACATCTCCGCCATGCCTTGGCGTTGCGCTTCCATCACCAGCGCATGAATCTTGCTCTCCTCATTCGCAGGCTCGCCAACAAAGATAGTGCGGCCAAAATCGGTGCAATATCCCTGGTATATGACACCATAATCCAGCCCTAAGATTGAGCCCTTCTTAACTTTGACATCAGAACCGCCAAAATAACTATCCGACTCCTTGCTTGCGGTGTAGATCGATGTGGAAAAAGAACTATTGTCGGCGCCGTAGCGTTCCATCAGGCGGTCAATCTCCCATTCAATCTCGCGGACAATCAGACCCGGACGGATAAACCGGAGCAGGTCATCATAGATCCGATCTGTAATCTCGACGCCGTGCCTGATCATGGACAATTCCTCATCATCCTTGACTGCTCTGAGAGCGAAGATAATATCATTATGATCAGACACGTCAGCTTTGATCTCGTCTTGCAATAACAAAACCAGAGCCGCGGTGACATCCTGGCTGACACCGACCTTTTCCCTGCTGAGACCGAGACTGAATAAACTGTCTTTTATAACCCGACCTTCAAGATCGCCATCGGGGAAAGTCACAAAACGGGCTGGTATTTCCCGGTCCTGCAATTTGTCTCTGGTACCGTATAAATTGAGATGTGGCATCAAAGCCACAACATCATCGGATGTAACCACCAGACAGGTATACTGGGAGCTGTGTTGCCTGTGCTTAGTCGTGTCACCGCCTAACCTTGGAATCCCGGCCAGATACTCCCAATTGGCATCAGCGGTGGTCAGATAGGCCTTGAGACCGCGTCGGGACATTTCCTGCCTTAGAGAATCAAGTCTCCTTTTGTAATCCATGGCCAATACTCCTTTGTTTTATTGAATTAATTTTATCATTAGAACAGATTATGTCGAAATCGCGGGAACCGGAACCGGAGCAAAACCGTCTAAGGAATAAGAATGTCTAAATGCTTGCAAAATATACATAGGGTTCAGTGCGCGGTTTTAAGCGTCAATAGTCAAAAGCATTTTGACAAATTATACTAAAATTATACTGTATTAAGAAATACGAGGATTAAAGATGAAAAGAATAAAGAAATCCATATTTGACATACTGGCTCTGGTATTGATTATGTCACTGCTGGCCGGCTGTACCCAGTCCGCCGGCAAGACGGACTCTCAAGGCGAAGATCAGAATCAGGAGATCAGCTTGCCAAATGAAAGCACGGAACAAACCCTTTCTGACGATGCTGATCCGAACACCGGAACCGAAACTGATAATCAGAATCGATTCCTGACCTTCGCCGAAGTAGATGCTGAATTTGATGCCTCGGGCGCAAAGGCCAATCCAGCGGTGCAAAAAACCTATCAAAAGCTGGGTGAACTCATCAGAGAAAGTGGCAACAAGATTATCCGGGAGATTGAAGATACCAGCTTCGTCTTCTCTCCTATTTCTTATTATCTGGCCTTTGCTACTTTGGCCAACGGCGCCACCGGTAAAGGAGCCGAAGAACTGAAAGAACTTTTGGCCGGCTCTTCGGATCTCAGCTTGGATTTGCTCAATCAGGCCTCCGGTCTCTTGATCAAAAATCTGCTGGATAATGCAGAATTTACGGTAGATATCAATACTATGCTGGCAGGCAAAGCGGAATTTGAGTTTGCAATTGATTTCCTACAGAAGGCCGCGTCTTATTACGAGGCTGTAGCTGTCAAGATGGATTTTGGGCAGCCGGAGAGTCTGACTGAGCTCAACCGCTGGACTAAAGAAAAGACCAAGGGGCTGATCGATCCCCTGTTTGCAAAAGGCTATAAGCTTGATCTCGAAACATCTCTGATTCTGATCAACACCGTTTACTTCCTCGGCCAATGGGAAGCAGAATTTGACCCCGATGCAACCTTTAAAGAAGTATTTAACGGTCTGAACAACACTGCTGAAATCGATATGATGCATGATCGCTCTATTCTGGATTATGCTGAATCCGAGCAGTGGCAGATGGTATCGCTCAAGTACAAAGGCGGAACCAGAATGAATCTTTATCTGCCCAAGGACAGTGTCAAGCCCAAAGACATTCTACTGGCCACTAAAACTTTTGAAACCGAAGAAGCTGATGTAGTGTTGACTTTGCCCAAGTTTGACCTGGAAAGCAATATCGGGCTGAGCAAAATTCTCCAAGAACTGGTCCCCGGCATCTTCGCAAATGGATCATTACTGAGCATCATGACTGACGATGAAGCTCCGGTCGATCTTATGGTCGGCGACACCTTCCAGAAAGCCAGAGTAAAGGTCGATGAACAAGGAACCGAAGCGGCGGCGGCTACCGTAATTGTGGCGCCTACTGCTATCAGGGAGCCAGACGATAATAATATAATCGTCCTGAAGTTTGACCGCTCCTTTGCCTGGGAGATCGTCTACGACAGTGTTCCTCTCTTCACCGGAGTCGTCAGCGATCTGCCGTAGATAGCGTCAAAACAGCCGGCACCACAGGATTTAGAAGGTAAAATAATTGTCACCTCTCTCCAGCAGGCTAAATAGATTTTTGCCAAGATCATGTTAGCAAAACAAGATCACCAACACTAATTTTAAAAAAAGCATCGGAGGGCCAAGCCATGAATTGCATGAAAGGGAAATACCGGATAAGGATATTGTTGATCCTTATGTTGGCAGCTATTCTAATTACTGTGGTAGCTTGTGCCAAAAAGCCTGAGATAAAAGAGTCGGAAAGAACCGGCTATCCGGAAGGGGAAATTCAAAACCTGTTTATTTACTATGACGGCCATTATTGGATCGCAAAAGATTTTCAGGGCCAAAAAGCTGAGTCCGACTATGAACACTTGAATAAAGTCGGCACTACTCTGGAAGATCATGCCACCAAGATCCCGGCTGCGGACTTACACACCGCGCGAATAGAAGTCGGATCACCGGTTTTTGAAAATGTGGAGCGAGATGAGCTGATCGTCTTGCAAAAAAATAACACCGTAACATTCAGGAAAATGGATCCGGAAGAAGAGGCATCTTTCATTAAGTCCATGACTGAAGATTAAGCCAAGGGAAAATAAGAAATCTACATCTTAGAAGAATTGGCCTGCCCGGCATTAGAATTCGGATAGTGCAAACATAGAAAGAGGATTGGCCTTGCTATGCCAATCCCCTTTTAAAAGGCTCTGAAAAGCATCAATCAATATAGACCAAACCGTTAATCCTTTTTATGCCCAGACCCGGTTCATCAGATAAGCTGATATTCGCTTCCTCAAAAACAGCGCCTCCTTCGATCGGATCTTCCGCGCAGAGAACAGGGCCGTCTAAATCTATTTTAGTAATAATATTCCGTCTCGCTGAAGCTAAGTGTACAGCGGCTGTAATGCTTACTTTTGTTTCCAACATACAACCAAGCATACACTCAACATTATACATCTCCGCCAAATTGCAGATTTGCAAAGCCTGCCTCAAGCCGCCTGTTTTCATCAGTTTAATATTAATCATATCGCAAGCATTGTTAATTAATAATTGATTTGCATCTTGCGGGGAATAAACGGATTCATCAGCCATAACAGGAATCATGACATGCTCTGTTACATATTTTAAGCCGGCAATGTCTTGCTGGATAACCGGCTGTTCTACAAATTCTATATCAAGGCCGGATCGATCCATCTCATTTAAAATAGTGACAGCTTCTTTCGGCTTCCAGCCTTGATTGGCATCAATACGCAACGCTGCATCAAAACCGATAGCTTCACGAATTTTAGTCATTCTTTCGATATCTTTGTTTGCGTCTTTTCCGACCTTAATCTTTAGTGTTTGATAGCCGCGTTTTACGGCATCCAAACTATCCCGAACCATTTCCTCAGGTTCATTTACACTGATGGTAATATCGGTTTCAATGGCTTTTCCGTCCCCGCCCAAAATTCGATAAAGCGGCACATTTAGAGATTGGGCGAAAAGATCAAACAATGCCATATCAACAGCAGCTTTGGCACTAGTGTTATGTTGAATGGATTTGTACACGCGGCACAGTAATTCATCAAAATCTTTAATCGATTTCCCTACAATAGAGGGTGCAATATGTTCTTTAATAGCGGCAATATTCGCGCCCATCGTATCCCCGGTCACTAAACCGGTTGGCGGAGCTTCTCCATAACCGATATGTCCTGAATCTGTATGAATTTCAATAATTAGGTTTTTGATGCTTTCGACAGTCCGAACCGCTGTTTTAAACGGTGTTTTTAACGGCACAGATAATGTAGCCAAACGTATTGCTGTTATTTTCATTTTGTCCACCATAGAAAAAACGGTGCGATTAAGATGAAACACTGGTCCTTGAACTTACGTTTAATAACCGGGGATCATACATATTCAACACCGTTTAAAAATTTTAATTACTCTCATTCATAAAATAGTCATAGGCCATTTTCGAAATGCAAGCAATTGTTTCACGGCCATGTTCATTAGAACTCATTCCAGCGGTTAAAACAATAATCAAATAGCTCTTCCCATCATCCAAGTAAACAATGCCGGCATCATGCTCTAAAAAATCAAGATCGCCGGTTTTATGGGCAATTACTGTTTCTTCAGGCAAATAACGATCAAGGCGGCCACGCACTTGCTGCCTTTTTAAAATATCGAGCATTTCATCTTTATACTGTTGCTCAATATTCTTATCATACAAAATGTGCTTTAGCATGATGGAAATCTCCGCGGCAGTAATAAAATTATCATTGCCCCTTTTTCTGGCTTCGCCATCCATCATATATCGCCCGAGATGAGTTTCTTGCAAAGAAAGAGAAGTGATATGCTGATTAATCCTCTCCATGCCTAAGGTATCAATTAGAATATTGGTGGCTAAATTATCACTGACAATAATCATCAATGTGCAAAGCTCGCGATATGAAAATTGATGTTCCGGGGAGAGCTCTTTTAATATGCCGTCTCCACCGGTTTTAGGAAAATCTTTCAATGAAACTCTGTCTTCCGGATCCAAATTCCCATTTTGCACCTCATTAAACAGAGTCAGCATAATGGCAAGTTTAATTGTACTGGCAGATGGAAATACTCTGTCGGCTTCAATTTCAACCAGGCGGTTGCCGTCCAGGTTCTCCACCAAGACGGCAACTTTACCCGGTTCATCTTCTAAAAATTCCAGAATTCTATTTTGTAACACAATAACTACCCTAAGATAAATGACATAACGGTGACCAGAATTAACGAGCCGGCAACAACGGTCAAACCATATTTAACCATGTTCTTCACATCTTTGGAGCGAGCTAAACCCATTTGACCGATCATGTCCGCTTCCGGATAGGCAAATGAGGTAATCTGGCCGGAAACCAATAAAATCAAGGCCCATAAGTTCATGGAAATGCCGAGATTACTTACCACGCCACTGAACATATTATCCATAACTATATTATCTGCCGTAGCGGCTCCGCCGATTCCGAAAATACCGGTTAAAGTGGAAACAACAGCAAATCCTGCTTTGCCCGCTGAATCAATCAGTGGGTTTAATAGTTCCACCAATCTGTCGAATGCGCCGGCGCCGGCGATAAACTCAATGAAGGGATTGAATAGGATGAACATGATGAACAGCCACATTAATCTGGAAGCACCCTGAATAAATGTATCAATTAATTCATTCGTTTTCATATCTGAGAAAATGCCGGTCACAATAGCTGAAATGGTAATAACCACAATTGCGTAAGAAGCACCGCCTTTAATGACGATTCCGTAGGCAATCATAGCGACAATGGCTAAGGTGAAGGCCAATGTGGCTCTTTTTGTTGACTGAGTGGGCTTATAATCGACATCAGTATCAGTTTTTTCTTCGATATCGTATGAATATACGCCGATCGTTTTCTTTTGTGTGCGCAACGCAAAAAAGAATGTGACCAAATACACTACCAGCGCCAAGGGAATACCGGCACTAACCAAATACGTTCCATAGGAAAGTTTCGTCAATTCCATAATCGTAACAACTTGCGGGGTGTAAGGGCCCAGAAACATTCCGGTTAAGCCGGCACCCAGAAAGCATGTTGCGACAACGGAAGGAGTAAGACCGACGACTGCTACCAACGGGATAATGATAGGGGCAATGATAGCATTGGCACCGGCCAATGTTCCCAATAAAGCCACTAAAATCGTAGAAGAAAGCATAGTGGTGATAACTGCACGCTTTTCAGTCTTTACGCCGATTTTATTGACTAAACCCCGAACGAAAAATTCAGCTACACCGGATTTTTGCAAAACTGCGCCTAAACCGGCACCGAGCATAATAATCAAACCGATCATACCAAGGAATGATCCGAGAGATGCTCCGATAACGCCACCGAATGACGAAAAGGGTTGTTGTGTCAGTATCGCACTGAAAATTACACAAATAAATACGTTTAATACTGCGTTCAATTCCGTGAAAGATAGTATTACATATAGGACTAGCGGAATTAGTGCGAAGATAGGGTCAATACCGAAAATCATAAAAACGCCTCCCCTTAAAAAATATTATATAGTTTGATTCCGGATATAACATGTATAATCCGGGACTTTGTTAAATTTTACCACGAAAAGAATTAAAGCTAAAGAAAAATTAAGCGCCAAGGGGGGAATCAAAAACCGCAAGAGCATTAAAAGACATCAATAAAGAAGTATAAAACAAGTACAACTGATTTATACTGTTTCACATAGACCGATCACATGGATGCGACATATTTTTCAGATTAGTTTCGCAGTCCGCTTTGCAGTGCGCATTGGTGTGACCGTGGGAGGTAATTTGTTTTGACCATCCGCAGGCAAACAGGTATTCTTGATAGTACATCGCTGAAATCAGGCGAGGATGCAGTTTATGTTAATTGGTCCGGGAGGTTGGTTAAATGAGAAAGGTCTACACGGGAAAAACTAAAGATGTTTATGTTCTGGATAACGGCAATTACTGCCTGCAGTTCAAAGATACGGTAACCGGCAGTGACGGAGTATTTGACCCGGGCGCCAATACCGTAGGCCTGACGATCGATGGTATCGGTCAGCTCAATCTCGCGGTCAGCAAGATGTTCTTCGAGCTGTTGGCGGACAAAGGCATTGCCACGCATTATCTTTCCTCCGATCTCGGCACAGGGCGGATGGAAGTGGTGCCTACTACTTTCTTCGGTCAGGGCGTCGAGGTCATCTGCCGCTATCGCGCTGTAGGCAGCTTTTATCGCCGTTACGGCAAATATATTGACGAAGGCGCTCCGCTTGACGCCTACGTGGAAGTTACTCTGAAAGATGATGACCGCAACGATCCGCTGATCACGGCTGAGGGCTTGGAAGCTCTGGGCATCATGAGCCGTGAAAGATTCGAGGAGCTGGTGGTACTGACACGCCAAATCACAGCTGTCGTTGCCGCTAAGCTCAAGAGCAAGGGTCTGGAGCTGTATGATATTAAATTTGAATTCGGACTGTCTCCCAGGCAGGAGCTGCTGTTAATCGATGAGATTTCCTCGGGCAATATGCGCGCTTATAAAGATGGCAACCGGGTCGATCCTAAGGAGCTGTCCCGCCTATTGTTAGCGGACTGAGGGCCGGCGTGTCCGGCTCACAGGCAGGGCGGCTTATAATTCAGAAATATGATGGAATGAGATTATATCGGCGGGGAGTGTAAATATGCGTTTATCCAAGGGTTACTTTTTTACTTTGAGAGAAGATCAGCATGACGAGGAATCGGCCAGCGGCAATTTGATGGTGCGGGCGGGCATGATCAAAAAAAGTTCAGCCGGGATTTATATGATGCTCCCGCTGGGTCTTCTGGCCAAGCGCAAGGTTGAGCGCATTATTCGCGAGGAAATGAATGCGATCGACTCGCATGAATTGGTCATGCCGGCACTGATACCGGAAGAAGTCTATATCGATTCCGGCCGCCGGGAGACATTTGGCAACAGCATGTTCAGCCTGCATGACCGCTTCCAGCGCCCGTTCGTGCTGGGACCGACGCATGAGGAACTGTTTGCCTCCGCTGCCCGTATGCATATACGTTCCTATAAAGATCTCCCGCTCAGCCTGTATCAGTTCCAAAGCAAGTACCGGGATGAGCCAAGACCTCGCTTCGGTTTGATCAGAGTGCGAGAGTTCACCATGAAAGATGCTTATACTTTTGACCGCGATCTGGAAGGGCTGGATGTCGCCTATGGCAAGATGTTCCAAGCTTACAAAAATATCTTTGACCGCCTGCATCTCGATTATGTGATCGTGACAGCGGATACCGGCGTGATGGGCGGTCTGCTGTCCGAGGAATTCCAGGCTCTGTCGCCGATCGGCGAAGATATTCTGGTGATTGACGATGAGAATAAATACGCGACCAATATCGAAGTCACACCCTGCATTTTAGAGGGCACAGCCTCTGCTGAAGAAAAGCGACCTCACAGCAAAGTATCTACACCTGGTGCTAAAACAATCGAACAGGTTACCGCTTTATTTGATCTGCCGGCAACAATGTTCGTCAAAACCATGATCTATAATGTCGACGGCGAACTCTATGCGGTCTGCGTCCGCGGCGATCGCGATGTCAATGAGACCAAATTGAGAAAGCTAGTGGGTGGCTTTGAGAGCGCGCTGGCCACAGCGGATGAGATTGAGCGTGTGACGGGAGCTCCGGTGGGCTTTGCCGGCCCGATTGGCCTGGAGATTCCGCTCTTGGTTGATCAGGAGATCAGCTTGATGAGGAATTTTATCACCGGTGCCAATGAGGCCGATCAGCATCTGATTGATGTCAACCTGGACGATTTCCCGGAGCATCGGATAGCTGATCTGCGCATGATCGCACTCGGTGACCGCTCGATCAAGGGAGGAAAGATCCGCTTTGCCCGCGGTATTGAGGTCGGCAACACTTTCAAGCTGGGCACAAAATATGCCGAGGCGATGGATGTCTACTATACGGATCAGGACAATGTCCGTCGACCAGTCTTTATGGGCAGTTACGGTATCGGCCCGGCGCGCTGTCTGGCAGCAATAGTCGAGCAAAATCATACCGAAAATGCAATCCTCTGGCCCAAAGAGATTGCCCCCGTCGAGGTTGCTATTGTCGTAGTCAATATTAATAATGCTGAGCAGATGCAAGTGGCTGATGAGCTATATGAACTTTTGACCCGGCAGGGATATGATGTGATGCTGGATGACAGGGATGAGCGCGCCGGCGTCAAGTTTAATGATATGGATCTGATCGGCGCTTATGCCAGAATCACACTGGGACGCGATCTCAAGGACGGCAAAGTCGGGTTTAAACTCCTGAAGGAAGAACAAGAAATCGCAGTACCGGTAGCGGAAGTAGCGGCTAGAGTCGCGGAAATCTTCGGTGAGCGCGGCAACTATAGGAGAGATCTGTACAGCTAATAAGGGAGTATATTATGGAAGATTCAGTATTGGTCTTTAGCGGACCATATATTGAGGCGGAGCTGGCAAAAGGTCTTTTGGAAAACAGTCAGATTCCTTTCTTGCTGAGAAGTCAGCATGGAGCCGGTTTTGTCCTCAGAGCCGGCAATGTCCTGGAAGAATATTATATTTATGTGCGTCGCGAGGATCAGCAGCAGGCTGAGGATGTTCTGTCCGTTCTGAAATAGCTCTGAACTTTACTGACTTGACTAAGGGTGGCTAATCGATTTTCGGGCGCCTTCGTTTAAGGTGGCTATGTGATTAAAGGAGCAGTAAATGCTTAAATCTTATGTCAAACCATATCGCATCCGGATTGTCTGGAATGCTGTTATCAAGATGACGGGCACGTTGTTGGAGGTCGTTTTGCCCGCTATCCTGGCTTATATTGTCAATACTGTTGTGCCGATCAGAAACAGCGGAGAGATTATTTTGTGGGGCGTGATCATGGTGCTGTGTTCCTTTGGCGCCTGGCTGCTCAATACCATTGCTAATCGGATGGCCTCCCGGACCGCTTCCCTGGCGATCCGGAGTATACGCCAGGATCTGTTCACGCGGTCGCTGACTCTCTCAGCCCGGCAAATCGACAATCTCGGCGTCTCTTCCCTGGAATCCCGTCTGACCTCGGATACATATATTGTGCATCGTCTGCTCAGCGCCACGCTGCGGATGGGTATTCGTTCCATCATGCTGTTCTTGGGGGGTGTCATTTTCTGCCTGATTCTCAGTCCGCGGCTGTCTTTGGTATTGCTGGCATTGGTGATTCCTTTGGTCTTGGTTGTGCGAACAGTTTTCCGCAAGGCTGTTCCACTCTTTCGCCGGGTGCAGCAAAAAATTGATGACATGGTGCAGGTAATCAGGGAGAATATCCGCGGCATCAAAGTCTCGAAAGCTCTGGACAAAACCGAGTACGAACAGGGGCGATTCGCTGTGGCCAACGAGGAAGTGCAGACGGCTGAAATAGAGGCTATTGACCAGATTGCCAAAATGTCGCCGTCAGTGAATCTGATTTTGTTTTCCGGAGTGGCCTTAGTATTGATCTACGGCGCCCGCCTGGTCAATGACGGGCTGATCCAGACCGGAACTGTAATGGCTTTTCTGTCATATTTTATCCAGATCACAAATTCATTAATGGCTATGAATAGGATGGTCAATGTCTATAATCGCGCTGTTGCTTCCGAGAAGAGAATCGCTGAAGTTTTAGCATTGCCGACTGATGCCAATCAGGTCGTTGCCGCCGATCAGATACAGCGACTCCCCGATCCCGATCCACAAGTGCCTGAAGTGGAGTTTCGCAATGTCAGCTTCAGCTATCTGGGACAGAGAGCCGATCTGAATCAGATCAGCTTTCAGCTGTTCCCGGGAGAAACACTTGGAATTATGGGTGCTACCGGCTCCGGTAAGAGTACCGTTATACGACTTTTGCTGCGGCAATATGAACTGACATCAGGTGAGATTTTGGTCAGGGGCATTGATCTGCGGCGGATTCCGCCGGCGCAGCTGCGCGGTTTATTCGGCTGCGTATTCCAGAACGATTTCCTCTTCGCCGGGAGCATTGCGGAGAATATTGACTTCGGGCGCGGTCTGGATGAGGACCGGATCAGCCGGGCCGGCGAAATTGCTCAAGCAGCTGATTTTATAGCTGATAAGGAAGGACTTGCCTTTGAACTGGCTGCCAAAGGGGTTAATCTTTCCGGCGGCCAAAAACAGCGATTGTTGTTAAGCCGCGCTTTTGCCGGAACCCCGGAAATACTGATTCTGGATGATGCCTCCAGCGCTCTGGATTTCCGGACTGATCAGAAGCTGCGCGCTGCGCTGAGGCTTCACTTCCCACGGACAACGCAGATAATCATTGCCCAGCGCATCAGTTCCATCAGGCAGGCAGACCGGATCATGTTTCTGGATAAAGGATCGCTGCTGGCTCTGGGCACTCATGATGAACTGCTTGCTTCCTGCCCGCCCTATCGGGAGATAGCCGAATTGCAGATGGGATCCGCGGCTGAAATTGCTTGAGAGGCAGAAAGAATCGGCATATGCAAAGAGAAGAGATTGAACTGAAACCTAAAAATTATCGCAAGACACTGGCCGGGATTCTGAAATATGTCCGCCCTGAGGCCCCGAGGCTGTTGTTGGCTGCCGTTTTGGTCTTTGCCGCCAATATTCTGGCCTTGATCGGTCCTCGCCTCAGCGGCGAAGCCATTGACGCCATGGGTATTTTGCCCGGGCAGGTGGACTACAAGACTACCGTAACCAAAGCGCTGTTCATGCTGGCTTGCTATGCCGGCTCGGCCGTGCTGAACTATCTGCTGGTACGTCTAATCGTGCGTCTGTCTCAGAAGATAATCAGGAATATGCGTCAGGACACTTTTAACAAAATTGTCGAACTGCCCTTATCCTACATCGATACGCATCAGGCCGGTGATCTGGTGTCAAGGATCTCCTACGATCTGGATGTAGTCAGTCAATCGCTTTCACATGATATGGTGCAAATTGCAGCGAGTATTCTGGCTGTAGCAGGCTCTCTGATAATGATGATCAGCCTTTCTCTCAGCCTGTCTTTGATCTTCCTGCTGATCGTGCCTGCAACGGTTATCTTTACTATTTATCGCATCAAGAAGACCCGACCGCTGTTCCGGCTCAGATCCAAAAAACTAGGCGAGATGAACGGCTATGTCGAAGAAATCCTCTACGGTCAAAAGACTATCCAAGCTTATGATCAGGAGGACTATTTCGCAGACCGCTTCGGTGAAATCAATGCGGACAGTATCGAAGCCTATTATAAAGCGGATTATCAGGCAGCCATGAACGGCCCCTCGGTGACTTTGATCAGCAATCTCTCCCTCGCCTTGGTCTCCATGTTCGGAGCTTTGCTCTTCCTGCAAGGCCGGGTCAGTCTGGGAAATCTTACCTCGTTTATTCTCTATTCGCGCAGATTTTCCGGCCCCATCAACGAGGCAGCTGCCATCTTGGCTGAGCTCCAGTCCGCGCTGTCGGCGGCAGAACGTGTTTTCACACTGCTTGAACAGCCCTCGGAGCCGCCGGACAAAGTTGATGCAACGGAACTGCAGAATGTCAAAGGCGAGGTGAAATTCCGCAATGTCAGCTTCTCTTATCTCCCGGATGCGCCGGTACTGAAGAATATAAACCTGTGCACAAAACCCGGCTCTCTGACAGCTATCGTGGGGCCGACAGGCTCAGGCAAGACCACCCTGATCAATCTGTTGATGCGTTTTTACGATCCGGATGAGGGCTGTATTCTGATTGACGGCCAGCCGGTACAGGATGTAACACGACGGAGTCTGCGCCGATCGTTCGCCATGGTTTTGCAAGATACCTGGCTGTTTAAGGGCACGATCAGGGACAATATCGCTTATGGGCGGCCGGAAGCGACTTTAGAGCAGATAAGAGCCGCTGCCGAAGCGGCCCATATTGATAGTTTCATCACCGCTCAGCCGGAAGGTTACGACAGTATCATCAGTGACGGCGCGGAGAATCTCTCACAAGGGCAAAAGCAGCTTTTAACCATTGCCAGAGCCATGTTGCTGAACACACCGCTGCTGATTCTGGACGAAGCAACTTCCAATGTGGACAGCAGGACTGAAATTGCTATTCAGGATGCCATGAACAAACTGATCGTGGGGCGCACTTCCTTTGTGATCGCCCATCGGCTCTCAACAATCCGGAAGGCGGATAATATCATCTTAATTGCTGACGGCCAAATTGAAGAGCAAGGCACGCATCAAGAACTGCTGGCCCGGGGCGGTGCTTATGCCAAGCTTTATCAGGCTCAATTCGCCTGATTTAGGCGTGAGGGAAATTTAAGAAGCGATACCGCCTGTCCTGATTGTCTTGATTGACGGGCTCAGTCTGCGTTTGAATCAGGTTTCGCGATTAGAGAAGAATTCGAATTACTATCCGTCATATTGATCCGTCAAATAGGCCCTGAATTCATTTTCAAAATAGCGAGTAGGAAAATCTTCCAGACCTATCAGGCGATTATCATCTGTCTTATAACCGAAATAGGATACTTTGCTGACTACTTTGACACCTTTAATCTCAAGTTCATAATCATTCTTGATATCGCTTAAGCGTCTGGCCAACTCGGACAAATCTATCATTTTAATCTCCGGCTGCGCGGCAACAAAGGCAGTAACCAGCAATGCCCTCTGACTGATGCCGCTATTGACGTGTCCTGCGGCCGTCATGCGGATAAAAAGTTTAACACCTATCACTTTGCCGTCTTTGACTATCATCTCATGCCGCGGCACCGGATTCTCTTTATCTGTCAGCAGATCTCCGTCTGCTTCGTGCCAGTAGCCATCAGCATCAAGATAGAAGCCCGTTTTATTGCCGGAACGGACAAGCATTTCGTTGACATTTTCCGCATATTGCAGCGGCGTGATCTCGCCTCTATGCAACGGATACTGAGCTGCCTGATAGATCGTCGGCAAACCAAGGAAGAGCACCACTAACGCCAGCAGGCATACTGCCAAGCCTCTCCAGGCTTTAGTGCTCTTAATCTTGTAAGAATGCTTCTGCTCCCAAAGCAAAGCCTTGCCGGCTGCGCAGTTTCTTCTGGCCCAAGACAGATTGAGCAGATTGAAAATCAGTACATTAAATCCCATGCCGTCAGCAAAAACCTGGAAGGTTCTGCGCCAGGAATCTTTCAGGCTGAGCTTTTCGCCCTCGTCCGTCCGCAGCACCAGACCCATCACCGCCTTGCCCGGCGTGGTACCGACCAGTGAAAGCAACAATGGCTCTGCAATCAGCATAATTGCCATTACACCCATCGTGTCCAAATACATCAGGAGCAAACCACGCATAATCTTGCCGCGCAGCAGAATCAAAATCAGATAATTCCAGATCACATAATAAATTGACCAGTCCAAAAGTCTGGCCACGAACCTGCGACCGGGATAGGGTACCGGCGATTCGGTTCTTTGCCAGACTGTGTTGCCGAAAATCAAGCGCTGTAACCAGGTCAGCTCTTTTCCGGACGGTAGTTGCTTCCGGGCAGATGATGTCTCAGCCAGCTCGGTCTGTTTTGTCTGTTCGATATCCTGTCCGGCTTCCGGTGTCAGTTCAGTACCATATTCTGTATGTTCCGGCATGGTTTTCTCCCTTATCCAACTTTGATGTGAAATAATTAATCAAAGCTTAACACAAAGCCGGCCTCTTGGCATTACCGGCTAATTTCCCGCTTCTCGGAAATAGGCAGAAAAGGCAGTATCACTCAGAATTCGAGTAATCACGCAAAGTTTACGCAAGCAGATCACCGCTCCGCAAGTGAGGATAAACCGTTAGACGAATACAGACCCATTCCTCAGGTGCGCCGCCAAGTCTTGGGTGACAATAATACCAGAATCGGTATTATCTCCAGACGCCCCATGATCATACCGACAGAAAGAGCGAACTTGGACAGATCAGGTAAAACAGCATAACTTCCCGCCGGGCCTACCACGTCCAGGCCGGGGCCGATATTATTGAAAGTCGCCGCCACCGAGGAGAAAGCAGAAATAAAATTTGGCGCATTGAGCGAGGTAATCAGTAACAGGGCAACAAAGGACAGGAGATAAATGGTGAGATAATTGCTGAACTGAGTTCTGACCTGGCTGCTGAGCGGCTTATGCTCAAAAGTCAGTGAAATGCGGCGATTGGGATTGAGACTCGTCCTCAGTTCCGCCAGAGCGGATTTGACGTAGACAGTGACCCTGCTTACTTTCAGACCGCCGGCGGTCGAGCCTGCCATGCCTCCTATGAACATCAGGCAGAGCAGAACCACATGGGATAGCAGCGGCCAGCCATCAAAGTCAACGACCGTATAGCCCGTGGTCGTGATGATGGAAGCGACTGTAAAAAACACATCTCGCAATTGGAGAAGGAAATTATCATAGAGTTGCCCGGTATTAAATAAAATCATGACCACGGCAACCACAATGCAACCCAAGTACCAGCGCAGCTCTTCGCTCTGAAAAAATTCTTTAAAGCGTTTACCCAGCAAGGCATAGTAGAGACTGAAATTGACACCGAAGGCAATCATGCCGAAGGCCAGCACATAGTAGAGATAATAGCTGTTGTAGAAAGCGATAGAATTAGACTTGATGCTGAAGCCGCCGGTACCCGCAGCCCCGAAAGCATGAAGCATAGAATCAAAAACAGGCATGCCGCCTGCTATAAGCAAAATAATCAGAACCAGCGTCATGCCCAGATAAATTGCATATAAAACGCGGGCCGTATTTCTGACTTTGGCCTGGATCTTACCGAAGATCGGGCCTGGAACTTCCGCTTTCATAATGAAAACATTGTCCGACTCAATCTTCGGCATAACAGCCAACGCAAAAACCAGGACGCCCATGCCGCCGATCAGATGTGTAAAGGAGCGCCAGAACAGCTGCGAATGCGGCAACAATTCCGGTTGAGACAAGACACTGGCGCCGGTAGTTGTAAAACCGCTGGAAGCCTCAAAGAACGCATCCAGGAAAGAAGGAATACAGCCGCTGATTACGAACGGAAGTGCACCTACGGCTGAAATCAAAAACCAGGAGAGCCCTACCACCACAAAACCTTCTCTCATAAAGAAATCAGGCTTGTCGGGTTTGCGATAAGACAGTAGCCAGCCGCCGCTCAGACATAAAAACAACGGCAGCAAAAACGGATACATTCCCTTCCAGCCTTCGCCATAAATCAAGGCAATCAATATCGCAGGCAACATGAGCAAGCCATTGATGAAAATAATCCTGCCCAAGGCATAGCGCGTCATCTGATAGTTCACAGTTTAGCTCTCCCGGAGGATATCTTTGATATCCTGAAAATTAGGCTCAGTAGTAACAACAACGGCACTGTCACCAGGCTGGAGACAATCATTGCCGCCGGGGAAAATAATCTCATTTTGCCTCATAAGACAAAGAAGCAATAATCCCCGTTTTATCCGCATTTCACGTAAAGGCTTCCCGCAGACCGGGCTACCCTCCGTCACATGAAACTGGAGGATCTCAACCTTGCTGTTAGAAATCCGATAAAAGCCCTCAATCCCCGGCCCGGACGAATTCTGCAATGAGCGCACCAGGCGGATGAGCTGATCCGCGATCAGATTGTTAGGTGTAATGATCGCTTGCAGACCGGCATTCCCCAACACTTTGAGCAAATTAGTACGATTTACCTTGGTAACGGTATTCTTAACGCCTTGATGTGTAGCATATAGAGAAATCAGCAGATTTTCTTCATCAATCCCGGTTAAGGCAATAACATAGTCATAATTAGCTAACCGCTCTTCCCGCAGGATATCCTGATCCGTGCCGTCCGCACAGACAATTTCTACTTCCGGATATCTGGTTGCCAGCTTGTCCGCTACCTTCTCATCATATTCGATCACTTTCAGTCTGGTCTTCTGTGTCTTGAGCATAGAAAGCAAATAGCGGGTAATTCTGCCCCCACCCACGATCAAAGCTGATTTCGGTTTTTCTATAGCGCCTCGTATCGTCCGCAGAAACAGGAGGATCTCTTCCGGCTCACCGCTGATGAAGAGATGGTCGTCCGCCTCGACAACATAATTGCCGTCGGGTATAAAGATATTGTCTCCGCTTTCTACGACGCCTACCAGCACATTGCCGTATCCTCTGCCAATTTCTTTCAGACTTTTTCCCACCAGCACCGAACCGGCTTCCACTTCCGCTTCGACAATAAAGATTTTGCCGCCGCCAAAGTGCTCCACGCTCAGCGCAGAGGGGAAAATCATAATATTCTTGATTTCCCGGGCAGCTTCCAGATCAGGATTGATCAACATATCAATACCCAGGGATTCTCGCATGAAATCTATCTGCCGGAAGTACTCCGGACTTCTGACACGGGCGATCACATATTTGGCGCCAATCGTCTTGGCAGTTATGGCCGCCATGATATTCGTCTCATCATCAGGAGTAACAGCGATGAAAACATCCGCTTCATTAACACCCGCTTCCATCTGAATATTCAGAAAAGAACCCCCGCCGACAACACCGGTGACATCTACAGCCATGATCAGATCCCTGAGCCTTTGCTCATCCTGATCGATGGTGATTACATCCTGTTGCTCACGACTGAGATCACGGCTGAGAACCTCGCCGACCTTGCCCAGCCCACAGATTACTATCTTCATTTGTATCCTACCCAGCTAGTTATAAATTGCGTTTTTTGATCAGTTTTAGCCCAAGATCCCGGCCAATTTATGCACCGCCAGATCAAGGTCAGATCTTTCAATGTCTTTATGAGTGACCCAACGCCATTCGCCATCTTCCCGTTCATTAGTCAAAATGCCATGCGCAGCCAGAAGTTCCGGCAACTGCAGCAAAAGCTCCTCTTCTTTGTCAATGGTGAAGAAAACCATATTGATATCCAGCCTGTCCTCTTTGATCTTTACTGCCTCCAGCCTGCCCAGCTGCTCCGCCAGATATTTGGCATTAGCATGATCTTCATGCAGCCTACCCGGCATATCCTGCAGAGCCAGCAGACCGGGCGCAGCCAGAAAACCGGTCTGCCTCATGCCGCCGCCCAATAATTTGCGCCATTTGCGGGCACTGGCGACCAAGTGGGCCGGACCGGCAAAAATGCTGCCCACCGGTGCGCATAGTCCCTTGGACAAGCAGACATTTACCGTATCCGCATATTGGCTGATAGCCTTGACATTGACACCAAGATGCACAGCGGCATTGAAAATCCTGGCACCGTCCAAATGAATCGGCAGATTGTGCTTGGCGGCCAGTTCCGCGACCTCTTGCATCACCGGCAGAGGAACTACCCGGCCATTGGACAGAGCGTTTTCCATACAGATCAATCCGGTATCGGGCTGATGAATATCATCAGGGCGGATGGCAGTCGCAATCTTAGCCGGCTCGGGGATATCTCCCGCGAAATTGATCGTCTTCATGCTCACTCCGGCCAGAACCGCCGCGCCTCCCACCTCATGCATGAAGATATGGGCCGCCGAACCGAGCACTATCTCCTGACCGCGCTGGGTATGCACCAGTACTCCTAACTGATTCCCCATCGTGCCGCTGGGAACAAAGAGTGCCGCCTCCTTGCCCAGAATCTCGGCGGCATAGCGTTCCAGCTCATTGGTCGTCGCATCGTCATGATAGACATCATCGCCAACTTCAGCCCTCAGCATGGCTTCCCTCATCTCCAGGGTCGGATGAGTCACCGTGTCACTTCTCAAGTCAATCAATCCCAGTTCGTTCATTAGCTTTCACCTCGTCTGTGATCTGTAAATATTGGTATCAAGAATATACGTGATATAGATTACTCTTTTTGCGCTGATAACTCCAGCCAATACATCCGGCAACAATTTATTTATCGGACAACGCAAAGCCACTGCCGTCAGAAAATTCTGCCCATCAGATATCCAAATTCACAGAAGTCTGCCGCCAGTATTTGCCAAACACCGGACATTCGGCGAAGGCGCTGTAAAATGCGTCCCGGCAAGCTGAACTTAATCATCCGATCAGAAGTAGAGATAGAGCCATTACAGCCATGCCAGCGACCACTCCGCCGATAGCATGATGGTGCTCACCGTATTTCTCCGCTGTGGGCAGCAGCTCATCGATGGAAATATAGACCATAATTCCGGCAACCATGGCAAAGACAATGCCGAACATCATATCACTGAGAAAAGGTCTAAGGAAAAAGAAGCCGACCAAAGCGCCTATGGGTTCAGCAAGACCGGACAAAAAGGCCATCAGCGAGGCACGTTTTATATTGCCCGTGGCATAGTAAATCGGCACAGCTATCGAAACCCCTTCAGGAATATTATGCAGAGCAATGGCAATCGCAATACCGATACCCAATTGCGGATTAACCAGCGCAGCCATAAAAGTGGCAATGCCTTCAGGGAAGTTATGGATCGCAACGGCAAGAGCCGAAAATCTACCGGCACTATAAAGTTCGCGGCAACGCTGATCTCTTTCCTCTTCCGTCTCACTCTCACAGTCCAACGGTGTCGGATATTCGTGCGGATTCATTTTTTCGGGTATCAGGAAGTCAATGGCCATAATAAAAAGCACACCGGCAAAGAAAAATACAGTCGCCAAAAGTTCAGATCGATCCGAGCCGGAAGCGCTGAAGAACTCCAGACTCTCGGGCAAAATCTCGACAAAAGAGACATAGATCATCACGCCGGCTGAAAAGCCCAGGGAAATTGAAAGGAAATTCCCACTCTTGCGGAAAGAAAATGCGATCACACTACCCAGACCTGTGGCCAATCCTGCCATCAGAGTCAGGCCAAAAGCGAGCCAGATATTTTCTGACGGAACCATTACTGATTGTCTCCTTGTCGATAAATGTTTGCCAGATCATTTGCCCTGATCGCAAAAGGCGGACGGAACATCGGCAGAGGCAAAAATTTGAATCTGCTCAGTCGATGCAGTCGATCAATTTTAATCTTGATCTCCTGATTCGCCGGCTCGCCGCTGCGAATATAGTTATTCAGCTCCGCATAACTAAAACCAAAAACTTCTTCATCACTGCGGCCGGTCAGCCCGTCCGCCGGTGGCAGCAGTAAGTACCGGGCAGGGACGCCCAGCTCACGGCCGACAACAATCACTTCATCCGATGTCAACATGCCAAGCGGGGCGAAAGCTCCGGCTGAATCTCCGTACAAAGTAACATATCCGATCCAATCCTCGGACAAATTTGAAGTATTGATCACCCTCGAGCCGGGAATAGACTGCGATACCGCATACAGCATAGCCATGCGGACACGTGGCGGCAGATTCAAACGGGTCTGCTCGGAAACCTGATCAATCATGCCGCTATCCAAAACAGCCGACAGGCAGGATTTAAAAGCAGTGGTAATAGCAGTAATATCTATTACTTGGCAGCGGATCCGCAGATGCCGACAGATCTCCTTCGCGGTCTCGAGATCATTCTGATCACCATCGGGCAGGATAAGGCCAAAAACACGGTCTTCACCAATAGCCGCGGCCATCAGCGCCGCCACCACCGTTGAGTCCTTGCCGCCGGAAATACCGATAACAGCCTTGCTGCCTCCGGAGCTTGCCAGTTGTTGCCGACACCAATCAATCAGTTCCGGAACCATCTCTTTGATCTCAGAATTGTCGCTGTCTTCACGATAATAATACATACTGTTCTTCCCGCCTTACCTGCCACGCCGGTCTACCAGCTCCTCAAAAATCTCCTTCAGATCGACATCGAAATGAGCCGAAGCTAAAGTCACATGATAAAGCAGATCGGCAATCTCATGCACTAATGCATCTTCGTCATTATTTTTGAAAGCAATAATCATCTCTGTACATTCTTCGCCCACTTTCTTCAAAATATGATCTGAGCCTTTTTGCAGCATATAATTGGTATAAGAACCCTCTACCGGATATTTCGCTCTATGTTTAACCAGGGCGAAGATCGAATCCAAGATGCCGAAATTATAATCCTGATAGATTTCTCGCAGATCCTGACTCGACAAATCTTCTTCATTAACCATAGTTTATTCCCCCTTAGCCGGATTAGAGTAATTATAGTCAACCATGATCAATCTGAGCAAGTAAGAAGAACCATCTTCCGCGTTATTGGCCTCGGCGGTGTGTGTTAACTTTACAGTTGAAGGCTCCTGGTATAAAATGCTGTTGGAGTGTTTAGATTAAAAGGAGGTTTATCATGGCTCATAAGATTAGTGATACTTGTATCTCTTGTGGCATCTGCGAAGCGGAGTGTGAGTACGACGCAATCTCACCCGGTGACGAGTACTATGAGATTGATCCCGAACTTTGCACTGATTGCGGGAGCTGCGTAGCGGCTTGCCCGACAGAATCTATCCATCCGGAATAAAACTAGTGTTACTGGATAGTTTTGAACTGACCTTTTTTGAGGCCAGTTCTTTTTTGCTCAAATTTGCGTAGAACTTATGAACAACCGCTCTTAATATTTATAATTCTCTTATTAATAAAGTTAAACAAGCGCTTTAAACCCTTGATTACAATCAGGCAAAAGAGGATGTGATTCCTTTCATTCGCGACTACGACTCATTACAAGTGTGGAATGCTAACTTTTTTAAGCAAATCACCGGACAACTGGCAGTTACCTGAAAATCACAATCACTATTCAGATATACTGTTTTGAAAACTTCTCAGGTCATAAAAAGTACTGCCAATATATTGTAATAGCAACGCTTATTTGCACCTTATTCGCCACATTCATCATGATGCTGATGCTCGTGGCAGACGGAACCAGTTGTCTTAAGCTCGCCCTTCAGATATTTCTCCACAGCAGTTTGCGCGTCGCCGGAAGCTCCTACAACGACTTCAACATTCCTTTTATTAAAAATCTCAACCGCACCTCCGCCCATACCGCCGCTGATAATGACATTTACGCCGCGATCGGCAAGAAAATTAGGCAAGAATCCAGGTCTATGCCCAGGGTTAGCAACGGTTTCGCTCTTTACTATTTGATTGTTTTCAGCATCAAAAATCATGAAGCCTTCACAATGTCCAAAGTGCTCAGTCACCATTCCGTTTTCACTCGCTACAGCAATTTTCATCATTTCAGTTTTCCTCCGTTTTTTCTAATATTCTTGCAACCGGCTCAAGCCAATTGCCGTCGAAAAGCTCTATCATACCCTTGTCACTCATATTTTTGCTCCTTGTTCAAAGAGTAGATTCATTGTTTTGCGGTAAACCTCTTTGACCGCCGTTCCAGATATGCAGTCGATGTCTACAATGGTTTGGCCATTGTTAATAGCTTTAACTGCGTTTGAGTCAAAGGGTATACTGCCAATATAAGGAATACCTTGTGTATTGCAAAACTGTTCAATTCTCTCTGTGTTTGCAATATTAGTATCGTATTTGTTGATACATACCGCTGTCTTTGTCCCGAATTTTGCTGCTGTATTAATAATACGCTCCATATCGCTGATACCTGATACGGAAGGCTCTGTGACTATCAAAACCATATCCGCGCCGCTAAGTGATGCAATAACAGGACAGCCTATTCCGGGAGATCCATCAATAATGGCCAGTTCAGTTTCAGCTGCTGCCGCCTTCATTTGTTTTTTAACCTCAGTGACAAGCAGACCCGAGGTACCGCTACCCATTTTGAGCTGCGCTGTTGAAAATACTTTTTCTTTGTCATCATAAAGCATCAATTCCCCAGCCACTGCCGGCATCATTGTTACTGCTTCCACAGGGCAAACATATGAGCAAACGCCGCAGCCTTCACAGGCAAAAGGATCAACCTTATAGTGCGATTCTGCTTTGATCGCGTCAAATCGGCAGTTTTGCCTGCATAGATCACATTGGATACACAATCCCGGATTTATCTCCGCTTTTGGCAACCCATAATAGTCTGTTTTTTCCGGTTCAACACTCCAGCCGGTAATGAGGTGCAAGTTGGGCGCATCAACATCACAATCCGCGTATGCTTTGGCATCAGCAAGCTTTATAAAAGCACTTGCTATTGTCGTTTTTCCGGTGCCGCCTTTGCCGCTAAGGATTAGCAGTTGTTTCATGCTGCGCCTCCTTTATCACCGTGTTAAGCAGAGAAGAAAACAGTTCCCGGTACTTTTCATTTTTATTAACGGCAATTTCTGCATTCGAGTTCAAGGTTCCAAGCTCGTTGTCAAATGGAATCCGCCCTAATATCTTTATATTGTTTTCAAAACAAAATTTCTCTGCCGGGTTTTCTTCATCCAAGCATTTGTTAAGAATCACCCCAAATGGCTTATTAAACAACCTGACCAGATCGTATACCATATTGAGATTATGCACACCAAACAAGGTAGGCTCAGCTACCAATACACAATAGTCCGCGTCTTTGATGCTTTCCATTACTATACAAGCGCTTCCCGGAGGACAGTCAATAAATATCTGTTTATTTGTTCCGACATTTTTCTCGGTAAGCAGCTTTTTTATGATAGGAATGCCCGTGGCTTCCCCGGTGTTCAATATTCCTGTCCATACCGTCACTTCGTCAGAAACCCCTTTTTGTACTTTGCCAATAACCTTTGCTTTCTCTGTCAGTGCCTTTTCAGGACAAACCAAAATACAGCCACCACAGGAATGGCACACATCATCAAAGACAATCAGTTTGTTTTTAATATAGGCGAGGGCGTTAAATCTGCAAAAATCAACGCATTTACGGCATCCATTGCATAAATCATTATTCACTTTGGGAATCTTTACTGATATTTCTTCTTCCCTGACTCCTTCGGGCTTAAAAAACAAATGCCCATTCGGTTCTTCTACATCACAGTCTATATATGCGGATGCTTTTGATACCGCAGCTAAATTCACCGATACCAGTGTTTTCCCGGTGCCACCTTTGCCGCTAAGCACAGCTACTCTCACATTAATTGCCTCCGTGTCCATGAAATCCGGCATGGATTTCATCAAGCAAAGGAAGCTTACCACCAATAAAAGCATCAATATTGTCTTTAGCTGAACCAGTTATCGATTTATAAAGTTTTATTTCAGCGGATTGTAGCACCTCAGCCGCATTTTCTCCCAAGCGGGGAGTAAGCAGGACATTTGCCTTGTTATCTACTATTATTTGCGCGGCCTTAATGCCTGCGCCGCCTGTGCTTGTCGCTGCGCTGTTGTCAATAAATATACTTTCCTTAGTTTCTACATCATAAATAAGAAAATAAGGAGTACGCCCAAAGGACACACATACTTGCGACTCCAAGGTTTTCTCATCTGCCGGAATTGCTATTTTCATAAAAATCCATCCTTTCTTGGTATGCTATTCACATCCTTATAGTTGGCAGCATATGCCATCTATTTCTACAGTATACCATTTATGGCATATGTCAATAATTTTTTGTATAAAAATATAAGCAATGTGAAAGCCGCAGGGTCATACCCTGCGGCTTTCATAAGATCCGGCATCACCTATTTTTCCGGGCGGTTTCCCGCCAAGTATCGTCGGCACAAGGGAGCTTGACTTCTGTGTTCGGGATGGGAACAGGTATGGCC
>JGI24709J26583_10000113_pt1 | contig 60322 bp, 47 predicted proteins | sample BioPla2DNA1_FD_26583 | JGI IMG/M metagenome (IMG submission 26583) | reverse complement strand
TGTTTGTAGGAAGGTATAAGCTGCTGTACAAACTCACCCATTCTATCTCGAGGAACAGTGATGTTAAGAGTACCATAAGTCGTTTTTAGTTGACGTTGATAATAGCCATTTCTTGAATTACCGGAATTATAACCAACAGGATCGTAAGGCTCGTAGTCCAAGAAAACGGTAAGCTCGTATTTTAATAGTTGGTTTAAGGCGTTTTCAAGTTCTTGGCGAAAAAATTCTCTGATATCATCTCCTTTGACTATCGATTCGGCAAGAGTTGTGGTAAAATGGTTCATAGAGAGGTCTCCTTTTCATTGTTTTTGTAGGCTAACAAATTTTACAAGAAAAGGACCTCTTTTACTACTCAAGCCTCTATCTGAGGTTACACATAATATTGTACGCTATGTGTTCAACTAGATCACTACTTAACTTTAATTTGTAAGTTTAAATAATGTAATCAGCGACTACACCCTACTAATTGTCTATCATCACACTTTACGCCAAAAGCCTTACATCTAACGCCACAAGTGTGCTGACAACAAACCAATAATAGGCAATGAATTTCTCTACCACCACATTGAGGATTTTCTAGGGCAACTTTTGAATATAGGTATGTGTTACATCTATATTTTACTATGTTCAAATGGAAGAAACAATGTTATCGACACTAAACATGCCGTTATTGCTTATATATCATTAATATAAACACATAAATGTCTGTTGTACCTTGAAATGTGTCGCTAGTTGTAGTATAATTATAGTAAATCTGAAGTCGGAGGAAAAACCATGTCAAACGCGGTAGGAATGAATTTACCAGCATATACAACAATCGAAAACATCATTAGTCTTTTAGAAACGTTAAAATTTAAAAAGGACGATGATGAAGTAAAGGCTATTTTCCAAAAAGGTAATTCAGCATATACAAATACGAAATCTGTATTACGTGCGTTTGACTTTATTGAAAAAGATTCTCTGGAGTTTACAGAAATAGGGCGTAAGATTGCCTATTCTTCAGACCAAGATAAAAAGGTTTATCTCACTAACATTTTTAATATTTGTAAACCTTATGAGATTTTCCTGCTACACTTACTAAATAATAATACTGATGTAACAGCATCAACACTTGATGATATTGTTAATTTCTGGGGTCAAGCAAATTATGGATCAACAGAAAGAAACCGGCAGGATGCAGCAAAGCTTTTTATGGGTATTGTCAAACATGTGGAGTTTGGTAAATATATAATTGGACGTGGTCAGAACCCTACGCGCATTGAGTGGGTGCCAGACATAAAAGATAAAATTAACAAATTATTTCCTAATATAACGGGCAATGTTCCGATAGCTAAAACGCCTAAAAATGACAATATACAAAAAGGTGAAAAACCAGTTGAAACCCCTGATAATATTATTGAAAAAGATGATTTCTCCGACAAATGCGAAGCTTCTACAATGGAAACTCCGAAAAATCCTCCCTTACATATAAAAGTATCAAACCAGCCAAACATAACTATTAATGTCGATATGAGTGACTGGTCTGATGAAAAGATTAAAAATTTCTTTAAGTACGCCTATGGGCAGTTTGTGGAAGAACAATGATATATTATGACAAGAAAACTTCCTAGCCACAATGTTCCACTTCCACTTGTTGCAGATATTGCATGCTATATAAACAATAACGAATCAGAAAATATTGAGGAGCTAAAGTCTTTCACAAACAAAAGTGACGCATATGTCAGAAGCAGTTTGACAATATGCAAATTACTAGATATTATTCACGACGATGGGACTATTTCTTGCTATATAAATAAATTAGGAAAAACTCCAAATGAGTCTCTAAAGCTACATGTTTTAAGAAAATTCATTCAGGAGTTTGAACCATTTATTACATTTATCCAATATCATTTGAACGGTGAATCCCTGGAAGATTCTGCACGTAAAGTATATACCCTCTTCAAGTTCAAGGGAAAAGATTATCTTTTTCTGAAAGAATTATTCATATCATGGGGATTAGCTACAAATATTTATACGCTTTCTTCTGACGGTTTTATGCTTGAAGATGCAATTCATAACAAACTGAAAAATATTATTTCCGTGGGCTTCAATCTTGACGATGATATGGCAATAAGAATGTACATCTCCAATATTCTAGGCACTGATGTTTTTTCATCGTTGATGCCTGCCGAAATAGAAGAACTAGTTGATGCATACAGGAAGTGTGAAGCTGACCCCAGAGCTGCAATAGAATGTGCAGGTCGTGCTTTTGAAGATTTTTTGCGTAGAATTTCTGTGTCAGTTCATGTTAATGTTAGTGATAAAAATGGAATAGGTCAAATAATCAATGCGCTTTACAACAATAAAAATGATTCAGGAATGCTTGAAAACAGAATACATAAAAAGCAATCAAGCATTGGGGCAGCCATTGCAGATATACGAAATATGGCTGGGCATAGTTTAGAAGCTCGTACATTAGAAAGATGGAAATTAACTACTCATAGTGCAAAAATGTACATTGAACTAGTTGTGTCAACAATACGAAGTATTAGCGACTATACTCAAAAAGCGCTTCATTACTTTTAAATAATGAGAAACTTGCTTAACCACTTAACATCACATTAAAGATAAGCAACATTTCCAAATGTTTTTATACGATGGCATAAGTAAGTAGATAGTATAGAAGGATTTAAGGAATATGCTGCCTATTGATCGCCTGCAAACATTGATTATATTAAGTTTCTTAAAAAGTCCTGTATTGCCATCACACCTTAGTTTTCCTTAAGCGTTAAACCCTTGAAGAGTCAACGCTTTCAAGTGGTTTTCCATTGCTTAAACGCTCAAAAGTTCAATTAATTCAAGTACATAACCAACAGGTAACTAACAAATACAGTTATTATTCATTATAGTATAGTTCCTACGCTTAAACCTATCCATATAAAAATACAAGCTTTGTTTTGCATTTTCTCCTTTAAAGGCATGTTTGGCTAAAATAGTATACTAAAAATATATAATAGGCAGACTTAATTATTTATTTAACAAACTACATCATAATAGTTTGTATTAATATACATCCGGGTCCTCCATGAGTTATGAGCGCAGGTGGCAGTGTAAATACCTTATATACCGATGACGCGAAATGCTCTTTAAATTGCTCAATAACAGCAGCAGCCTTTTCCTTTACTCCCCCGTGGGATACTGTTATAAGGTATTTTTCGTTAACCCCTAACTCCTTAAAATGTTCTATAAGTGCTGCAACAGCTCGCCTTGCAGTACGTTTTATTGAAAACAGTGTAATTCGTCTTTTGTCCGCCGTTTGCGTAAGAATAGGAGCTATTTTAAGCAGCGTACCTATTTTAGCAGCCACAGGCGTAAGCCTTCCGCTGCGCTTTAGAAAATTAAAATCAAGCGGAATTACAAATGAAGCGGAAGTTTCAATACATTTTTTAAGCGCACTTATTATACTCTCTATATCTAAACCCTGTTCGCGTAACTTCATAGCTTTTTGTACCAAATACCACTGAGGACCCGCTAATGTCTTTGTATCCAAAACATGAATTGACTTATCTTTCTTAAGCATATTCTTAGCGCTTACCATATTCTGATATGTACCTGAAAGCCCATCGCCTATAGGAAGTACCAACATTTCCTCTTGGCATTTCTTATACACATCAAGCACTTCTGCAATTGATGCCTGAGATGTGGTAGGCGTTTCCCCCGCCTCTATTATTTTAAGCAGTTCATCGCTGCTTATGTCCTCATAATCTTTGTATGCTTTATCACCAATTATTACGCAGGCGGGTATCATAGTAAGCCCCATATTTTCGCCTTCAGCGGGAGTATATAATGCCGATGTATCTGCAATAATTCTCATAATACAACCTCCAAAACGCATACTTATGCAATTAATTATATTAGTTTATTCTTTTACCGCACTATTGTCAATTTGTTTTTGTTTTGTGTATGTATGTTTTCTCTAATACATATTATGCTTGTTTAGAAACAACTGCATGGTATATTTATAAAACATTATGTGCGTAAAACTCCGTTACCCTACTATCCCATTCTTTACCCTTAGCACACACTCAGGTTTAGCACCGCGCAGGTCTTCCATATCGGTACAGGTAATTATTGTCTGAATATCATTCATATATTGTATAAGCCTTACCCTTCTAAATTCATCAAGTTCGCTCAATACATCATCGAGCAATAGTATTGGCTTTTCACCCTGTATAGATGAAAGTATGTCAATTTCTGAAAGCCTAAGCGCTAGAGTTGCGGTTCTTATCTGCCCTTGGGAAGCGAACGCCTTAATATCTATACCGCAAAGATACATGTCCATATCATCCCTATGAGGTCCATAAGTTGTGCTTTGCCTGCGTATATCGTCCTCTCGGCTTTGTTTAAGCAGCTCAAACAATTCTTCTCCGGGGCTATCGGTTTCATTTATGCGGCAATTATATTCCAAGGTAAATTCCTCATCATTTTTGCCTGATATATTATTATAATGCTTTGTTGCAAGCTGGCTTAGCGCTTCAACAGCATTGCGTCTTTTTATTATAACAGGTTTGCTATATTGACTTAACTGTTCATCCCAAACATCCAGCTGTTTGGCATTGCCGCTCTTTGCCACCACTTTAAGCAGTGCATTTCGTTGCTTTAGCGCCTGTTGGTATCTCTGCAGAGCGTAGAAATACGACCTATCGCACTTTGAAAGCAGCATATCAAGGTATTTTCTCCTGCCTTGAGGAGAGCCTTTTACTATATCCAAATCCTCAGGTGAAAACATTACACAACTAACATAGCCTATCATTTCGCCTATGCGGGGAACTATTTTACCGTTTACATATATAAGTTTTTTCTGCGCCTGTTTTTGATATATCCTAACTCCTACTTCGTTTATGCCAAGCTCCCTCTCAACGGTAGCGTGCACTGCACAGGTTTCGCTCTCAACGCATATCATGTCCCTATCGTTATTGGTTCTATGGCTTTTCCCAAGGCAGCATAGATGTATAGCCTCAAGCAGGTTAGTTTTGCCTGCTCCGTTTTCCCCCATAAGCACAGTAACGCCTTTGGGTGGGGTGAATGATAGCTGTCTATAATTTCTAAAATTATGTAGCCTAAGTTTCAGCAAATTCATCTATTTATGGTAACGCTCCTTTGAGATTATTTTGTATGCCCTGTAAATTTGCTCAAGTAGTATCACCCGCATCAACTGGTGAGGAAAAGTGAGCTTCGAAAATGAAAGTTTCATATTTGAGCGCGAAATAATATTGTTTCCAAGCCCATTTGAGCCGCCTACCACAAACACTATATTCCTTGATAGATTACGCAGTTCCAGTAGTTTTTCTGCAAACTCCTCGCTTGATAGCTGCTCCGCCTCTATACATAGCGCTACGACAAAATCATCTGGCGAAATATGAGATAAAAGCTTAATTCCTTCCTGCTCTTTTATTTTATCTATATCCGCTTCGCTCATGTTTGTTTTTTCAGGGATATCGGGAACTTCTATAAGCTTTATTTTGTCATACCTAGACAGCCTTTTTGTATATTCATCGCATGCTGCCCTAAGGTACTTTTCCTTAAGCTTGCCAACCGAAAGCACAGTTATAGGCATTAGCTTAATAGGCTCATAGCCTGTTTAAGGTCTTTAAGCACGCCTTTAGTAAAAGGAGCTAAAGAATTATCATATGGAATTAAATCCGGCACCATATACGCATCCATATTTGCAAAATGTGCTGCCTTAATACCAGCGGGAGAATCCTCAAGCACTAAGCAGCTTTCAGGCTCAACTGAAAGCTTTTTTGCAAGCAATAGGTACATATCAGGCGCGGGTTTTGATTTTGCGCCGTCATCGCCTGTTACTATTGCGTCAAAAAAATCTAACATATCACTAATTTTGAGGTAACGCATAATGCGCTGCTTAGAGTTTGAAGAACAAAGCCCGCAAAGCAGATTTTTTTCATGTACTAAGTTTATGGTTTCCAAAGCAAATGGCATAAAAGGTACATTTTCTGCAGTAGTTGTATCCATATAATAGTCGTAATCTTCCTGAAATTTATCCGCATCAATATTAGGATAGCTAAGCTGTATTATTTCCATAGAACGCTTAGCAGTTTGCCCTAGTGTTTTGAGAGATACCTCACGCAGCATATCATATCCCTGCTCCTTTGCGGCATATATATTTGCATTAACACCTATTGGTTCAGTGTTGAATATTATTCCGTCCATATCAAATAGTACTGCTTTATACTTCATCTATATCTCCTAAAATTATTTTAACAACATCACTTGGAGTTTGGGCAAAAAAATCAGGGTTTTCACTTAAAAGCATTTCCTTATTTTGAAAGCCCCATGTAACCGCAATACTAATAGCCCCAAGGTTCTTGGCACACTGCATATCTGTAATAGTATCGCCTATATAATAAATCTTATATGGCTTTTTTATGTTTAATTTATTTATTTCGTTTATAAGCCCTGCAGTATCCGGCTTAGGCGCAAAACCTTCTACCTTGCCCGCAACATGACTTATTTGAGGTAGATAATAGCTCATTACGCTTTTAACATCAGAATCGTCTTTATTGCTGTATACAAGTATATGACAATCCGCATTTTTAAGGGCAGCAATCATATTTACTATACCGTCATAGGGTTTAGTATCCCTACGGCTATTTTTAGCATAGTCCTCGCGGTAAAGGGTATGGAGCTCATCAAAATACTGAATATTATCACCCAGAGCCCTTTCGGTAAGTACTTTTGAACCGTTCCCCGTGAAAAGCTTGTATTTCTCAAGATTATGTTGAGGGAGCCCAATTTTTTCAAGTGAGCGGTTCATACTGCCAGCAATATCCGGAAGTGTATTTAATATAGTTCCATCAAGATCAAATATTGCGATACGTTCCATAATACCTCCTTATGGCTTTATTCTACCATGCTTTCTGGCTTCCTTCAATGTTGACATACGGCACAAGGCTTATTATACTTAGCGCATGAAAGATTAAGGAGGGCATATGAAAAACAAACAAATAAGCTTGTTTTCCGCCATACTCTTGATAGCGATTATAGTTATTTTAGTAGTATCAACTGTGTTTTTGATACAGACGGATAATATAAATAAACAATACGAATATGAAAGCGCCATAACCCCCACACCCAGCCTTGCTCCGCCGCAGCTTTACGCAAAGGCAACCGAGCCGCTACTCCGCATGGGCTCTATAAGCAATGAAGTAAAAGATTTGCAGCAGAAATTAAAGGGCTTGGGCTATTATGACGGTGATATAGACGGTCAATTCGGAAGCGGCACAAAGCAAGCGGTAATACTTTTTCAAAAACAGCATGAGCTTACAGCAGATGGGCTGGCGGGTAAATCAACACTCAACATGCTGTACAGCGAAAAAGCCCATAAAATAGTTGTAACGCCTGAACCCATATTACTTGATGTAAAAAAAGAAGAACTGCCAATACTTGTAAATAGAACTACGCCCATAGCGGATAACTATGCCCCTGATGACCTTATTACCATAAGCTCACTGCTTGATGAAAAGCTTGCGATTATAAAAGATGAGGGCGAAAAGGCAAGCAAGGTAGCAGTAGTAGCGCTTAGTGAAATGCTAAAAGCCGCCCACGCTGACGGGCTTACAACTTGGCAGATAAGCGAAGGCTACCGCACTATGGAGGAGCAAAAAGAACTATTTGAAAAGCGCAAGGCGGAATACGAAAGCGGAGAAGAAACAGGCAACAAGATGAGCGCCGAAGAAGCTACAAAAAACGCAGCTAAAGATGTGGCGCCACCTAATACCAGCGAACACCAAACAGGGCTTGCCTTTGATATAACTGTACCCGGAAAATCCTTTGCAGATACAAAGCAGGCTGCATGGCTTGCGAAAAACTGCTGGGAATACGGCTTTATAATACGCTATCAGCTTGGCAAGGAGCATATAACCGGCTTTAACCCCGAGCCTTGGCATATAAGGTATGTAGGTAAACAGCACAGTATATTTATGCGGGATGCCGACATCGCGCTTGAGGAATATTTGCAGCTGCAACAAAACAAAGCTAACTAAAGAACAGCTGCCTCTTTCGTTCTATCATTTCATCTATACGTTCAATATATCTGTAAGGGTCCATCATATTTGGTGAGCGCTTTATTAGTTTTCTATTCTCCCACACCCTTTTTGATATTCCGCCCGCTCCAAGAGCTATAACGCTGCAAGTATCTTCCATAGTATCTATGTTATACAGGCATGCCTTACCCTCTTTTGTAAAGCCTATGTTTTCAAGGTTTCCAGCTTGGTTCTTCTGTCTATATAAATAATATGGGTTCATTTTGTTATTAATACAATGTTCAAGGGCGCTATCTATCATACCACTTACTATATTTCCATCGGGCAGGCTGTCTTTCCATAGATGCATAAGGCTTGCGCGCTTTATACTAAGCGTATGCACTGTAAGGTTTTCAGGATTCATATTGCTTGCCCAATTTAATGTATCTAAAAACACATCTATATTTTCTCCAGGCAGACCGGCAATTAAATCCATATTTATATTGTTAAAACCCATATCCCTAGCAAGATAAAAAGCCTTTTCTATATCCTCACTTGTGTGGTTTCTGCCAATTGCTTTTAGAGTTGCCAAGTGCCTTGTCTGAGGGTTTATAGATATTCTGTCTATATTAAAGCTTTTTATAAGGCTTAACTTTTCTCTGCTTATGCTGTCGGGTCTTCCGGCTTCAACAGTAATTTCCCTAGCGCTACTCATAATGGTTTCAAGCGCAATAAAAATACGCTCAAGCATATTTTCACTTAGCGCAGTAGGTGTACCACCTCCAAAATAAACGCAGCGAATACTATATTCGCTTGATTTTAGCATATCCTTTACTGCTGAAATTTCCTTTATTAAACAATCCGTATAACGCTCCATAAGCGCAGTATCACCAGCAAGCGCGCTAAAAAAGCTGCAGTACCTACAGCGGGACAGGCAAAACGGAATGCCTACATATATATTTACATCTCTAATGCTTGAAAAACCGTACTTCTGCTGCTCTAATATTACGGCTTTGAGCAGCTCGGTTTTTTCACTTGAAACATCAAATCGATTGCTTATCTTATTTAGCGATTCTTCAAGCGTACCGCCCTCCGCCATATAAGCATATGTAAGGCGGGTAGGTCTAATACCTGTAAGCGCACCCCAAGGCGGGGAAATAGAAGTTGCCTCTTTTAACGCATTATATAGGTTAAGCTTTAGATGTCTTTTATGTGTGCGTTTGTTTGTTATTTTATCAACATACGTTTTTTCTTCCGAAAAAGAGCTTGTATTATATACACCGGATAGTGTTATATTAAGTTTTCTAGTACCAGAAATAATGCTTTCCTCATGTGTAATTGTAATATCAGCTATACAATCCTCATTTACATGCAGAGTGTAGTCGCTTATAAAAAGCGAAACAACATCCCCCACATCCTTCAAATATTCCTCTGTGGGAGTGATTAAAAGTACATCCACTATATTATGGCGTTAGGTCCATGCCCTGGGTATATTTCATAGCCTTCGTATGTAAAAAGCCTTCTTAATGATTTTCGTATAAGTTCATGGCTTCCGCCGGGAAGATCCGTCCTGCCGTAATCTCCATCAAAAAGAGTATCACCGGTAAATATTTTATCCTCGGCAAATATACATACGCTACCCATGGTATGCCCAGGGGTTTCCATTATGGTTATTTCAACGCCCGCAAGAAGCAGCTTATCCCCTTCTTTATAAAAGTTGGTTGCTTCAGGGCGTGGATTATTATCCAGCATAAGCCTCCCGGCGCTTAAGTCAAAATCATTAAGCATGGGAGCATCTTTCTCGTTTATAAAAATAGGGTAATCAGAGAAAGCGTAGAGCGCACCAGTATGGTCAAAATGCCCGTGGGTGAGTAGCGTAGCAACGACTTTCCTATCGCCTATGGCTTTTATTATTCTATCTGCTTCTGCTCCGGGGTCTATAATAAATACTTCGTTAGAATCCGCACTCTTTGATACTATATAACAGTTTGTTTCAACAGGTCCTACTACCAGTTTTTCTATATGCATATTACACCTCAAAATAGTTTATTGCTGTCAAGCAGTATAGTTACAGGTCCATCATTTACTAGGCTTACATCCATAAAAGCTTGAAATTGTCCAAGCTTTACAACTATACCATGTTCTTTAAGCCGCTCTGCAGTTACATTATATAGCTCATCTGCAATTTCCGGTCTTGCAGCTTTAATAAAGCTCGGGCGGTTCTGTCCCCTTGCATCGCCAAGGAGCGTAAATTGGCTCACCAAAAGCACTTCGCCTTCAATTTGTTTTATACTTAGGTTCATTTTGCGGTTTTCATCCTCAAATACTCTAAGTTTTGCAATTTTATCTGCAATATATACGGCATCCTTTTCAGTGTCGTTCTGCTCAACTCCTAGCAGCACCAAATAGCCCTTGCCAATTTCGCTTATTAGTTTACCTTCTACTTTTACATTAGCGCGCGATACACGCTGAACTACACACCTCATAATTCCTCCTAACCAGCAGTCCTATGTGCCTCTATTACATCCGGTCGCTTGCGTATTTTAAGCAGCACTTGGTTTAGCTGCTCTTTACTTGAAACTTTAACCACCATAAGTATTATACATGTGCCATTTTTATTAAGACGCCCTGAAACGGCAGTAACAGGGGCACCCGCATCAGAAACATATACGGTGATTTCCCCAAGCAAACCCGGACGATCATAAGCGATTATCCTAAGCCTCGCACTGAAAGCGCCCATGTCCTCATCCGCCCATGATACATTTATTCTGCGCTCAGGTTCGCAGTTTAATATGTTTACACAGTCCGCCTTATGTACAGTAACGCCTCTACCACGGGTGATATAACCGGCAATTTCATCTCCAGGCACGGGGTTGCAACAATGCCCAAAACGCACCAACATACCGGAACCACCCTCAACATATATGCCATTTGTGGGCTTTCCTTTTTGCATATATTCATGTGGCTGGGGAAGGCTTGGCGTCTTTGGTGTTTCTTTAGCCGAATTTAGCTTACGTTCCTCTTCAATAAGCTGAGAAATAACATATAAAGCAGTTACCACACCATAACCCACAGCACCATATATGGATTCGAGATCTGAAAAGGAATATTTTTTTAGTATATTATCATAGTATTCAGGCTTTGTAAGTTCGCCAAGCTTTACTCCCCTGCGCTTTGCTTCGTTTTCAAGCATGGCTTTTCCTTTAGATACATTCTCATCCCTAAGCGCACGCTTAAAAAATTGCTTTATTTTGGTTCTGGCTTGCTGTGTTTTTACTATGTTAAGCCAGTCCATACTTGGACCCTTTGAGGACTTGTTTGTTATTATCTCTACCCTGTCGCCTGTCTGCAGAGCAGTATCAAGGGGTACTATCTTGCCGTTTACCTTTGCTCCAACACAGGTGTTGCCAACTCCAGAGTGTATCCTATAAGCAAAATCTATAGGGGTTGCTCCCTTTTGCATGTTTACAATATCCCCCATAGGGGTGAACACAAAAACTTCCTCGCTAAACAAATCCGTTTTAAGCCCGTCTATAAACTCCTTAGAATCCTTAGTATCACTCTGCCAGTCAAGTATCTGCCTTAACCAATAGAGCTTTTTATCAAGCGTTTTATCTTTACCGCCTTCTTTGTAGTTCCAGTGCGCTGCTATACCGTATTCAGCAACCTTGTGCATCTCATATGTGCGTATCTGCACTTCAAAGGGAGTAGGTATAGTTCTGCCACCCACAAGCGTAGTATGAAGGCTTTGATACATATTGTTCTTCGGTACCGAAATATAGTCCTTAAAACGCATGGGCATATGGTTCCAAAGAGTATGTACAGCACCTAACACTGTATAACAATCGGGTATATTCTCAACCAATACGCGAACGGCAATCAAATCATAAATCTGTTCAAAATGTCTGTTTTGCAATACCATCTTACGGTATATGCTGTATATATGCTTAGGCCTTCCCGCTATTTCAAAGTTCTCAATACCCATCTCATTTAATTTGGATCTGAGTATTTCAATTATGGTATTTATTTGCTCTTCTCTTTCAGCTCTCCTAGCGCCAACACGTATGGCGACATTGCGGTAACCCTCCGGATCTATAAAGCTTAGGGTAAGGTCCTCAAGCTCCTGTTTAATAGTATATACACCAAGCCTATGGGCTATAGGCGCATATATTTCTAGCGTTTCGCGCGATATAGATAACTGTTTATCTTCTGATAGATAGCCGAGAGTCAGCATATTATGAAGCCTATCCGCAAGCTTTATTACAACCACTCTGATGTCCCGCCCCATGGCAAGTATCATCTTACGGAGGGATTCCGCCTGCTGCTCTTCCCTGTCCCTAAAATTGAGCCTTCCTAGCTTTGTAACGCCGTCAACCAGCATCGCCACTTCATCGCCGAAATGTTCGGTTATAGTTTCGAGGGTTACATGCTCGCAGTCTTCAACCGTATCATGAAGCAAACCCGCAACTATTGTGGGAATATCAAGCATAATTTGTGTTAGTATACTCGCCACAAAAACCGGATGCGTAAAATATGGATCTCCGCTCTTGCGCATTTGACCATCATGAGCGTTGGCTGCAAATTTATACGCCTTTTCTATTATGGACACATCTTCATCAGGATGTGCTTTTTGTACCCTGTCCATCATCTCCTGCAGGGTCATTGCCCTAAAAGCTGAGCGAGCCATTTTACACCTCCTTGCTTAAATAATTAAATAGCTTACTATCCATGGGGTCACATTTCTTCATGGGCAGCATTGAAAATGCCGTAGTATCTCCGGATAAGCTGATTAGTTTAAGCTCATCCAGAATATAAAGACAGATTTTTTTCTTTGTACTATTCCAAGATAGATTATCCAGCGTGCCTAATTGCTTCGCGCTTATATACCCTTCCCTTAATTCCTCAATAGAAACGGAAATGCTGCGTAGTAATTCTGACATTTCCTGCGTTCTTTCAAGCGCAATTACGTTTACCTCCGGGATAATGCCCTTTATTACGTTAGCTTCTTTAGGGTGAAGAACTCCATCGCACAGGTATACGGTTTTATAGCGGCTTTTGATTCCGCCTAACCCTGAGGAATACAGAATAGAATTATACAGCCTTACATCCTTAGCATCAAATATAAGCCTGTCCATATCGGGGTAAAGTTTTGATATGCGCGTTGCAGTTTCATATGTTCTGCAAAACAGCAGAGTTCCTCTAATTCCCGATATTTTAGGGGCTTCCGACTTATATGGTACAGAAACCCCATTACTACTATTCGACAAGCATAATATTAAATCCTGCAAAAGTATTTCCTGCTGCGCGGACATATCTTTTGTAAATATATCATCACCGCTTATGATATGCTTTACCTTGCACTGGACTGTAGTCTTTCCCATATATTTATTTATATCAAGGGTATATAGTGCATCCATATTCCCACGGAGTGAGTTTATCTTATCACCTTTGTTAAAAGCTATAGCGTCTACCATACTACTATCCTGCTGCAATACAAGCTTTAAGTGCTTGCCATCAGTACCCACTGCCCTTGGGTATAGTGCATTTACATCCCTAGATAAAAATTGCGGTTCCGGATTGCCTATTCCAAAGGGAGCGAGCCTATATAAGCTTTCTACCATTTCTAAATTTGCATGGTTCAAATCAAGCTCAAAGTCATAGTAAGCTTGGGGGATAATATCGCCTGTGGAGAGCTGTTTCTTAACCTCTTTATCGAACCGCTCAATAAATGCTTCAATATTTCCCTTATTTATACTTAACCCTGCTGCCTTTTCATGCCCTCCAAATCGGGTAAAAATATCGCTACATGTATTAAGCGCTTCATATAGGTTAATATCCCCCGCACTCCTTGCCGAGCCCACGCAATTTTCGCCATCTATCGAAAGTACTACCGTTGGGTAATTATAAAACTCGGCAATTTTGCCTGCCACAAGCCCAAGCACGCCGCTGTTCCAATTTTCACCCGCTACTACTATAGAGCGATAACTGTAACTATCAAAAGATTTAAGCATATTCTTAGCTTCTGATAGAACGTTGTTTTCCTCCTGCCTTCGGAGGGAATTTAACCTGTCAAGCTCACCCGCAAGATTAAAGGCACGCCTCGGGTTTTTCTCCATCAAAAGCTCAACTGCAAGCTTAGCACTTGATAACCTTCCGCTTGCATTAAGCCTTGGCGCCATATAATATGCCACCTGTTCGCTGCTTATTTCACCGCCCTCAGCTATTCCCGATACAGTTTTAAGCGCTATGAGTCCCTCACGCTTTGTCCGCTCTATTTGTTTTAAGCCGTAGCTTACTATTACTCTGTTTTCACCTAGCAAAGGTACCATATCTGCAACTGTGGCAAGCGCACATAAATCTATCTGAGCTAAAGCATAATCCATTCCTTTAAGTGCAGCGCTTAGCTTCCAAGCGAGCGCCGCACCGCATAGACTTTTAAAAGGATAATCGCCTATAAGCTGAGATATTATAGCATCAGCAGCGGGAAATTTATTAGGCAATGTGTGGTGGTCTGTAATTATAACCTGCATGCCGAGTTTTTTTGCTAGTTCCACCTCTGTTGCACTAGTAATACCACAGTCAACTGATATGAGTATATCCGCCTCTTTTGATAGCTTAGTTACAGCTTCTTCATTTAAACCATAACCCTCATCAAACCTATCGGGTATATATATAATAGTGGCTATGCCCATAGTACGCAGAGTTTCATGTAATATAACACTTGCGCATATGCCGTCTACATCGTAGTCACCATATATAACTATTCGCTTATTAAGCTTTTTAGCATTATTTATTATAGAAACCGCCTTATGCATATCGCTAAGCAAGTAAGGGTCATAAAGCTGATTTAAATCGGGCGATAGAAAAGCGTCCGCCTCTTTTCGGCTTTTTATACCCCTAGCATATAAAAGGGTACTCATCCACTTTGGCAGACCTTCTATATTATATTCTGTATTTTTATTGACTATTTTAAGCATAAGAAAAGCGCGCTTAAAATTAAGCGCGCATTAAAAATCACCTAGATTGTTTTCCGGGTCTTAGTTTTGATACAGCTAGCGCCCAAAAATGGCTCGCCAGATTTTCTGCTGAGTAGAATGATACCAGCGCTATTATAATTATAGGAATAATTACGGCAAACATTCCCTTACCGCCAAACAATAGCGCAACCATGAAAATCAGTTCAACAACGAGCATCGTAATACGCTGACTTCTGCTTTCTTTAACTGAATTTACAACAATATCTTCTACAGGCATATCCCTTCTTGAAGTGCTGCGGTATAGCTGAGCAGCCTTGCTTATTACAGGCAGCGCCTGAGCCAATGTAAACGCAATTGCGCTGACCAATATAAAGGGAACGGCATTAGCTGCAGGAATTTGAGTTATTTCAGGCACTAGAAGGCTTACTATGCTTATTAGTGCAAGGCTCATAAGATAATCATGCAGTACACTTGTTGAAAGCGCGATAGCGTGAACCCTATCATACCTTACAAAACCAAATAAGAGCGCAAACACAACTCCCGCGAACATACACAGCCAAATTTGAGAAAACTCCACAACATATTTTGCAGGACCTTCAAACGTGAATGATATACCGGCAAAAGCAAGTGCAATGCCAATTATGATTACAGCTACAGATATTAACAAAGAAGTTTTGAATTTAGCGTTCATTCCCTCACCCCCTGAGTATTAGCGGTTATGTATAGGCTGGTTTTTTCTCCAAATAGATTAAACATACTGTTAAGCATAAGTCTAAAGCCTAATTGCACCATTATTATGTTTACCAACATACATACTGCAAATAGCTGCATAAAGTGCCCTATAACACCAGTATCCATTATTATGATTATAAGCGCGAAGAAGAACAGAGCGAGCATTATATCAAGCCCCAGCTTTCCATTTGAAGCATAGGAATCCTTTAGGGACTGCTTTGCAGACCTTCCGCTCTTTAAGTCATCCGACATACCTTGAAACAGCATTAAAATATTGCATACCAATATTATAGTTGACAAGGTAAAGGCTAGTAGTGAACTTAGGTTAAAACCAGCTTGTATTAATGCAATAATAAGCCAACTCAAACATATGTTTGAAGCAACAGTCCAAAGCCCCGCAAGACCTGCAAGGCGATATTTAATGAGGAATACCAGCATTATAACCGCTATAGCTATCCATAGCGCAGCAATTACTCTATTTAGAGAGTTTTCGCCAAGCATAGGTTCGCCTTCAAGAGTTTCACCAACATTTAATTCATAGGGCAGCGCGCCTGATTTCATTAGTATAGCGTTTATATACGCATCATCAAATGTAAACCCAGGTATAGAGGCGCCGCCGTCTACTAAAGGCTCAGCTATACTTGCCCTTATAAGCTCTACGCCATCTCTTTTTACCAACATCATCTCGTTCACAAGTTCGGTGGTTTTCTTGGCAAATATGTCTTTTCCCTCACTATCAAGCTCAAATGCTAAATACCAACTGGAGCCTGTCTGATCTGCAGGCGCCACATTTGCCCTAGTTATATGTTTGCCAGATAGAAAGTCCTCACCATCGGGACCTGCAAAGCTGAATTCACCCTTTGAAAGTAGAAGCTCAAGTTTATCTGAATTTATTATATCTTTAGGCAGCTTTAGCTGGTAATTGCCTTCATTTTCTTCAATAGAAAAGCTTGAAAGCCCGTAGTTGGAAAGCCTGCTTGAAAGCTTGCGAACTACTTCATTCTTTTCTTCCTCTGCTCCCTCATTAAATGTGAAGCTTATAGCTTCGGTTACTCCAAAATCCGCCCCGGGAACAAGCGCTGTACGCCATTCGAATTCCTCATTCGGGGTCGGTATCCAAGGCAACAGCTTATATAGACCTATGCTATCTAGCTTTTGACCTCTCACACCTAGGAAGCAAGATACAACCGTTAACAGGAACAATATCACAACGGTTACAAGCGCTATATGCTTTGATTTAAAATTTATTATTTTTAACATATTTTTCCCTTTCTTTATTTCTTTAAGTACGCGCTGCTATTCAACCGGCGCTCTCATGCAATCGAAAGGAGGTAAATGCAGCTCTGTAATATACCTTATCACTAAGCACTACACCATTAGCATCGGTAAAAGCCCTGTTTGAAAACATGTATTCAAAATTAGGCTTATATATGAGCGGCATTTTTGTATCTATTTCATGCGTTTTATACAATGAATTACAAGGCTCAAAAGGCTTTGAAACTATGTACGGCACAACTTGTGCGCTACGCACAATTATAGGCTGTGTATCACTTTCACTATATACCATAAGGGAGATAAGAAAAAACACCGCAACGCAAAGGAAAGATAACAACAAAATGCGTTTAAACAATGCTCTCCCTCCCATACAAAAATCAGGCTTATTATACCGCAGCATTTTGTTAAAGTAAAGAAGTGAAGACCTTATATTTAGCGTTTTATAAAATAATGCTTATACGTACCATCTAAATAATTGTTAGTTACATAATATAAAAAATATAAAAATATTTATGCGAATATGAATTATATATGCATGCATAAAAAATTTAGGTAAGAGAAATTGATTACGGAAAATTTTCACACAACTTATCAACACACAGTGTATGAATATTTATTCATTGCATGTGATTATTATTATATATTTCAACCCGAACAGGTAATAGAATACGCAAATTAAACGTATAAGAATTATATGTTAAGTCTTCTGTGCAACTATCCACCTTATCCACATCATCCACAGAATTATCCACAATTCACATTTAAAAGTGCTGATTCAGCCTTGATTTACAAAGCTTTTGTAAATTTTAGGTTAAGTCGAGAAAAAATTATCCACAATTTGACCCTGAAAACTTTGATTAAGACATTTATTGCTTATGCATATTAATATACAAAAAAAAGGCCGCCTTATACAGGCAGCCCAAGAGGTGAAACATTATCTATTTAGAATAGTGTTTTCGGTATCCTTGTCAAAGAAGTGCAAGCGTGTGGTATCCATAACGCACCATGTATCATGACCGGTTCTGGTTGTAGTGCGCGGGTCAACCCTTGCTACTACGTTATCTTCCTTGCCTTCGGTGGTAAGATAGAGATATGTTTCAGAACCCATCTGCTCGGTAACATCTACATGTACCTTGAACTTAGATTCGGGATTTGCAGCAACGATTTCAGGATCGTCTGAAATGTTTTCAGGACGGATACCCATTACTACTTCCTTTCCTACATAGCTTTCGTCAACGAACTTTTTGACCTTGCTGTCGGGAACGAGTATCTTGCTATCGCCAAAGAGTGCGTATACTTTGCCATCTTCCGAAATAAGTTTAACATCAAAGAAGTTCATCTGCGGGCTGCCTATGAAGCCGGCAACGAATTTGTTGTGAGGATAGTCGTAGTTGTTCTGAGGAGTATCAACCTGTTGGATAAAGCCGTCCTTCATGATTACAATGCGGGTACCCATAGTCATCGCTTCAGTCTGGTCGTGGGTAACGTATATGAAAGTGGTTTGCAGGCGCTGGTGCAGCTTGGTAATCTCAGTACGCATGGCAACACGCAGCTTAGCGTCTAGGTTTGAGAGCGGCTCGTCCATAAGGAAGACCTTGGGTTCACGGACTATTGCACGACCAAGTGCAACACGCTGACGTTGACCGCCTGAAAGCGCCTTGGGCTTTCTGTTTAGTAGATGCTCAATATCAAGTATGTGAGCAGCAGCTTCAACACGGCGTTTAATTTCATCCTTGGGAGTTTTGCGAAGCTTAAGACCAAAGGCCATATTGTCAAACACAGTCATGTGCGGATACAGTGCGTAGTTCTGGAAAACCATCGCAATGTCCCTATCCTTGGGAGCAACGTCATTTACAAGCTTGTCGTCGATGTAGAGTTCGCCATCGCTAATTTCTTCAAGCCCTGCAACCATACGCAGCGTAGTAGACTTACCGCAGCCTGAAGGACCAACTAGGACGATAAATTCCTTATCTTCAATTTCGAGTGAAAAGTCGCTAACAGCGGTAACGCCACCGGGGTATACCTTATATAGGTTTCTTAGTGATAAACTTGCCATTATATACCTCCAAAATTTATTATGCTCAGATTATATCTAAAATAGGTAGATATTGTTAGTCCGGAAATGTACAAATTTGCGTATTTTATTTGTGCATATCTTATAAAACATATAAACCAGCTTGGAATACTAGCTTTAATGTACAATCAGGATAAACCTTAAATATTGGCGAATTTTGCTTGACAATACTCGGTAAGGTGATATAATTATATTGAAGGTCAGAGAAGGTCAAAGTATCTGTCTTCAGGAGGATTGTTAATGAGTAATTTACAATATACACAAAAAAGTTTAGAAACACTGCAAAACGCACAGAACATCGCCGGAGAGTACGGTAATCAAACGCTCGAGAGCGCGCATATACTATATGCACTTCTATTAAAGGAAGATGAACTTATCCCCCAGCTTATAAAAAAAATAGGGAAGGATTCTGGAAACTTAAAAAACAGCGCCCTTAAAGAAATTGAAAAGCTTCCAAAAGTACGCGGAAGTGCTCAGGAAGCGGGCAAAGTATATATATCCCAGACGCTTGATAAGGTTTTAAGGGAAGCCGGGAATATTGCTACCCGCATGAAAGATGAATATATATCAGTTGAGCATATATTCATCTCTCTGCTTGATAATGCAGATAACAGCATAAAGAACATTTTTTCAAGATTAAGTATAAATAAAAGCGATTTTCTAAACGCATTATCCAGCGTTAGAGGACAAACTAGAGTAACGAGCGATAATCCGGAGGATACCTATGATTCGCTATCAAAATACGGTACTGATTTAACCAAGCTTGCAAAGGAGCAAAAGCTTGACCCCGTAATAGGCAGAGATGATGAAATAAGAGATGTAATACGCATATTAAGCCGTAAGACTAAGAATAACCCCGTGCTTATAGGTGAGCCCGGCGTTGGTAAGACAGCTATAGCAGAGGGTCTTGCCCAGCGTATTATTAGGGGCGATGTACCAGATAGCCTTAAAAACAAGACCATATATTCCCTAGATATGGGTTCACTCATTGCAGGTGCTAAATTCCGCGGAGAATTTGAAGAAAGACTTAAAGCCGTGCTTGCGGAAGTTAAAAACAGCGACGGCGATATACTTATGTTCATAGATGAGCTGCATACTATAGTTGGCGCAGGCAAAGCTGAGGGCAGCATGGATGCGGGAAATATATTAAAACCCATGCTTGCACGGGGCGAACTTCACTGCATAGGCGCAACAACTTTAGATGAGTATAGGCAGTATATAGAAAAAGACGCAGCACTTGAAAGGCGCTTCCAACCTATAATGGTTGATGAACCTACTGTTGAAGATACTATATCCATACTTAGGGGTATAAGAGAGCGCTATGAGGTGTTCCACGGAGTTGAGATACAGGATAATGCCCTTATAGCTGCAGCTACGCTTTCAAAGCGCTATATTACAGATCGCTTTTTGCCAGACAAAGCGATAGACCTTGTTGATGAAGCCTGCGCGCTCATACGTACAGAGATGGACTCTATGCCAACTGAGCTTGACAGTGTAAGGCGCAAAATAATGCAGCTCGAAATAGAAGAAGCCGCCCTTAAAAAGGAAGATGACAGGCTATCTAAAGCACGCCTTGAAGAATTGCAGCAGGAGATAAACAACCTTAAGGAAGAATTTAAACAAATGCAGGCTAAATGGGAGAACGAAAAACAGGAAATCGGTGAACTGCAAAGGCTTAAAGAGCAGATAGAAAAAGTAAACGCTGAAATAGAAACCGCCGAAAGAAACTACGATTTAAACAAGGCTGCGGAGCTTAAGTATGGAGAGCTTCCTAAGCTAAAGCAGCAGCTTGAAACCCTTGAAAAAGAGCGCCCTCAGCATGAAAAAGCTACCTACCTGCGTAACAAGGTTACTGAGGAAGAAATCGCAGGTATAGTTGCTAGATGGACGGGAATACCCGTTACTAAGCTTGTAGAGAGCGAGAGGGAGAAGCTTCTACACCTCCCGGATGAGCTACACAAAAGGGTAGTCGGTCAGGAAGAGGCTGTACAATTGGTATCAGATGCTGTACTTCGCTCAAGAGCCGGAATTGCGGATGAAAACAGACCCATAGGAAGTTTCTTGTTTTTAGGTCCCACTGGCGTTGGTAAGACAGAGCTTGCAAAAACGCTTGCCGAAGCTTTGTTTGATGATGAACATATGATGATTCGCATTGACATGAGCGAATATATGGAAAAGTTCTCCGTAAGCCGCCTTATAGGCGCACCTCCTGGATATGTAGGCTATGAGGAAGGCGGACAGCTTACCGAAGCTGTAAGGCGAAAGCCCTATTCTGTAGTGCTTTTTGACGAGATTGAAAAAGCGCATCCTGATGTATTCAACGTACTTTTACAGGTGCTTGACGATGGCAGAATTACGGACAGCCAAGGTAGAACTGTCGATTTTACTAATACCATACTAATCATGACCAGCAATATTGGCTCTGCCGATATTTTAGAGGGAATACAGCCTGATGGCAGCATTGCGCCTGAAGCTAAGGAAAGCGTAAATATGCAGCTGCGCCGTACATTTAGACCTGAGTTCCTAAACCGCATAGACGATATTATTTTCTTCGCACCTCTTACTAGGGACAGTATACGCAAGATAATAGACCTTATGCTTATAAACTTAAAAGAAAAGGTTGCCCAGAAAGAACTAAAGCTTGAGCTATCAGAAAGCGCCATTGAAAGCCTGATGAACCAAGGCTATGATGTAAGTTATGGTGCAAGACCCATGAAAAGGCTCATTCAAAGCAAGGTTGAAACCCTTATTGCAAGGACCATAATTGAAGGCAATATAGAACCTGAAAGTACCTTGTATGTAGATATAGATACAAATGGAAACTTTATAGTAAAAATAATAGAAGAAAAATAAGTTTTCTTGAAAGCCTTAGGAAATTTTCCATAAGGCTTTTTTGTTGGTGTGTCTTATGATATAATTACGCCATACAGGAGGTTTTGCTTTATGTCGGATAGATGGAAAAACATTATAAATATTCCAAACACATTAACGGTATTAAGGCTTCTTCTTATTCCCGTTTTTTCTTATCATATACAGAACGACAATATAAAACCCGCCTTTATAGTTTTCCTTTTTGCGGGGCTAACTGATGTAGTAGACGGTTATGTCGCAAGAAACTTTAATCAAATTACATGGGTTGGCAAGCTACTCGACCCTTTCGCCGATAAGCTAATGGTAGTTGCGCTTATGCTTAATTTTTTCAAGAAGGATATTATTCCCTCCGCAGCATTTTTCATAATACTTGTAAAGGAATTGCTTATGGTTACGGGTTCCTTATATCTTCTTAGAAAAGACAAGGTCGTTCACAGCAAACACATAGGTAAATTAGCCCAGCTTACTATTTTTACTGCTTTAACGCTATGTTTTTTCCATAAATACTTTGACAGTATAGGCTTTCCGCTGCACATGATACTGCTATGGATTGGGGTCATCCTATCAGTAAGCGCTTTTGTGTATTATGCACACTCTATATATATTCTTGAATTTAAAAAGAATGAAGTCAATTAACACATTTATTTATATAAGGAGGTAAAATGTTAAAGAATAATCTACGGGAAGGGCTTACATTCGATGATGTGCTTCTTGTCCCCCAAAAAAGCGAGATACTCCCAAATGAAGTTGACCTTACCGTTCAGTTAACAAAATCTATAAAGCTTAATATTCCCATTATGTCCGCCGCTATGGATACAGTTACAGAGGCTAACATGGCAATTGCGCTTGCAAGGGAAGGCGGCGTTGGAATAATCCATAAAAACATGTCTATAGAAAGCCAGGCATCGCAGGTGGATAAGGTAAAACGTAGCGAGCATGGCGTTATTACCGACCCCTTTTACCTATCTCCTGAACATATCGTAGAAGATGCAAAGAAGCTTATGGCAAGGTATCGCATTAGCGGAGTGCCTATAACCGATGAAAACAACACGCTTGTCGGTATACTCACTAATAGAGACCTGCGCTTTGAAACAGATGACAGTAAAAAGATAGGTGAAGTGATGACAAGTAAAAACCTCATAACCGCAAATGAGGGTATAACACTTGAAAAGGCTAAGGATATTTTAGCCGCGCACCGCATTGAAAAACTGCCATTGGTTGATGAAAACTACCGCTTACGCGGTCTTATAACCATAAAGGACATCGAAAAAGCTATAAAATACCCAAATAGCGCCAAGGACGAAAACGGACGCCTGCTCTGCGGAGCGGCTGTCGGTATAGCTAAAAACACCCTCGAAAGGGTTGAGGCGCTTGTAAACGCGAAAGTGGATATCATTTGTATAGACACAGCTCATGGACATAGCTGCGGCGTTATAAACATGGTTGAAAAGGTTAAAGAAACTTACCCTGAACTTACTATAATAGCCGGCAATGTAGCCACCGCTGCTGCAACAAGAGATCTTATTAATGCAGGTGCAGATTGCATAAAGGTTGGCATTGGACCCGGCTCCATATGTACAACTAGGGTTGTTGCGGGTATAGGCGTACCGCAGGTTACTGCAATAGCTGACTGTGCTGAAGAAGCAGCTAAAAGGGGTGTTAGCATTATAGCAGACGGCGGTATTAAATATTCCGGCGATATAGCTAAGGCAATTGCTGCAGGTGCTTCATGTGTAATGCTGGGCAGCCTTTTTGCCGGCACACAGGAAAGCCCTGGTGAAACGGAGCTCTACCAAGGACGTTCATTTAAAGTATATAGGGGTATGGGCTCTATGGCGGCAATGTCGCAGAAAGACGGCTCAAGAGATAGATATTTTCAAGAGAACAGCAATAAATTGGTTCCGGAAGGCGTAGAAGGCAGGGTACCTTTTAAGGGCGTACTTTCAGATACAGTGTTCCAGCTTGTAGGCGGTCTGCGCTCAGCAATGGGCTATTGCGGCACAAAGAATATTTTAGAGCTGCAAAAGAACAGCGAATTTATCCGCATAACAAATGCGGGTCTGCTTGAAAGCCACCCGCATGATATTTATATTACTAAGGAAGCGCCTAACTACTCCCGCATGGGCTAGAATTATTTCGCGTTTTTAACCTGCGCCCATAGGGTATTATATGTGGGCAGAAAATCGTTTATATCGTGGAAGAATTCACACCTGTCTATAACCTCCTGCGGGGGGTTTATGGTAGGGTTGTTTATGTACTCATCCCCCATAAGCTCTATAGCAGCATCATTTGGTGATGAGTATTCTATATATTCACAGTTTATTTGAGCAATTTCAGGTCTGCACATAAAGTCTATAAATTTATATGCGTTTTCCTTATTTTCTGAGGATTTAGGTATTATAAAGCAGTCAACCCATACATTACTTCCCTCTTTAGGTACTGAATAAGCAAGGTTGTCATTAAGGCTAATAGAATACTGCGCATCTCCTGACCACATAACCGCAAGTATAGCTTCGCCCGCTACCATCTTATCTTTGGTTTCATCAACTTGGTACGCTTTTACAATGCGGTTTTTCTTCTGTTCTATAAGTAATTTAGTGGCTTTCATAAGCTCGTTAGGCTCCCTTGTGTTTAATGAATAACCTAGATATTGAAGAGCCAAGCCCATGGTATCCCTTATAGAATCCAGCATAAATACTTCCCCTGCATATTCATCGCTAAAAAGCACTCCCCAAGAATCAATCGGACCGTTTACGCGCGTTTTATCATACAGTATTCCTACAGTACCCCACATATAGGGTACAGAGTGTACTCCCTTTGGGTCATAGGCGGGATCTTGCAGCCAATCTGAAATATGCTCTGCATTTGGAATCTTTGAGTAATCAAGCTCTTCAAGCAAGTCTTCGCTTATAAGCCTTTCTACACAATAATCAGACGGAAATACTATATCAAATGCGCCGGGGGATGTTCTAACCTGCACCATCATATCTTCATTTGTAGTAAAACGCATATAATCTACCTTTATGCCCGTTTCTTCTTCAAAAAGTTCGAGTGATTCCGGACTAATGTAGTCCTCCCAATTGTAAACTCTTACAACACCGTTCGCCTGCCCTGATACGAGCATCATGCACAGCAGAGAGATTGTTAAAAATAGAACACCCAATTTTTTCATGTTTACCTCCTATTTGTTTGAATTGGTTTTTATAGACCTATAGTTAATTGCTAAAAGCAATACTAATAGTGTAACAAACATCAAAGCGGATAGTGCATTCATAGTAGGCTTTATACCCTTTCTCGCCTCAGAATAAATTAAAGTTGAAAGGTTCTGTACAAGCGGGCTGGTAGTAAAATAGCTTACGGTAAAATCATCCAAAGATAGGGTAAATGAAAGCAGCGCACCGGTAATTATCCCAGGTCTTACAGCGGGTATAAGCACATGCCTTAGAGCATAGCCCGGCGTTGCTCCAAGGTCCAGCGCGGCTTCGTATGTATAGCGGCTCATTTCCCTAAGTTTTGGCAGCACAGAGAGCAACACATACGGCGTATTAAAGGTAATATGCGCAAGTAACATGGTAAAATAACCCCTATCCACCTTGGTAAATATAAAAAGCAGCATGAGAGAAATACCGGTTACTATATCAGGCATGGTCATAGGTATACTGGTGATAGTCATCATAGTGCCTTGTGAACCTTTTTTCATGGCATTTATACCTATCGCCGCAAGAGTTCCCAGTATGGTTGCAAAAAACGAAGCAAGCGCAGCTATGCTTACGGTAACCCAAAGAGCCTTTTTTATAGCAGGGTCCCTAAATAGTTCTACATACCATCTCAGTGAAAAACCCTCCCATTTAGCGCGGCTTACTCCCGCATTGAAAGACTGGAATATAAGCACTGCAATAGGCAGGTATAGAAAAAGCAGTATTAACATCAGATAGAAGCGTTTAAACACCTTGGTCATAATAGGCTCCCTCCTTCCCCTTGAGGATCAACTCGCCTAAGTAGGCTTATGCTGAACAGTATCAGCACCATCATTATTAGGGATAGCGCTGAACCTACATTCCAGTTATCAGCAGTTAAGAATGTACGCTCTATAAGGTCTCCGAACATCTCCGTATTTCCGCCGCCTAGTACCCTAGGTATAAAAAAAGTAGTAACTGACGGCATAAACACCATAGTAATACCGGATACAATGCCAGGTATACTCAGCGGAAACGTTACCCTAGTAAAGGTTTTAATTTCATCCGCTCCAAGGTCCATAGCGGCTTCGGATAGCTTAATATCCTGCTTACTTATTGAGTTATATACAGGGAACACCATAAAAGGCAAGTAGTTATACACCATACCAAGCAACACTGCGTTTGAATTATACATTAGTTTAAGTTTTCCAAATCCAAGGGATTCTAGCAGGGTATTTATAATGCCGTTATCTTCAAGCAGTGTCATCCAAGCTATTGTGCGCAGTAGGAAGTTCATCCACATAGGGATTATGAAAAGCACAATAAGCGTTGGTCCCAGCTTAAAATTTCTATCCGACATAAAAAGCGCTGCAGGATAACCTATCGCAAGGCATATTACGGTACACTTAAATGCCATCCAGAGTGAATACACCAAGGTATCTACATTTACTGTTCCCCTATCGCTAAGTTCCATACCACTTACATCAAAGCCCATATCAATTAGCTGTTTTTTCATCTCATAGTTGCTGTCCCAGAAGTTTTTAAAATTATCCAGAGTAAAGCTACCTGCCTTGTCAGTAAAAGCATAATAAGCTATTAAAAAAAGTGGCACAACTGTAAATACTATCATCCATAGAGAATAAGGCCAGGCGAAGAGCGATCTATGCACGCCCCTGTGTTTCTTTAGGCTTAGTATTATCATAACAATAAATATACCAAGACCAAGAGCCATAAGCCATATGCCCCAAGCGGGCATGCTCATAGCGCTCATTGCTCATCTCCTGTTAGTTCATCGTCAGTCAGTTTCATAACATGTATATTAAAGGGAACTACTGAAAGCCCAACCTTAGAATTTTCAGGTACCATAACGGTTGAATGTACCTTCCACAGGTAATTACCTGCATCTATTACCATTTCATAATGAACACCCTTAAATATAACGCTACGAACTACACCTTTAAGCGGTACATCTTCTGCATCTGTTATAACTATATCCTCAGGGCGTATAAGCACGTTTACAGGTTCGTCCTTTTCAAAACCGGAGTCAACGCATTCAAAATTCAGCCCGCAAAAGTGAACAACTTCGTCCTTTGGCATTATGCCCCTGATAATATTGCTCTCACCTATGAAGTTTGCTACAAAGGCATCCTTAGGTTCATCATATATATGCTTAGGCGTACCTATTTGCCTCATAAAGCCGTCCTTCATTACAACTATAGTATCGGACATTGTAAGCGCTTCTTCTTGGTCGTGCGTAACAAAAATAAATGTAATACCAAGCACCTGCTGCATACGCTTAAGTTCAAGCTGCATACCTTTGCGAAGCTTATAATCAAGCGCCGCAAGGGGTTCATCAAGTAAGAGTACTTCAGGCTCATTTACAAGCGCCCTTGCAATAGCAATACGTTGCTGCTGACCGCCGGACAGCGAATCAACGCTCCTCTTTTCATAGCCTAAAAGATTTACAAGCTCCAGCATCTTCCCCACACGGCTTGTTATCTCAGCCTTTGGCAATTTTGCAATTTTAAGACCGAAGGCTATATTTTCAAATACATTAAGGTGCGGAAAAAGAGCGTATTTTTGAAATACGGTGTTTACTCTTCTCTTATATGGCGGTTCGTCTGTAATATCTTTACCGTCAAAGAGCACTCTTCCGGTTGTTGGAAATTCAAAGCCGCCTATTATACGAAGCATGGTTGTCTTTCCGCAGCCGCTGGGTCCAAGCAGTGTTAAAAATTCATTCTTTTTAATATAAAGGTTTATATCGCTAAGTACAGTATGCCTGTCGAAATCTTTAGATATATCTTCAAGCAGTATTAGACGATTGTCTTGACTCATAATACCTCCCTAAAACGCCGGCGGCGTTGATACCCATAAAAATCTGGCTGTTTCATTGCCGCGGTTTTCTATATAATGCGGCTCTCCCGGATGCAGACAGAAGCTGCCCCCCTTTGAAACTTTATAAGAGTTTTCACCCTCAACAAGGACGATTTTACCTTTAAGCACGTAGCCTATTTCTTCGCCTTCATGTGCAGAAATAACCTGCGTTTTCCCACCTGGAGAAAGGCTAACAAGCACAGGCTCCATATCGTTTTTCTGAGCATTGGGGACAAGCCATTTAATATAGCCCCTTAGGTTTTCAGAATCCTCTTTAAGGGACATCTCATCAGAAGAAAATACTATCTGCTCCGCATCATCATCTGCAAAAAAGCTTTTAAGGTCAGTGCCTAGGCTCTCTAAAATATCTGCAAGCGTCGTAATTGATGGAGAGGTTAAGTCCCTTTCCACTTGGGATATAAAACCCTTGCTAAGCTCACACCTGTCCGCTAGTTCTTCCTGAGTTAGATTGCGCTTTTGCCTAAGACGCCTAAGTTTATTCCCAAGCTTCATTTACTCTCCTCCTCTTTTTAAAAGTTCTTAAGTTTAGTATTGCTAAACACACGAGCAGCATTTATTAAACCACAGCTTGTTTTTTATGTCAACTGTTTTTATTAACAAAAATGAATTACGCAAAATTGAAGACAATCATCCTAAATTTGTGCTCTCCATGGACAGGGTGAATTTCAGCCAAGATGGAATCATTCACCAAAATATTCTTGATTTTTTTGGATGAAAACAGTCTGCAGGATTAAGCGCAGACTGTTTCATAAGTTCAGTTTATAAAGCCTGTTTTTTTGCAGCGGGTGAAATTAGAAACCCTAAGTAATACTCCTCCAACATGGGAGAAATATGCTGATATCATCCGTCTATTGGAACCATTTGCTTGAAAGCCGGATATATGCTGCAAAATCTCTGATAATATTTATTATAGATAGCCGCTGCGGCTGCGTTGGGCTCTATTACTTTGCCTTCAGTTTTGGCTGAAATGCTAGTAGTAATGAATGTTTCATAGTCAGGTATCTTTCCTTGGGCGAGTAGGACTGAAGATGCTATAGCCATTGAGGGAAGATATTCAGCATCATGAAAGACAACGAGAGGTATATTTAACATGTCTGCCAGAATTTGGCACCAAGTATTTGACTTTGCACCACCACCTACCAGCGTCATTTTTTTTGGTGTTGTTCCGATTACCTCAAGACCCTGTCGGATAGAATATGCAACGCCCTCAAGACACGCTCTTGCCATGTCTGCGGTAGTCGTATTGGGACATATATCTATAAATCCACCTGTAATTTCAGTATCCATCACCGGGAAGCGCTCTCCGAGCAAATAAGGAAGGAAAAGGGAACCACCACTTCCAGGTGTGCTTTTTTCAATCAACTTCTCCAAACAGTTATACCGATCGGTTAAGGGCATATCTGAAAAGAAAAAATCCGCAGCCCACTGATAAACATTACCCGCATTAAAAAAAGGTACAACATTAATATATGTCTTCTCAGGCATGGCAGCAAGATTAGATACACTTTCCTGAAGAAGTGGCTGTTCAGATATACAGGCTATCCAACCTGAGGTTCCTAAATTGATATTAAATTCTCCTTTCTGAGAAACACCGCTGGACAAAGTCGCACTACCTGCATCACCAGTCCCTGCATAAACTGGCGTACCACTTACATACCCTGTTTCTTCTGAAGCTGGCTTCAATACTTGTCCGGCCTGTTGATGGGGATACATAATACATGGCCAACTAATGTCATCGATTCCTATTTTCGTCAACCAGTCTTTGCGCCATTTTTTTGTAAGAATGTCCATTAAACCTGCAGTAGAACAACTAACCACATCAGAAACAAATTGCCCAGTTAGTCTAGTAATGATGTAATCCTTTGAACTAATTAATACATGAGCAGCCTTGGCAAATATATCCGGTTGATTTTGCTTGACCCACAATAGCTTTGCCAGTGGTCTAGAGCCATCGAAAGCATTTGCTGTTATCTCTTGAATTGTCTCTTTGCCGATGATTTGACTGATAATATCCGCCTCTTTCTGTGCGCGACCGTCTGAATAGAGCACAGCATCCATAATTGGTCTGCCTTTTGGGTCCAACAAAATCAGGTCCTGCATTTGACCGCTTAAAATGATACCGACAACTTCCTCGGGAGGACAAACATCAAAAAAAGATTTGCTGATTTCACAAAAAGCCTGGTACCATTGTTCAGGGTTCTGTTCAATCAAGTTGTTTTTCTCTCCCTGTTGAAAGGTATCTATCTTTTGGCTTTGGGTATGCAATACTTTACCTTCAAAGCTGACTAAAACACCCTTTACATTACTAGTTCCTATATCAAATGTTGTGATGGCTTTCATATTCTCGCTCCTTGTTAGCGGCAGACTTAATTTCATGAACAAACTGAAACAACGCTTCCTGTGACTGATTTTGATGCCGAATGACAGCAGTACCCAAAATCACTCCATCAAACCCCTGATTTAGCAATTGTTCAACACGCTGAGGGCTATCGATTCCAAACCCCGCAAAAGAATAAACATCTGGATAATCTTTGGCGATTTGTAATATTCCTTCGTAGTCATCTTGAGCAGCCTTGCAACCTGTCTCCCCAACATACAATTGCACATATATTAAGCGGTGAGTGGCGAATACTTGTCGTATTGACTGCTCTTGCATTTGACCATTTACAAATCCAAGAGTCTCACATCCTTGACTCTTTAGCTTCTCATTTAATTCTAGGTTTTTATCTATATCTAACCCCGGAATTACAAAAGCATCGGCAATAGAAAAAGAAACTAATTGTTCATAACGAGGATTACTTATCAGATCAGATTGATATCCCATAATCCAAAGAGGAACATCTACTGCATTGCGAATCTTTTGCCAATATACCCAGTCATCCTGTATCGACATATCCACTTTCTTATGGGCATCACGAATAACTTGACCATCGTTGCTGGGATTAGCTGAAGGAAAACCCACTTCAATGATATCTACTCCAGCATTTGCTACTAATTTCAATGAAATCAAAAATGCTTCTCGGTTCGGGTATCCAGCAAGAAGATAAGCAACTATTAAATTACCACGCTTTTTTAATATGTTTTTCATTCTTGGTATTTGAAATTCATTAGTCATCAGTCTTTGCTCCAATCTTTTGCAACACTAAAGCAAGGATGATAATACAGCCCGTCAGAAGGTCTTGCATAAAAGTAGGCACCTGCATGATAGTTAATCCATTGGCCAAAACACCAAGGATAATAGACCCAACTAAAGTCCCCCAAATATTTGCAACACCACCACGGAACATAGTTTTCCCCAAGAAAACAGCAGCGTAAGCTTGTAAAAACAACCCATCACCACCAGAGGGGTGCGCAGAACCAAGACGAGAAGAAAGGAGTACGCCAGCTAGACCGGATAATCCTGCACATAGCGCAAAAGCAATCACCTTCATTTTTTTGACTGGAATACCAGAAACAAAAGCAGCTCTTGGGTTTCCTCCAATAGCATATAGTTTTCTGCCAAAGGGCGTATGACGCATAATAAACCAGAAAATCACCGTCAGTAAAATCATAATAATGGTCAATAGCGGTACACCGTAGACCATAGTGGTACCTATGCTCCGATAGCTCTTGGGTACACCCTGAAAAACCGTACTACCGCCAGTAATAGCGAAAATAATTCCGGTAATAATTGTACTCATCGCTAAAGTTGTGATAAAGGATAAAATATTAAACTTGGTAATTAGCCAGCCGCTAAACAAACCAATAAGAGCACAACATAGCACTGCTATAAGCATAGCAAAAAAGATAGGAAAGCTTTTTACTGCCAAAGTGGCTCCTATAATACCGCCCAAGCTGGCTAAAGACCCTAGGGATAAATCAAATTCCTCCATAACCATAATGAGCGTTGCTCCAATAGCGACAATTACAAGAAGAGAAATCTGTCTACTAATGTTCACCAAGTTTTGCAGGGTAAAGAAAGCATCAGGACGAAGTAAACTGAAAATCAGTATAATGATAACGGCCGCCATCATCGTACCATAATGCTTTAGAACATGTCGGATTTTTTGTTGAGTAGTCATTTTTCTTATCCTTTCAATGCAGAACCTTTAGCACACTTCTCATTCATAACACAAAGACAGTACTTGTTCTGATGATAATTGATGATTAGGCAACTTTGCCTTGGTTTTGCCATTTGCAATAACATTAACGGTGTCTGAAATATCTAACACTTCTTTCAAATCGGAGGAAACAAAAACAATAGCATTTCCTTGATTAGCTAATTCTCTTATGAGCCGATGAATCTCTGCCCTAGTTTTAATATCTACCGCTTGGGTCGGCTCATCACATAAAAGAACTTGGGGTTGAGACATCAAAGCCTTAGCAAAGACTATCTTCTGCTGATTGCCGCCACTTAGTTGGTCTACTGGTTGTTCCGTTCCGGTTGTCACAATCGTTAATGATTCAATTTTATCCTCCGAATCCTTTTTCTGGCGCTTGTCATCCAACACATAAAAATGTGCGTAGTCATCAATAGTAGATAAGGTGATGTTTTCCCTAACATTTAAAGATGTTATTAGAGCCATTCCACGCCTATCCTCACTGATAAACGCCATTCCCTTCTGAATAGAACGGGCAGGGGTGGGAGAAACATATTCCTCACCTAATAGTTCAATATATCCGGACTTTATTTTCCTATTACCATATATGCACTCAAGGGTTTCAGTTCGCCCACTACCTCCAAGACCAAAAACACCCGCAATCTCACCTGCACGCACACTAAAACTTACATCATTTACAACACCGTCTTGACTGGAGAGGTTCTTTACCTTAAGTAATTCCTCTCCAAACTGCGTTTCAATGTCAATTGATTCACTACGCCAGTTATCAGTCATAAGTGAAATTAGGTTTTCGATATTGACATCTTTTGTTTGCACCGTATCTACCCACATTCCATTCTTGAGTACGGTAATCCTGTCAGTCAATTGAAAGATTTCCTCCATACGATGCGTGACATACAAAACAGCAGTTCTTTTGTTCTTTAACTCTCTTATAACCCGAAAGAGTATATTGGTTTCTCTGTCCGTCATAGAGGCCGTTGGCTCGTCAAGAATCAACAACCGACAATCCGTCATTAGCACCCGTAGAAGCTCAATCAAGGTTTGCTCGGGAGGCTTAAGCATAGAAGCAGGAAGCGATAAGTCTATTTGTATATTTAGTTCATCTGCAAGGGCTTTTACACGTTTATTCATACGCTTCCAGTCCACCTGTCCCCAGGGCTTTTTTTTATATTGAAGCCCAAGGTATACATTTTCAACTCCGTTAAAAGAAGGTATCAAATTCCGGTCTTGGTGAATAACATTGATGCCAAGCGCCTGACTATCAGCCGCATTGTTAATGTGGACTTCTCCACCATTCCAGAACAATTGTCCACTGGTAAGTTGATATACACCTGTTAAGATTTTGATCAGGGTAGATTTCCCTGCTCCATTCTCTCCAACAAGACCATGTACTTCCCCAGGTGCAATATACATAGACAAGTCGCTTAGTGCACGAACATTGCCAAATTGTTTAGAAAGATTTTTAATTTCCAATAACATTGCATATACTCCTCTGTTTTGGAATTTCTCTAGTTGATAATTAGATTAATTAATCTCAGAGCCGTGCAATAATAACATCGCACGGCTCTGGAATAAGTTTATTCAGTCTTAGTAATCAGAAGCGCAGGAGCATACTGGTCTCCAGGAACAACTTCCTCGCCGCTAAACAGCTTCACTATTTCAGTCACCACGATGTTGGCCATTCCCTCGAAGTTCTGAGCCATAGTAGCCTTTAAGTTAGTACCCTCATTGATTAATTCCACAGCTTGGCTGTTTCCATCAACACCGATAACAAGTACTTCGCTTCTTCCAGCATCCATTAGTGCCTGTGTTGCTCCAATAGCTGGTTCATCCCAAGCACACCAAACTGCTGTGATAGAATCTTTTTCTGAGTTGGATAAGAGTAAGTTTTCCATGATAGTACGAGCACTCTCAATGGGACCGGGCACTTCTACATGCTGTTCTGTAATCAATTTGATATCCGGATATTCTTTTAGAAGATCATCAAAAGCAATGCTGCGCTTGACAACTCCAGGATGAGGACGGTGCGTCAGTGCGATGACAGTCCCTTTTCCGTCCATCAATTCATCAAACAGATATCGAGTAATATCTTCACCCATCATGTAGTTATCGCTGGTGGCGTTCACCTGCATACCTTCAACAAAGCCACTATCGCATCCAAAGACTGGAATACCTGCTTCAAATGCTACTTCCAACTGACTGAGAACCAACACAGGGTCTGCGCTGATGAGCACAATAGCATCAGTCTTTGCGCTGACACTATCTTCAATACGACTGGCTAATTGACCAAAGTCGCCCTTCGTATCAACAATTGTTACTTCAATCCCATAAGATTCTAGTCCTTGTTTCATATACTCAGCCATTTGGTTGGTAGTAACAGAACTAAGGTTTGCGGTCAGTAGAGATACTTTCCTGCCTTTTAAGTCTTCAGCATTGATAACCAATGTCATGGAAAGCATCAAGGTACACACCAATAGTAGAGACAGTAGTTTTTTCATAGTAGTTCTCCTTTAAAATGATAATATATGTTGTGCCGTTTCCACATTAGTCATGAAAACGTCAACATGTCCAGTTTTTAGTGCCGCATCAATGGCGGCTTGCTTGCTTTTTCCAATAGCCACAGCTATTGTTTTCGCACCCCGTAAATTTTCTAAAGGTTGTCCAATCATTCGTTTTTCAATTTCCGGGTAAAGAAGGTTACCATCACGATCAAAGTAGGAAGTACACATAGAGCCGATAGCACCGATGTCTTTTAATTCAAAAATATCTTGTTCCGTCAATCCCCCAGCCAATACATTGCTCGCTCCGATTTCAGCCTGCCCAATGCCAACAATGGCTACATCACTGACTGTTCCCACTTTGAGAAGTGACTGAATACCGGGTTCTGATACCAACATGTCTCTTGCAAGCTGACTCTGCATTACAGAAGGCGCATTTAGTGTATAGGATACTGAATGTGTTTTATTCGCAAATTCTTCTGCTATGGAATTAGCATGCCATGTAGAGTTTCTACTCCCAAGTCCACCAACCAAAGGAACAATTTTTAGGTTCTTATGAGGAAAATTTACAATCCCTTGAACTAAGCTAGCAATAGTTCGTCCGCTCATTATGCCAACTATATCTTGATCTTTGATATATCTTACTAAACGCACTGCCGCAAGCTTCCCAAATTCATCTAGCACAGCTTCTTTCATTGAGCCTGCTGTATTAACAACAACGGCATCCTTCAGACCGTATCGTTGGATTAGCTCATTTTCCAGCAATGACTCATTGAGATTAGGATCATTAATTCGAATAGTGACAATATTTTCGTTTCTGGCTTTTTGCAATAATCTGCTTATTTGGGCGCGGGAAATACCTAAGACTTCGGAGATTTCTTTCTGACTCAAGTTCTCTTCATAATACATGCGACTTAGTTTTACCAATAAATTACTCGTAGACATTGTTTATCCTTATCATGAAATTTCGTTCATTCAATGTAATTAATTTCATGTAGATTATAGCATCAATAAAACTATTTGTAAAGGGGTAATTGCGTAAAATTTGTAAAAGGCGAGTTGTATACAATATTTATCCGTTTGACAGCTAGGCAAAAAAGAGATATACTTTTTCCTGCCTTGATGCGGCAGAACAAGCTGATTATTATTCTCTTTCAGAGACCCTGCGCTTGCTGAAAGCAGGGAGAGAAAATAAGACAAGTACCGCCTGCCAAAAGGAACGGTTTACGCCCGTTATTGCGTTGCGAGTGGCACATGCAATTAGGGTGGAACCGCGGAGACATCCGTCCCTTAGGGGGCGTTTTTATTTTATCAAAGGAGATTATTATGAAAGTTGTTGTAAACGAAAAAGAATATGAAGTACCACAGGGTACAAACGCTCTGGACTTGCTTAAAAAATTGGATAGTGAGCAGGCAAAAAAAGCACTGGCAGTAGAAATAAACGGTCATGTGCAGGATTTACAGGCACCTATTAATAGTGATGCTAAAGTAAAATACCTATCATTCGACAACGAAGAAGGTAGGCACACGCTGAGGCATACTGCTTCTCACGTGCTGGCAGCCGCGGTAAAAAACCTATACCCTGATGCCAAACTCGCCATAGGACCTGCGATTGAAAACGGCTTCTACTACGATTTTGACCGTGATGAATCCTTTACACCCGAGGACCTAGTCAAAATCGAAAAAGAAATGAAGCGTATAATAAAGAAAAATGAGCGTGAAGAACGCTTCACCCTGCCAAGGGATGAAGCGATTAAGCTGATGAAAGAAAAAGATGAACCCTACAAGGTAGAACTTATAGAAGATTTGCCCGAGGATGAAGAAATATCTTTCTACTCTCAGGGAGATTTTGTTGACCTATGCGCAGGTCCTCACTTGCCCTCAACCAACAAAATAAAGGCAATTAAGCTGCTCAGCATTGCGGGTGCATACTGGCGGGGCGATGAGAAAAATAAAATGCTCCAACGCATATACGGTACCGCTTTTACTAATAAAGAAGATCTAGATAATTACCTTAACATGCTTGAGGAAGCAAAAAAGAGAGACCACCGCCGCCTAGGGCGTGAGCTAGACCTATTTGACTTGCACGAAGAAGCTCCGGGTTTCCCCTTCTTCTACCCGAACGGCATGATAGTCCGCAACATTTTAGAGGACTATTGGCGAAAAATCCACCGCGAAAACGGCTATGAGGAAATAAAAACCCCCATGATACTATCCCAAAAACTTTGGGAAACAAGCGGGCACTGGGATAATTACCGTGAAAACATGTACACAACCAAGATAGACGATGAGGACTATGCTATAAAACCTATGAACTGCCCGGGTGGAGTGCTTACATACAAGAGAAAGCTTTGGAGCTATAGGGATCTCCCTATTAGAGCAGGTGAACTGGGTCTTGTGCACAGACATGAAAAGAGCGGTACGCTTCATGGGCTTATGAGAGTCCGCTGCTTCACTCAAGATGACGCGCATATATTTATGACTCCTGAGCAGATAAAGGATGAAGTAATAGGCGTATATAAGCTTACTGATAGTGTATATAAAATATTCGGCTTTGATTATTCGGTTGAACTTTCCACCAGACCCGAAAACAGTATAGGCACTGATGAAATGTGGGAACAAGCTACTGAGGGCTTAAAATCCGCGCTTGATTCACTAGGCGTTGATTATAGAATAAACGAGGGCGATGGTGCTTTTTACGGCCCTAAAATTGACTTTCACCTTAAAGATAGCATAGGTAGAACCTGGCAGTGCGGTACTATACAGCTTGATATGAGCTTACCTGAGCGCTTTGACCTAAGCTTTATAGGCGCTGATGGCGAAAAACACCGCCCTGTTATGATACACAGGGTTGTGTACGGTTCTATAGAGCGTTTTATGGCAATACTTGTTGAACACTTTGGCGGCGCTTTCCCGATGTGGCTGGCACCCGTACAGGCTATTATACTTACTATAACAAACAGGTCTGATGATGCAGCAAATGAGCTACTCAACAAGATGTTATTTTCCGGTATACGCGCGCAGACAGACCTTAGAAACGAAAAAATAGGCTTTAAGATACGCGAAGCGCAGATGCATAAAATACCCTATATGCTGATACTTGGCGATAGGGAGGCTGAAAGCGGCACAGTATCTGTACGTACAAGGGACGGAAAAACTATAAACTCTATCAATCAGGACAAAATAATAGAGCTTCTTCAAAAAGAAGCAGATGAAAAAACTCTTTCAAGAAACTGGGATTTATAGTTTTAAAGCCGTTTTCTTATCTAGCCTAGCGCACATAAACATTATTGCTGCTGCAAATGTAAGCACTACCCAGCTTACATGCAGCAGTGCATTTATTCCTATACCGTCAATAAGCACACCTGCTATTAGATTACCTATAATTGCGCCAAGGTAGCTGGCAAGGGAAACTAGACCTTGCGCCCTTACCTTCTCTCCTTGAGCAACTATGTCATTTGCAAAGTAAGATGCACTAACGCCGTAAAGACCATAGCAAAGTAGGCTTAGGAACATGGCAATATATATTGTACTCATACTGTTTGACATGGCAATAATTAACATCTTCACTGCATAGGCAATAAAAGAAAGCAGAAGAAGCCGCCTTTCCTTATACTTTTTAAGGAGCGCCGGCGCCACAAACATCGCAGGCATTTCCACTCCGGATTGTATAAGCATACATATGCCAAGTTCCTTTGAGCCGCCACCAAGGCTGTTAACCACCTTTACCAAGAAAAGCATATTAGGCGTCTGCCCCACATATAGAAGTACACTGGCAAACAGGAAGCAAAACAGTGTTCTATTCCCTTTAAGTATCTGTAAATATGTAGTACGACCGCTGTTCTTCTCCTGCACATACAGCGCCGCGCTTTTACTTGCAACCGAAGACACATTAGGCATAAGAAGACAAGCAATAATAGTTAGTAATATAAGCAAAATATAAAGCGGCATGAGGATAGAAGGAGAATGCTTATCAAGCTGGGTACCTAGTATAAATGCTGCAATTGCATATGCCATGGAACCTACTCCCCTTGGCCAGCCGTAATTTACATCCAAACCTACATTTACATATTGCATAATCTGGGCATTTATCAGCGCACTGTTTGTATTGTGTATCCCTCCGCCTATAGTATATACAATTGCAACAATCAGTATGGAAAGCGGCAATTTAATAAGCATTGCACTTGCTATCATGGAGCAGAGCATAAGACTTGCCATAATCTTTTTTATGGGAATATCACTTCTATAATCAGAAAAAGAAGATACTACCAGCTGAAAACATATAGAAAGCACACTCATTACCGAATTGGTTACACCTATTTGAGTATTTGAAAAACCCTTGTAGGCAAGGAATACTGCAGAAAAACCTTGGAGTGCAAGGTGCGCCAACCAGAAACCCGACTGTACAAAGGCATAATTTAACTCTATACGAAATAAAAGCTTTTTGTTTTTCTTCATATATTATTTCTCTGTATAATTAGGGTGATATATGCGCCTATCCAAGGACCAAATCCTCTCGCTGAATATACCCCTTGGAGTACGCTCAAGTACGCCTTGCATTTCATTCATGCGGGCGTCCATTACGTCTATAAGATGCAGCATTTCCGCCTCCGGAAACATAGGAGGACGTGTACTGCCATATTCTGCTATTCCGTGGTGACTTAGTATCATATGCTCAAGAAGGAGTGTATATTCATCATCCTCCGGGATATTTAATTGCCTTGCGGTATCCCTTATTAGGCTTACTCCCCTTACTAAATGTCCAAGCAGCAAGCCATCCTTAGTATAGTCGCTCACATTGCCGAAATTATCAGCTTTAAGCTCCAATATTTTAGCTATATCGTGCAGTATTACGCCTGCATAAAGAAGGTCTTCATCTAAAAATGGATAGCAGGGAACTATGGACTTAGCTACATTTAACATACTGGTTATATGGTTAAGTAAACCAGAACGCTCCGCATGATGCAGGCTCTGCGCAGCAGGATAATATATCAGCTTATCCTCATGCTGCTTTATAATGCTATGCACAATTTTTTTTAGTACATCATTTTGCATAGTTTCTATAGTGTCATACACCTGTTTTAGCATTACTTCCGGCTTTTCAGGGGCACAAGGCACTAATAGGGATAAGTCAACCTCATCTTCCTCGGTAACGAGCCTGAATTTCTCTACCCTTAATTGAAGTCTACCGTTAAACTCCGTAACTCCGGCGCGCAGCTTTATAACGCTGCCGCTTTCAGGTGCAGTTTCTGCTGTGTTCCACACTTTAGCATTTATATCACAGGAGTTATCTGCAAGCATCATATCAAGGTATGGGCTTCCGGTTGAACCAACTCTATTGCTTGCACTTCTTACAAGCAAAAAACCTTCAAACCTGTCGTCTTTCTGAAGTTTTGAAACCTTGTTCTGAGATTGCATCTTATTCGCTCCTTGTGTCTTCGTAAAGTAGATCTTCAAATAGTGTATATTCATCATGCCAATAGAGTTTTACAGTTCCGAGAGGACCGTTCCTCTGCTTGGCTATTATTACTTCTGCAATGTTTGTATCCGAGCTGTCTTCTTTGTAATAGCTCTCTCTATGTAAAAACATTACAACATCAGCGTCCTGCTCTATTGAACCGGAATCCCTAAGGTCTGACAGCATGGGTCGCTTAACAGCGCGCTGCACATTTGCNCGGGATAGNTGAGCGCAGGCAAGTACGGGTACTTTAAGTTCAAGCGCAATAGCTTTTAATTTCCTTGATATTTCACTTACNTCAAGCTGACGATTTTCAGCCCGCGTATCCGTACTCATAAGCTGTANATAGTCAATTACTATAAGATCCAGTCTGCCCTTTTCCATCATAAGACTACGGCTGCGGCTCCTAAGCTGTGTAGGTGTAAGCGAAGAGGTGTCATCTAAATAGAGCGGCGCCTTGGCAAGAGGCGCTATTGCCATAGCAAGCTTGCTCCACTCCTCAGATGTTAGCGTGCCGTTTCTGGCTTTTTGCATATTAACCCTTGCCTCACAACATAATATACGGGTAGCTATATGTTCACTCGGCATTTCAAGGCTGAATATAGCAGTAGTGAAACCTTTAAGCGCAGCATGGGTCGCAATATTAATAGCAAAACTAGTCTTACCCATACTGGGTCTTGCGCCAATCAGCAAAAATTCGCCCGGATGCATACCGGTAAGTAAATCATCAATAAGTGTAAAACCTGTAGGCACCCCAAGGAGCGCGCCTTTGTTTAAGGCGATTTCCTCCATTGTCTTATAGCTTTGCTTCATCACCTCAGATATGTGTATAAGCCTTTGGCTGCCGGTGCGGCGCATTACTATATCAAATATGGATTTTTCGGCATGGATAAGTATGTCTTGCAAATCCATCTGCTGCTGATAGCAGTTTCGGCTTATCTCATTTGATGCATTTATAAGCTTCCTTAACGTGGATTTTTCAAGGACTATATTAATATAATGCCTTAGATGTACGGTGGTAGGCACATAGCGCACAAGCTCAACAAGATAGCTTACCCCGCCCACCCCATCTAGTTTGCCTGTTCGGGAAAGCTCAGCATCCATGGTTACAATGTCTACCGCCCTTGTCTGATTATTAAGCGAAACCATTGCTTCGTATATTGCAATATGGCGGGGATTATAAAAATCCTCGCTATCAAGCAGTTCCAGCGCTTCAGAAAGTGCGTTTGAATCCTGCATCAGTGCGCCTAGAACTGATTTTTCCGCTTCTTGACTATTTGGAGGCGTCTGCACATCCAGAGGAGAAAAGTTAGACATATTTTACTTATCTTCTACCACTTTTAATATCATATTAGCAGATACGCCGGGGTAAAGTTTTACTTCTAGCTTGCTTTCGCCAAGCTGACGGACGGATTCTTTAAGGTCTATCTTCCGCTTGTCTATATCTATGGCGAAATAGCGCTTTAAAGCATCAGCCACTTCTTGTGCTGTTACACTACCATATAGCTTACCGCCTTCCCCCGCCTTTGAATTTACAACTACAGTCTTGCCTTCAAGGGTATTGGCAAGATCCCGCGCTTCTTTAAGTTTTTCAGCTTCATTGCGTCTTTCTATTTCCTTGCGGCGCTCCACCTCTTTAACAGCTTTATCGGTCGCCTGCATTGCCCATTTGCGCGGAAAAAGAAAGTTGCGCGCATAGCCATCGGATACATTTAATATCTCGCCTTTTTTACCTGTACCGGGCACATCTTGCAATAAGATAACTTTCATTATAGTTCCTCCTGTCTATTATAATTGCTTGGTTTTCTACGAGAACGGAATTTAAAAATTAAATCAAACAGACCTATCCATGCAAGGCTGCCGCTAAATATTAAATATAGCAGCAACATCAAAAAAAGCTTTAAATAAAAACGCTTTGCAAAATTAGAAACAATAAATGCAACAAGGCTTAAACCCTGTATTGATAGCAGAGTGCCGAGTACAGCATACATCATTTTACCTGCGGTATATAGTATGCCCCTTGGCACAAATAGACTTATTAAAAAACCAATAAATAACACTCCCATTGCCCTTTTTAAAGTAGGGCTCAATGTCCAAGTTGTAAAGCTCATCATACCGGGGAGCTGAAACTCTCCCTCTTTTAGGCTAGTATCGTATCGCCTTCCTATATGCAGAGCCAGTGCAGTTCCGCAATTTGCAAGCATAATGCTTTCGCCCGTTAAAAGCGTAGTAGGAAGCGCCCTAAAAAGTACTTCAAGCCTGATTAAAAGCTGGGAGAAAAGCTCTTTCCTAGCGTGTGGCATAAGCACTACGCCTGCCATACTGTCGTCAAATATAGGTACGCCTTGGGGCAATGCATCAAGTGATAATAGACCTGCATTTGTAAGGGCATACAGCAGCACATCCCTTTGCGGCTGCGCATCAAGCGTTTCTATGCTGCTTTGTGCAAGATTGCTCGCAGAAAAACCGGTGTTTATTAATCTTGCATAAACAAATAGCATGAGCACAGAAAAAATATAGCTAGCAAACACCATGCTTATTGCTCTACTATACTGAGCTTTCTTGTAAAGGCAAAAAATCCACACAACTAGCATTGGTATCTGAAATAGGCTAAGGGGCAGTGCAAATGCCATATCAGTTTTTATAAGCCCTGATATAAACAACACTATAAACCCAAAAAGCGCCGTAATCTCCCCACCTACTGCAGCTGCAATAAGCAATATTGGCGGAAATATTATAAAAGCAAATAGCGCAAACTGAAGCGTTGCAAAAGGCGAAATCACCACAAGCGAAGAAAGCGCCAACATGATTAACGCTATCACAAGGCTTGCTTTTATATTTTTAACCTTTATTATCATGCCGCTCCTTCCTTGCTGCTTTTATTAATTTTAGATGCAGAAGGAGTATTTGTCAATTGCCCTCTATAAACATATCGCACACCACATTATCCATAAGCGCCATTGTTATATTCCGCCCCCTATCGGGCAAGGCTTGGTAGGCTATTTCATCGCTAGATATTGGCGTCATATTATCCTGCGTCTGTAAAAGCGTAATAATGCTTTGGGAGGATATAACCCCTTGCGCTGCAATGTATGAGCCGTTTGATGCGTTTTTGTAAAAAGCAAAAGCACGGGAACCCTTACCCGCTCTATGCTGTACATCTATAAAGCTTGCAATTATACGTTTTGCATAGCCGCGCTCTGAAACTAGTATGAGTTCATCACCTTCTCCAAACAGAGCGCCGAAGCAAAGGCTGTCTTCCTTATTTAGTTTAATAGCAGCAACACCCCTTGTCGCCCTGCCGGTTGAGGGAACTTCATCTTGAGGGAAGCGTATAAGCATAGCTTTTCTAGTAAGCACTATTACATCCTTATCATCCTGCATATTGCTTACGCTAATAAGTTCATCGCCCTTACCAAGTTTAATGGCAATAAACTTGCTGCGATTTATATCATATTCCTTAGCAATACTGCGTTTTATATAACCCTTTTTTGTAAAGAATAAAAGGTCCGGCATATGCTCTATATCTTCAGCGGAGGTACAGAATATGCTTACAGGTATTTCACCCTCGTCTAAACCCGCAATAAGACCGCCTATTGAAATGCCCCTATCTTTAGGTTTATTGCTCTCCTCTATCTGTTCTACTAAAAGCCTAAAGCAGTTGCCCATATTTGTAAATATATATAAGTATTCGTCAGTCATGGCACGGAATGTATAGCGAACAAGCTCCTGCGCGTTTTCGGGAGACGCTATTTTTTCAAATGCCTTGGGCAACATACGCCTAAGCTGCCAGTTGTACGTAATTATTACTACAGTCTGCTCAGGCACGGGTATTTCATCAAGCTCTACCTGCGCTTTGAGCTTCTTATTTTCCTTTACTATTTCGGTACGCCTATCATCACCAAACTCATCGGCTATTACCTTCATCTCTTTCTTGATAACGGAAATGAGTTTCCTCTCGCTTTTAAGTATAAGCTCAAGCTCCTTTATTTTTACAAGTATTTGCTCGTACTCTTTTCTAAGTTCCAGTATTTCAAGACCGGTAAGCCTTTGAAGCCTTAAATCAAGTATTGCCTGAGCCTGAACTGCCGTAAAGGCAAAGCGTTCCATTAGACGCTCTTTTGCTTCCTTGCCGTTTTTAGAGCTGCGTATAAGGGCTATTACCTCGTCCAGATTATCCACCGCTCTTATAAGCCCTTCAAGTATATGCGCCCTTGACTTTGCCTGTTCAAGGTCAAACTGGGTACGCTTTGTTACTACATTTTTTTGGTGAGCTATATAGTGCTCTATAACTTCTATCAAACCTAGCTGTTGGGGTTTTCCTTCGGCTATCATAACCATGTTTACACCAAATGTTATCTGTAAATCGCTATATTTGTATAGATAGCCAAGCACAAGCAGCGGATCCGCATCTTTTTTAAGCTCAACTACAGCCCTTAAACCCGTTCGGTCTGATTCATCCCGTATATCGTATATTGAGCCGAGTGCAGCCTTTTTTTCGCTTGAGAGCTTTAGTATTTTCTCAAGCATTTGTGCCTTGTTCACTTGGTAAGGTATTTCTGTTATACAAAGAAGATGCCTACCTGCCCTACCCTTCTCAACATGTACTTTCGCCCTTAGAGTGAGCTTGCCTCTGCCGGTTTCGTATGCCTCTCTTATTTCGGGAGTATCAAGAAGTTGTCCGCCTGTCGGAAAATCGGGCGCCGGCAATATCTCCATTATTTCATCAAGTGTAGCAGTAGGGTTTTCCATATAGTATATGCAGGCGTTTATAGTTTCCTTTAAGTTATGGGTAGGGATATTAGTAGCCAGCCCTACCGCAATACCGGAAGCGCCATTTACCAATACGTTTGGAAACCTTGAGGGAAGAAGATCCGGCTCTTTTAATGTATCGTCAAAATTGAGCCTGAATGGTACCGTATCCTTATTTAAGTCCCTAAGCATTTCAAGGGCAAGGGGGGTCATTCTGGCTTCAGTGTAGCGCATGGCAGCGGCGCTGTCGCCGTCTATTGAGCCGAAGTTTCCATGCCCGTCAACCAAAGTATTCCTAAGAGAAAAGGGCTGAGCCAGCCGCACAAGCGCATCGTACACGGAACTATCTCCATGAGGATGATATTTACCTAAACAATCGCCCACAATGCGCGCGCATTTCCTATGAGGTTTATCGGGGGTTATTCCAAGCTCCTGCATGGTATAGAGTATTCTTCTTTGTACGGGTTTTAAGCCGTCCTCAACCCTTGGCAGAGCTCGCTCCATTATTACATACTCCGCATAGGGCATCATGCTGTTATGGAGTACTTCCTCAAGTGGGGCTATTATAATGTCTTCGTTCTTTTCTATATCGGTCATTTATTCACCTCAAGTTTAGCTCAAAAAGTTATCAGGTCTATCGAAATTTGCGTGTTTGCTTATATAATTACGCCTTGGTTCAACCTTATCGCCCATTAGTACACTAATAAGCCTATCCGCCCTTGCAGCGTCCTCTATGCTTACCCTAAGCAGCTTGCGGCTTTCGGGGTTCATAGTAGTATCCCAAAGCTGTTCAGGATTCATTTCACCAAGACCTTTATAACGCTGCAAGGTATAGTTCTTAAGCTTTGAGGTAATGCGGTTAAGCTCTTTATCATCGTACACATAGCGGGATTTGTTCGCTGTTTTAACAAGATATAAAGGCGGCATTCCAATATACACATTGCCGTTTAGTATGAGGTCCTTCATATAGCGGAAGAAAAAAGTAAGCAATATAGCGCGTATATGCGCTCCATCTTGGTCTGCGTCTGAGAGTATTATAACCTTGTGGTATTTTAAATTATCTATATCAAAAGATTCATCTATATTGGTGCCAAGCGCGGTTATTATTGACCTAAATTCCTCGTTGTTCAACACTTGGTCTAACCTTTTCTTTTCTACATTTAGCGGTTTACCTCGAAGCGGCAATATGGCTTGGAAACGCCTATCCCTCCCCTGTTTTGCGCTACCGCCTGCACTATCCCCCTCAACTATGAACAGTTCGTTTTCTTCAGGTTTTCTACCGGTACAGCTTGAAAGCTTGCCTACAAGGGGAGCTGCTTCGATTTCATTCTTGGTGCGTGCAACTTCCCTTGCCTTGCGTGTTGCTTCCCTAACTTTTGCAGCTTTTACAGATTTTTCCACAATGGTATTTGCAAGTTCGCTATTACTAAGCTGCTCTAAAAATAGGCTAAGCTCATTTGATATTATAGCTTCTATCGCAGGGCGCACTTCAGTGTTTCCAAGCTTACCTTTTACCTGCCCTTCAAACTGCGGGCTTTTAACCTTTACATTAAGCACGCAGGTAAGGCCCTCTCTAAAGTCCTCCCCTGAAAGGTTATTGTCCTTCTCTTTAAGCGTACCTATGCGCCTAGCATACTCATTAAGAGCTTTTGTAAGGGCTGCCTTAAACCCTGTTTCATGTGTACCGCCTTCACTTGTAGGTATGCAGTTTACATATGAAAACAGGTTTTCGGAGTATTCCGTAGTATACTGCAGCGCGGCTTCGCATAATATATCGTCCTTGGCTCCGAATAATACTATGGGTTCATCATGAAGAGTGGTTCTATCTGAATTTAAATATTTAACATAGTCGGATATACCCCCATCATACTGAAAGCTTTCCTCGTATTTATTAGCACTGTCCCTCTCATCTAAAAAGCTTATATTTATCCCTTTATTAAGGTAAGCCAGCTCCCTAAGGCGTCTTATAATATTCTCCTCATTAAAGCGTACATCTTCAAAAACAGCAGGATCGGGTAAAAAGCGCACTAGTGTCCCACGTTTTCTAGTATTGCCTACCTTTTCAAGACCGCCTATAACCTGACCTGCGTGCAGTTTACCATCTTTATCTTTTACGGTTTCAAAACGCATACGGTGGTGTTCCCAGTCCCTAAAGCTGTCTACTACCATCCACTTTGAAAGCGCGTTTACAGCAGCAGCGCCTACGCCATGCAGGCCGCCTGAATACTCATAGTTGTTCTGACCGAACTTACCCCCTGCATGAAGGCGTGTATATATTACCTGTATGCCGGGTACTTTAAGCTCCGGATGCATATCAACCGGCACGCCCCTGCCGTTATCCCATACACTACAAGAGCCGTCGCTATGCAATGTTACGGATATTTCACTTGCGTAAGAGTTGCTCGCCTCGTCTATTGAGTTGTCAACTATCTCCCATAATAGATGGTGCATGCCTTTAGAGCCGGTAGTACCTATGTACATACCCGGGCGAAGGCGCACAGCGTCTAAACCTTCCAGTACCTGTATATCCTGCGATGTATATTCCTGTGCCATAATACTCCTTTGCTTGTAGATATGCTCCACAAAATAATCCGAGTAATTATATCATTTTACAAAACCCTTGTAAAATAAGCGTTTGTATCAGTACCTTTTTAATTCGTTTGACAAATATAATTCCTTTGGTATAATTAAACCATATTTATTAGCAGGGGTGCTGAATTTATTCGGCTGAGATCGAGCGAAGCTCGGAACCCTAGAACCTGATCCGGGTAATGCCGGCGTAGGAAAGAAAAGTTTAACTACATGCTTTGCTTTCCGCAAAGCATTTTCCTTTTCTACGGATAAAGAAAGGAAACATTATGATTAAAACAGAAAACAGACATCAAAACACAATAAGGCTTGTTGAAACCGCCTTGCTTCTTGCAATTTCAACCCTACTCTCGCTCCCCTTTTTAACGCTGCATTCGCCTTGGCTTATGGGCGGAAGCGTTACCTTTGGCAGCATGCTGCCTATAGTTTTAATAAGCCACAGAAGGGGCGTAAAATGGGGAATGTTTTCCGCATTTGTGCTATCGCTAATACAGCTTATACTCGGCATAAACAACATTACATATGCCCCAAACGCCACATATGCAATAGCTATAATATTACTTGACTATATAATAGCTTTCAGCGTTATAGGTCTAAGCTCCATATTTAAAAATATAGGCAGGAATAAACTGTTAAACATTCTTATCGGGATAGTATTTTCCTATTTTCTTCGGTTTGTATGTCATTTCCTGTCCGGCTGGCTTATATGGGATGCTCTCTGGCCTAATGAAGGCGGGCTTGCAGGTTGGCATTATTCACTTATATATAATATATCGTATATGTTGCTTGAAACCCTATTGGCGCTTGCCATATGCGCTGTAAGTTACCCTATGCTTAAAAATCTGTGGGAAAAACAGACACAATAAAAGAGGATAATATTTATTATACTACCCCCGTTAAAAAATATTATTTACTAAGCAAACGCTACACATGCGCCATCAGGACGCACATCTACTATACTACAAGCGCCGAAGCCAAATGCAGCGTCCATCTCTTCTTTGAATATCTGTATTTTATCATTCGGCACTATATGCAGAGTAGTACCTGCAAAACCGCCGCCATGCACCCTTGAAGCGCCTGTTCCGCTAAGTATTTCATTTGCTAATGCCTGAGAAAGCGCAAGCGGCTGAGTGCTATCACTTGGCACTACAACATTTTGAAGCATAGTCCAGCTTGAAATTCCGGACTTATTAAGCGCGTCAAGGAAGCTTTCAAAATCGTCATTTTGAAGTGCGTCCACCGCCTGCTGCACCCTGTCATTCTCATTAAAGAAATGCAGTGCTCTAAGTATAGCCTTATCGCTTACGGACTTTCTTAATTCTAAAACAGAATGAAGTACCTGTTCGCGCCTTACCCTGCGAAGACATTCCTCATTAAAAAACCTAGCTACGCTTAACATATCCTCAGGTATAGAAGCATATTCATCAGTTAAATCATCATGGCTGCCGCCAGGCGCAACTATAGCCATAGCATGGTCATGCTCCGCAAATGAGTGTGTTAGATGAGTGATTTGGGGCTCATCATTTCTAAAATCTATAGCGACTAAGCCGCCAACAGAAGCCGCCATCTGGTCCATAAGCCCGCTTGGTTTCATAAAGTAATTGTTTTCAGCATATTGTGAAACCTTAGCACGCAGCGGAGCTGACATGGTAAAACCATTGTATAGATGGTCCATAATAGAAACGCATAGCACCTCAAACGCTGCGGAAGATGATATACCGCTACCGCCAAGCACATCTGATGTTATAACGGCATCAAAACCGCCTATCTTATAGCCTAGTTCGGCCATGCGTGAAGCTATCCCTCTAACTAGCGAGGCGCTTGTGCCCTCTTCGCCAACAACAGGCAATAGGTTACTTAAATCTATATTTACAGGTTCATAGCCTTCAGAGTAAATGCTGACAATATTATCATCACTCTTTGAAACGCAGGCAAGCGCATCTACATTTATTGCCGCGGCAAGCACTATACCCTTGTTATGGTCTGTATGATTGCCTATAATTTCGCAGCGCCCGGGGGAGCTTATAATGCAAAGAGATTCTTCGTTATTGTATATCTCCTCATGCCGTTTTACAAGCTGAGAATACCTTGTCATCTGGTGAGAATATCCCTCATTTTTAAGACCGTAAAGGCGCCTAAACACCGCCATAGCATCGGTTGAAGTAAGTTTACGCCTCAATATATCATAATTCACTATATAGCTTCCTTTCTGTTGTACAATAATTGCTGCCAAAACGCCATAAAGCTTTCAAGCTGCCTTTCTCTAAGCCCGCTTTCAAATTCTTTGAAACTTTCATCGTCTATATTCCATTCGCCTATTACCCACCTAGCGATAGACTCATCTACATATCTGCCTATCTTGTCCTGCATGGGGATAAGTTCCTCCTCCTGCTGAAAGCTCAGGTTAATGGGCGGAAAAGTGCTTACAACATAATCGCTCATAAGTTTTATTTGCTGAGTTATATGACGCACACTATCATCAAAAAACTTATCCTGAAAACTTGTAGAAGTAATTCCCGGAGGAGCTGCGCCTGTGGTGATTGCAGTTCTTGATAGAAAATCCGCGCTCTGCGCGCTTGCGGTCTTGCGCCAGCTACCATCGCCGTCTATTACATAGTCTATATTTTCTACGCCTTCGCTTGCAAGTATCGCGCCATCTAAACTATAAAGGTAGTCAACCCATTTTAGCATGGTTTCCGGACTTTCACATTTTGATGTTATGGCAAATGTTCCGCTTATAACAGGCGATGAAAGGCGACGGTATATCTTATTACCCTCAAACTCAAGCGGAGGAATTACTGAATAATCCTTAGACCATTCCTGTGGTAACACTTGAGATACTATAGGGCATATTAACACACCGTATTTTTGAGTGGATTTAGCATCGGTAACGCGCCTTAGCATATCCGCCTGAAAGAAGCCCTGTTCGTCCAGCAGTTTATTGTCGTATAGTTCTCTTAGCCACTTGATAAAATTGCGGAACTCATTATCAAGCGGGGCAAAGTAAGCCTTACCGTCTTTCTCGTATATATTAAAATCATTAGCTACAATACCAAATACATGAGCTAAATACTTTAAGTCATAAGCGCCAATAAAGCTTAATGGTATTTCATCGCTTGAACCGTTGCCGTTAGGGTCTTCATTTTTAAATGCTATTAGCATTTCAGTGAAGGACTCTCTATCCTCCGGCATAGATAAACCAAGCCTATTCAGCCACTTGGTATTTACCCACATGCAGTTTTGCAGTGGCATAAAATCTATATGAGGAAGCGCCACTATTTCCCCTGTTGGAAGAGAGGTTTCCTCCATATATTCAGGGTTATCATTAAGCAGTTTCCATAGATTTGGAGCATGTTCAGCTAGATATGGCTTTAGGTCAATAATAACGCCTTCACTATAAAGCTCAATCATCATAGCGGGGCTTAGCTCCGCCTTAAAAAGCACATCAGGCAGATTTTCACCCGATTTATAGCGCTTAAGTTCGTCTTGCCATGCTTTTTTATCGGTAAACTGATTAAAATTAAAGGATATGCCGCTGCGCTCCTCCATGCGCTCAAAAAAGAGGTTGCTCTCCCAGCTGCGGTATACGTCCTCAGGGTCATAACCCGCCATAGTAAACTCGCTGCCCGCCAAAGCAGGAATTGCCGTAATGCATATTACGGCAATAAAAGATATTAAGGTACGGAAAAATTTCATCCTATCGATTACCTCCTCAGTGGTTCATACGGAACTAGAGGCGTCCAGTCCTTAGTGGGCAGGTTTAACATATTTGCAGGGTACACGCCCGGGTTTACAAGCTTAAAGCCAAGGTCTGCATTTAAGTTGCGCGCCTTGCTCGGCACCATAACGCCCTCCGCCTTTACTTCGCCCGTTTGGTTTTCGGGTAATATGCTCCCAACCAATACAAACTCAGTCTGCCGGCGTGTTGACGCAAGTTCTGCAGGAGCAATAGCCACAAGCGTATATTCTCCGGGATAAAGGGATTCAAACATATACCTGCCGTAAGCATCGGTTTTGGTTTCTGCAGCAAGCTCGCCGTACTGATACATGCGTATAGTAAGGTCGGGTATACCGGGCTCGCCCTCATCCTGCATACCATCGCCATCAAGGTCTAGCCAAGCGAAGTCCCCAAGCTGACCCATAGCCCCCATGCCTATGTCTTGATTTGTCTTAAATTCGCCCATGTTGAGCGAAATAATATCGGACTGCCCACTTTCAGCCTTTGTATTTACACCCTCTGACAGTATTATACTAGTACGAGTTGCCGCATCAACTGCGCGTGCATAGCGGTAGCCTGCATGTATCTGAGATTTAATATAATATTCCCCGGGATACATATTTGTAAAGCTATAATTACCCTCAGCGCCGGTTAACGCTTTCGCGGCAAGAGTACCATTTGCATAGTATAGCTCTATAGTTACATTAGCTATGCTTTCATTGCCCCCGCCTATGTTCCATACAGCGCCGGATAGCCCGCCAAACTGCACCGTTGCAATATTTAGCATAGAATTAATATCATTTACAGAAAATGTACCTTCCCACGCACCTTTGTTTGGCGTAGCCTTAGGCGAAAATACAGCATGGTCATTTGGCAGTGTAATACTAAATGTATAATCACCTATATGTAGCGCTGGTACTGAGGCTAAACCCTTTTCATCTGTAGTAACCTCATATACCGCATCAAAGCTTTTATTTGAAATCACCACATTTGCCATCTGATAAGGTACATCATTTTCATCAACAGCTGCGCTTAAATTATTATCATAAAAGCTTGAAATGTTAAGGCTTACTGATGGCGAAGCCGCTGCATCTATAGTTATGTTTTCGCCCATATTTACTATGATTTCACTCATAACGCTGTTTGATACGGTCGGAACAAAGGGGCTGCCATTACATAGCGCAACTAGATACCCCTCAGGCAGCGTTAGCTTAATACTATACTTTCCGGGACGAAGAGCGGATATAGTATAGTTGCCGTCTTCATCCACTGTAGCTACATATATAAGTTCATTACCATAAGTTAAGCTGATTAAATCCCCAAATAGAGGTGTATCGCCTTCGGAGAATTTGCCATCAACATCGTTATCCACATAAACCTTGCCTGTTATACTGGAAGTTTTTACAGCATAGACAGTGTTTTCCTGCCGCACATCACTGCTCTGCAGGGTGAATGAATCTGTTACCATCTCTCTTGAATCTAACATAGGGTCTGAAAACACCATACCCTCTGGCAGTTTATAACCTAGATAGTATTTACCCGGCAACGCACCCTTTAATGAGAAATTGCCACTTGAATCGGTAAAAGCTATTGTATATTCGGATACGGGCATTAAATCCTCGTTCAGAAGGGAAACGCTTACCCCCTCAACCCCACCTAAATTTCCGGAGAAACCTTCATCAGGGTAGCCAAATAACACGCTTCCATTTACAAGTGCAGATTTGAACACTGCGGCATCAACATTGAGATAATTCTCCGCAGGGGACAACATAATAGCATTGGTTTCACCATATTCAGGGGTTTGAAGCACTACTTTATTTTCCATTGCAGCACCCGTATTTGACGTATCAGAAAAGATATACGGGGACTTAATCACAAAGCGTACTTTATATTCACTAGGTAAGAGGTTAGACAATGTATAGTTACCATTTTCATCGCTGGTGGCGCTGGAAACGATATTTCCTGCTGAATTTACAGCGTGTATCTCTACACCTTCTATAAAGCCCTCGCCTTCATCGTATATGCCGCTTATATTCGCATCGTCAAACACAGTGCCGGAGATTGAAGATGGCAATGTAACCGCAACAAAGAAACTGCTATCCGTTTCAGGCTCTATATTAATTGCTCTGCTCAACTTACTTGAAGCAACATCGCTGTATAAGAAATTAGCATTTTCCCCTTCGGCTGATACGCTGAACACCTGACCTTGCGGGAGCGTACAAGTAATAGTAGCTTCACCTGAAGGTACAATCGGGAAAAATGCTACGCCATTTTCATCAGTAGCAATATTTTTAGATTCACCGGCGCAATCAAGCCTTATATCGGCACCTGAAAAAGGTCGCTCCCCTTCCGAATAAAAACCATCAGGCATTTCATCATGGAATACTTTTACTCCTATACTTGATGCAGGTACAACACCAACCACAGGTACGTTTGTCGTTTGTCCAAGTGCAACACTAAAATTAAGCGACCCTGAAGTAGAGAATGCAGAGCTTATAGCTGACTCCCCCTTAGGGGCAAACATGTACCCCTGTGGAAGTTCAATGTTAAGCGAGTAATGCCCTTCCTGAAGCTGCTCAAACAAGTAGCTGCCTTCAAGCGAGGTTTCTATCTCTCTTTGAACGCCTGAAGCGGGGTTTGATAGTACAAGTTTTACACCCTGCATTCCACCCTCGCCGGCATCTTTTATGCCGTTGTGGTTAGAATCAAGCCATATTAAGCCAGTGGCTTTGCCCGTAAGCACGCCGCCAGCACCAAGCCCTAAGCTTCCGCCGCCTTTTAGATAAAGCGGTTCAGACATGCCACGGCTTGAATCTGAAGGCACTATACAGTTATAAAATGTGTTTATCTTTTCGCCAAGCGGTCCTATTATATAAGGGTCGGGCAATGTAACTGCGATACGGTATAAACCGGGGCTTAAATTGCGCAGAGTAGCTGTTCCCTCTTTATTTGTCATGGTGGAAGCGATTACATATTCCATTCCACCGTATTCGTATATCGCTTCTACAAGTGCATCACGAATGAACGGCTCAGAAGAGAACCTTCCGCCGTTTGCATTCTCATCGCCAAAGGCTATGACCTTAACAGAACCGCCCTTAATTGTAGCGCCAAGGTTTATATTTATGGAACTTCCGCCTACAACGTTAAACAAAGGCGTTCTGCCGGAATTACCGGAGCTTGGCAGAAGAAAGCTTCCCCCTTCCACCATAGGCGCTGCTATGTAGTTACCAGTTAGCAGCACTTTTACATAGTATGTTCCGTCAGCCACGCCGGGCAAATTAAAAGCGCCGCTCTCTCCGGAAATGGCTGTTGCAACCGTGGTTTCAGAACCATTATCGTATTTTATAAGCGAAATATCCACCCCACTTAGACCTTGCCCGGGGCTATCCGCAAAGCCATCCTGATCTTTGTCTATAAAAACTTGCCCGCTTATCTGCGCAGCACCCTCAGCAAAAGTATATGGTACTATGCCGATTAAGAGTATAAGTACAATAAGCGCTACGCAGAACCTGCCACCTGCTTTAAGCATTCCTACCTCCATTTACTTCCTTACAGAATAAAGTCAGTAGAATTATAACACGAAACGAGGGAATATAGAAACATATTTGTATTATTTTACAAAGCTGATTTTTCCCTCTTTATGTTGATGTGCAGGCTTATCGTCTGTGGGCGTACCTATAGATATAGCTATTTTAAAGCTGTAACCCTCAGGAAAATTGAGTATTTTTTCAAGTTCTTCTTTTTGGTCGCTGAAAAACGCATCGCGTGGTAGACCAAGTATTACGCTTCCAAGCCCAAGGCTCTCAGCAGCAAGTGCAATGTTTTGCACGGCAATTCCACTGTCTATCTGAGAATATCTGGAATCATCCGCGGAAATAAATATTACAGTTGGCGCATTATAGAAAATCTGGAATGAATCGTCTTTATACCTAGGGCTGCAATCATCTCTGGTTATGGCTACGGATTTTGCGGCTTCATGTATACGTTGCAATACATCTGCATCTTGCACCACTGTAAAATGCCAAGGTTGACGGTTTACAGCAGACGGAGATTCCATGGCAGCCTTTAGTATTTTATCAAGCTGTTCATCAGTAACTTGGGTATCGGCATAGCTTCTGTGGCTACGTCTTTTTGAAATTATGTGTAAAACTTCGTTTTTCATATGTACTCCTTTCAATAATGTGTTAAAATATCCTAAACGGAGGGATTTTATGGTTCACGAGAAATGGATGAAACTTGCAATAGATGAAGCGAAAAAATCCGGCGATGATGTGCCCATAGGCGCTGTTATAGTAAAAGACGGAAAAATCGTATCCGCCGCCCACAATGAAAGGGAAAAGCTAGCCAGTCCAACAGCACACGCGGAAATGCTGGCTATAGAATATGCAGCACAGAAACTTGGTACAAGAAGACTTACAGGTTGTACACTTTATGTAACGCTTGAGCCCTGCCCCATGTGCGCAGGGGCTATTATGCTATCCGGTATAGACACCCTTGTTTTTGGCGCATTTGATGAGCAATACGGCTGCTGCGGAAGCCTATACTGCCTGCCAGAAGACCCCGCATTTTCAACAAATGTCAAAGTAATAGGCGGGGTATTGGAAGAAGAATGCGCTGAACTACTAGATGATTTTTTCAGCAAAAAGCGGCTTATTTAAGAGCTGCTTTGTATATTGCCAAAATATCTTCCTTGGTAAGTGGTTTAAAGAAACCTATTGTCCCTTCATCATTTAACTTTACATCATCAACCAGTTCGGGCAGAGCTTCTTCAGTTACACCGAAAGTCTTTAGAGAATGCGGGAGACCTAAGGAATCAAAAAATGTGCGCAGTTTATTTATGCCTTCTATAGCTGCAGCTTCATGGTTTCCCTGCTCATCTACACCCATAACTTTTACAGCAAAGCGATAGAAACGTTCCACATCGTGGTGCAATTGATGCAACATCCAGAAAGGGAACAACACAGCAAGCGTTGCTCCATGTGCTGCGCCAAAGCGTGCGGAAATACCGTGCGCTATGCCGTGGCAGCTCCAATCCTGCTGCCTGCCGGTTGCCAAAGTATCGTTATGCGCAAGAGTGCCTGCCCACATAATATCCGCATGTGAAGCATAATCCTGCGAATTAAACAACATTTTTGAGCCTGATTTTATTATTGTTCTTAGAACCGCTTCGCATAGCTCGTCAGTTAAAAGTACATCCTTTGTGTTTGTAAAATAGCGCTCGAATATATGCGCCATCATATCGGCAATGCCGTACGCTTTTTGTATTGCAGGTACCGTGAATGAAAGTTCCGGGTTTAAGAACGCCAATACCGGACGAATTTTTTCGGTTTTTAGCCCTTTTTTAAGCGGTATTTCCTCTTTGGTTATTACGCTGCTATTGCTGCTTTCGCTACCTGCAGCAGCTATTGTAAGCACTGAAATTACAGGCAGCGCTTCCTCTACAGTGGCTTTATCTGCATAGAAATCCCAGAAATCTCCATTGTAGGGTATACCGACAGCTATAGCCTTGGCGGTATCAAGCGCGCTGCCGCCGCCAAGCCCAAGCACACAGTCTATATTATTTTCCCTGCCAATGCGTATACCCTCATATACAAGTCCATCAACAGGATTTGGCACTATGCCCCCAAGCTCCATAAAACTAACATCGTTATCTTTAAGAGATTTTTTAACCCTATCCAATAGACCTGAACGCACAACAGAACCTGTACCATACACTATAAGCACATTTTTAAGCCCAAGTTCCTTAAGCTTTTTTCCTGTTTGCATTTCCGCAGACTTACCGAACACAAACTGCGTTGGTATATGAAATGTAAAATTATCCATACTATCCCTCCGTTTCTTATACATATTATACCATATGAGCAAAATACGGGCAATTATTGGATAGTATGTTAGTTTTCCTTATATAAAAAGCCTCTTTTTTTCATAGCAAGTAACATGAGCAAAATAGCACCCAAAAAAGTAAGCTTTATTTTGCTCGGAGTACTGTCTCCCGTTTGCGGAAATACGAGGATATTTTTAAACTTAATTTCACCGTCATACGGTATGCCATCTTTTAATATATTAACAGTAGCCTTGAGAGTGCCATTTTCTACTATAGTACTTACCAACAATGTGTATATGGTTTCATCGTAAATAATAGACGAATCCGCACCTATTATCTGCTTAACTATAAATTTATAGCTTTCAACCTCAAGGCTGAATGTACGGTCGGGAAAAACGAATACACCACTATTATTGTTTTTGGCACTTGCAATTATTTCACCGGAACTGCTCAACAGCTCAAATCCGAACTGATTAACTTTAACATTTCCATTTAATAACACAACAAATCCATCAATGGGCACATTTATTTGAGAATTCACATAACCTCTATAAGTTGCTGTAGGCGTTGGTGTAGGAGTTGGTGTTGGGGTTGGTGTTAGCGTTGGGGTAAGTGTAGGCGTAGGGGTTGCTGTTGGCGTTGGAGTTGGGGTTGGAGGTACTGTCGGCGTTGGAGTTGGTGTGAGTACAGACTTCCATTGTGCATACAGAGTAATGTTATTATAGGGGAAAATACTATCCCCAGCTGCATAGGCAATACCAGTACCATCGGAGTTTGTATTCCAGCCTGTAAACGAATAGCCATCTTTAAAATAGTTAAGAGAAACATGGTCTTTCGCAATTGTCGGAGCAACTAAATCATTTTCATTATATATGTTGCCTTGTCCCCCATTTGGATTGTATGTTATACAAATAGGCACTCTATATCCGACCACTAATTCATACTTACCTGATAGAGTATTGTTTTGTATAGGTTCAAATGCTTCTGTAGGATTAGTAATATCCCAACGGTTACCACTGACATCATTATACCAGCCTGTAATTGTTTTGGTATAAGGTATTGTTTGCTTTTCATTCATAATATCTTTATCAGGCAAGTTAAGTTTGTTTCCTTCAGAGCTTTGAAAATAGATGTCAGAAGCTGAAGTATCCGCAGTATTGAACGCCAGCAAGGAGTTATTGATTGTTAAATCCGTATCAATTGTTAATATACCACCCCCGTAAGCAGCACCCCCTGAAGCAGAGTTGCCTGTGATATGACTGTTATCAATATTTATTATGGAATCCCACCCACATATTGCTCCGCCATAGGCTTTACCACCGGCGGTACCTTCAATACTGTTTCCGGCAATTTTAGCACCTTCTATTTTTATTGTGGAATCTATCCCAAATATAGCAGCGCCATAAGCAACTCTCTTATCTTGCACAATAATTTTATTGTTTGATATTAGCCCTCCGGTAATGTTTACATTACCATAGTATGCTGATATAGCTCCACCCGGCACCATTGTGTCCGGCTGAAAACCGATTGGGGTTATAGTTAAATCTTTAACGGTGTTATTGCTTATTTCGCCATCACTCATATTGAATGTTCCACCATAAACCATTACCATTGCATGCCAACCAGCACCCACACAGTTATCTTCAACATAGCAATCTTTTATAGCACCGCCTAGCATATTAAATGTTCCACCGGAGAATATCTGTGCTACTGTTCCAAGAGAAGATGTATGACTGACATGTCTGTTATAAATCTCCACACCCTCATACATATTTAAAACACTGCCATTATTCATAGTCAACATCGCATAGGGAATATCAGGATCATTATAATCAAGAGCACTATAAAAACCATTTAGTTTGAGCATATCGATACCATCCGGTTTGCCTAGATTAAGTGTTGCTGTGTTATTCACCTGGAAACTATAAATATTACTAATCTCGTAACCGTTACCTAACAAAGTAGTGTTTCCACGTTTGAAATGAATAAATTTTGCAGACGGAAAATTTATATCATCTTTTAAGCTGATGATATAAGAGTCATTTGTCGTATCATTATTTATTTCTTCAATGGCATTATAAAACTCAGTACTATTATTAACTTCAAAAGTTTTAGGAGGATTACCGGAACCGGAGGCAAAAACAGAAAATGTCATGAAACAAAATACATCAACAAAGATAACCAAAGAGATTATGAAAATAATTAGTTTTCTTCCAATTTTCACTGCCATCACCTCCAAATTAATCTCTTTGGTTGTGATGCGACTATGAAACCAAATCACGTACAAAGAACGATAATATACCACACCGTTTATTTTAAGTCAAAAAAACTTCTCATACCGCATTTTGGCTGTAGAGAAGTCAAACATTTGTAATACAGACCCCTTGGTTAATAGTATTTCATAAAAACTATTTGTTTATATCTATTTTCTCTGATGTTTTAGTCAAGAGCTGTACAGAGCCAATCTCCAATAAAGTATATTGAACCTTATTAGAATATTCCGAAAACTATGTAACTTTTTATTATACGATATTATTTTCATTACCCTTTTCAAATGCATAATATAGCGAATATGCGAGAAAACCTGCACATGTGGCAAACGCAGCGCCTGTAGTACATTCCCCGGTGTCCTCATGCACGCTTTCACAGGCAATGCCATTATCCATGCTGGTTAGCATTAAATGTTTTATTGCATCATCAGCATAGCCCGAAAGCAAACTGTTGCATATTGAAAGTATCCAAGGNTGCGGAGCATGTTTGCAGCCTATTTCAGCAATCCTATGCCCAGCAAATGATAGAGNATAACGCTTATCACGTATCAAATCCTGTGTGTTTACCCATACGGGGTCGTTTAATTTACAAAATCCATAATAGGGTAATAGCTGCAAGCTGCCGGGCGGCTCATCGTATATATCCCAATTACCCAACAAATCAACAGACCAGGCAAATATCTGTTTGCCTTCATGGATAAGTACACAGTACTTTTCAATGGCTTTTTTTACATTATCAGCTTTTTTTACAAGCTGAGGGTTTCGAAACCATTTGCTAAGAATAATAAAAGTNTTCCACACAAGAACATTNTTATAGGTTAAATATGGGTAATTGTGCATATCGTCTGTGGGCTGCAAGAATGTGCTGTAAAGCTCTATTTCAGGGTGTTTTCGACTCTTCAACTTTGGCAAAATACTTTCAAGAGCGTCTACAATTTCTACTCGTTCAAGAATGGTATAATCATTTGTATGGTTAACATATCTATAAAGCGCAATTACAGGCGCGCATAGTTCATCAAGTTCAAAACCGGGTTCAAGTACCGTTCCATCAATAAATCTGCTATGTATACCGAAATTTCTGCCCTGTTT